>Ga0247830_10000268_pt1 | contig 17521 bp, 16 predicted proteins | sample 12C_Control_Day5_FD_207766 | JGI IMG/M metagenome (GOLD analysis project Ga0247830, IMG submission 207766) | Soil microbial communities from agricultural site in Penn Yan, New York, United States - 12C_Control_Day5 | ecosystem: Environmental > Terrestrial > Soil > Agricultural land | place...
AGGTGATCCGCCCCGGGCCGGACGTCTCGCAGGATCCCGACGCCCTGCACGTGCAGCGGCACCGGCCCGAGGACGGCGCCCGGGCGCTCGCCGGCCTCGTGCAGGGCTGGTTGGGAGAGCCGGGGACCACCACCGACGGCATCGCCGTCCTGACCCGCGTCAACTCGTTGCTGCTCGCACCGCACGTGGCGCTGGCCGAGGCCGGTGTCCCGGTCGACTCGGTGCTGCGGCCCGACGTCCTGGACCGCACCGGGGTGAGAGCGGCGCTGGCCTACCTGCGCATCGGCGCGCATCCTGAGGGCTTCCCCGGCGACGACGTGGTCGAGGTCTACCGCCGGCCGTCGCGGGGGTTCCCGCGGTGGTTCCCCAAGTGGCTGCGCGGCCGGCTCGACATCGACGGTCTCCGCGCCATCGCCGACCGGCTCGACGACACCAAGGTGGCCACCAAGGTCCTGGCCCTCGCCGACGACCTGCAACTCGTGACGGACACCGTGCAGGCGGGCACGACCCGTGAGGCACTGGCCGTCGTGCGAGACCACATCGGACTGGGCGGCGCCATGGGCCTGCTGGACTCCTCGAGCGCGACCGAGGGGGGGTCGAGCCACCTCGACGACCTGGAGGCCCTGACCGAGGTGGCGGACCTTCACCCCGACCCTCGGACCTTCGAGCAGTGGCTGCGCACGGTGTTCCACCGGGAGACGACGCCGGGAGGCGTCACCCTCTCCACCATCCACCGGGTCAAGGGTCAGGAGTGGGACCGGGTCGCCGTGTTCGGCGTGACGGCCGGGCTCGTGCCCCACCGGCTCGCGCTCGACGTGGAGGAGGAGCGGCGCGTGTTGCATGTGGCCATCACGCGGGCGCGCCGAGAGTCCGTCGTCCTGGCCGACGCCACCCGACCGTCGCCCTTCCTCGAAGAGCTGACTGGCGCGGCACCCCGGACGCCCGCGTCACCGCCGACGCGCCCCCGCACGGCCGCCGAGCCGCGTGCCCGACCCGCACTCGAACCGCTGCCTCCGGAAGCCGAAGCGCCCGAGGCCGCGCTGCGGGCCTGGCGGCTGGAGCGCTCGCGCCGCGACAAGGTCCCCGCCTACGTCGTGCTGTCCGACCGTCACCTGCAGGGCATCGCGCTCGCCCGGCCGGCGTCGTTGCGCGAGCTGCGGGGGCTCCCGGGCATCGGCCCCACGAAGCTGGAGGCCTATGGCGAGGAGATCCTCGCCGTGCTCGAACCGTTCTCCGGCCCAATCTCCGGCCCGGCCTGATCGGCGTCGAGCTGCTGCACCAACCGCTTGGGCGCCACCACGCGGAACGCCTCCTCGCAGATCTCGGCCACCTCGTCCCAGTCGAGGCCGACGTCCAGCCGTAGACCGATCCAGCCCCTCCCACCCACGTACGGCGGGCGGAAGAAGCGGTCCGGCTCGGCCTCCACCAGCTCCGCCTGTGCGCCCGGCGGGGCAGCGCACACGAGGTGAGGGAAATCGTCCTGGTGGTGACCGTGGGTCCAGAGCGTGGCAAAGGTGGTCTTGCCCCGCACGAACCAGGTCGGCGCGCCGTGGCTCAACCGCTCGGTGACCTCCGGGAGGGCCGTGCAGATGGCCCGCAGGCGCACGGCCAGCGCCTCGTCGGCCGGCTTCATGACGGCCAGCATCGCGCTCCCGGCGCCCTCGATCGGGCACGATGACCGGATGCGGGTGGTGCTGGTGCGGCACGGAGAGACGGCGTGGTCGCGGGCGGGCCGGCACACCGGCCGGACCGACCTGCCCCTGCTGGACGAGGGCGTGCGCCAGGCCGAGGCCGTCGGCGTGCGGCTGCGGGCCTTCGCCTTCGCCCAGGTGTGGTGCAGCCCGCTCACCCGGGCCCGCGAGACCTGCCGGCACGCCGGCCTCGGGGACCAGGCCACCTACGAGCCCGACCTGATGGAGTGGGACTACGGCGACTACGAGGGACGACGGACCGTGGACATCCACCGCGAGCGGCCAGGCTGGGACCTGTTCAGCGAAGGGGTGCCGCACGGGGAGCACTTCGACGACGTGACGGCCCGGGTCGGGCGCGTGATCGAGCGCTTCCCGGTCGACGGGGACGTGGCGGTGTTCGCCCACGGCCACCTGCTGCGTGCGCTGACGGCCTCCTGGCTCGGCCTCGGCCACGCGATCGGCCGCGCCCTGCTGCTATCGCCGTGCACGGTGTCGATCCTCGGACGCGACCGCGGCGCGCCCGTCATCGCGCTCTGGAACGACGCCGGCCACCTCACCGGCTGAAGCCACTGGGGCCCCGCCGGGCGCACGAATAGGATTTCCGCGATGTGGCTGGAGTGGGAACCGGCGGCGATGGCGGTCTTCCTGCTCGTCGCGCTCGTCGTCGCCCTGCGGTCGGTCACTGCTCGCTGGGCCGGGGTCGTCTCGGCCTTCGCCCGCGAGCTGGCCATCATGTTCACCCTCTACGCGGTGTGGCGGCTGGCCAACAAGCTCTCGCTCATGGATCTCGACGGCGCCATGTGGCGGGGGCGTTGGCTGTGGGACCTGCAGCGGACCTGGCACCTGCCCAGCGAGGTCGCTGTCCAGCAGATGATCCTGCCCCATCCGCTGCTCGTGCAGTTCGCCAACATCTACTACGCCGTCGCTCACGTGCCGGCGATGATCGTGTTCCTGGTGTGGCTGTTCGTGTGGCACCGGCCGCGCTACCCACAGCTCCGCAACGCGCTGGCACTCACCACCGGGGCCTGCCTGCTCATCCAGCTCATCCCCGTCGCACCACCGCGGCTCATCCCCGGTCTGGGCGTCATCGACACCCCGCTGCTCTACCACCAGTCGGTCTACGGACCGATCGGCACCGGCATCGCCGCCCAGCTCTCCGCACTGCCGTCCGTCCACGTGGCGTGGGCGCTGCTCGTCGGCATCGGCGCGGTGATGGTCAGCGAGAGCCGGTGGCGATGGGTGATCCTCGCCCACCCGATCCTGACCTGCTGGGTCGTGGTCGCCACCGGCAACCACTACTGGGTGGACGGGCTGCTCGCCGGCCTGCTCCTGGCAGCGGCACTGTTCGCGCAGCGTTGGCACCCGCTGGCGGCGCTCCAGCGGGGACCGGGTGGTCCGGCGAGAGCGCAGGCTCCGCCGGCGGTCACCAGCCATGATGGCGAGTCGTGCGCCCCGGTGAGCTAGTCCCCGTCATCACCGCCGGCCGCCAGATCTGCGGGAGCCTCGAGGCGGCCAGCCGTCGGGAGTGGCTCGTGACCGACGGGCTGGGCGGCTACGCGATGGGGACGGTCTCGGGTTTGCGCACCCGGCGGTACCACGGTTTGCTCGTCGTGGCCACGGAGCCGCCCATCGGCCGGCGCCTGGGCCTGGCCTCCCTGGACGCGGTTGTCGTGATCGGCGACCAACGCATCAGGCTGGCGACCCACGAGTGGGCCGACAGCACCGTGTCGCCCGCCGGCTACCGGCTGCTCTCGAGCTTCACGCTGCGCTGCGGCATCCCTTGCTGGCGCTGGGACCTGGGCGACGTCATCATCGAGCGCGAGCTGGCCATGGTGCACGGCCGGCCCGCGGTGGGCATCGTGCACCGCGTCGTGCGGGCGCCCCGGCCGGTGCGGCTCGAGCTGGAGGCGCTCTGCACCTGGCGGGACGTGCACGGTGAGCGCTTCGGCAACGGGCCGCCCTCCGTCCAGGTCACCGCCGACGGCTTCACGTTCGAGGGCGCCTACCGGCTGGCCGGCCGCGGGTTCGAGCCCGACGGGAGCTGGTACCGCGGCGTGTGGGTCCGGGAGGAGGCGGCCCGCGGGCTGAACGCGGCGGAGGACCTCTGGTATGCCGGCCACTTCGTCGCCGAGTTGGACCAGGGTGACGCCGCCGAGGTCACCGCCTGGGCCGGTGATCTGGCGTCGTCGCCACCGGCGGCCACGGCGATCGTGGCCGGTGCCGCGGACCGGGCGAAGACGGTCATCGCCGCGGCGCGAGCCGACGACGACACCGGCGCGCAGCTCGCCCTGGCCGCGGACCAACTGGTCGTGGCGGGCCCGACGATCGTTGCCGGCTACCCGTGGTTCGGCGACTGGTCTCGCGACACCATGACCTCCTACGAGGGGTTGCTGCTGGCCACCGGCCGCGCGGACGAGGGACGCCGCTTGCTGCTCCGGGCCGCAGAGTCGCTGTCAGAGGGGATGCTGGCGAACACGGCCGACGCCGGCGGTACGGAGTACAACACCGTCGACGGAACGCTGTGGTTCCTGCACGCGGTCGACCGCCACGTCGGGCTGACCGGCGACGAGGACCTGGTGGCGGCGCTGGCTGACGACCTGTTCGGCATCGTCGACCATCACGTTGCCGGCACCCGCTTCGGGATCCGCGTCGATCCGGACGACGGTCTCCTGACCCAAGGCGCCGAAGGATGGGCGCTGACGTGGATGGACGCCCGGGTGGACGGCCGCCCGGTCACGCCGCGGGCCGGCAAACCGGTGGAGGTCAACGCGCTGTGGATCAACGGCCTGGCCGTCGTCGCCGCCCTCGGCACCCGCGTGGGCCGGGACAGCGCGGCCGTCGCGGGCGCCGAGGCGCGCGCTCGGGCCTCGTTCGCGACGCGGTTCCGATCGGCCGGGCGCGAGGGTCTGGCCGACGTGATCGACGGACCCTCCGGGGACGACTGGTCCGTGCGGCCCAACCAGCTCCTGGCCGCCTCGCTCCCCCACGGACCGCTGGCCGAGGCCACGGTCGTCACGGCGTGCGGGCCGCTCGTGACCTCGCTCGGTCTGCGCTCACTGGCGCCGACCGATCCCCGCTACCGCAGCCACCACCGCGGCGGGCCGGCTGAACGGGACGAGGCCTACCACCAGGGGACGGTGTGGCCGTGGCTGATCGGGCCCCACGTCGAGGCCGTCCTGCGCACCGGGGGCACCGCGGACGGTCTGCTCGACGGGCTGGAGGGCCACCTCGCTGAGTGGGGCCTGGGCTCGGTGTCGGAGACGGCCGACGCCCATCCGCCGCACCAGGCGACGGGCTGCCCGTTCCAGGCCTGGTCGGTGGCTGAGCTCATCCGGGCCCGCGGCCTCGTCCGGGCGCGGGCCGGCGACGGTTAGCGGGTGGAGCCCCGGCCGGCCTCGAGGCCTCGCTGCCAGGACCAAGCGTATTCCGCGTCCTCTGACGCCAGCGCGCCTGCACCGAGGCGGACCGGCGCGAAGGTGTCGATCATCACCGCCAGCTCCTCCGTGGCGGGCTGGCCGATGGAGGCCTCCACGCTCCCGGGCTGCGGACCGTGCACGAACCCCGCCGGATGGAGGGTGACCGACCCGGTCTCGACCCCGGAGCCTTTGCGGCTCATGAACTCGCCCCCTACGTAGAACAGCAGCTCATCGGAGTCGACGTTCGCGTGGTTGTAGGGCGCGGGGACGGCGAGCGGGTGGTAGTCGAAGAGGCGGGGCACGAAGCTGCAGATCACGAACTTCGGCCCGGCGAACGTCTGGTGCACGGGCGGCGGCTGGTGGATGCGGCCGGTGATCGGCTCGAAGTCGTGGATCGACAGGGCGAACGGGTAGAGGCAACCGGCCCACCCGATCACGTCGAACGGGTGGTACCGGTACGTGTAGCGGGTGAGGCCGCTGCGATGACGGACGAGCACGTCGACCGGTCCGTCCGCCTCGACCTGCAGCGGTTCCTCGGACGCTCGGAGATCGCGCTCGCAGAACGGTGCGTGCTCGAGGAACTGGCCCTGCGACGACAGGTACCGCGACGGGAAGGTGACGTGACCGGCGGCCTCCACGACGAGCAGGCGCAGTGGCTCATCGCCGAGTGGCACCCAACGGTGGGTCGTTGACATCGAAACGACCACGTAATCGCCCGGCTCGACCTCGAGGACGCCGTACACGGACTCCAGGCGGCCGCGCCCCGACCGGACGTACAGGAGCTCGTCACCGGTCGCGTTGCGGTAAAGCCCGCTGGCCTCGGTGGCGGCCACGCTCGAGATGACGACGTCGTCGTTGCCCACCAGCACCGCCCGCGCCGCGACCGCATCGCCGCCCGCGGGCAGGGCGTCCGTGCGGAAGTGCCGCGGCAGGAGCGGATCGTTGGCCACGAGCGGCTCGAGCTGGCGCGGATCTACCACGGTCTCCGCGGCGACGATGGCCGTCGGCAGGTGCCGGTGGTACAGGAGCGAGGACTCCTCGGAGAAACCCTCGGTGCCGATGAGCTCCTCGGCATAAAGCCCGCCATCGGGCTGGCGGAACTGGGTGTGCCGCTTCCTGGGCACGTCCCCCACGCTGCGGTAGTACGGCATCACGACCTCCGGGCGAATCGCCAGCGTGTCCGCTGAACGGACGTCGCTGTACGTTGAGCGTACGCGGACTACCCTACACCCCGATGCGCGCGGGAACGACCGGTGAGCCCCCGATCCTGTTCCACCACCTCATCGACGACGCCGCTCTCTTCCCGCCCGGCAACGCGCCGATGGACGCTGCCGTGCCCGCCCACCTCGCGCTGCGGGCCGGTCCGCTCGCAGGCCTCATCGGACCGTTCCTGTGTCCGGCCAGCCGGGTGCCGGAGCTGGTCGCTCTGCTGCCCGCCGACGGCGTCCTGGAGATCGGTCTGATCGTGGACACCGGACTCGACACCGTCGCCGACGCCCTCGTCGCGGCCAAGGCGGATGCCCGGATCCGCACCGTCATGGTCGAGGCGCCGGTCCCGGCAGGGAGCGACCTGCCCGTGGGCACGGTCCGCGCCATCGAGCAGGTCGAGCGCGTGGCGCCCGATGCCCGTCTGTACGTCGAGCTGCCGAGGACGGCCGGCTGGGTGGATGCCCTCGACGTCCTCGCCCACGCGGGCCGGGCGGCGAAGTTCCGCACGGGCGGGCTGGCGACCGAGCTCTTCCCGAGCGACGTCGAGCTGGCGGCCTTCATCCTCGCCTGCCGGGATCGGGCGGTCGCCTTCAAGTGCACGGCCGGCCTGCACCACGCCGTCCGGTACACGGACGCCGCGACCGGCTTCCGGCACCACGGCGTGCTCAACATCCTGGTGGCGACGGCCCGGGCGGTCACCGGCGGGGCCGTCGAGGAGGCGCTGGCCGAGCTCCGGCCCGACGCGCTGGCCGCCGAAGCCGCCGCCCTCTCGCCCGCCACGGCGGCAGCCGCACGCTCCCTGTTCTCCAGCTACGGCTCGTGCAGCGTCGACGAGCCGGTGGCCGATCTCCGAGGGCTCGGCCTCCTGCCGTGACCCGGCCCGCCCATGCCCCGTGAGATCTCGCAGACACTGGACCGCGGCCTGCGGTTGCTCGAGCTGCTGGCGGCGCGGGACCAGGGCCAGACCGTGACCGACCTCGCCGAAGCGCTCGACGTCGCCCGGCCGGTCGTCTACCGCCTGCTGGCCACCCTCGAGGACCACGGCCTCGCCGCGGTCGACGGCACCGGCCGCTACCGCCTCGGCTTCGGGCTGACCCGGTTGAGTGGGCGGCTCCTCCCGGTCCTCCGGGCCGCCGCCGAGCCGCACCTGCGCGTGCTGGCCGACGACGTCGGTGCGACCGCCCACCTCACCGTGGCCGACGGGGACGACGGTGTGGCCGTGGCGGTGGTGGAGCCGTCGGCGACTTCGTTCCACGTCGCCTATCGCACCGGTTCGCGCCATCCCCTCGATCGGGGGGCGGCGGGGAAGGCCATCCTCGGTGGACGCCGGCCAGCGGGGCAGCGACGGCGCTGGTACCTGACGGCGGGCGAGCTCCAGGAGGGAGCGGTCGGCCTGGCCACACCGCTCGGCCACGGCCAGATCGAGGCCAGCGTCGGCGTCGTGACGCTCGGCCGCATCGACGAGCGCCGCATCGGACCGGCCGTCGTCCGCACCGCGACCGCCCTTCGGGCCGACCTGCCCGGCGCGACCACCTGAGGGTTCGGACGGAGCCGACGCCCGCCTACCATGCCGGCGGGGTGATCTCGTGAGCCGTCGTACCGTGGGCGTCGTGCTGGCCGCCATCGGAGCGGTCGGGATAGCAGGCTCGTTCCTCTGGCGCGAGGTGGCCGAGCCGCGACTGGTGAAGTTCCCCACGGACCTCGACGAGACTCCGGCGTACACCGGCACGGTGTCCATCTACCTGGACCCGGCTACCTACACCCCGCTCGACCCGCCGACGGTGGCGCCACTGACGGTCAGCCGGCACCTCGACGCCCTCGGTGATGAGAGCTCGTCCGACCTGGTGGTCATCAGCGAGCAGATCTCCCTGGTCGCCGAAGGCCAGTTCGAGGGCCGCATCGATTCGCAGTACGTGATGGACCGGGAGACGATCGAGAACGTCGACGACCCTCGGGCCTGGGCATTCACCGCCGAGAACCCGGTCGACCGGGCACCGGCGTTCCGCCTCGCCTTCCCGTTCGACACGACGGCCGAGCCGGCCCTCGTCTACAAGAACGAGGTGGCGACCACCTACGAGGCCACACTGGCGGGCGAGGGTGAGATCGACGGTCTCGAGGTCCTCGAGTTCACGGCCGACCAGGCCGAGCCGCTCCCGATCAGCCCCGCCTACTTCCAGGTGCTGAACGGACTCACACCGCTCCCCAGCGAGCTGACGCTGGACCAGCTCAAGCCCATCCTCCTGAGCGTGGGCCTGGACGTGGACGTCCTGCTGCCGGCGCTGCTCCCGAACCTGAGCCCCGAGGACACCGAGACGCTCGTCGGCCTGGCCGGCCAGCCGATCGCCCTGCAGTACGCCTACACGTTCTCCGGCTCGGACTCGGTGGAACCGTCCACCGGCAGCATCGTCGAGGTGCGGGACGTCGTCGAGACCCTCTGGGCCGCGCCGGACCCCGCCGTCCTCGACACGCTGCGGACCGTGCTCGGCCGTTACCCGAACGTCGAGGCCGCGGTCCAGGGCGTCGGCGTGGTCGACAGGCTGGCTGCTGAACCGATCCGTGTGTTCACGAACGAGTACGCGCAGACGGAGGAGTCCGTCGCAGACATCGTCGGCACCGTGAAGGATGCGAAGCGGTTGAAGCAGCTGGCCGAGAGCACGATCCCCCAGGGTCTGATGATCGGGGGGATCGTCCTCGCTGTGGCGGGCCTCCTGCTCGCGCTGTGGCCGAAGCGCAAGCCACGGGCCGACCGCGACAGCGCCTCGGCGGTCGACGCCGACGGCGGGGACGAGCCCACGGAGGTGCGGCTGGCGCCCGGCGAGGCGGTGATCATCAAGGACCCGACCGGGCCGGTGGCGCCTCCCTGACGGCGGCCACGGCCTTCATCGCCCGAACGTCGCGCCGAACTGCTCACGCAGGACGTTCTTCTGCACCTTCGCCATCGTGTTGCGCGGGAGCTCGTCGACCACGAAGACCCGCTTGGGCTGCTTGAACCGGGCCAGCCGGTCCCCGAGCGCGCTGAGCACCGCGTCCTCCTCCAGGACCGCGCCCGGCGAGCGCACGATCGCCGCGACCACCGCCTCGCCGAAGTCCGGGTGGGGCACGCCGAAGACCGCCGACTCGACCACCCCCGGCAGCTCGTCGATGGCCTCCTCGACCTCCTTCGGGTACACGTTCAGCCCGCCGGAGATCACCAGGTCCTTCGCCCGCCCGACGATGCGCACGTAGCCGTCGCCGTCGACCGCAGCGAGGTCGCCGGTGATGAAGAACCCGTCGAGGCGGAACTCCTCCGCCGTCCGCTCCGGCTGCCGCCAGTACCCCGAGAACACGTTCGGTCCCTTGACCTCCAGCACCCCGACCTCATCCGCGGCGACGGTCCGGCCGCTCTCGGCGTCAACCACCCGGATTTCGACGCCAGGGAGCGGGAAGCCGACAGTCCCCGGCCGCCGCTCCCCGTCGTAGGGGTTGGAGGTGTTCATGTTGGTCTCGGTCATGCCGTAGCGCTCGAGGATGGCGTGACCGGTCCGCTCCGACCAGGCCGCGTGCGTCTCGGCCAGCAAGGGCGCCGAGCCCGACACGAAAAGGCGGACCCCCGCCACGGCCTCGCGGGTCAGCCCCGGCTGCTGGAGGAGGCGGGTGTAGAAGGTCGGTACGCCCATGAGCGCGGTGGCCCGACCGAGCGCGTCGAGCACGGCGGCGGCGTCGAAGCCGGGCTGGAAGATCATCGCTCCGCCGGACAGCAGCACGACGTTGGTGGCCACGAACAGGCCATGGGTGTGGAAGATGGGAAGGGCGTGGACGAGCACGTCGTCGGCCGTGAACCGCCAGCACTCCACCAGCGCCTGCGCGTTCGAGCGCAGGTTGTCGTGGGTGAGCATGGCCCCCTTGGAGCGGCCGGTCGTCCCCGACGTGTAGAGGATGGCGGCCAGTTCTGAGCCGGCCCGGACGGCGTCGATCCGCTCGGCCGGCTGCGCTAGCGCGCGATCGAGGAGCGAGCCGCCACCGTCGGAGCCCATCGCCTGGACGTGCGCGACACCACAGGCCTTGGCCAGGTCCGACAACGCGTCGAACCGGCCGGGATCGCCGACGAGGACCCGCGGCTCGGCGTCGCGCAGGAAGTGCTCGACCTCGGCGGCTGTGTACGCGGGATTCAGCGGCAGGTAGACGGCGCCCGCCCGCAGGCAGCCGAGGTAGAGCACCACCGCCGGCCACGACTTCTCGACCTGCACGGCCACCCGGTCACCGGGCTCGACCCCGAGATCTTCGAGTGCGTTGGCGAACCGCGCCGCCAGCGCGAACGCTTCGCCGTACGTGGTGCTGGATCCGTCGGGCAGCTCGGCCAGCACCGTGGTCGGGTCGGGTGCGGCGTCGCTGATGGTCGAGAACAGGTTCCCGGTCATGGCGGCCCGTGGAGCAGCGACGCGGGCACCTCCACCAGCTTGGCCCGCAGGTACTCGCCGAGGCTCTTGGCCTGACCGTCCATCCGGCTGCTGCCCGCCACGCCCTCCTCCAGTAGGCCGACGATGACGAAGTTCAACGCCCGAAGGTTGGGAAGCTCGTAGCGCCCGACCTCGAGGCCGGCAGTCTCGGCCGGCATCAGCTCGCGCAGCCGGGCCACGGTCAGGAAGTCGGACAGCCAGGCGTAGCCCTCGGCGGAGCGGGCGAACACGCCGAGGTTGGCCGTTCCCCCCTTGTCGCCGGAGCGTGCCCCGACCACCCTCCCGATCGGCGCCCGGGCCGTCGACCCCGCGGGCACGGCCGCCGTGTCCGGTTGCTGAACCGCGATCTCGACCTCCGGCGCCGGCGGCCCCGTGTCGGCGCGACGGCCGTCCACCACCGTCACCCGGCCGTCGACGGTCACGGTCTGGGGGCACAGGTCGGCGGGCACTGCGGCCGGCCAGAACACGCCGTACGGACTGGCCGTGCCCGGTCCGCCCAGGCCGTAGAAGCCGGGGATCGACGCCAGCGCCAGCTCGATGGCCACGTTGGAGAAGGCCCGCCCCACCAGGCGCTCGTCGGGATCCTTGACGGTGACCCGCATCAGGGCGGTCGCAGTCTCGTTCGTGGCAGGGTCGTCGTGGTCGGTACGCACGAGCTGCGTCCGTGCGAATGCGAAGGCGTCGCGGCCGCCGGGCACATGGCTCCAGATCTGCTCCTCCAGCAGCGTCGCCTTGGCCTCGATGTCGAGGCCGGTCAGGCAGAACGTGAAGCTGTTGCGATAGCCGCCGAGGTGGTTGACGCCGACCTTCAGCGTCTCGGGGGCCGGCTCGCCGCGGACCACGCCGATGGCGACGCGGTCTGGACCGTCGTCCCGCAGGGTGATGGTGTCGAAGCGGGCCACCACATCCGGGTTGATGTAGCGCGCGCTCCCGATCTCGTACAGGAGCTGCGAAGTGACGGTGCCGATGTCGACCCGACCGCCCGTGCCCGGATGCTTCGTGATGACGGATGACCCATCGGCCGCGACCTCCGCGAGGGGGAAGCCGGCGTGGCGCAGGTCCGGCACCTCGGTGAAGAAGGAGTAGTTGCCGCCGGTGGCCTGCGCACCGCACTCGATGACGTGCCCGGCCACGCAGGCCCCTGCCAGCGCGTCCCAGTCGTCCGGCGCCCACCCGTGGGCGTAGGCGGCCGGGCCCATGACGACGGCGGCGTCCGTCACCCGCCCGGTGATCACGATGTCGGCCCCGGCCTTCAGGGCCTCGACGATCCCCCAGCAGCCCAGGTAGGCGTTGGCCGTGACCGCTTCGTCCCGCCGGCGGCCCAGCGGCTCGCCGGTCTCCAGGTGCGGCAGCAGGTGGCCGGCGGCCGCCAGCTCGTCCAGCCGGCCCATCAGATCGTCGCCGGTGACCACGCCGATCCGCGGCCCCAGGCCGAGCCGGTCGGCCACCTCCCGCACGGCCTCCGCGCACCCGGCCGGGTCGAGTCCGCCGGCGTTGGCCACGACCTTGATGCCGCGGTCGAGGCAGCGGCCCATCACCTCGTCCATCTGCGTGACGAAGGTGCGGGCGAAGCCACCGCCCGGGCGCTTGGCCCGGGTGCGGGACAGGATGAGCATGGTCAGCTCGGCCAGCCAGTCGCCGGTCAGGAAGTCGATGGGCCCGCCCTCGACCATCTCGGCGGCGGCGGCCAGCCGGTCGCCGTAGAAGCCTGAGCAGTTGGCGATCCGCACGGGCCGGGCCACGGCGCCCGACCCTAAGGCCTGCGCGGACCAGGGTGTCGGAGCAGGACGACGGCGAACGATGATGGGGCAGTGAGCGGCGAGCTGGCTCCCGCAGCGTCGGATCAGGGCGCCACCCTGGTGGCGCTGTACGACCGCGCCCTGCCGCAGGTGTACGGCTACCTGCTCCCGCGCGCCCGGATCCCGGCTGTGGCCGAAGACCTCACGGCGGAGACGTTCCTGGCTGCGGTGTCGGCCGTGCAGAAGGGGACCGTGCCGGACCTGACGGTGGCCTGGCTGGTCGGCGTCGCCCGCCACAAGCTCGTCGACCACTGGCGGCGGCAGGCCCGCGAGGAGCGCCAGCTGCGGGCCGTCGAGGAGACCGCCGTGCCGTGGGAGGACCCGTGGGACGCGCACCTCGACGCGGCGCGGGCACGCGCCGTGCTCGACACCCTGGGGCCCCACCACCGGGGAGCGCTGGTGCTCCGATATCTCGACGGGCTCCCGGTTCCCGAGGTCGCGGACCAGCTCGGGCGCACCGTGCACGCGACCGAGGCGCTGCTCGTCCGGGCCCGGGCCGCGTTCCGGCGCGTCTACGAGGAGGGTGAGGATGGCGACTGACCCGCTCGAAGCCCTCCGCCAGCCGGTGGTGCCGATCCCTCCCCGCGAGGCGTTCGCCGTCGAGCTGCGCGGCCGGCTGGTCGAGGCGCTGGGCCTGCGCGAGACCGGGCCCGACCGGTCGGCAACCACTGACGCGGCCGCGAGCCAGCCGGTCGTGTCGGTCTACCTGTGCGCGCACGACGCCGCCGCCGCCATCGACTTCTACCGAGTCGCCTTCGGGGCCGAGGAGACGCTCCGAATGACAGCCGACGACGGTCGGGTCGGACACGCGGAGGTCACCATCGGCGGGAACACGGTGATGCTCGCCGACGAGTACCCCGAGCTCGGCATCCTCAGCCCGCAGAGCCTCGGGGGTACGCCGGTCACACTGTATTTGCACGTCGCTGACGTGGACATCGTCTACGCCCGCGCCCTGTCCGCCGGCGCCACCGCCGAGCGCGAACCGGCCGACCAGTTCCACGGCAACCGCAACGCGGTCCTGCGCGATCCGTCCGGGCACCGGTGGATGCTGAGCCAGCCGGTCGAGGCCTTGTCGGCCGAGGAGATGGCCGCTCGGGCGCCGGACCTGACCGTGGAGACCCCCGCCGAACGGCAGCCGCCGGCCTCACGGCCCGACGGGGAGCTCGGCTACTTCACGCTGGTGGCAGCGGACGTCGAGCGCGCCGCAGCCTTTTACGGTGCGCTGTTCGGCTGGCGGTTCGATCCTCCAGGGCCGGGCGACGGTGGGCACACCTACAGCCACGTCGGCAACACCTCGCTGCCGTTCGGCTTCCATTCCGACCTCGGTGACCACAGCCCGCACCACTACTACCGGGTGGAGGATCTGGCGACGATGGTGGCCCGAGTGCGGGAGCTGGGCGGCGAGGTCCTTGACGTGACGGATTACGCGTCCGGGGGCAACGCCCGCTGCCGCGACGACCAGGGCATCGAGTTCGACCTCTGGCAGCCGGCGCCCGGGTACTGAGCGGCCGCGCCGTCCGCGTCAGGATGCCGTCTGCTCGGGCGGGAGACGGAGGCTGTAGCCGACGCCGCGGACGGTGTGGATGAGCGGCGGGTCGACAGTGTCGATCTTCTGGCGCAGGTAGCTGACGTAGGTCTCGAGCACGCTGGCGTTGCCGGCGAACGTGTAGTCCCAGACGTTCTCCAGGATCTGCTCGCGGGTCAGCACGCGCCGGGCGTTGAGCAGGTAGCGGAGGAGCTTGAACTCCGTCGGCGTCAGCTCGATGAGGCGACCGGCCCGCGCCACGTCTTCGACCGCTTCTGGCGCGCCGACCGGGCCCGCGTCGGGTCGGGCTCCGGCCTCGGACTCTCGATCGTGGCCGCCATCGCCCACGAGCACGGCGGTTCCGTCGGCGCGTCCAACGCCGAAGGCGGGGGCGCTCGGTTCGTGCTGTCCCTGCCGCCGTGACGGTCAGCCGCCTCTCACTCGACTGCGGAGGAAGAACGGCCACGGGTCGGGCATCGGCCCTGATGCCACCACGACGACGGCAGGGCCGCCGTGCGCGAACGCCCGTTCCAGGGCCGGCCGCAGATCATCCGGGCGCGCCACGGGCAGTCCCAACGCTCCGAAGCTCTCCGCCAGCGCCACGAAGTCGGGGTTGCGGAGCGTGGACGCGATCGTGCGATCGGCGCCGAAACGCTGCGTCTGGATGCGCTTGACGTTGCCGTAGGCGCCGTCGTCGAACACGACGGACACCAGCGGGATGGAGTGCTGGACAGCGGTCGCCAGCTCGGTAGCCGTGAACAGAAAGCCCCCGTCGCCGGCGACGACCAGCACCTGGCGGTCGGGAAGGGCGGCTTGCGCGCCCAGGCCCATGGCGAAGCCGGCCCCGAGCGTCCCGGCCGGCCCACTCGACAGGAAGGTGCGCGGGCGCCGGAAGTCGAAGGCCAGGTGCGCGGCGAAGCCGACCTGCGTGACATCCTCCACGAGCACTCCGTCGTCGGGCAGCACGTCGCGGATGGCCGCGAGGTGGTCGAGCTGGGGTTGCAACTGCGCGATTTCGGCGGCGAAGGCCCGACGTCGCGCCTCGAGCTCGACCGCGCGATCGGCGGGCATCGAGCCCTGGCCGAGCGCGGCCACCAGCCGCCGGCACACCGCTCCCGCGTCGCCGCACAGCCCGATGGTCGTCGCGCCGTGACGATCCAGCTCCTCCGGATCCACGTCGATCTTGATCAGCTGGATGTCCGTATCGATCCCCCAGCGGCCGAGCGGCCATTCGAGCCGGGTCCCGATGCCGATGACGACGTCGGCCGTGGCCCACAGGTCCCGCCCGACAGGGAGCGGGACGAACAGCGGGTGCGCGGTCGGGAGCACGCCGTGGCCCATCCGGCGGGTCGTCACCGGGGCCTGCAGCCGAACGGCCAGGGCTTCCACGTCCGTGCCGGCGTCCTGCGCGCCACCGCCGACGACGATCAACGGACGTTCGGCGCCGGCCAGCAACACGGCGGCCCGCTGCACGGCCCCGTCGTCGATCTCCGGCATGGTGACGACCGGATCGGTGAGTGTCGCCTCCGCGGGCGCCGACCACCGATCCACGGGAACCTCGATGCTCACGGGGCGAGGACGACCGGAGACGAGCTCGTCGAAGCTGAGTTGGATCTGCTGCGCGGCCGACGCCGGATCGACGAGAAGCTCGCTGTGTTTCGTGAGTTGCCTCAGGATCGCCGTCTGGTCGGGCAGCTCGTGGAGCACGCCCCAACCACGGCCCATCGCGTTCACCGGGATCTGGCCGACCACCGCCAGGACCCGAGCGTTGCTCCAGTACCCGCTGGTGAGCGCCGCAGACGCGTTGAGCAGACCCGGACCGGGCACCACACAGCACGCCGCCGGCCTCCCGGTGGCCTGCGCGGCACCGACCGCCATGTAGGCCGCTCCCTGCTCGTGGCGGGTGACGACGGGCCGGATGTCGCGGGCATCGACCAGGCGGTCGAAGAAGTCGTCATTCTGCACTCCCGGGAGACAGAAGAGCGTGTCGATGCCCGTGCGGCGAAGGCCGTCGATCACGAGGTCGGCCACGGTCACCATGCTCGGCGGGCTCCTTCGATCAGAGCAGTCGTTGCATCCACACCGAATCCTCCGCCTCGAAGCCGGCACGGGAGTAGAAGCGCCGAGCGGCGCCGTTGGCGTCTTCCGTCTCGAGGAACATGCGGCTGGCCCCGCCGGCGCGGGCAGCGACCAGCATTCCCTCCAGGAGCGCCATGCCCGCGCCCTGACCGCGATCCCGCACGTACAGCTCGTCGAGCAGCGCGTCGCGCCCGCCCGACTCGAGCGACCAGCCCCACGTCAGCACGCCGTAGCCCGTGATCGCACCCTCCTCCTCGACCACCCACACCTGCCCGACCGCGCCGTGCTCGACCTCGAGGAGAGGACCGAGGCCGGCCAGGACGACTCGCTCGTCGTAGTCGTGCCCGTCCACGGCGCAGAACTCGGCCACCAGCGGGAGCAGCGACGCCTGGTCATCCGCGTTGGCCCGGCGGACGGCTCTGGCCGACGCGTCAGGCCTGCTCACGGCCGGACTGTATCGGCAGCAGTGGCACGGTGTTCGGTACGGTGCGGCCGTGGCCGACGGCGCCGAACCCGACGCCGGCGGCGTGCCGGTGAGCGCGGCGCGCGTCCGCCGTCCACCGCCGCCCCTCGTGCCCGTGGACGTGGTCGCCGTCGAGCACCGCACTCAGCGCCTCGTGAGGGTCGTGCTCGCCGGACCCGGCCTTTCGGCGTGGCCGGAGATCCAGCCCGGGGCCAGCCTGCGCCTCCTGCTCCCGAGGTCCGGCTCGAACGAGGTCGAGCTTCCAGCCTGGACGGGCAACGAGTACCTCTACGAGGACGGCACCCGCCCCGCCATCCGCACGCTGACGCCGCTGCCCGTCGACGGGGCCCGACCGGCGGTCGCGGTGGAGATCGTCCGTCACGGGAGCGGGCCGCTGTCAGGGTGGGCCGGCACCGTCGAGCTCGGGGAGTCCGTCTGGGTTTCAGGGCCGGGCCGCGGCTACGGGCCCGACGGGGCGGCCACGTCGTTCCTCGTCGCCGGGGACGAGTCCGCGCTACCGGCGATCACGACGCTCCTCCCCGCCCTGCCCGCCGAGGCCCGCGTCGCCGTGCTGGTGGAGGTCGCCGACCCCGCCGCCCGCCTGCCGTTCTCCGGCCGCGCCGCGGAGGTGACCACGTGGCTCGACCTCCCACCGGGCGCGCCGCCGGGCGACGAGTTGGTCGCGGCCGTCGTGGCCGCCGACCTCGACGGTGACACACGGGTCTGGGCGGCCGGTGAGGCCGCGGCCATGCAGAGGATCCGCCGGCACCTGTTCGCGGAGCGCGGCCTCCCCCGGTCCCACGCCGTCGTGCGGGGCTACTGGAAGCACGGTCGGGGCGGTGACCTCGACGGCGACTGACGCGATGATTCGGGCAGGCCCCCGTCGTCTCATAACTCGTACGC
>Ga0247830_10000271_pt1 | contig 17463 bp, 16 predicted proteins | sample 12C_Control_Day5_FD_207766 | JGI IMG/M metagenome (GOLD analysis project Ga0247830, IMG submission 207766) | Soil microbial communities from agricultural site in Penn Yan, New York, United States - 12C_Control_Day5 | ecosystem: Environmental > Terrestrial > Soil > Agricultural land | place...
TTACAATCTGCTGTTTCGCTGTTTCGCTGTTTCGCTGTTTCGCTGGTTCGTGGGGCTCGGCGTGGACGATGCGGTCTGGGATCATTCGACGTTTTCCAAGAACCGCGACCGGCTGCTGGAGGCCGATGTGGCGGCCAAGTTCCTCCAAGCCGTGCTGCGCCATCCCAAGGTTGCGCGCTTCCTGTCGGACGAGCACTTCTCGGTCGACGGCACGCTGGTGGAAGCCTGGGCTTCCTTGAAGAGCTTCCGCGCCAAGGATGGCTCGGACGAGCCGCCCGCACCGGGCCGTAACGGCGAGCGCGACTTCCATGGCGAGCAGCGCACGAACGATACACACGCCTCGACGACCGACCCCGAGGCCAAGCTCTACAAGAAGGGCAGAGGCAAGGAGGCCAAGCTCTCCTACATGGGGCACGCGCTGATGGAGAACCGGCATGGGCTGGTGGTGCAGGCCGATGCGAGCGAGGCCAGCGGGGTGGCCGAGCGCGAGGCAGCGCTGGAGATGATCGACGCCCACGCTCCAGGCACATCCAACCAGCTGACCCTCGGCGCCGACAAGGCCTACGACGCCTCCGGCTTCGTTGCCGATCTGAGGCAGAAGTGCGTGACGCCGCACGTGGCGCAGAAGGCCAAGAGCTCCGCCATCGACGGCCGCACCACGCGGCATGCCGGCTACGCCGTCAGCCAGAGGAAGCGCAAGCTGGTCGAGGAGGCCTTCGCCTGGGTCAAGACCATTGCCGGCTGCGCCAAGGTCAAGGTGCGCGGCCTTGCCCGCGTGCGCCACCACTTCACCTTGGCAATGGCCGCCTACAATCTGATCCGCATGCCGAGGCTGCTGGCCGAAGCCACCTGAGCGCCGCCGGTCGCAGCGCCCCAACCCTTCTGGGCCCGATCCCCCTTGGTCCGAACCTGGAACGAGAATACGGTCCTTCACAAGACCCAAGTTCAACAGCCTGCTAGAGGTGGAGCTCAGTTCGGTATAGGTGGCTTCGTGCCCACGCAACCAACGAACACCGAAGCAGCGTAGGGTGGTTGATAGGTGGTTTTGGGAGGGCTCTCATGAAATATGTAATATTATCAATGCGCTAATGGCATAATCGCATCCCTCCGGCTTCCGCCAGTAGTCGCTCACACATTTTGTCCGCCGCTCGCTGCCACTGCTCGTCAGGCGACGACAAAATCAAAGCAACGACAGAGCTTGGCGACTCGAGCTGGGCGACCTCTTGAGCTGACGCGTCGCGTTCTCGGCCGACCCTGACCGTCGCGCCATGCTCGTAAAATGGGGCCGAGGGCAACGACCTCAGATCGGGGCCGGCGTGGCTCCCGGCGCGCCGACATTGCAGGCCTTCTCGGGGCCGCCGAAGCGCGCGATGAGATCGGCCTGGTCAGCCTTGGCTCGGGCGTCCGTGGCTTCGGGATCGAGCATGGCGCGCAGCTGCTTCTCGAATTGTGCAAGGATCCGAGCGTGCTCGCCAGTGCGCGCAAGGTTGCGCTCCTCGCCGGGATCGGCGGCAAGGTCGAACAGCTCGGGGGGGTAGCCGACGTAGTAGTTGTACTTGAAGCGCCCGTTCCTCAGCATGAAGGCCGCGGAGGGCGAGGCGAACGCGTGGTATTCGGAGAAGACGGTGCGCGCGGGATCGTCGGGCGCACTGCCGATCTCGAGCAGCGACCGCCCCGGCAGGTCCTTCGACCAAGCGTACGGGTCCTCGCCAACGGCATCCATGATGGTGGGCGCCACATCCACCAGGCTGACGGGGGTGCGGCAGACGCGGCCGCGCGCCACGTCTGGGCCGGCCACGATCATGGGCACGCCGACGGCATCGTCGTAGTGCGTGCTCTTGCCCCAGATGCCCCGCGCGCCGATGTTGTCGCCGTGATCGCTGGTGTAGACGACGCGCGTCGTCTCGGAGAGCCCGGTCCGCTCGAGCGCTCCGATCACGCGGCCCACCTGGCGGTCGACCCACGTGCACAGCCCGTAGTAGCAGGCGGTCGCAAGCCGGCGACGCTCATCGTCGAGGGCGTCGTCGACGGGATGGATGTGATGGCTGGCCTCCAGCCAGGGATGGCGCGGATGGCCGTCCTTTGGATGCAGGCGCGGCGAGGGCATCTTGTCGACTGGATAGAGGTCCAGGAATTCCTTGGGCACCGTCAGCGGAAAGTGCGGAGCAACGAAGCCCACGAACAGGACCCAAGGCCGGTCCGAGCCTTCGCGCGCCGCACGCGCGAGCCAGGTCTCCGCCTCGCCAGCGATGCGGTCGTCGTAGATGTTGTACTTCGACGTGCCTGCCCCGATCGGATCGAGCATGACATGGGCCCGATCGGTGAAATCGGCCTTGCCGTCGCGCAGCGCGCCCCAGACCATGCCGTGCCCGCCGTAGATGTGCATCGGGTGGTACTGGTGGTCGAATCCGGTGGGGTCCTCCGCGTTGCGGTAGTGCAGCTTGCCGATGGAATCGACGCGGTGCCCGCTGCGCTGCAGCGCGTGCCCCCAGCCGGGAACGCGCCCGTCATAGGCGATGGCGTTGTCCCAGGTGCCAAGCTCGTGCACGTAGCGGCCCGTCGCAAACGAGGCGCGCGAGGGCACGCAGATCGGCGAGTTGCAGTAGGCCGCGTCGAAGCGCGTGCCGCGGGCCGCCAGTCGATCGAGGTTCGGCGTGATGGCGAAGGGATGGCCGGCGACACCCATGGCGCGCGGGTGATGCTCATCCGACATGATCACGACAAGGTTGGCAGGCCGCATGGATGTCCCTTGTGTTCCGTCGGTGCGATCCAGAGCTATTCGTCGAAGACGAGGCGGAAGCCGACGTGTCCGGTCGAACTGTCGGCGCTGACGCCGGTGCGCGCGGCGATGCGATAGCGGTGGCAGTACGAACGGTGGCAGAGGTAGGAGCCGCCTTTCAGCAGGCGCTCATCGGCTGCGCGGGCATGCCCATTGCGCTCCGTGGCCGCGCGCGCGAGGGAGCGCACACGGAAGGCGTCCGCACACCATTCCCAGGTGTTGCCGACCATATTGAAGAGCCCGTGGCCGTTGGGCGCGAATGCGTCTGTCGGGGCCGTCGAGAGATAGCCATCCATCGCGCTGTTGCGCGTTGGAAACTCGCCTTGCCAGATGTTGCAGGGTGTGAAGGCAGCATCGTCCGGCTCCTTGGCGCCCCAGGGATAGATCGCGCCGGCCAGCCCGCCGGCCGCCGCGAACTCCCATTCCGCCTCGGTCGCCAGACGGCCACCGGCCCAGGCTGCGAACGCGACGGCGTCGTTCCACGACACATGTACGACCGGATGATCGAGCCGGTCGGATAGGTCCGATTGCGGTCCTTCCGGATGCTTCCAGCAAGACCCGTCCACGCGCCGCCACCAGGACGGTCCGTCGCTGGACGTGAGCGCCTTTGCTCCGTCCGGCACGAATGCCGCAAATACCAGCGACCAGCCGTGCCGTTCCGCCTCGGTGCGATAGCCGGTTGCGCGCGCAAACTCGCCGAACCAGTCGTTCGTGACGGCGAGGGGATCGATGGCGAACGGCCGGACATTCACCTCGCGCGGCGGGCTCTCTCCGTCCTGCGGCAATGGGCTCTTGTCGACACCCATCCGGAACCGCCCACCGCGCAGCCGGATAGTGCGCGACGGGCGCTGGGGATGCGAGCTTTCCGGGATGCCGATTGCCCCCGTAACGCCGATCGCAGGAAGCGCGCCCCGCCGCAGCTGGCCGGAGCTGCAGCAACTCTCCCTCGCCGATGTCCGCGCAGTGCCCGAGTCGCCCACTGTGCCGGCCCTAGTTGTAGACCGGCTTCGTGCCGGGCACGGGAGAATGGCCGAAGCTGCCCCTGGCGAGGACCGCCTCGCGCCCGCCGAGCTTTGCGATCTTGGCGGCCTGGTCCTTGCGCGCCTGCGCATCGGCTGCCTCTGGATCGACGACCTTGCGCAGGGCGGCCTCGCAGTCGGCAACGATCCCGCGATGGCCGGGGTCCCCGCCGAGGTCGCGCGTCTCGTAGGGATCGGCCTCGAGATCGAAGAGCTGCGGCGGCATGCCGACATAGTGCACGTATTTGAACTTGCCCTTGCGGATCATGAAGACGCCCGTGGCCGCGCCGGCGGCGTGATACTCGCTCATGACCGTGCGCTCGGGTGCGGTGCCGCGCACGACATCCATGAGCGGCGCACCGGGCAGGTCGCGATCGTCCGGATGGGGCTTCAATCCGGCGCAGTCCACGATGGTGGGGAAGCAGTCGACCAGCGACACCGGCTCGCGACAGACGGCGCCTGCCGGCACATCGGGCCCTGCCATGATCATCGGCACCCCCGCCGACTCCTCGTACATGTTGGATTTGCCCCACAGTCCGCGCGTGCCGAGGTTGTCGCCGTGGTCGCTGGTGTAGATGACGCGCGTGCTGCCCATTAGGTCGTTGTCGTCGAGCGCCTTCATGAGGCGCCCGACATTGTGATCGACGAAGGATACGAGGCCGAAGTAGGCCGCGATCGCCTTGCGCACCTTGGAGGGGTCATCGAACCCCTGATCATAGATCTGGCAGGCGCGCATGGCCTCCACGTAAGGGTGGGTCGGACGCTCGGATTCGGCGAAGAGGCGGGGCCAGGGCACCTTGTCCTCTGGGTACAGGTTGTACCACTCGGGCCGGGCGATCAGAGGGAAGTGGGGGCAGACCAGGGAGACGAACAGCACCCAGGGCTTCTTCTCTCCCCCCCGTGCGGTGTCGGCGAGCCAGCCCTCTGCGGCGGAGGTGATGCGGTCGTCGTAGCCCTGGTAGTTGGAGTCGCCGCAGCCGGCGTCCGCGGCGAGCCGCAGGGCCGCCTTGCGCGGCGGCGGCGGATCGCGCAGCATCCCGATCGGGTCGCCGATGCCCTCGACCACATGCAGGGGCATGTGCTCCTTGGTGAAGCCGTTGTCATCGTCGGCGCTGCGAAAATGCAGCTTGCCTATCGACTCCACACGGTGTCCCGCCGCCTTCAGCCGGTGCGCCCAGGACGGTACGCTGCCGTCGTAGGCGATGGCGTTGTCCCAGAAGCGGATATCGTGCACGTATCGGCCGGTCTGGAAGCTGGCGCGGGAGGGCACGCAGATCGGCGAGTTGCAGTAGGCGTCCGTGAACCGCACCCCGCGGCTCGCCAGCCGGTCGAGATTGGGCGTGCGGATCATCGGGTGGCCATAGCAGCCGAGCACGCGCCTGCTGTGCTCGTCCGACATGATGAAAAGCAGATTCTTCGGCGTCATCTGTCCTGCTTGGGCTCGCGCATGGCCAGTGTGGCGGCGCATTCGCCTGCCGGGATCGGCGTCGGCGGAGGACAGATTCGTTACGCCGTTGAACCATAGCCGCAATTGCCGCAAAGTATGCGAAATCATGACTGACAGGACATAGTCGTGGATTACCGCCAGCTTCAGCTTTTCCTTGCCATGGCCGAGCGGCTCAATCTGAGCCACGCGGCTGAAGCCATGAGCATGACCCAGCCGGGGCTTTCCAAGAGCATGCAGCGCCTCCAGCTCGAGCTCGGGACCAGGCTCTACCATCGCCGCGGTCGCGGCATAGAGCTGACGGAGGCCGGGCGTGCGCTGCTGCGACATGCCAAGCTCATCGAGGCGCAGCTGGCCGACGCGCGCTCCGAGGTTGTCGGCATCGCCGGCGGGAAGACGGGCCATGCCCGCATCGGCGCCGGGCCTTCGTGGCTGAGCCGGCATCTTCCCGAGTCGATCGCGCGGATGATCGCGCAGCATCCCAACGTGCGCTTCACCGTCGATACCGGCTTTCCCGACCGCCTGATCGGCCGCCTGCGGCTGGGCGAGCTCGACATCGTCGTCGGCGCGCTGCCGGACAACCGGGTCGATCCCGACTTGCGGTTCATGCGCCTGAGCAGCGACATCATCAGGGTGGTCGGACGCAAGGAGCATCCGCTGGTGCGCAAGCGCGATCGGTCGCTGGCGGACTATGCGGCCCACTACTGGATTTTGCCGGGGCGACAGGAGCTCGTGCGCCAGCGGCTCATCCGGGCATTCGTGCAGGCCGGCATGCCCGAGCCGACGATCGCGGTCGAGACGGACTCCCTCTCCCTGAAGCTCGCCGCGCTCAGAATGACCGACTGCCTCGGGCTCACGACCACGCAGATCCTCTCGCAGGAGGAGGCCCACGGCGTCGTCGCGCTCGATCACGAGGCTCTCCAGTTTCGCCGCGAGGCGGGCATCATCAGCCGCAGGCATGCCGACCTGTCGCCGTCCGTGAAGCTCGTCGTCGCCGAGCTGCGCAAGATCGCGGTCAGATATGGCCCGAACTGACACCCCGCGGCTCCGGCAAATATGCCACTGCGAGGGTCGGTCTCTATCAACCCCCGGTCATGGTTTCATCTACGCCGCGTCGCTTGCTCGGGTGGCGCAAACTCGCGTCAAATTTGCCGCTCGATAACAATGGCCCGAGGTTTCTCGAGCGCGGACGCGGAGCGCTCGCGCCTGATGCCAACGGACAACAAACGCGGCTCCCGGCGGCTGGCTCATCAGGGCAGCGGAACCGGGAGATGACAGGAGGAAACAATGGCCACAGCGCGCTCGCGCATATCCCGCCGGCAGATGCTTCGGGTCGGTGCCGGATCGCTCTTCATCCCGTTCTCCCTGAACGCGGGAAAGGCTCCCGCGCAGGGCGGCAAGAAGCCCTTCGAGGGCGTGACGCTCAACATCTCCTGCTGGAGCGCCACCTATCCCAAGCTGATTGCCGACTACCTGCCGGAGTTCACGGAGAGGACCGGCATCAAGGTCAACTACGACACCCCGGGATTCCCGGTCTACAACCAGCGCGCCGACCTCGAGCTGTCCACCAAGGGCAGCGGCTTCGATGTGCTCAACGTGACTTTCATCTACACCAGCCGATGGATCGGCGCGGGCTGGCTGACGCCGCTCGACCCCTACATCAAGGACGCCAACAAGACGCCTGCCGACTGGGACTATGCGGACTTCCTGTCGGGCTCGCTGCAGCCGATGAAAGACAAAGCCGGCGCCGTCTATGGCATTCCCTGGATCTCCGACGTGCTGATGGCCGCATCCGCTCGCTTCGACATATTCAAGGCCAACGGCCTCGGCATGCCGGACAGCTTCGACGAGCTCGACAAGGCGATGCAGGTCGTCAACAAGAAGGAGGGCGTCGCCGGCTTCTCGGTCGAGAACCACTGGGGCTGGACGTTCATCCCGTTCCTGCAGGGCTTCGGCGGCAACATCTTCCGCAATCCGCCAGACGACCTGATGCCGACGCTCGACACGCCCGAGGTCGCGGCGGCCGCAGAGTACTTCGCCAAGCTGCTCAATTCTTATGGTCCGGAGGCGGCCTCGGGCTATACCTACGACCAGGTCACCGAGGCGCTGCGCGCCGGTCGCGTCAACTTCTCGCCCCACAACCACGCGTTCTGCGCGCTGATGGGCCAGGAGGGCAGCAAGGTCACCAAGACATCGAACTTCGCCATGATCCCGAAGGGGCCGAAAGGCCGCTTCCCGGGCGTCGCCTCGCACGGCTGGGGTATCCCCGTCGGTGCCAAGAACAAGGATGCGTCCTGGGAGTTCATCAAGTGGTCGATGTCCAAGGATTTCATCGCGCGGCTGACGCAGAAGCATGGGCTGGGATCAGTGACGCGCAAGTCGCTGATCAACTCTGATGCTTACAAGCAGCGGATGGTGATCAACGGCGTGGACACCGGCAAGATCTTCCTCGATTCGATTGCCATGTCCGAGCAGGGCTACATGAAGTACCGCACCGTCCACGTCTACCCGCAGGCCAACGCCCAGATCAACCAGGCGGTGAGCCGCGTCGTCTCGGGCCAGATGAAGGCCAAGGAGTCGTTTGCCATGGCGCAGGCAAACACGATGGCAGACCTGAAGCGGGCCGGTGTGAAGTTCTGAGCAATTGCATGCCGGTTCAGCGGCTCGGCTGGGTTGCCTATCGTCAGCGCTCATTCATGGCTGGCATGGCGCCGGCGCTCATGGTGCTCGCCCTCATCACCATCGCGCCGGCCGTCTACCTGGTTCTCACCTCGCTGACGCCGCTCAACCTGACGCTGCCGAACACGGCCTGGGACTTCAGCAATCCTGCCGGCAACTACATCGATCTTCTCGAGGACCCGCGCTTCACGCGCTCGGTGTGGGTGCAAGTCAAGCTGTCGGTCTCGACGGTGATCCTGCAGCTGCTGGTCGGGCTCGGGGTCGCCCTGCTGCTCAACGGCGGCACCCGCATCCGCGAGTTGGCACGCTCGGGGTTCCTCATCCCCATGGTGCTGCCGCCGATCGTGGTCGGCATCCTGTGGAAGGTGATGTACGCAGTCGACATCAGCCCGTTCCATCGTTTCATGGCCTACATCGGCTTGCCGGTTCCCTCGCTCATCACCGATCCCAACTGGGCGCTGTTTGCCATCGTCATCGCCGAGACCTGGGAGTGGTTCCCTTTCACGATGCTCATGGTGCTTGCCGCGCTGCAGATGATCCCGGCCTCCCCGCTGGAGGCCGCGCGCATCGACGGCGCCAACAACTGGCAGATCTTCCGCTTCGTGATGTTTCCCTACATCCAGTCGACGCTGGTGGTGGCTGCCATCTTCCGCCTGATCGACAGCATCAAGGCATTTCCGCTCATCTTCGTGCTGACCGACGGCGGCCCCGGCGACGTCACCGAGGTGACGAACTACTACGCCTATCGCCAGGCCTTCACCTTCTCGCTCTGGGGCTACGGCAGTGCCATCGCGACGCTGATGGTGGCCGGCATCTTCGTGCTTAGCTGGGTCATTGACCGGTTGACTGGGGCCGCTGATGCAGAGGCAGATTGAGCCCCAGCCGGCCGCTCCGCGGGCGCGGCCCGGGCCGGCGTCGCGCTACTGGTTCCAGCGCAATCGCCGCTGGCTCGGCGACATGGGCACGATTGCCCTGCTGCTGCTGGTGCTGTTTCCGTTCGCCTGGCTCGTGCAGATGTCGTTCCGGCCGAACAAGGACATCCTCGGCTACGAGCTCCTCTTCGAGCCGACGCTCGCCCACTACAAGGCGCTTTGGACCGGTGCGTTTCCGGCCTCCTTCGTCAACAGCACGATCACCAGCGTGTCCTCCACCGTGCTCGCCCTCGTGATCGGTGTGCCCGCGGCTTACGCGCTGTCGCGCGGCGGCTTCAGATCCTCGCGCCGCATCGCGCTCTGGATCCTGGCAACGCGCATGGCGCCGCCGATCGCCTTCACGATCCCGTTCTTCCTGGCCTATCGCTATCTCGGCCTCTCCGACACGCTCATCGGCCTCATCATCGTCTACCTGACGTTCAACCTGGCGCTCGTCATCTGGATGATGCAGCCCTTCTTCGATGGCGTGCCGCGCGAGCTGGAGGAGGCGGCCTGGATCGACGGCTGTGGCGTGTGGGAGGCCTTTTGGCGCGTGACGCTGCCCTTGTCGGCGCCGGGGCTGGCTGCGACGGCAGTGATCTGCTTCATCCTGTCGTGGAACGACTTCTTCTACGCCCTGGTGCTGACGCGCACGAACGCCTCGACCGCGCCGGTCGCGATCGTCAACTTCATCCAGTACACGGGCTGGGAGTGGGGGCGCATCGCCGCGGCCGGGACGCTTGTCATGCTGCCTGTCGTCATCTTCTCGATTCTCGTGCGCAACTACCTCGTGCGCGGCCTCGCCGCGGGCGGCGTCAAGGAATGACCTCGGGCGTGGTGCGCATTTCGGAGCAGGCATGAACGGACAAGCGACACCAGAGTCGGTCTACGACTACGTCGTGGTGGGCGGCGGCTCGGCAGGAAGCGCGGTCGCAAGCCGCCTCAGCGAGAGCGGCCGCTTCCGGGTGCTCCTGCTGGAAGCCGGCGAGGACGATCCTTGGATCTGGCTCAGAGTTCCACTCGGCGCAGGGTTCGTTCTGCTGTCCCAGCGCAGCTTGTGGCGTTTCTACACGGAGCCACAAGCCAACCTCGGTAACCGAAAGATGTTCTGGCCGCGAGGCCGCGTGCTCGGCGGGTCCTCCTCGGTTAACGGCATGCTGTGGGTGCGCGGCGAGCCCGCCGAGTATGACAACTGGCGCAACCTGGGCAACCCAGGGTGGGGCTACACGGATGTCCTGCCGTATCTGAAGCGGATCGAGTCCTACGCCAAGGGCGATGACACGCGCGGAAAGCATGGGCCGGTCCCCATCAGCCTGTTCGGCCGCAATACCCTGGCCGATGCATTCCACAAGGCGTGCATGCAGGCCGGCGTGCCCGCCACGCCCGACTACAACGGGGCCCAGTACGAAGGCGTCGGCTACCTCCAGAGCAACACCAGGCGCGGCCTGCGCTTCGGCGGCCGCGAGTCCTACCTGCGGCCCGCGCGCAACCGGCCCAATCTGCATGTGCGCACCGGCGCGCGCGCCGAGCGCGTTCGCGTCGAGAAGGGACGAGCCGTCGGGGTCGAGTATCGCGTCGGCGGCGATCGTCTTTTCGCACGCGCATCGCGCGAGGTGATCGTCAGCGCCGGCGCCGTCCAGAGTCCCCAGCTTCTCGAGCTGTCCGGCATCGGCGACATGGAGCGGCTGGCCGACCTCGGCATTGCCAGCGTCAAGCACCTGCCGGGGGTCGGCGAGAACTGCCGCGACCACCTGCACACGCGCGTCTCGTTCGAGTGCCTCCGGCCCATCACGCTGAACGACATCCTCGACAATCCCCTGCGCAAGGCGTGGATGGGGCTGCGCTATCTCGTGCTGCGCGACGGCGAGATGGCGGCCTGCACGGCGACCGTGCACGCCCTCGCCAAGACCGACCCCGCCCTCGACCGGCCTGACGTCAAGATCCAGATGCACAACCTGAGCGCCGAGGATCCGCGCCACCCGACCGAGCTCGTGCTCGACAAGTTTCCGGGCTTCGGCATCGGCACGTTCGCGCTGCGCCCCGAGTCGACCGGCTCCGTGCACATCCGCTCCGCCGACCCCGATGAGCCACCCACGATTGCCGCCAACTATCTGACCGATCCCCGCGACCGCAAGACCAGCATCGCCGCGTTGCGCCTCGCGCGTCGCATCGCGGAGCAGCCGGCACTTGCCAAGCTGATCGTGCGCGAGGTGCGGCCGGGCCCGGAAGCCCAGTCGGACGAGGCGCTGCTCGAGCATATCGCCAAGCTCGGGGCCACCTCCTACCACCCGATCGGCACCTGCAAGATGGGATCGGACCCGATGGCGGTGGTCGACCACGAGCTGCGGGTGCATGGCATCACGGGCCTGCGCGTCGCCGATGCCTCCGTCATGCCGACCATGGTGTCGTCGAACACCAACGCGCCATCGTTCCTGGTCGGGGAGCGGTGCGCCGATTTCCTGCTGCGCGAAGCCGGCGCCAACATCACCCCGGACGTGCTGCAGGCCGACGCGGTGGCGACGTAGGCTCCGCGCCGATCGACGGCATGAGCCCCGGTACAAGCTCCAGGAGATGGCAGGTGGCCAAGAACGAGCCGATCTCTGTGATCATGATGGGGTGCGGGAGGTTCTCCCGATACTACCACGTGCCCGTTCTGGAGGCGGACGCAGGGGTCGCCTTTGCCGGCATCTTCGATCCGACACCGAGCGAAGAGGTACGAGAGCTTGCGCGGCGCACAGGCGCAGCCCTGGTTGGCGCGGTCGAAGACCTGCCGAAGCCCGCCGGCAAGACCATGGCGATCGTCACCACCCCGCATGCGCTGCACGCCGCCCACGTTGCCATGGCCTTGGAGCGGAATTGGCATGTCCTCTGCGACAAGCCGTTCGTGATGAAAACATCCGAGGCGCGCAATCTTGCTGCGGCAGCGGAGCGTCGCGGCCTCGTCAACGCCGTTGCCTTCAACCGTCGCTTTGATCGCGGCTGCCTGCGCGCTCGCGAGCTCATCCGCGCGGGCGGCATAGGTGCCGTGCGATACATCCAGACGGTTCAGCTCGGCTATGAGGGCAAAGGATGGTTCCTCGTCCCCGAGCTCGGCGGCGGTGGGCCGTTCACCGGCCGTGCGACGCACATGGCCGACATCGTGCCGTGGCTGGTCGGGCGCAGCCCGACGCAAGTCCGGGCCCGCGTGCGGGGCGGCAGCAGGGAACGGGTCGACCGGGGCGGGTTCATCGACGTGATGTTCGGCGATCTCGAGTGCCATATGACGTGCGTCGAGGAAGGCTGGCACATGTGGGACGAGATCCGCATCTTCGGCGACGACGGGCTCATCGAGCTGCGCAGGCCGCTCAAGCATCCGATCGGCTGGGACCTCACTGTCATGACGCACCGTGGCGATGCGCTCGAGACGCTCGCCAGCGACCCTGATCCCGGAGCCGCGACCAGGAACTTTCTCGACGCGATGCGTGGGCGCGCGCCCGTTGCCTGCACGTTCGCCGATGCGATCGTCGCAACCGGCATCGTCGAGCGCGCCTTCGAATCGGCCCACGGGGAATGCATCTGGCTCCCGCTCGCGCCGCCGTCGATCTAGCCATGCGCGAGGTCGTGCCCACGGCGGGGGGCCGGAGGCTAGATCAGCAATAGCTTGCCGTAACCGTTCACGGGAGTTTTCACGCCGGACAACCGCAGGCAATGCCATAGGCTCGCTTGGTTCGCGGACATGACGGGCCTTTGTAAATCCTGCTCCAAGGTTTCGATAAGCCCGACACACCGAAGGCCGGTTCCGACCAGCAGTACGCCGTCGGCTTCCGCCGGGCATCGCGCACGCACCTGTCGATAGAGATGCTCGATGTCCTGCTCGAATGCCATGCTTAGCGGATAGAGGTCGCCTGGAGGGACATCGCGCCATTTGCGACCGGGGTCGACGCGCATGTGGCCGGCAGGGTGAAAGCCGTGCTCGGCAAAGTAGGCGACGCCCTTCGGCAGGGCCGGGTCCGTGAACCAGGCGGGAAAAACCAGAAACGGTCGCTCGACCTTCATGGCCCGCAACGCGGCCTGGCAGTCTCGACCGTTCGTGGTCACTTGCGTATCGGGGGCCACGACCTTGGACAGCTGCTCGACAACCGCATCGTCCCATCCCCGACCGCCCGCGATGCTGCTCGAGCTGTGGGCGATGACAACTGCCGACAGCGGCATGGCGGCAAATTGTTCGGCGCCACGCTTGACGTCGGCTTCGAGCTCGACCGTCTCCCGGTTGCCGGCCCAGCGTGCCCAAGGCGTTGGCGCCATCACCCTGGCCGCGTGGACCGAAACGCCTGAGGGCATCATCGCCCACCACTCGGCTTCCGGCACCGGTTCACTGCTGACGATGAACATGCCGATCCGCGCCTTCCACCCCCAATTGTCCTTCGTTTTCATGGGTGGACTCCTCCTTCTGCTCGCGGTCGCTCATTGCGGCTCGAGGCTTGGTCTAAGCCTTGGTGTGGATCGAGCCAACGACGACTTGGCCGCCTTGCATCGTGACATTGGTCCCTGAATCGGTGCGCACGCGCAGTGCGTGGTCCTCTGCGAGGGTGTAGGCGCGTCCGTCGATTTCGACGAGCGCCGCGCCGACAGGCGCATACACGACGTGCCGACCGGATTTGCAAAACATCTGCGCGCCTGCTTTGCCCACGCGCAGGTCGATATCGAAACGCCCGCGGTCGGCGATCAGGTTCACGACCTCCACGGGGCCCTTCTCGAGGAGGGTGCGTATCGGCGTGCCGCCGTCGTAGCGCCTGGGATGCATGGGAAGGCGCAGGTCGATCTCGTGGTCGGGTGCAACGAGCACGAGACCCGCGCCTTTGGTCACCACCTGTAGCCGCTCATAGCCCGTATAGTCGGAGAACGGGCCTTCCTCGATGATTGCGGTGCGCCCGAAATGCCAGGCAACGCCCATGTCTTGCCAGCTTTTCCCACCCTCGGAATCGATGACGACAAGCTCACCGCGCCCGTTCTTCCAAGGCATGCGCCGATGGCCTTCAGGGGCAAGGATCTCGACTAGGGGCATGGGAGTGCAGGTGTGACCGGAGTAGAGTTGTCATCCGTCGACATCCGAAATCCTTTCCCAGTAGAGGACGCGCTGTTCTGGTGGGCGGCCCACATAGGGGCGCATAGGCGGCCGCAGCACCATGAGCCCACCCTCGTGGCTGACCTCGCGTACTTGCTCAGTGCCCATGTAGGCAGGATTGGAGCAGGAATCGACACGGGTGACGAGCCGCTTGCCGTCGAATGTGTAGGTGCCGGCATAGGTATTGTACTCGCGGACCTGATCAGCGTGCACCTCCCGGCGGCCGTCACCCGTCATGGCCATCATGCGACTGCTGCTCGTGAACATGACGCGGCCGATCGGAGCCCCACCATAGGGAGCGGGCTGCGGCTTGCCGTTCGCGTCGAATGCTTCGGCGCGCACGAGGCGCCAGGTGCCAACGATGCTGATCATGAGGCTTTTCGCTCCTCTCCATTGGATGCCCATCGCGCCTGGGTCGATCGACCTCGCACCGCTCATTGGAGCATGGCTTTGACCCGTCTCCCATCGGCGATATGCTGGGCGGGCGTCAAGAAGCACACGTGGAGGAACCGTTGATGGGCAACTGCATCGTCGTGGTCCAGTTCGACCTACCGAAACGCACCGAGGAGCAGGCGGTCAAGGGTGCTACCTCGACAGCGCCCATCTACCGCGGCCTCGCCGCGAAGGGACTGATCCGAAAAGACTACCTCAACGGCGAAGCCGGCACTGGTGGGGTCTACCTTTGGGAGACCCGCGCCTTGGCCGAGGCTTGGTTCACCGAGGATCGTATCGCCGAGCTGACCAAGCGCTTCGGCGCCAGGCCGAGGCTCACTTGGTACGACACCCACGTCACGGTCGACAATCAGAAGAGCGAGACGCGCGTCAACGGCAAGACGCTGGCGGAAGCGGACTGAGTCGCTGGCCAGCGCGATGCCCGGCAGCGGACATCAAGGGCGATGGATCCTGCCGATTGCCGTATGTGAGTCCGACTTTACGCTTGTGCCGGCGCCGCCAGACGGATCGGCAAGCTGGCGTCGTCGACACGATCCAATGTCCAGACGGCATCGATGAGAGGTTGGACATTGTGCGCGGCGCACCAGCTCGCCGCGAGCGCGCGCAGCTTGTCCTCGATCTCTCGGTCGGTGAGCGGGCGCGCGAGGCTGCCGCGTGCCGCCGGTACGTTGATAATGCGGCTCGCTCCGTCCTTAGTCACCATGTGAAGTGCAGCGGCCGCAACGTCGATTGCTTCATCCCGTTCGACATGGACCTTGGCGCGCAGCGCCAGAACTGCAGGATCGCGGACACAGGCGTCCGTATATTGCGCGAGGCTCGCCTCGCCGAACAGCAAAGCCACCGCCACGCTATGTTGGACGCTCACCTGCGCCTCGCGGCCGGTCGTCACATTCGGGCGGTCAGCGCGTGCGGCGAGGAGGGGATGCCCGCGCACCACGATGCGCTCTATGGCTTCAAGCGCGAACCCAGGCTCCCGGCGCAGCGCAAGTGCCGCGTCGATGACCGGGTGGACGACGATGCCGCCCGGATAGGGCTTATAGGTGTTTCTTGCCAGTTCCCATGTTTCTCCCAGGCCGCTTGTCAGCGCCGGCCAATCGATCGTCGACGGTGCGAGCGCGCTCAAATAACCCTGCCGACCCTCGATCGGTGCAGGCGGACCGCTGAAGCCGCGTTCGGCAAGCAATGCCGACCACAACCCGTTCCTCGCCGCATTCCCGACGCTCAGGCTCTTCGTCGCGGTGCCCAGGCATTCGACGAGACCCCCGGTCTGCGTTGCCGCCGCACCGATCGCCCATACCATGCGTTCTGTGTCGAGCGACAGCAGCTTGCCACTCGCTGCCGCCGCACCAAGCGTGCCGCATGTCGAGGTGATGTGCCATCCGCGGGCGTAGTGCTCGGGAGATATGGCATTGCCCAGGCGGCACTCGATCTCCACGCCGAGAGCAAAGGCGAGCAGCAGGTTGCGCCCAGAGACGGGACGCATCTCGGCAAGAGCGAACAGCGCCGGCGCCACGGGAGCGGTGGGATGAATGACCGTACGCAAGTGCGTGTCGTCAAAATCGAACACATTGCCGCTTGCGGCGTTGAGGAAGGAGGCGCTCAACGCATCGACCCGTTCGGCTCGGCCGATAACAGTCGCCTGCCCGCCTTTCGAGAACATCATGAGCGAGGCGAGAGTGTGCTCAATCGCATCCTCTCGACAGCCGGCCAGCGCCGTGGCGATGAAGTTCAAGATCGAGCGCTTGCCTTCGTGCCGCACCGTGTCCGGCAGTTGCTCCCATCGCGCACCGCAGACAAAGCCGCTTAGAGTCCTCGTGACGTCTGATGGTCCTGTCATTCAGTGCTCCGCCGTCGACAAATGATCCCATCTGGTGACGGGAGACACCGTTCCTCGCTCATGCTGCCCTACATCGCGGTCATTCCGCCATCGACGAACAGCAACGAGCCCGTGACATACGACGCCTCTTTCGACGCCAGAAAGAGGATGCATGCTGCAACCTCTTCGGCCGTGCCGGGACGCTTCAGCATGGTCCGGCTGGCTGCATCCTCATTGTACTGGGCCACAGTCCTGCCGGCGTTTTGCAGCCGGCGCGCATGGAAAGGTGTGAAAATAGGGCCCGGGCACACTGCGTTGACGCGGATACCCTCCGCTCCGTGATCCATCGCCAGACCGCGCGTCAATCCCGCCACGGCATGCTTTGTGGTGTCGTACTGGATGTTGTTGCCGCCTGCGACGATCGAGCGGACCGATGCCACGTTGACGATGCTGCCGCCGCCCGCCTGCCGCATGGCCGGGATGGCCCCTTTGGCGCAATAGGCATAGCTCTTCAGATTGACGCTCAGGATCTCGTCCCAGCTCTCGGCTGTCGCCTCGACGACAGTCTGATACATGCGGATGCCCGCGTTGTTGACCAGAACATTCAGTCGGCCGAACTGATTCAAGGCCTGCTGAACGAACGCAAGGCAAGTGGCCTCCTGGCCGACGTCGGCCTCGACAAAGTGCGCTTTGCCGCCGTCTGCCGCGATTTCCGCCGCCACGCGGCGACCGCGCGTTGCATCGCGGTCGGCAAACGCCACCTGGGCCCCCTCGGCGATGAAGCGCCGCACAGTGGCTTCTCCGATACCCGATGCTCCGCCGGTCACGGCAGCGACCAATCCATCCAGCTTGCCCATTGTGCAATTCCTCTACTGACAGGCGAAGGCATGCGAACCGAAAGCAGCGCGTTACAGGATTTAGTTGAACCGCTTGAATTCTCCCGTGCGACAGGCGTCGGGATGAGGGTCAGGCCTCGTCGGTGCCGCCGAGAAACTCGCTGGTCCAGCGCGCGTAGTCAGCCGAGCGGGTCACCTCGGCCATCAGCTCCTTGGAGGCAAGGGCCTTCAGGTCCGCTGGTGGGGTGCCGTCGCGCAAGGCCTTCAGCGTGTCATGTATGGCCCGCACCGCGGCCTGGAAGGGCTGGTGGCCCTGCAGCGACACGCGCGCGCCCTTGCTGGCGAGATAGGCGCGGTCCCCAAGGATGGGGCCACCCCCGAGGATGATGGGGACGCGGAGCTGCGCTGCCGCAGCCTCGAGC
>Ga0247830_10000272_pt1 | contig 17453 bp, 13 predicted proteins | sample 12C_Control_Day5_FD_207766 | JGI IMG/M metagenome (GOLD analysis project Ga0247830, IMG submission 207766) | Soil microbial communities from agricultural site in Penn Yan, New York, United States - 12C_Control_Day5 | ecosystem: Environmental > Terrestrial > Soil > Agricultural land | place...
CGAACGCCAGCCCTGCTCACCGCGATAGCCCGAGGAGCGGTAGTAATCGTCGGTCTCGCTGTAGCTGCCGTATCTCGGCGACGCGTTGTCGGACCATTCGGCATGCTGCCGATGGCGACCGTTGCCTCCTTTTCGCGTGCGGTCCAGGAGCAGCCATGCCACGCCTGCGCCGATCATCAGCGCGGGCATCGGGTTGTTCCGCGTTTCGGACATCATCTGCCGTGCCGTTCCACTTGCCGTTTCAGCCATGCTCCTCACCTTTTCCGTTGTCACTGCCTTGACCCGTTCCGTCGCCTCGGACGCGAGATTGCCCGGGCGCAGCTTCTCCTGCAGCGCATCGATCGTCTCGGACAGCTCGGCGCGTGTGCTGGCGATCTCACCCTCGATCTCTCGCGCGCGACGCTCCGAGTCCGGATCGAGGTCGCTCGACTGCGACTCGCGGCCCGTTACCCGCGTCGTTTCCGCAGCCGGGTTTGCCGTCGAGCGTGTCGTGGTCGACCGCTCGGTCGTAGCGCGGCCGCGCATCTCCTCATCGCGACGACCGCTGAAGTCGTCGCCCGGGCCTATGCCCCTTGTCGTGTCGTCCATCGCGCATCCTCCTTCAAGGTTTCCATGGTGCGGGTCGGCGCGACACTCGTACCACGCAGCCCGGCGAGTCCCCTGTTGACGAGCAGATAGCCCACGCCGATCGTCAGCAGGCTGATGATCAGCGCCGAAAGCCACGGCGCGACGCCCATCTCGCTGAGTGCGAGGACGAGCGCGGCGAGAAACACGAGCAGCCCGGCGTGTGCGAGCGCGCCGCCCGTTGCAGCCACGCCGACGTGTCCACCCGCCTTGCGCGCCTTGGCGGTCATCTCGGTCGTGGCCAGCTCCACTTCCTTCCGAACGAGCTGGCTCGTTTCACGCGACAGCTCCGCCAGAAGGTCCCCAACGGATCGGTTGTCGAGCCTGTCAGCCATTACATGCCCTCAGTGGGTTTGTAGTCGGAACCGCGTGAGGCAGACGTCGTACGTTGCGATCCACCCGCCGTGCCTGTTGACGTGGAAGAAGTCGGCGCCGCGCCGGCCGATGTGGGTACGCGGTTGCCGTACGCGTTCGTGCTGCCGGTGTATCCGGTTGACGTGCCGTAGTCGGTGCGCTCGAGCGCCCCGTACGGCCGGTCGTAGCTATCGCGCGGCGAAGAGCTCTTCAGAAAGCGCGCGCTCAGCAGTCCGACCGCAAAGGCGCCGCCGACGAACAGGGCAGGCTGCCGCCGAGCCAGGCGCTGTGCATCGTTCACCAGTTCGCCGACGTCCTTGTTCTTCAGGCCGGAGGAGAACCTCTCGATCTGATCGGCCGCCTGTTCGACGAAGCGCGCGACCGTATCGTGATTCTCGTCACGGAGTCGCTGCGTCGTGTCACGCACGGCATGCGCCACACTGCCGAGCCCTTCCGTCGCCTTGTTCTTCTGCGTGTTGAGCTGTTCGGTTGCCCGGTCGCGAACGCGACCGACGATCGATTCGTTGCTGCCCGAGCTCGTCCCCGTCTGGTTCGTTCCCGAAGAGGAGCCCAGCGTTCCTGCTCGTGTCTGTTCCGCCATTCCAGTTCCCCCTTGTACGTCTCCGCAGTGCGTCTGCGTCGTTATCAGAGGGATGTCTGGAAGGTTCGTGCCAACAACAGGAGCAGACTCCAAACTACAAACGTCAAACTCCAAAAGCCTCTTCGTCTCTTTGAGCTCTTTCGTTCGTTGTGAAGTTTGCAGTTTCGTAGAGTTACTCAGCGATATACCGCCAGGGTTGCGAAGGATCGTCACGACGCCAGATCGTGAAGAATGGAAAGGCGGACGGTTGTCCTTCTGCCGCTTTGTGCGGGCGAATCGCGCCGATCGTTACGCCAAGATCGCCGCTCGAGGCGACGAGCACGCGATCGGCGCTCCATTCGAGCTCGCTGCGATCGGTCGGCGCACCTTCACCGACCACCTCACCGATCGCTGCCGCACCGACGACGAAGGCGGGCGTCTTCGCCCCGCCCATGTTGATCGCGTCAGCGCGTCCGTTCTTCACGAACGCCGCGCCGAGCCCGACCGTCTGCGCGAGATCCGAGAATGCCTTCTCCGCAGCCGCGAGGCTGTCGCCGTGTTTGCGGATCAGCGCGGCGTCTGTGGAGGGCGCTACCATCCGCGGAGGCAGCGAGGGCTCCATCGGTGTCGTCGAGACATCGCCTTGCGGACGAGGACGCCTGCGATAGACCGCAACGCGCCAGCCGTCAGTCCCCTTCACCCAGTACGCGAGGTACTTCATCGGCACGGTCGTGCCATCGGCCTTTGTCGTCGTCATGTACCCGAACGTGAAACCGTGTGTGCCATCCGCCGAAATGTTGCCGCCGACGGGCGTCCACTGGACGCGTCCGTTCACGTTGTCGGGCGTCGCTTTCATCGCATCGATTACTTTCTGCCGGCCCTGTACGAAGGCCGCGCCGACAGGCACGTTCACGTCTTCCGCAAACATCGCGGGGATCGCCTCGATGGGCGGTTTTCCCGCGGCGGCGGCCGCGAAGGACTTGTCGGTCTCGAAAAGCGAGTTGTACGCGGTCCGCGCAGTGTTGGTCGAGCTCGCCTGGCCGGCGAGGAGAATGGCGAGACAGAGGTACAGCAGCATGAGCTCATCCTTCGCGATCATCTTGGCGCGGTAAATGGCTTTGGGATGGCGAGACGCATTGCGGGGCGGAAAACGGGACATCCTGGGGCGGGGGAGGCCTGAAGGCCTGTGAAAGTCTGCGTCAACTCCCAAGGCCCAACTTCCAACTCCCAAATTGCTTCCAACTGGGAGTTGGAGACTGGAATTGAAGGCTGCGCTACTTTCTCTTGCCCGCGGGCATCTCGTCGGCTACGCGCAATTGGTTGTCGACGCTGGCGGCGCCCATTGCGCGCGCGAGCAGGTCAGCGCGGCGGCGGTCCGCCGCCGAGCGCACTACGCCGGTCAGCGTGACCTCGCCGTCGCTGACCTGTACGTTGATGATGGTGCGACCCCGGCCGGCCGCAACCGCGAACGACCCGTCTTCCTCGATCCTTTCCAGGATCAGATGCTGCAGCTCGTCGTCGTGCAGCATGCCGGTTTTTGCCCGGCGGATTGCTTCAGCTCTCATGCCTGTTCACCCTCTTATAGTTGTATGACGCCGATAGCCACAATTTATAACAACCTGTGGCCCGACTTTCAGCGGCGAAGGTCGAAGGCAGCCATTTCGCTGATGTTGCGGATGAGCAGAAATCCCTCGGAAAGCGCCGGATGGCTCCACGTCTTTCCCTCGATGGCCGGAAATCGCGCGATTTCCTGATGATTTTCAGGGGTCGCGCGCACCAGCGCGAGCTCACCCCCTTCGCTCAGAACGATCAGGTGGCCGCTGGCAAGCGCCACCTGCCCGTAGCCATAACGCCCGCCTTTCCACTTCAGCTCTCCGGTCGCGGCGTCGAGGCACGCGAGGATCGCCTCGTCGAGTCCGTAGATGAAGCCTTCGTGCAGCACGGAGCTCGTGAACTGGTTCTTCATCCGGTTCGTCCGCCACAGTTCTTTCACTGACAGGCGTCCGTCCCCGGCGGACGTGAGCTCGATTGCGGCCGCGCCGGTGCCGTAGCCGGTGGATACGAAGACGCGACGATCGTCGAGCAGCAGCGGCTGCGATGCGTTCACGCCGTACTGCGTCGTCCACGCATACTCCCAGAGGACGTCGCCGCGCCCGGGCGTGATCCCCATCAGTCGCGAGGCGCTGAAGACGAGGATCTGCCGGATACCCGCGAGCGTCACGAGCATCGGAGATGCGTACGCCGCGGTGTCGTTCAATGCCGACCACTCCTGCCGACCGGTCACGCGGTTGTAGGCGATGACCGACTTGCCGTTCTGCCCGCCAGGGACAACGATGACGTTGTCGTCGACGACGAGCGGAGCGGCGGCCATGCCCCATTGGAGATTGGACGCGCCGGCGTCCTCGAGGACGTTCGTACGCCAGAGCAGCTTCCCGGTGGACGCGTCGAGGCAGCGCAGCTCACCGGTAGCGCCGAGCGCGTAGAGTCGCCCATCGTGCCATGTGGGTGTCGCGCGCGGACCGTCACCGCCCATCATCTCGTGGAACATCGCGTCCCATGAATGCGTCCACAGCTCGCGTCCGGTGGCGATGTCGTAGGCGGCCGCGACTTCCTTCGCGGCGCGCTGCTCGATGGTGAACGCGCTGCCGTTGGCCGTGACGAACGACGCGTATCCTCCGCCGACCGGCTGCTTCCACAGCGGCTGCAGACCGGACGCGGGCCAGTTCGTGCGGATCTGCTGTTGCCGGTAGTGACCATCGCGCGCGGGACCGCGAAAGTCGGTCCAGTACGGCGACGACTTCGGGGCGTGCGTCGATTCCGCGGGTCTGGCGGCGGCCGTCGCGCCAGGCGGGTCCGCCGCGGGGGCAGGTGAGGCTGGCACGCCAGGCGCTGGCGGCGCCGTTGTTCCTGATGCGGCCTGACGTTGCGCCTCGCGATGCCGCGCGATCGCATCTGCCTGGTCATCCGCCGAGCGTGGGAACCGGAGCGTCGGAGATCCACCGCCGTCGAGCACGACGCGCAGACCCATGAGGTACATCACTCCCGCGGCAACCACGACCATCGTGAGCGCCAGGCCGAGAACGATCGCGACTTTTTTGAACATGCTCAGCGCTGGATCGCATTCGGCACGTGCTGAAGCACGAAGTCCCTGACGCTCGGCGGGCGGATCGCCTGATAGAAATTTGTTCCCGTGTTGCAGACGTTGTCCGACGTTGCGGACGTGATCCCGCCAACCGACCAGGTCCCGCCTTCGGAGAGAAGGATCGGTCCGCCGGAATCGCCCGAGCACACCGAGCTCGAGGGGGGAGCGTAGAGCGTTTCCAGCAGGCTGCCGTTGACCGCGCTCAACGTGGTGCTGCCGGCGCGCAACGTGGCCGGCACGTTACTCTGATCGCGGCCCCAGCCCGCGATGATGGCGGTTTCACCAGCCCGCGCGTCGCGGCTCGTGAGGATCGGCACTGGGCTGCGGGGCAGATCCTGCGCCATCAGGATGACGCCGACGTCGAACGTCCCTGGAGTGTTGAAGCGATAGTTCGGATAGAACGCGAAGGAGTCCGCCACGACTTCAGCGCCAACGCCGACCCAGATCCTGGCGATACGCGTCTCTTCATCAAGGCAGTGCGCCGCCGTCAGTACGGCGCGCGGGGCGATCACCGTGCCCGAGCAGGCACCTGTCGGCTGGTTGTTCGCGTCACGCAGGTTGACGAGAACGACCGACGAGCGCTCGGGAGAACAGGTGCTGCCGTTGAGAATTCCCGTGCCCGGCGTGGAACCGGTCCCGCCAAGCGAATTGCACGTGTCGACCGACGGGATCGGCGAGGGCGTCGTGGGCGTCTGGCTCGAGCCGCCACCGCCACCGCCGCAGGCGGCGATGAGGGCAAGGGCCAGACAGCACGGGATGATCCTGGGCATAGTTAGTCCTCGCGATCCCCGCCGGCCGGGTGGGGGAGCGCCGTACCCGTCCACGGCGCGAGCACTCCCGCGCGCACGTACGTGAACAGCTTCTCGCGCGTGTCCGTGATATCGAGATTCCGCATGGTCAACTGGCCGATGCGATCCTGCGGGGAGAACATCGACTCTCCCTTCTCCATCGTCAGACGCTCCGGCTTATACGTCAGGTTCGCTGACGATGTGTCGAGGATGGTGTAGTCGTTCCCGCGCCGCAGCTCCAGCGTCACCTCGCCGGTGACCGCGCGCGCGACCCAGCGCTGCGCCATCTCGCGCAGCATCATCGCCTGTGGATCGAACCAGCGTCCTTGATAGAGGAGCCGGCCGAGACGGCGTCCGTTCTCGCGATACTGCTCGATCGTATCTTCGTTGTGGATGCCGGTGATGAGGCGTTCGTAGGCGATGAAGAGCAGCGCGAGCCCCGGCGCCTCGTAGATCCCGCGGCTCTTCGCCTCGATGATGCGGTTCTCGATCTGGTCGCTCATCCCGAGACCATGGCGGCCGCCGATGCGGTTCGCTTCGAGAATGAGCTGGACGCCGTCCTTGAACGTCATCCCGTTGAGCGCCACCGGCTGCCCTTCGTCGAACCGGACCGTCACCTGCTCGTTCTTCACCGTCACGTCGTCGCGCCAGTGCGCCACCCCCATGATCGGCTCGACGATCTTCATGCCGGTGTCGAGGCGTTCGAGGTCCTTGGCTTCGTGCGTCGCGCCGAGAATGTTCGAATCTGTGGAATAGGCTTTCTCCGCCTTCATCCGATACTCGAATCCGGCGGCGGTCATGTAAGCGGACATCTCCGCGCGGCCGCCGAGCTCGTCGATGAACGCCTGATCGAGCCACGGCTTGTAGATCTTGAGCCCGGGATTCGCGAGCAGGCCGTAGCGATAGAACCGCTCGATGTCGTTCCCTTTGAACGTGCTCCCATCTCCCCAGATGTGGACGTCGTCTTCGCGCATGGCGCCGACGAGCATGGTGCCCGTGACTGCGCGGCCGATTGGAGTCGTATTGAAGTAGGGAACGCCTGCCGTTGAGATATGGAACGCGCCGCACTGCAGAACGGCGATGCCTTCGGCGACCAGCTGCAGCCGGCAGTCGATCAGGCGCGCGTGCTGCGCGCCGTATTCGAGGGCGCGGCGGGGGATGCTCTCGTAGTCGGTTTCGTCCGGCTGTCCGAGGTTGGCGGTGTAGGCGTAAGGGATCGCCCCTTTCGCGCGCATCCAATGGAGCGCCGCGCTCGTATCGAGTCCGCCGGAGAATGCGATACCGACTTTCTCACCGGCGGGAAGGTCCTGGAGGATCGTGGACATCGGCCTACATTGTAGGTCAGCGGTCAGCCGCATCCGCGCACGTAAGTGGTCCATCTTCGGTATACAGTTCCTCGTATCCCTCTGCGTTGCCGATGCCGCACTCCGCCGCTGCCTCCGCTTCGACGGTCTTCTCTGCGCATGAGATCACCAAGATCTACGGCATGGGCGAGGTCCAGGTCCAGGCCCTGCGTGGGGTGAGCCTCGAACTGCGCGAGTCAGAATTCCTCGTCCTGCTCGGGCCGTCGGGCAGCGGCAAGTCCACGCTGCTGAATATTCTCGGCGGCCTGGACGTGCCGACATCCGGCACGGTGACCTATCGCGGACAGAACCTCACGACGGCATCCGAGCGGGACTTGACCTACTACCGCCGCAAGCATGTCGGGTTCGTGTTCCAGTTCTACAACCTCATTCCCAGCCTTACCGCGCGCGAGAACGTCGCCCTCGTCACAGACATCGTCGACAAACCGATGGCCCCGGAAGACGCGCTGCGCCTGGTCAATCTGCAGGAACGGCTCGATCACTTTCCCTCGCAGCTCTCGGGAGGCGAGCAGCAGAGAGTGGCGATCGCGCGCGCGGTCGCCAAGCGTCCCGACGTGCTGCTGTGCGACGAGCCGACCGGCGCACTCGATATCGCAACCGGCATTCTCGTGCTCGAAGCGATTCAGCAGGTGAACGAGGAGCTGGGCACGACCACGGCGGTCATCACCCACAACGCCGCTGTCGCGGGCATGGCCGACCGCGTCGTGTCGCTCTCCGACGGCCGCATCGTCAGCGATTCGGTCAACGAGCGCAAGGTGAAGGCGGGGGACCTGAATTGGTGAGGACGCAGAGGCCGTTGAAGAAGCCGAGTTCGCAGGGATCCCTGCGCTCGGCGCTCTTTGTCTTCTTTGCGTTCTCTGCGCCCCTGGACCGCAAACTGCTGCGCGACCTGTGGGCGCTCAAAGGGCAGGCGCTCGCGATCAGCCTCGTGATCGGCGCCGGGGTCGCGATGTTCATCATGTACCTGAGCACGTTCGCCTCGCTGCGGCTGACACAGGCGACCTACTACGAGCGCTACCGGTTCGCGGACGTTTTCGCGGGACTGACGCGCGCTCCCCTCCCGCTGCGCGAACGGATTGCGGAGATCCCCGGCGTCGCTCGCGCCGAAGCGCGCGTGGTCGTGGACGTCACGCTGGATGTGCCCGGCCTGCGCGAACCCGCAAGCGGACGCCTGATCGGCATCGAGATACCGCGCGTGCCGATGCTGAACGATCTCTTCCTTCGCAACGGACGTTACCCGGAGCCTGGTCATTCCGACGAAGTCGTCGTCAGCGAAGCCTTCGCGATCGCGCGCGACCTCGTCCCCGGCGACAGCATCGGCGCGGTGATCAACGGGCGGCGCCGTGACCTCGACATCGTTGGCCTCGCGCTCTCGCCCGAGTACATCTACAGCATCCGTCCCGGCGAGCTGGTGCCCGACGATGCGCGATTCGGGATCTTCTGGATGGATGGGCGCAGCCTCGCTGCGGCGTTCGACATGGAGGGCGGCTTCAATCATGTGTCGCTCGCTCTGTCGCGTGGCGCGTCTGAATCGGATGTCATCGCGCGTCTCGATCGTCTGCTGGCGCGGTACGGTGGGCTGGGCGCGCTGCCGCGCAGCCTGCAGACGTCTCACTGGTATCTCGACAACGAGTTGCGGCAGCTGCAGAGCGTCGGGCTGATCCTGCCGATCGTCTTTCTGCTCGTCGCGGCGTTCCTGCTCAATGTCGTACTCACGCGGATCGTGTCGGTGCAGCGCGAGCAGATTGCGGCGTTGAAGGCGCTTGGCTACACCAACGGCGAGCTGTCGTGGCACTACGGGAAACTGAGTCTCCTCATTGGCGCAGCGGGCGGCGCGCTGGGCGTGGCGGGTGGTGCGGGGCTTGGATCGGGGATGACCTCGCTCTACAACAACTTCTTTCGTTTTCCGACGCTGCAGTATTTTCTGCCGTTGAACGTCGTGATCGGCGGGGTTCTCGTGAGCTTTGCCGCCTCCGGGCTCGGCGCACTGAACGCGGTGCGCCGCGTCGCGGCGCTGCCCCCCGCGGAGGCGATGCGTCCGGAGCCCCCGGCCAGGTACCGCAGGAGCTGGATCGAACGGGCCGGCCTTGCGCGTTTTCTCTCGGCCCCCGTGCGCATGATCCTGCGGAACGTGGGCCGTCATCCCGTCCGCGCCGCAACATCCGTCAGCGGCATTGCCGCCGCCGTCAGCATGCTCATCCTCGGCACGTTCTTCCTCGATTCGATCGGCGTGCTCATGGACCAGCAGTTCTTCGTGATCCAGCGCCAAGACGTCACGGTGAATTTCGTGCTGCCCGCTTCCGCGCGGTCGTTCCACGAAATCAGCCGTCTGCCGGGCGTTCTCTACGCCGAGCCCACACGCGCGGTGCCCGCACGCCTGCGATCCACACACCGGTCACGCATCGTCTCGATCCAGGGGCTCGTTCCGGATCCGCAGTTGAACCGCGTCGTCGACGTGAATGGCGGCCCCATGCGACTGCCTCCAGGCGGCCTGGTGCTCTCACTCAAGCTGGCGGAGGTGCTTGGCGCCGCTGTGGGCGACGAAATACTCGTGGAAATTCTGGATGGACGGCGGCGCGTGCAGCCGGTACCCGTTGCCGGCATTGTCGAGGAGTACATGGGGACGTCTGCCTACATGGAGATCGACGCGCTGCGTCGCGTGGCGGGTGAGGGAGACAGCCTGACGGGCGCGTTTCTGCAGGTCGATGGCGCGGCGGCAGGAACACTCTACGACCGCTTGAAAGATATTCCCGCCGTGGCCGGCGTCGGGCTGAAGCGAACCGCGATCGAGAGCTTCAACAAGACGCTCGCCGACACGTTCTACGTGATGATCTTCTTCAACCTCCTGTTCTCGAGCGTCATCGCGGGGGGAGTCGTGTACAACGCGGCGCGGGTCTCGCTGTCGGAGCGCACCCGCGAGCTCGCCAGCCTGCGCGTGCTCGGGTTCACGCGCGGCGAGATCTCGTTCATCCTGCTCGGGGAGCTCGCTGTCGTCACACTGATCGCCATTCCGGTGGGAATGGTGACGGGTTATGCGTTCGCCGGACTGCTGGTCGCCGCGTTCAACACCGAGCTGTATCGGTTTCCGCTGATCGTGACGCCGCGAACGTTCGCATACGCGGCGGCGTCCGTGCTCGTGGCCGCGCTGTTGTCCGGCCTGGCGGTGCGCCGCCGCCTCGATCACCTCGATCTCGTCGCGGTCCTGAAGACACGAGAATGAAGCATCGATGAAGCGTCTGATCAGATACGCACTGCTAGTGTTCGTCATCCTGGCGGCGGGCTACTGGGCGTTCAAGCCTGCCGCGGTTCCCGTGGATTTCGGCGAGGTCTCGAAGGGCACCCTGCAGGTCACGGTCAACGAAGAGGGACGCACGCGCGTGCGGGACCGCTACGTGGTGTCGGCGCCGCTGCCCGGGCGCATGAAGCGCATCGAGCTCGAGCCCGGCGATCCGGTCGTCGCCGGAAAGACCATCGTCGCGCAGTTTCAGCCATCGGATCCCGCACTGCTCGACGTACGCACGCGCGGGGAGCTCGAGGCGAGGGCCAGGGCCGCCGCATCCGCCGCTGGCGGTGCACGCGCGGACCGCGAACGCATCCGCGCCGATCTCGCCTTCGCGCAATCGGATCTCAAACGCGCGCGGGCGCTGGTGGAACAGAAGGTGATCGCGGCGCGGGAAATGGAAGGCGCCGAGCGGCAGGTCGAAACGCTGACGCGGTCGCTGCAGTCAGCGGAGTTCGCGGTGCGCACGGCGGAGCACGAGCTCGAGGTCGCGCGCGCGAGTCTGATCCAGAGCCGCGGTCGCGGCGCCGCGGCAATCTCGCTCTACTCTCCCGTGAACGGAGTGATCCTGCGGCGCCTCAAGGAAAGCGAAGCCGTCGTCCCCACCGGCGAACCGCTCGTCGAGATCGGTGACCTGAAGGATCTCGAGATCGTCTCGGATCTTCTGTCGAGCGCCGCCGTCCGCGTCCAGCCGGCGCAGCCGGTGCTGATCGAGCAATGGGGCGGGGATCATCCGCTGAACGGAACGGTCAGGCTGATCGAGCCGTCCGGTTTCACGAAGATCTCCGCGCTCGGCGTCGAAGAACAGCGCGTCAACGCGATCATCGATTTCGTCGATCCTCCCGAAAAGCGTCCGAGGATCGGGGACGGGTACCGCGTCGAAGTGCGCATCATCGTGTGGTCCAGAAACGATGTGGTGAAGGTGCCGACGAGCAGTCTGTTTCGCGAGGGCGACGATTGGGCCGTTTATGTCGTCAACGGCGATCGCGCTTCGCGCCGTCGCGTGCAGGTCGGACAACGCAGCGGCCTCGAGGCGGAGATCACGACAGGGCTGGCAACGGGAGAACGCATCATCGTCTACCCGAGTGATGCAGTTAGGGACGGCGTCAAGGTCAGGGCGCGCTCGTAGCGCGCATGGCTGGGCTTTGCGCCAGCGCGTCCGGGTTTACACTTTCAACGACGGTTACGCTGAGGGAGGCACAGTCATGACCACCAAGTGCGCCCACGAGGTCTGCAATTGCCAGGTTCAGCCGAACGGACCGTACGGAAAGTACTGTAGCGAACACTGCCGGGAAACAAAGAAGATGACCGAGCTGCACTGCGGATGTCGACATCCGGGATGCGCTTAAGGTCGGCTTGAGGCTCGCGGCTTGAGGCCTGCGGGCGTCGGGCTCAAGGTTCCCGCTTCCCGGCGCGAGCCGCAAGCCGCAAGCCGGTTTACAAAATCACCCGCTCGTCTCCCACCCGCCGCGTGATCCGCTGACCATCGAGGTACTCCAGCAGCGGTACCGCGTACTTGCGCGAGAGACCCGTGAGCTCCTTGAACTCACCGACGCCGAACTTCGGGTTTGCGCTCTTGCGCGCGCGCACATCTGAAATCAGCTTCTGAACAGCCTTCCGATCGAGAATCAGGGCGTCGTTGATCCTGACCAGCACCTGTTCCTTGACGAGCATCTGGATGATCTTGCGCGCATTTGTGCGATCCACTCCCGCGCTCCCCGCGATCTCGTCGGGCGGCGGCGCCTGCAGGCCCATCTCCCGGAATCGCGCGATCAGTTGCTCGCGCGCCTTTTCGTCGGCACCGTGAAGGTTGATCGACCGCCCGAACGCGCGGACGACGTCCTCCTCGACGGTCACCGCGCGCTGCGCCGCAAGATGATCGAGCACGGCGCGGAAGAAAACAGGTGACGCCTTCGGGAACGCGCGAGCGCGCAGATCTTCCCGGCCGATGCCGGGCAGCAGCGGCTCGGCCGCATGGAACGCATTGACTTCGTGCACGGCCGCGGCGGCGGCCGTGTCGAAGACCTCCCGCGTGGCCGTGACCAGCGGCTGCGCGCTCAGAATGCGTACCTGCTGGTTGGATGCGAGCGCCTGGACCTCGCTCCTCGCCGCCTCCGGCGTGATCCCCAGTCGGCCGACCAGCGCCATGTCGTCCAGCCCGGCCGTCTCGGCTTCTTCAATGAGCTGACGGACCTTGTCGCGCAGCGTGCCGGCCTCGAGCACGCGCAGGCGATTGACGATCCGCGGATCGCTTCGACGCAGTTTCGGCGGATGCGCGTCGAGGATCTCTCCCCCGCCGAGCGTCGTCATGGGCGAGTACTGCCGCACGATGAAGCGATCGCCGGGCAGCGCGAACGCGGGCTTCTCGAGCCGGATCCGCGCCAATGCGGTGTCGCCCGGTTGGAGGATGTCCTGGCCGAGCAGCACGGCATGGCCGATAAGTTCCGTGGTGCCCACGTGAAACCGGATCCGCTTGCGAGAAGGCAGCGCACCCGAGGTCGACAAAAGCTCCAGGCTGACGTCGAATGTCGCGGACGGAGCAAAGAGTCCTGGCACCGTGATCACCGTGCCGCGCTCTATCTCGGCCAGATCCACGCGCTGCAGGTTCAAAGCGGTCCGCTGTCCGGCGCGCGCTTCGTCGACGGTGTGTCCGTGCACCTGAATCCCGCGCACCCGTGCCGGTTTCCGGGCGGGGAGGATCTCGACCTCTTCGTCGCGCCGGATCCGGCCGGTGATCAGCGTGCCCGCTGCCACGGCGCCAAACCCCTTCATCGTGAAGCAGCGATCGATCGGCAGCCTGAACAACTTCGACGAATCGCGCGGCTTCGCGGTGGACGCCATCCGGCGAAGCGCTTCGACCAGCTCCGGCATGCCCTCGCCGGTATGCGCACTCGCTCGCAGCACCGGCGCTCCCTCGAGAAACGATCCGCGGAGGAACTCGTGCACCTCCACTTCGACGAGATCGGCCATGTCGGCCTCCGCCGCGTCGATCTTGGTGAGGACGGTGAGCCCCTGGCGGACGTGCAGCAGCTCGCAGATCGCAAGATGCTCGCGTGTCTGCGGCATCACGGATTCATCGGCGGCGATGACCAGCATCACGACATCGATGCCGCCCACGCCGGCGAGCATGTTCTTCACGAACCGTTCGTGCCCCGGCACGTCGACGAACCCGAACATCACTCCGTCGTCGAGTGTCAGGCTGGCGAACCCCAGGTCGGTCGTGATCCCGCGTTCTTTCTCCTCCTTCAGCCGGTCCGTATCGATGCCGGTGAGTGCTTTCACGAGCGCCGTCTTCCCATGGTCGATGTGACCCGCGGTACCGACGATGATGTGGGACATCGAGTCAATTGTAGGTCGGGTAGAATCGCCGGATGTTCGTTCGATCTTCACTCATTGCTGTAGCGCTCCTGCTTCCACTCACCGCGTCGGCGCAGGACGACGCGGTGCGCCAGATCCTCGACAGCCAGCCGTTCAAGGCCGCCACCGCGTTCATCGAGCAGGACCAGCCGCGGTTCGTCAAGGAGCTGATCGAGCTGACCGAGATCCCCTCGCCGCCGTTCAAGGAACAGCGCCGCGCGAAAGCGTACCTGGAGATGCTGAGGCAGTCGGGCCTCACCGACGCCGAGATGGACCAGGAAGGCAATGTAATGGGCCTCCGCAAGGGCTCGGGCTCCGGCTCCGCTACGGGGATGGTCGCGGTCGTCGCACACCTCGATACCGTGTTCCCTGAAGGCACGGATGTGAAGGTGAAACGGGAGGGCACGAGGCTGCTCGCGCCTGGCGTGGGCGACAACACGCGCGGCGCGGCGCTGATGCTCGCGCTGATCCGTGCGATGGAGGCGGCGAAGTTTCAAACGCGAAAAGACATCCTGTTCGTCGGCAACGTCGGTGAAGAAGGGGAGGGGGATCTTCGCGGCGTGAAGTTCCTCATGCAGAAAGGCAAGTACAAGGACCGCATCACGGAGTTCATTGCGATCGACGGCGGCGACCAGGCGTCCATCACGCACGGCGGCGTGGGCAGCCGCAGGTACCGCGTGACGTTCAAGGGACCGGGCGGCCACAGCTATGGTGCCTTCGGTCTCGTGAACCCCGCGTATGCGATGGGCAACGCCATCGCGAAGTTCTCGCGGATCCAGGTGCCCGAGCGGCCGAAGACGACCTACAACGTCGGACTGGTCAGCGGCGGCACCTCCGTGAACTCGATCCCCTTCGAGATGCAGATGGTGATCGACATGCGCTCGGTAGATTGCGGTGAGCTGAAGAAGGTCGAGGACCAGTTCCTCGCGATTGTCCGCGACGCGGTCGACGAGGAGAACAGAGCGCGATCAACGCGCGAGGGAAAAGTCACGGCCGAACCAAAGATGGTTGGCGACCGCCCGTGCGGGCAAACCGCGCTGACATCGCCCATCGTGCAGAAGACGAGCGCGGTCGTGAAAGCGTTCGGCCTGACCCCGTCCTACAGCATCAGCAGCACGGATTCGAACCTGCCCATGAGTCTAGGCATCCCCGCCGTGACCATCGGCCGCGGCCCCGGCGCCCGCGCTCACGCCCTCGACGAGTGGACGATCGTCGACCCCGCGCAGGACGTCAAGGCCGTGCAGGTCGCGATGACGATGATTCTCGCGGTCGCGCAGTGAAGTTGCCGCTTGCCGTCCAGTCCGTTCGACTGGCTCCGACGATCCCGTTCTGGGGCATGCCTACCGGCAGTTCCTGCTCGTGATGCTGGCGGAGACCGCGGGTGCGTCAGGCAGCAGCCTGATAGCTTGGCGAGCCGCAGGAGGTTGGTCCAGGCACGCACCAGATGACGCGCGACGGAAGCGCGCCCGGCGTGCCGCCGGTAACGCGAGCGTTAGGCCCTGACTGATATTGCAGTGCAGAACAAACACGGACATATCAGTTACGTCAATCGCGCCGTGGCGGCGATTCTCGCGCTCGTCTGGGCCTGCGCCGGAGTTGCGGGACTCGTTGCTGCTTACGTCTACGGTCGTTGGCTGGTGGGTATCGCTGCTGTCTTCGCTCTTTGCTATGCGGTTCTTTGGGTTCGTGTCGTCGTCCGTGCGCGTTTGCTCAACTGGAGCGAAATTGCGAGGCCATGGCGCTGAGCGCAGGTGGCCTCAGGCGATCAATGTGCGGTCAACGGACGCGACCGTCGGCTTGCCGCTGAGCGCCATGGCGAGCGTGAGCTCTTCTCGAAGCAAGCCGAGTACATCGCGCACGCCTTCTTCGCCCGCTGCCGCCAACGCCCACAGATAGGGGCGCCCGATGCACACGGCGCGTGCGCCGAGGGCGAGGGCTTTCAGGACGTCGCTGCCGCGACGGACTCCGCCGTCCATGAGCACTTCGAGTCGGCCGGCGACCGTGTCCGCCACTTCGGGCAGCGCCCGGATCGAGGCGACCGCGCCATCCAGCTGCCGGCCGCCGTGATTGGAGACGATGACGCCGTCCACACCGTTGTCGACGGCGAGGCGTGCGTCCTCGGCCGTCAGGATCCCCTTGATCAGCACCGGCAATCGCGTCTGCGCGCGCAGCCACGACACGGCGTCCCACGTGAGCGTCGCGTCGAAGAGGTCGTGCACGTAGGCGGAGAACGACGAGTGCGCGCCCCACCTGCCCGCATTCGACATGGCCGCCTCGAAGTTGCGCATCGAGATTCCCGCGGGGAGCGCGAAGTTGTTGCGCACGTCCCGGTAGCGGCGCCCGAGGAGCGGCGTGTCAACCGTCAGTACCAGCGCGCGATAACCGCACGCTTCGGCGCGGGCGACGAGCTCCTGCGTCATCGCGCGGTCCTTGTACACGTAGAGCTGGAACCACAGTCCGCCGCCGCAGGCGCCCGCGACGTCCTCGAGCGCGCACGTCGAAAGTGTGCTGCCGATCATGATCGTGCCCGACGCGCGCGCGGCGCGTGCCGCGGCGAGTTCACCTTCGGGGTGCGCGAGCCGATTGAACGCGGTCGGCGCCAGCATCACCGGAAACTCGATGGACTGACCGAGGATCGTGGTGCGCAGATCGACGTGGTTGACGTCGACGAGCACGCGCGGCCTGAGCGCGATCGTGTCGAACGCGCTCCGGTTCGCCGCCAGCGTCCGCTCGTCGCCGGATCCACCCGCGTAGTAGTCGTAGGCGGAGCGCTCCATGCGTTCCCGCGCGATGGCTTCGTATTCGTCGACGGTGAGGGGTTTCACGGGACGAGATTATTTCACGACCGGGACGGCCGTCCGCGGACGACGGACGACAGATTCCGAGGGTTACACGTCGAATCGCAGCGCCGTGGACGGATCGACACGCGCGGCGCGCGCTGCGGGCAGGTAGCTCGCGAGCAGCGCCGTTGCGCCGAGACCGAACGCCACGATGAGGTAGGTCACCCAGTCGAGCGCGCTTACGCCGTAGAGCATCGCCGACATGAGCCGCGTGAGCCCGGCAGCACCGGCGACGCCAAGCGCGATGCCGATCAGCGAGAGCACGAGCCCGTGCCTGAGGAAGAGCCCGCTGACATCTCGCTGCGCCGCGCCGAGCGCCATGCGGATCCCGATCTCGCGCGTGCGCTGCGTGACGATGTAGGAGATCACCCCGTAGATCCCCACGACACCGAGCAGCAGCGCCACGGCCGCCGCGATGCTCAGCATCACGAGGGCGAACGACGTCTGCGCCATCGATTCCGCCTGGATCTCGTCGAGCGTCTGCACGTTCGCGACCGGCAGGTTCGGATTGATCGACCACACCGCCTGCTGGATCTCTTTCAGCAGCGTCGGCGATCCAAAACGGTCGTTCCTGATCGCGTAACCCAGCGACCGCTGGACCTGCGTCTCTTCGCTCCACAGGTGTTCGGTGACGACCGGCCAGTACACGGTTGTCGTGGGCGGTCGCGTGACGCCGTCATCGTGATCGTTGCCGACCACGCCGACGACGGTACGCCAGGGGCTGCTTGGCGTATTGCGGATGCGCCGCCCGATCGCCTGCGCCGGATCCTTCCAGTACTCGCGCGCCAGGTTCTCGGAAATGACCCCCACTTTGGCTTTCGCGTAGCTGTCGTTCCAGTCGAGCGCGCGCCCCGCGAGCAGCCGGTTCCCCATCGTTTCGAAGTAGTTCGGGCCGATCCACTTGAACCGGCGCATTGCCGGGATGCGCCCTTCCGGCGTGGGCGCGTCTTCCACGAAGATCGGGTCGTTGCTGTCGTTGCCGTCCATGGTGATCGAGGAGCTCACGCCGACCGACCTGACACCCGGCACCTGAGCAATGCGCTGTGAAATCTGCTCGTGAAGGCGAGCGGTCTGGATCGGATCCTCGACCAGCGAATCCGGGATGGCGATGCGCAGTGTCAGCA
>Ga0247830_10000273_pt1 | contig 17451 bp, 17 predicted proteins | sample 12C_Control_Day5_FD_207766 | JGI IMG/M metagenome (GOLD analysis project Ga0247830, IMG submission 207766) | Soil microbial communities from agricultural site in Penn Yan, New York, United States - 12C_Control_Day5 | ecosystem: Environmental > Terrestrial > Soil > Agricultural land | place...
GTCCGAGGACGACGAAGACGGCGGCGATCAATAACTCGCGTTTTCCCATAGACTTGGCGGCGGTGTTATAGGATTCTAATCCGAACCTCAACTACATATACGCATGCGATCCTGGGTTCGAACGGTCCTAATTCTCGCCGTGACCATTGCGCTCCTGGCATTTTTCTTCCGCGATGCCAATTTCGCGGACGTCTGGGCCGAGACGCGGCGCGCGAATCCGTGGCTCCTGCTGGCGGCGGTCCTCTTCACGTTCATCACGCACGCGTTGCGCGCCTGGCGATGGCAATCGCTGCTCGCGCCCATCGGTCCAACCCGTTTCAGCACCGCGTTCGAGACGACGATTATTGGCTTCGCGGTCAGTTTTTTCATTCCCGCGCGGCCGGGCGAAGTCGTCCGCCCCTTCCTGCTGGCGCGTAAGGAGGGGCTGCCGCCGACCGCGGCGTTTGCCACGGTCATCCTCGAACGGCTGCTCGATCTCGTCACCGTGCTGCTGCTGTTCGGGATCTTCGTCTTCACGGTGCCGGCGGGCGTGCTACGGGGCGATGCCACGCAGTTTGCGCACGTAAAGTTCTGGGGCGGCGTCGCCGCCGCCGCGGCGCTGGCCGGCCTCGTGCTCGTCTTTACACTCGCCGGTCATCCGGAACGGCTGGGGCGCGCCGCGGGTCGCATCGAGCGCGTGCTCCCCGCTCGCGCGGCGGATGCTGTCGCGCGGTTCGTTGAAAGCTTCGCGCAGGGCCTGGCGGTGATGCGGCAACCGGCGCGCCTGGCGATCGCTCTCGTGCAGTCGGTGCCGGTCTGGCTCTCGATCGGTGCCGGTATCTGGCTGACTTCCCGGGCTTTTTCTATTACGTTCCCGTATTCCGGTTCGTTCCTGGTGATGGCGCTCCTGACGGTGGGTGTCGCGGTGCCGACGCCGGGACAGATCGGCGGCTTCCATGCCGCGTACCAGATCGCCGTGCAGACGTTCTTCAACGCCTCGTACGATCGCGCCGTTGGCGCAGCGCTCGTGCTCCATGCGGTTTCGTTCGTTCCGGTGTCGCTGCTCGGCGTGATCTACATGGCGCGCGAGGGGCTCACCTTCCAGAACGCCCAGCAGATCGCGAGTTCGGAAACGACATGAAGTGTCCCTACTGCGCCCATCTCGGCGACAAAGTCGTGGACTCGCGCGAGAGCAAGGAGGGCGAGGTGATCCGCCGCCGGCGCGAATGCCTCGGCTGCGGCCGCCGCTTCACCAGCTACGAGCGGATCGACGAGATCCCCTATATGGTCGTGAAGAAGGACGGCAGCCGCGAGCGGTTCGAACGGCAGAAGTTGCTTGCCGGGCTGCTGAAGGCGTGCGAGAAGCGGCCGGTCAGCGTCGCGTCGCTCGAGGCAATTGCGGACCGGGTCGAGTCCGCCCTCCAGGAAAGGCCGGAGCGTGAGATGAGCACCGAGGACGTAGGCGCGTTCGTGATGAACGAGCTCCGCGTGCTCGACAAGGTCGCCTACGTGCGGTTTGCGTCGGTCTACCGGCACTTCCGGGACATCGGTGAATTCATGACTGAGCTCAAGGATCTGCTCAACGCCAAGGAGTAGGTCTTCGGGGTCCGTCAATCCGCCGGGGCGTTCAGCCGTTCGGTCTTCAGATCCATGTCGAACGTCAGCAGAGAAACCGTGAGGCCTGTGCTGCCGGCACGTAAGACGCCGGCCCGTCCCGTTCCGCCGGAGCGGCGGCCGCTTCGCGATAATCCCCGCCTCATCCTGCTCGGCATCGTCGTGCTGATCGCGGCGCTCGTCGCCATGACGGTTCTGGCGGACCAGTCGGCGGAAATGAATCCCGACTTCCTGACCGAGGTGGTGGTCTACGCGCTCTCGGCCGGCGTGCTGATGATGCTCATCGCGCTGGCCTTCGTGCTCACGCGGAACGTCATCAAGCTCGTCGTGGAACGCAGGCGAGGCCTGCCGTTCTCACAGTTTCGCGCCAAGCTGGTCCTCGCGCTGCTCGGTCTGACGATTGTTCCATCGGTATTGGTGCTCCTCGTCGGCGGACAGCTCATTCGCAACAGTACCGCGCGCTGGTTTGCCGAGCCCGTCGAGACGATTCTCAAGTCCGCCAACGCCGTGGCCGTGGAGTACTACGGCGATCAGCAGGCGGAGGTCGCCGCTGATGCGGCGAGGATCGCGAAGGAAGTTCCGATCGAAGCGGTGCGATCGGGCGAGATCGCCGGGATCCGCAGGGCGATCGAAGCCGACGTGCGGCTCGGACGAGTGGCACTCGTCGAGGTCTACCAGGTGAAGGGGGACGCACCGCCGCGTCCGCTCGTCTCAGTGGAGTCGCCCGAGCTCGCGCGCGTTCGCAACCGAGCGTCGGCCGATCATCTCGCCGCACGCATCGCCGGCGGCAGCAGCGACGTGACCGCTCACGATCCGCTCGATGGCGGCGGCGATCTTCTCCGCGCCGGCGTCCGCGTCTTCGATCATAGCGGCACGCCCGTCGGCGTGGTCATTGCGAGCCGGTTCCTCTCTGGAACCCTGGCGCAGCATTCACGGCGGATCACCGAAGCATATGAGGGCTATACCCAGCTGCTGGTGATGAAGCCGGCGCTGCAGGGGGTGTATCTCTCGATCTTCATCATGATGACGCTGATGATCCTCATCAGCGCGACATGGATCGGCATGTATCTCGCCAAGCGGATCACGCGGCCGATTCACGCCCTCGCAGCAGGCGCGCGGGAGATTGGCGCCGGCCGGCTCGATCACCGCATCGAGCCCGAAACGCGCGACGAGTTCGGCTCACTCGTCGAAGCCTTCAACACGATGGCATCGGAGCTCGCGGCAAGCCAGCGGAAGCTCGAACGCTCCCGTCACGACCTGGAGCGGAAACACGAGGAAGTCGAAGAGCGGCGGCGATACATCGAGACGGTCCTCGAGCGGATTGCGACAGGCGTGGTGTCGATCGGCGCTCACGGACAGATCGAGACGGTGAACAGCGCGGCGGTGCGGCTCCTCGGTCTGGACCCGCGAGTCTCCGGGCGCGCCGCCGAGGAGGTGTTCGGCCGTGAGGACCTGCGCCCCCTGCAGCAGATCGTGAGGCGCGCGCAGGCCGGCCTGGCCGAGCCGGCGGCTCAGGAAATCGCTTTGACTCGTGACGGACGGGAGGTCCACCTCACCGCCGCCGCGACGCAGTTGCAGACTGAAGGGAGCGCGCCGGCGGGCACCGTGCTCGTGTTTGACGACGTGACGCCGCTGATCCGGACGCAGCGTGTCGCCGCCTGGCGCGATGTCGCGCGGCGGCTCGCTCACGAGATCAAGAATCCCTTGACGCCGATTCAGCTCAGCGCGGAGCGACTGCGCCGGCAATTCGCGGCCGCGCCGCCGACCGCGCGCGCGCTGATCGACGAGTGCACGGCGACGATCGTCACCGAGGTGGACTCGCTCAAGCAACTCGTGGATGAATTCGCGCAGTTCGCGCGGATGCCTGCACCCAAGGCCGTGCCGACCGAGTTGAACGGGGTGCTCGACGAAACGGCATCCCTGTACACAGGGCTCTTCAAGCACATCGTGCTGGAGACGAAGTTCGAACCTGGGCTGCCGATGGTACGCGTGGACGCGGAACAACTCCGTCGCGTGATCATCAACCTGATCGACAATGCCGTCGAAGCGCTGGGCGGTGCCGCCGCCGGCCCACGCGGCGATGGATCACCGCCACACATCGAGCTCGCCACGCAGCGGGATGCCGTCAACGGTGTGGTTCGGATCACCGTCAGCGATAACGGTCCGGGCATATCGCCCGCGGACCGCGAGAAGCTGTTCCTGCCGTATTACTCGACGAAACGGAGAGGCAGCGGACTCGGCCTGGCGATCGTGCGCCGCATCATCGCCGAACACGGCGGCGCCATCGACGTTGCCGACAACGTACCGTCGGGTACCATCTTCACGATCGAGCTGCCGTTGTGACTCCCGGCTCCCGGCGTTCGGTGTCCGGCTTCCGGCATCCGGTCCGGCTCAAATGAAGTCAACCGTTCTGATCGTGGACGACGAAGCGGGCGTGCGCAGCTCGTTGAGCGGCGTGCTGCGCGACGAAGGCTATATCGTCGAGGCAGTGGCGAGCGGAGAGGCCTGCCTGGATCGCGTCTCACGCGGCACGTATGACGTCATCGTCCTCGACATCTGGCTGCCCGGCCTGGACGGCATCGCCACGCTTGCGAAGCTGCGGGACCGTCGCGTCGATGCGCCCGTGGTCATGATTTCCGGCCACGGCAACATCGAGTCCGCGGTACGAGCGACGAAGCTCGGCGCGTACGACTTCGTGGAAAAGCCGCTGTCGCTCGAGAAGACCGTCCTCGTCATCGGCAACGCCGTCCGTCAGCGCCGGCTCGAGGCCGAGAACCGCGCCCTCCGTGCCACGGTCGACCGTCGCTTGACGATGGTGGGCGAGAGCTACGCGATGGGGCAGCTGCGCGAGCAGATCGCGATGGCGGCGCCGACGAACGGCCGGGTGTTGATCTTCGGCGAGAACGGCACCGGCAAGGAGCTGGTCGCGCGCAGCATCCACGCGCTCAGCCACCGGCGTTCGGCAGCATTCGTGGAGTTGAACTGCGCCGCGATTCCGGAGGAACTGATCGAGAGCGAGCTGTTCGGCCACATGAAAGGGGCGTTCACCGGCGCCGTAGCGGATCGGCGGGGCAAGTTCGAGCTGGCCGACGGCGGCACGCTGTTCCTGGACGAGATCGGCGACATGACGCTGAAGACGCAGGCCAAGGTTTTGCGCGCCCTGCAGGAACAGGTCGTCGAGCCCGTTGGCGGTGCAGCGAGCGTGAAAGTCGACGTGCGCGTGCTCGCCGCGACGAACAAGGACCTTCCGGCCGAGATCCGCGGGGGACGATTCCGCGAAGATCTCTACTTCCGCCTCAACGTCATTCCCGTCTACGTGCCGCCGCTGCGCAATCGAGACGGGGACATTCCGCTGCTGGCCGACCACTTCATGACGGAGCTCGCCCGCGAATACGGCCGCCGTACGAAGCGCTTCGACGCGGGTGCTGCCGCGCGGCTGCGAAGCTATCCGTGGCCGGGCAACGTCCGCGAACTGCGCAATGTGATCGAGCGGCTGATCATCATGGTCGCCGGCGATGTGATCACGCTTCCGGATCTGGCATTCCTGGATGGCGCTGCCGTGTCAGACGTCGGCCAGGCGCCGAGCGACGGCACCCCGCTTCATGTGGCGCGGGATCGCTTCGAGCGCGACTACATCCTGCGGGCTCTCGCCGAGCAACAGGGCAACATCTCGCGCACCGCGGAGGTGCTCGGTGTCGAACGGAGCAATCTCTATCGAAAAATGAAAGGCTTCGGAATTATCCCGGCGCGACGCACTGAGAGTGAGGAAGAGTCGGCATAGCGCGGCTGCGGGACGGAAACTCAAAGATGGAAAATGGTCATCTTCCATCTTCCAGTTCAGCCCTCAGCTTGTTCTCCAAAACCTGCTCCGGTGAAAAACCGCCAATCTGCAGGTAGTACTCCGCCGACGCCATCAGCGCGGCGGCAGGGACCAGACCCACGACCTCGCTCTCGAGGATCGATACTCCGTAACGGTCCGCCTCGCGCTTCACCATCTCGAACACGCGAAACACGGGTGTCTTCTGGTAGTTGGTGAGGTTGATGGAGACCTGCGCGACGCGGCGGTCCTCGAGCATCACCCCCATCGCCTTGACGAACCGAAGACCCCCGCTGCTGTGGCGGATCGCCGTGGCGATCTTCTTTGCGACGTCGAGACGATCCGTATTCAGGTTGATGTTGTAGGCGATAAGCGGCATGCGCGCGCCGATGACGGATGCACCAGCGGATTCGTGCGGTACCCGTGGTCCGAAGTCGGGGGTCCACCCGGCAGATGCCATCTTGGCGGCGAGCCCTTCGAATTCGCCGCGGCGGATGTCTTCGAGATTCTTGCGTGCGGGATTCGTCGACGCGTCCTCGTAGAGATAAACCGGGACGGCGAAGCGCTCCGCGACAGTTGCAGCCACATCCTTCGCCAGCGCCACACAGTCGTCCATCGTCGCGCCGGCGATCGGCACGAAGGGGACCACGTCGACGGCGCCGAGCCGCGGATGCTCTCCGCGATGGGACCGCAGATCAATTGAGGCCACCGCGGTGTCGAAGAGCGCCAGGGTGGCGGCTTTCAGTGAGGGTGCATCCCCCACGAGAGTGAAGACGGAACGATTGTGCGATGCGTCCGACGAATGGTCGAGCAGCCGAACGCCCGGCGTTCCGGTGATCGCGCCGATCAGCTTGTCGATGACCTCCTTCTGCCGTCCTTCGCTGACGTTCGGAATCGATTCAATAATCGCCATGGCAAGACTATAATTCCGGAAGCTTTTCGCCGCTCCGACCACCATACATGTCAGATCCGCAGCGTTCAGACCGCTTCCCCGTCCACGAACGCGACGCGCGCATCGAGGAATTCCTGCTCTCAGGTCTCGATCACTACTTCTCCGAGCAGTACGAGCTCGCGATCAACGTGTGGACACGTGTGCTGTTCATCGATCGCGGGCATGCGCGTGCCCGCGCCTACATCGAGCGCGCCCGCGGCGCCATAGCGGAACGCCAGCGGAAGGGCGACGAACTGCTGCACACGGGCGCCGTCGCGCTGGATCGCGGTGATGCGGGCCGCGCGCGACAGCTGGTCACCTCGGCCGTCGAGCACGGCGCGTCGGCTGACGAAGCCCTCGCGCTTATCGCCCGGATCGACCGACTCGAGAATGCCTCGCAAGGCGTCACCCCTTCCAATCGCACCGCAAGTATTCAGGAGCAGAGCGGCGGCGCTGTGCCCGCGCTCGGACACGTTGCTCGATGGAGATGGGTCGGAGCCGGGGCGATCGGCGGAATCGTGATCGGCGCAGCGGCGCTCATCGCCTTCGGTCGCGGCAGCGGAACGTTCCCGCTCTTCGGCCCGCCCGAATCGGTGCCGGTATCGACGCTGAACGCGCCGCTGCCCGTACCGACCATCGGCGAGGTGCAGCTCTCCAAAGCTCAGACGCTTTACGCCCGAGGGCGTTTTCAAGAGGCGCTCGCCGCGCTCGATGGCGTGCCCGCCGGCGATCCTCATCGCGGGCGCGCCGACGAGCTCACGGCGACCATACAGCGGCAGCTGCTTGCCGCTGCGCGTTCGACCGGCCGGTCGGCATCATCCACGCCGCCTCGTGTCCCATGAAGTGTCCGAAGTGTCAGTACATCGGTTTCGAGCAGGGCAATCGCTGCCGGAACTGTGGATACGATTTTTCGCTCTCGAACGATCTCGCCGAGCTCGATCTTCCGATCAAGACAGGTGACGAGGCGCTCGGCCCACTCGCGGATTTCGACCTGGTCGAGGAGCGGGACGTGGTCGCCGCTGAGCAGTCGTCGGCCAGGCAGGCGGATCCGATGCCGGCCACACGTGTGCCGGAACTTCCGTTGTTCAGGGATCGGGTGTTCGACGATGACAGACCGCTCGTCAGTCTTCCTGCGACGCCGCGGGCACCGGTTTCCGTGCGCAAGTCGGCGCCGGTGCGGAACGCGGAGCGTGAGCGTGCCGAGGAACCCGTCCTCGACCTCGAGCCTTCACCTGCCGTTCCTTCGGGATCGCGACGCCGTCACACGCGCCTCAGCGACGCTCCGGTAACCGAACCCGAGCCGACCGACGATGCGGCAGCGCCGGCCGGCGCGCGGCTGATGGGGGCCACCATCGATCTCCTGCTGCTCGCGGCAATCGATGTGACGGTGGTTTACCTGACGCTGCGCCTGTGTGATCTGAATTTCGCGCAGTTGAGGCAGGTGCCGATCGTGCCGCTCGCGGCGTTTCTGGCGATGCTGAACGGCGGGTATATGGCAGCGTTCACGGCGGCAGGGGGGCAGAGCATCGGGAAAATGGCGGCAGGCACTCGGGTCGTCTCCGTCGACGAAAGCGCGGCCACCTCAGGGGTCCGGCTGGGTCAGTCCGTCGTCCGGGCCGCGGCATACGCGGTCTCGGTGCTGCCCGCCGGCCTCGGGTTTCTGCCCGCACTGTTCGGAGCGGATCGCCGCGCGCTGCACGATCGTCTCGCGCAAACGCGCGTCGTCAGGGCGTGACTCGTCTCGCCGTTTTCATCGCCACGGTTGGCTACTGTGGCTACTTCCCGTTCGCACCTGGAACCGTCGGCTCTGCGGCCGGTCTGGTGGTCTACGCGCTTGTCTGGTGGACCGCTTCACCCGTGCTCGAGGTGTCGCTCATCGTTGCGCTCTTCGCACTGGGCGTGTGGGCAGGTACGACCGCGGAGCGTTACTTCGGCGGCGTCGATCCGGGACCGATCGTGCTCGATGAAGTCGTCGGAATGCTGATCACGCTGGCGTTCATCCCCGGACTGGGGTGGTCCGGCGCGCTGGCCGGCTTCGTGCTGTTCCGCATTGCCGACATCATCAAGCCCTTTCCCGCCGGCCGGTTCGAACAGCTTCACGGCGGTCTTGGCGTGATGGCGGACGACGCGATGGCGGCCGTTTACGCGAATATCGCGCTCCGCTTTCTCCTCTGGCTCGTGCCCGGATGGATCGCATGACATCCACGCTTCAGACCGCCGAAGTAATTGCGGTCGGCAGCGAGTTGCTCGGCTCGACACGGCTCGACACCAATTCACTTTTCATCGCCGACCAGCTCGCGCGCGTCGGGATCGAGCTGAAAGGAAAGTCTGTCGTCGGAGACGATCGCGCACGACTGCGCGAGGTGTTCGCTGGCGCCCTCGAGCGCGCGGACCTCGTCGTCCTCACCGGCGGTCTCGGGCCAACAGACGATGATCTGACGCGTGAAGCGGTGTCGGACGCGCTTGGTCTCGAGCTGGTCGAAGATCCAGAGATCACCGAACGCATCCGCCGCCGATTCGAGAAACGCGGGCTCACGATGCCCGAGTTGAATCGACGTCAGGCAATGGTGCCGAGAGGTGGAACGTGGATCCCTAATCCCAACGGCTCGGCACCTGGCATGGTGATCCCCTGCGACGGAAAGCTCGCGGTGTTGCTTCCTGGGCCGCCGCGAGAGCTGCAACCGATGCTCGGCGATCTGTGCGCCGCGAGCGGAGCGATCGGCCGGCGGGCAGGAGCGTCGCGTATCTACAAAGTGTCGCTCTTTACCACCGGCCTCTCGGAATCGCACGTGGAGGAACTGGCGCAGCCGCTGTATTCGACGTGGCGCGACGGCGCCGATCCGATCGAGACGACGATCCTTGCGACACCAGGACAGGTGGAGCTCCACCTGTCCATGAGATCCAGTGATGAGCAGCATGCACGGCGCGTCCTCGAAGAAGCGCGCGGTGCTCTTACGTCGGCGATTGGCGACGCGGTGTTCACTACCGACAACCGATTGCTGCCGCATGTGGTCGGCGACATGCTCCGCGAACGACGGCTCACGATCGCCGCCGCCGAATCGTGCACCGGCGGATTGCTGATGCAGCGCCTCACGGATGTGCCAGGCAGCTCCGCCTATGTCAAGGGGGGCGTCGTCGCGTACAGCAACGAGATCAAGATCGACCTCCTCGGCGTCGACGAGTCGCTGCTGAGAGCGCACGGAGCAGTCAGCGAGCCCGTCGCTGCGGCCATGACGGATGGTATCCGGGCGCGCACTGGGGCGGACGTGTCCGTGGCGATTACAGGCATTGCCGGACCGGACGGCGGCACCGTCGATAAGCCGGTTGGCACCGTGATCGTCGCCGTCCTGATCGACGGGGAACCGCTCCAGATCAGAACGCATCTTTTCCCGGGCGGGCGCGAGATGGTGCGCCTGCAGTCGACTCAGACGGCGCTCGATCGCGTTCGCCGCATGCTGATGGACTGATGCGTCTCTTCGTTGCGGCCGAGCCATCAGACTCCGTTCGGGTTGCCGCGGCGTCGGCTGCGCAGCGACTGCGCGAGCGTCTCGAGTCCGCTCACGCCGACCGTGGCGTCCGCTGGATACCTGCCGAAAATCTGCATCTGACGGTCTGGTTCCTTGGGGAGGTATCGGATGCGAGGTCAACCGCGGTGCTCGACGCGCTGAGGCCGGCGATGGAGACTCGCGCCTTCGATCTTCACCTTGAAGGGCTCGGCGCGTTCCCGCCGTCAGGGCCGCCGCGTGTGCTGTGGATCGGTGTCACGCACGGCCTCGAGGATCTCGCGCGCGCGCACGAGGAGGTCGGCGCGCGGCTGCAGCCCTGGGGATTTCCGCCGGAGGGACGCGCGTATTCCGCGCACCTCTCGATCGGGCGCGTGAAAGAGCCACCTCACGGCGCCGCCCGAGCCGCGCTGCGCCAGGCGCTGGCGCACGTGCCTGCCGACGCCGGGCAGTGCCGGATCGCGTCACTCACCGTGTTCCGCAGCCGGACCGGCCCGCACGGGTCAGTGTACGAACGCCTGCTGCGAGTACCATTGAGTTGATGCTCGAGATCCTCATCGGGTACCTGGCGGGGTCCGTGCCGTTCGCCTATCTGCTCGCCCGGCGGCGGGGGATCGACGTGCGGGTCGCCGGAAGCGGCAACGTCGGCGCGGCCAACGTTTTGCGCACGACCGGGGCATGGCGCGGCGTGATCGTCATGGCGCTCGACATGGCCAAGGGCATAGTGGCCGTTTTCATCGCGCATCTTCTTTCCGGTGGTCCGGCGGCGATGGCGCTGAGCGGCGCGGCGGCAATCGTCGGGCACATCTATCCCGTCTGGCTCCGGTTCCACGGCGGAAAGGGTGTAGCCGTCGCTGCCGGCGTGTTCACGATGTTGTCTCCAGCGGCGGCCGGCGCGGCCGCCGTGCTGTTCCTGACGATCGCGTGGATCACGCGCTACATCTCGCTCGCGTCGATCGCCGCGACCGTCGCGCTGCCGCCGGCGGCATGGATCCTCGGTTCGCCGATGCCGGTCGTGCTTGCGGCGTTCGGCACGGCGTCACTGATCCTGTTTCGACACCGCGCGAACTGGCACCGGCTTCGACGGGGAACGGAGCGCCGCGTCGGGGTGCGCGCATGAGCGCAACCGCGGTCCTCGGCGCCGGAAGTTGGGGCACGGCGCTCGCCGTCCATCTCGCCCGTGCCGATCACGACGTCCGTCTATGGGCGCGCGATGCGGCGTTCGTCTCGGCGCTCTGCAGCGCACGGGTGAACGAACGATATCTGCCGGCCGTGCCCCTTCCCGAGCAGGTCCGACTCACGGACTCGCTCGACACTGCCGTCACGGGAGCGAAGTTCATCGTGGTGGCCGTGCCGTCTCACGGTGTCCGCGCCGTGGTGGACCGTGCCGCGGCATCAATGGGGCCAGGAACCATCGTCGTCAGCGCGGCGAAGGGCATCGAGGTAGATTCGCTGCAGCGCATGTCGGAGGTGATCGCCGAGGCGAGCCGCCACCGCTGCCCGGTCGTCGTCCTCTCCGGCCCGAGCTTCGCGGCCGAAGTCGCGCGTGGTCTGCCGACGGCGGTGCTCGCCGCCTCATCGAACTGTGAAGCCGCGCGCGCCGTCCAGGAAAGTTTTCGCGGCCGCGGCCTGCGTCTCTATGTCAACGACGATGTGGCTGGCGTGGAGATCGGCGGGGCGCTGAAAAATGTGATCGCGATCGCGGCCGGCTGCGTGGAGGGCCTTGGCCTCGGGCACAACGCACTCGCCGCCCTGATCACCCGCGGCCTCGCCGAGATCTCCCGCCTGGCGATGGCCGAAGGCGGACGACGAGATACGCTTTCGGGCCTGAGCGGGCTCGGCGATCTCGTGCTCACGTGCACGGGAGATCTGAGCCGAAACCGCCGCGTCGGCATCGAGCTCGGTCGCGGCCGCGAGCTCGACGAGATTCTCGCTGGACTGCGGATGGTGGCAGAAGGTGTGAACACGACCCGCGCGGCCCTGGCCCTCGGTGCGCGGCACGGAATCGAACTGCCGATCGCGGCACAGATGCAGGAAGTACTGGACGGCAGATGCTCACCGTTGAACGCGGTCGAAGCGCTGATGCTGCGGCGTCAGCGCGCGGAGGCGGACGGGTAGTACATGGGTTTTCTCGATCGGATCAAACAATCGCTCACGCGCACGAAGGAACAATTCGTCGAGCGCTTCGACGAAGTCGTTCGGCGCGCAGACGAGCCGGAAAAGCGGAGCCGCCCTGTCGACGTCGAAACGGTCGAGGCGCTTGAAGAAGCGCTGATCTCAGCGGACGTCGGCGTCGCAGCGGCGGAACAGATCGTCGCCGCTGTAAAGGCGAGACGCAGCCGCGGAGAATCGCTGCGGACTCTCGTGAAAGAGGAGATCCGCGCGATCCTGCACGGCGCGGAGCAGCCAGCATCGAACGGGCACAGACCGCACGTGGTGATGATCGTCGGCGTCAACGGTACGGGAAAAACGACGACCGTCGGCAAGCTCGCGCGCCTGATGAAGGACTCCGGCCAGGTGCCGATGATCTGCGCCGCGGATACCTTCCGCGCAGCCGCGGTCGAACAGCTCGAGATCTGGGCCAATCGCGCGGGCGTGGACTTCGTGCGTGCGAAAACAGGATCCGATCCTGCAGCCGTCGTCTTCGATGCGCTCGTCGCCGGGAAGGCGCGCGGTCGCGACGTGGTCCTCGTCGACACGGCCGGACGGCTGCACACGCGCGTGAACCTGATGTCGGAGCTCGACAAGATCCGCCGGGTGGCCGCGCGCGAAGTGGAAGGCGCGCCTCACGAAGTCCTCCTCGTGCTCGATGCAACTGTCGGCCAGAACGGTCTGACGCAGGCGCGCGAGTTCACCAACGTCGCCGGCGTGAACGGCATCGTGCTGACGAAGCTGGATGGAACCGCGAAAGGCGGTATCGCCGTGGCGATCGCACACGATCTGAAACTGCCGATCCGCTACGTTGGCGTCGGGGAGAAGATCGACGACCTGATTCCGTTCTCACCGGACGAATACGTGGACGCGCTGTTCGAAGAAAGATGGTAGGAGCGCCCGCGTCTGCGCAAGCCGGGAGCCGACCGAGCCACGCGAGCGCAGCGGGGCTTTGGGGCTTCGCGAGCGAGCGTGCAGGGGGTCCGCGGGCGAAGCTCCCGGATTGAGATGGACGCCTTGTTCATGCGCAAGGCCCTGCGTCTGGCCGAACGCGGCCGTGGGCGAACGTCCCCCAATCCAATGGTCGGCGCGCTCGTCGTGGACGCCGACGGCGTCGTCGTCGGTCGCGGCGCACACGAGTTCGCCGGCGGGCCGCATGCAGAGGTTGTTGCACTCAGTGACGCCGGACCGCGGGCGAGGGGTGCGACACTCTACTGCACTCTGGAGCCCTGCAACCACCTTGGCCGGACCGGGCCCTGCGCGCCGCTTGTCGCCGAGGCAGGCGTGTCACGCGTGGTCATCGCAGCGGAGGATCCGAATCCGGCGGCAACCGGCGGGAGCCGTTTTCTTCGCGACCGCGGCATCGACGTCACCTCTGGCGTGCTCGCGGACGCGGCGCGCAGGTTGAACGCTCCGTTCCTGACCAGGATCACGCGCGGGCGACCCTTCGTGACGATGAAGATTGCCATCAGCATGGACGGCCGGATCGCCCAGGGGACCGGCGTGCGCACCGCGCTCACGGGAGCCGCGGCAAATCGCCTGGTCCATTTCGAGCGTGCGGAGGTGGACGCGATAGCGGTGGGCGCAGGCACGGTCCTCACCGACGATCCGGTTCTCACGGCGCGCGGCGCGTATCGATCGCTCCCGTTCACACGCGTCCTCTACGATCGAAACCTGGCAGTGCCACCCTCTTCGCGCGTGTTTTCGACCCTGGATGCGGGGCCGGTCATAATTGTGAGTACGGGGCGCGCCATCGAGAATCGGCCGGCGCATGCGGCGGCGCTGCGTGCGGCGGGGGCCGAACTGCTGCCGACCGGCGATCACGACGAGATCCGCCATTCACTGGCGGCCCTTGCTGACCGCGGCGTTTCGTCGGTCGTGGTCGAAGGCGGCGCGCGGCTGCACCAGGCGTTCTGGGACGCAGGCACAGTGGATCGCGTCCAGATGTACGTCACCCGGCACGTGTTCGGCGAGAGCGGCGTCGCCTGGCTGCCGGGGCCCGTGCTGAGCTCGGATCGAATCGGGCGTCGAGCCGCCCGGCCGGTCGGAGATGACGTGCTGCTGGAGGGTTATGTTCACGGGGCTCATTGAAAGCGTCGGCGAGATCGCCGAGGTCAAGCCGACGCCGTCAGGTTTTCGTCTGCGGCTCACCACGGCACTCTCCCCGGAACTTCGCCCTGGTGACAGCATCGCCGTCAACGGCGTATGTCTGACGGTGGTCTCGGCTGACGCCGAGGGCATTCATGCCGACGTATCACCCGAAACCGCGCGCGTCACGGCGCTTGGGATCGCCAGGCGCGGAGCGACCGTCAATCTGGAGCGCCCGCTGCGTGCGGATGCGCGGCTCGGAGGCCACTTCGTCCAGGGGCATGTGGACGCGACAGGCACGATCGAAGACCTGCGGCACGAGGGAGACGCACACTGGCTGACCGTGAGGTATCCGCCGGAACTCCTCCCGTTCATCGTGCGCAAGGGGTCCATCGCCGTAAACGGGATCAGCCTTACGATCGCGGGCGCCGACGACAAGCGCTTCGACATTCAGATCATCCCGTTCACGTGGACGCACACGAACCTGCAACACGCGAAGCAGGCAGACGTCGTCAATCTCGAGTGTGACATCCTCGGCAAGTACGTCGTGCACGCGCTGGAAACACTCGGTACCTCGGACGGGCATTCAAGATCGACCAATGGATACGAAAAAGCGAGCGACGGCTAAGTCTCCCTTCGCGCGCATCGAAGATGCGATTGCGACGGTTCGTGACGGCGGCATGATCATTGTCGTCGACGACGAAGATCGCGAGAACGAAGGCGACCTGACGATCGCGGCGGAGAAGACAACGCCCGAAGCCATCAACTTCATGGCAACGCACGGCCGTGGACTGATCTGCATGCCGATGACGCGGCAGCGCCTCGAGGAGCTCGACATCCCGCTGATGGTCGCGCAGAACACCACGGTGTTCGACACGGCGTTCTGCGTCTCCATTGAAGCGAAGGGTGTGACCAGTACCGGCATCTCCGCGCCGGATCGAGCGGCCACCGTGCTGACGGCGATCGATCCGAACACGCGGCCGGCGGACCTCGCGCGCCCCGGCCACATGTTTCCGTTGCGGGCGCGCGACGGTGGTGTGCTCGTTCGTGCGGGGCAGACCGAAGCCGCCGTAGATCTCGCGCGCATCGCAGGTCTGTATCCGGCGGGCGTGATCTGCGAAATCATGAACCGTGACGGCACGATGGCGCGCGTGCCCGAACTGACGACGTTTGCGAAGAAGCACAAGCTGCTCATGATCACGGTCGCTGACCTGATCCAATACCGGATGCGGACCGAGGGGCTGGTGCGCCGCGTCGCGTCGGCCGCGCTGCCCACCGAACACGGCGACTTCCGCGTCATCGCGTATGAGAGCGTCATCGATCGGGAGACGCACGTCGCGCTCGTCAAGGGAGATATCGGCAATGGCGACGGCGTGATGGTCCGCGTGCACTCGCGTTGTCTCACCGGCGACGTGTTTCACTCCGCGCGCTGCGACTGCGGTCCGCAGCTCGAGGCCGCCATGGAGAAGATCGCCGCGGAAGGGCGTGGCGTTCTGCTGTATCTCAACCAGGAGGGCAGAGGCATCGGCCTGTCGAACAAGATCCGCGCCTACGAGCTCCAGGACCAGGGTTTCGACACCGTCGAAGCCAACGAGCGGCTCGGGTTCAAGGCCGACCAGCGGGATTACGGCATCGGCGTTCAGATCCTCCGGGATCTCGGCGTGAAGTCGATGCGCCTGCTGTCGAACAATCCACGGAAGCTCGTCGGCCTCGAGGGTTATGGTTTGTCCGTAGTGGAGTGGATTCCGCTGGAAATTCCGGCCTCCGAGCACACCCGCAGGTACCTGATGACCAAGAAACAGAAGCTTGGGCACAAGCTTACCGGCGTATAGATTCCGCTGATCACCGGACGTAAAAAACCTCACCGCGGAGCACGCAGGGGGCGCAGAGGTAGATCGGTTTTGCTGGGCCTGATTTCGCGCTCCCCGTTTCTAAAGATCGCTGGTTCTGGATGAATCGGTCCGCCCCCCCCGTGATGTTCGTCCGGCTCGTAGCCGTTCACGACACGATGAACCCCGTCGATCAGCCGCGGCACATTGAAGTTGATGATCAGGCCGAGTTGTAGTCCGGTCAGCCTTAAACAGGTCAATAACTGCGCCCGATGGATCGGCGCTACCTTCGCCACGCATTTGACCTCCACAATCACTTGGCCCTCGACGAGTAAGTCCAGAACGTAAGCGCGGTGAATCGTCAGCCCCTCACCTTTGAGGCCGAGAGGTTTTTCGATCTCCACCTCCATCCCCTGCGCGACCAATTCCCGCCCACGGCATGGCGTGTACACTGATTCCAGCAGACCAGGTCCGTATTTCTTGTGCAGTCCGATTGCCGCGCCGATGATACGGCCGCTTATCAGATCAACTTCCGCCACGAAATAGCTGAACGGCAAAGTTCAAGCCGCCCTGGCTCGGCGAGGAAAATGGCGGAGAACGTCGTGCCGCCGTCCGAGGGCGCGCATCTTCTGCGCCCTGGACGGGGCGGCAGGATCGCAAGTTTTCTCTGCGTCCTCTGTGCGCTCCGCGGTGGGGCTTTTGACAGTGGCCCGACGGCTGGCGCGAAATTGACACACGGCTGGCAGCTGGACTACTATAAACGTTTGCGTCTGAAGCTCTTACGGCCGCAGGGCGCCCGGATCCGAACCCATGTTTGATTCGCTCAGTGATCGCCTCCAGGGGGTGTTCCGCACCCTTAGGGGTGAAGCGCGGCTGACCGAGGAGACCGTCGAGGCGGCGTTGCGGGAAATCCGCATGGCGCTGCTCGAAGCGGACGTCAACTTCAAGGTCGTCAAGGCCTTCATCGATCGCGTACGCGACAAGGCGGTCGATCAGGAAGTGCTCAAGAGCCTGACGCCCGCGCAACAGGTTGTGCGCATCGTACGCGACGAGATGCTCGCGTTGTTCGGTGAAACGCAGGGAGGCCTGCCGCCGACACAGCAGCGTCCGCGCGTGATCCTGATGCTGGGTCTGCAGGGATCCGGCAAGACGACGACGAGCGGCAAGCTTGGGCGATGGCTGGCGAAACAAGGGAGGCACCCGATCCTGGTGTCGACCGACGTCAGGCGGCCGGCCGCGATCGAGCAGCTGAACGTCGTCGCGAAGCAGGCCGGTGTGCGCGTGCACGACCCGGCCGGTGAGCTCGATCCGCTCAAGCGGGCGTCGGGTGCGTTGAGCGAAGCCAGAAACGCCGGTTTCGATGTGGTGATCGTCGACACCGCAGGCCGTCTGCACATCGACGATGAGTTGATGACGGAGCTGCAGGGGATCAAGACGACCGTGCAGCCCACCGACCTGCTGTTTGTCGCCGACGCGATGACGGGGCAGGACGCGATCAAGAGCGCCGGTGAGTTCAATCGGCGTATCGGCGTGAGCGGC
>Ga0247830_10000274_pt1 | contig 17415 bp, 22 predicted proteins | sample 12C_Control_Day5_FD_207766 | JGI IMG/M metagenome (GOLD analysis project Ga0247830, IMG submission 207766) | Soil microbial communities from agricultural site in Penn Yan, New York, United States - 12C_Control_Day5 | ecosystem: Environmental > Terrestrial > Soil > Agricultural land | place...
CCCCCACACCCCCTCCCGCCGCAGCCAGGCCTCGTCGGCCGCGGGGTCGCCGGGCGGGTTGGCGTCCAGCAGCCGGGCCAGCAGCGGCCCCGCGTACTGCATGGGCAGCCGCCAGCCCCAGCGGTCCTCCGCGGTGAGATCGGCGTACACCATGCGGCGGAACAGCGCCGGGTGCCGCACCCGGTGCAGGGAGTCGTCCAGGCTGGTGAGGCCGTACCCCTCGCCGCACATGCCGAAGTACGGCTCCTCCTCCCCGGAGAGGGCGTCCAGGTCCGGGCTGCCGGCCAGTACCGCCTTGAGCAGGCTGGAGCCGGACCGGCTGCCGGAGACGATCTGGATTACCCGCCGGGGCAGGTACTCGGTCTGGGAAATCATCGTAACACCCTCGGCTTGGCCCTGGTCTTCATCGCCGCCAGCACGGCCTCCACCGACTTCTCCCAGGGGATGCCGACCACCCGGTAGCCGGCGTCGGTGAACTTGGCCCGCACCTTGGTCTGGGTGGTGTGGTGGTCCCGGACGATGTTCTTGGGGTCCAGCGGCTTGGTGTTCCCCTTGGCCTCCCGGCGGGCCTTGACGCGGCGGACGCACTCCTCCAGCGGGGTGTCCAGGAACATGAACGTGTAGTCCCCGATCTCGTCCGCCAGGGCGGCGTACCGGCTGAACGTGTGCCCCACCAGGGCGCCCTCCAGCAGCACCTTGGGGTACAGCAGGCTGAACGCCCGGACGCGGTGGCACACCTCGTCCTGGGTCCGCACGGCGTCGCACCCGCCGCACACCTTGGTGTACGGCCCCACCACGGCCAGCCCCAGCGGCGGGACGTAGTGGCCGATGATCACCCCGTCGGCCAGGATGGGCGCCTGGCCGTACCGCTTGATCAGCGTGTGGACCACGTGGCTCTTGCCGCTGCCGTGGGTGCCCCTCAGGTCGTACACGGACATGACCATCTCCTAGGAGTTATGCGGGTCCCGGCGCGTCGCGCGTCGGGTGGTTGGTCTTCTTGCTCGCCATGTCATCCCCCGGGGTAAAGTTGTTTGGGCCGCCCCTCCCCCCACAGCACCCGCTCGTACTTGTCGAACTCGCACAGGCAGTTCTGGTAGTCCATGGCCTCCAGCCGCTTGGTGATGGCGGGGGGCAGCAGCAGCTTGATCTCGCCCAGCATCCGGTTAAAGAACTTCGGCAGCTGCGGCGCCGGCACGTTGGAGTCCACCGAGCCAGTGTACAGCCGCCTGAGGCCGCGGGTGCTGCCCGGCCCCAGCGGCGCCCAGGCGTGCCGGTCCGCCCAGGTGCCGCTCATTGCCCACCGCAGGTCGGCCGTCACCTGTCCGGCCATGAACCCCTTGTACCCGTAGCAGGTCTGGATCGCCTCGCACGTGTCCCGCATGCTGGCCGGGTTGATCGCGATCCCGGCCTCGAACAGCGGGCGGGCGTAGGCGTCCACCACCCACTCCACCTTGTCCGCCTTGTTGCCGGCGGTGCTGACGATGTACGCGGCGTTGAACACGCGGTCGCCCCGCCCCCGCAGCTGCTGCACCGCGTGCTTGATCTTGTCCCACCAGGGCGCCCCCCTCCCGGTGGGCTTGAACACGTACAGGCCGATCACGTTCAGCGTGGACGGCTGGTTGAACAGCCGGGCGAGGGCGCACGCGGCCAGGATGTTGGGGTGGTCCTTGTGGGGGCCGTACCAGTTGTCCAACAGCCACCGGCTCACGCGGTCGTCGGCCCGCCGCACGTTGCAGAAGCGGTACGTGCGGAGGATGGGGTCGGCGGTCCACGGGGCGGGGCGGCCGGCGGCCCTGGCCACCCGCACCGCCTCCCGCTCCGTGATGAAGTAGGCCAGCCGCCCCAGCACGGGCATGGCCTTGACCTGGGCCTGGGGGGGCGTCATGGCTAGTCTTCTCCCTCGTCGTTGGTCTTCCACTCGTCGCCGGGCAGCCGGCGGCCCTCCCGCATGTACCTGGCCGCCTTCTCGTTGACCTCCAGGGCCTTGGCCGCCTGGCGGTCGAACTGCTCCTCGTAGTCCTTCCTGGTCGCCGCCCGCCGCAGGTCCCAGTGGATGTGCTCCACGTACTCCTTCCACATCAACAGCAGCATCAGGGCGAGCGTGGTCGCCGCGATGATCACCAGCCAGAACAGTAACTCCCACATGGTCGTGCTCCTTACCCCTTGAGGTTGTACCCGTTCCTGTACAGCCAGAACCGCCAGCCGCCGCCCCTACTTGACCGGGCAGACGCCGCCGGGGCAGTCGCTGGCGTCCGCGATCTCGTGCCACCCGGTGTGAAACCGATCCCAGTCCACGGGCCGCAGCCCGTCCGCCGCCTCCCGCCAGGCCGCCTCGGCCACCACCTCCTGGGGGAGGTACGGGTGGCCCAGGTCGGCCGCGGTCTTCGTGAAGTCCTGCCGGGCCAGGAACGCGGTGGCGACGTACCCGCGGTCCCAGTTGTCGTGGACCATCCGGGCCAGGGCCGGCACCTCCTCGCGGGAGAAGTTAATGGTGGCGCTGACGTTGTGGTCGGCCCACAGGTTGTTCCAGCGCAGGTACCGGGCCAGCTGGTCCACGGCCGGCTCGGCGTTCACCCGCTTGCCGTCGCGGAGCTGGAACGGGCAGTTGTCGTACCGCACCGGGAACCTCACCAGGGTGTTGTTCGCGTCCGCCGGGCTGGGCAGGGTCTTGTACCCGGCGGCGGCCAGGGCGCCCACCAGCGGGTCCTCGCGGCTGAAGTTGATCCAGTTGAACACGTACTCGCCGGGCGGCAGGTGCATCCCCTCCCCCACCTCGCTGCCGAACGCCGGGGCGATCTTGGTGCGGGTGCCCTCCGGCTTCACGGTGGTCACGGCCTTGGGGCGGGGCATGCCCAGCTCGTCGGCCATGGCGTAGGCCCCGGTGACGGCCGTGTTGCGCAGGCGGCGGATCTGGTAGTCGGTGATCCACCCGGCCTGCACGATGCCCGTGAAGCTGACGCCGCACAGCCGCAGGGCCTCGTTGGTCTGGTGCCAGCGGGGCTGGAGCACCCCGTCGCGCAGGTCCACGCACGTCTGGCGGTAGTTGGCGCGGGCCATCAGGTACACCGCCCGCTCCAGGGCGCGGAAGTCCCGCCGGAAGTGGGGCAGGCTCACGGACACCAGGTTGCAGAACCCGTGCGAGGGCAGCAGGATCTCGAAGCAGGGGTTGAAGGTGCGGAACCAGGGGCACTTCTCCAGGGCCGCGGAGGCGTTGACGAACCCCGGCTCCCCGCCCTCCAGGTTCATGTACAGCAGGTCGGCCAGGTCGTCCACCGCGGGCCTGGCCCAGAACAGCAGGCTGTTGTTGCTCTGGCGGCGGTGGTTCCGCCCCTCCCAGTACTTGTGCTTGCGGCGGCTGAACTCGGTCCGGCGGGGGTGGTGGGCGTCCATCAGCAGGGCCTCGGCCGCCCGCCGACTGCTCAGCACCGTGCCGCACAGGTTGAACACGTCGCCGATCTGCTCCTCGTCCAGCAGGTTCCAGGCGGCCTCGTTGAGGATCTGGTGGACGGTGGCCAGGGCCTCGGCCAGCGGCTCGTACCCGTTACAGATCCAGCCGTACCCGGCCAGCCGCCCGCCCCGGCCCCGCACCCGGCTGAAGTCCAGGCGCAGGCGGTCGCAGCGGGTGCGGGGGCTCACCAACATCTTCCCCAGGCACTTGGCCCAGGCCACCGCGCTGTCCCCCACGGTAATGGTCCAGGTGAACTGGTTCTCCGGGCCGGGCAGCTCCTCGGTGCTGTCCTGCGGGCCGCGGTAGTCCGGCCCCCGGCGGCTGGGCACCACCTCGAACTCCGGGATGGGGCCGGCGTACCCGTGCAGGGTGCCGCTGCGGGGCAGGCCGCCCACCCCGCACCCGTTGAGCAGCAGCCAGAACGCGTCCACCATGTCGTAGACGGTGCTGATCTCCAGGGCGGAGCAGTTGAACTGGCTGGCGCTGCGGCTGTAGGCGTAGGGGGTGCCGCCCAGCCACAGGGTGCGGCCGGCCACCAGCCCGGCCCGGTCCAGCCCCAGCTGGAGCAGGTCGTTGAGCTCGGACGTGTCCGGCTTGCCCCCGGCCCCCTCCCACAGCCGCAGGTGGTGGTCGTAGTGGGCGCGGCCGACGGTGTCCGGCCAGGTCTCGAACTGGAGGCCGGCCGGGTCGAGCGGCCGGTTGTAGGTGCGGCGGGTGGTGGCCTCGGCGCGGGCGCTGAGCATTGTCGTCCTCGTGACTATCGGATGGGCGTGCTCCGACTAAAGTGTACCCGCTTCCTACGGGTACAGCCGGCGGTCGGGCCGGGCTTTTTTGCCGGACTTCCGGCGCTGCTTGGCCTTGTCCCCCGAGCAGAACTCGCAGCGGGAGTACGGGGTCGGGTAGCCGCAGTCGGTACACCTGCCCCCGGCCCGCAGGCGGGCGTACCGGGCGCGCTGGTAGCCGGCCGGATCCTCGCGGTAGGTCGGCATGGTCATCTCCACATGACTGGACACTCCGGCCCGCCGACCGTTCCGCACCGGCGCAGCTTGGTGAGTTCCCGCCGGCAGCGGTCGCAGCAGGTGGCAAAGACCATGCAGCACACGCCGGGCATCACATTCGGGCACCAGCCCAGCGGCACCAGCACTGGGCGGTGCCCGACCAGCCGGCACCAGAGACGCAGCAGGCGGCGCATCACAGACCCTCCCATAAATTCCCCGGCACCAGCCCCGCCGCGACCGCCGCCCGCCGGGCGTAGGTGATGCACGCCGCGGACAGTGCGTCGAGGGCGGCGGCGCGGGTGGGGAAGTCCCGCCAGGAGCGATGCGGCGACAAATTACCGCCCAGCAAATCGAACAGTTCCGCCGGGATAATGGGTGCGCCCGGCTCGTACTGGAGGCGCAGGGCGTCAAGGTAATAAGCAAATGGGGGGTGGTTGCCGTTGTCACTTCCGTCCGGCTCCCGGTCCGTCAGCGCCACCCGCGTCACCGGCTGGGACGCCGCCAGGGCCGCGGCGCACCCGCCGACCCGGTAGTTGCGGTCGCCCTTGCACGGTCCGGGGCAGGGTCCGGGCCAGGTGCCGTGCCCCTCGTACTCGAACGGGCGGTCGGCTCCCTCTGCCACGCCAGACCCGCCGCACCGCCCGCACTCCTCCCCCACGAACGCCGCCAGTGGGCAACTGACCGCCTCCACGAACCCGCGGCGGAACTCGGCCGCTTCGCACATCAGCACGACCGCCGTACCCTCCGGCGAGGGCAGGCGCACCCCCGTCTCGCCCACCAGCGCGGTCATGAACCGTTCCCGGACGACGGGCAGCAACTTCCGCTCCCGCCGCCGGAGGGCTTCAAAGCGTTCGTGGCTAGCCTCGACCGACAGGCCGCAATCACTGACCCTCAGCCGCTCGACCTCGCACTGCACCCGGACGAACTCGGCCCGCTCCGGCTGCCCGTGTTCCTCCAGCCAGTCGGCGAGGACCAACCGCGGCAGGTCGTCGGCCGGGGCGGCGAGGACGGCGCGGAGTAGGGCGCGTTCGTCGGTGATCGTGGCAGGCATCAGAAGCTCACCCCCGCCCCCCAGTTGTCCGGGTGGTACTCCACGGACACCGGCGTGGGCACCCGGACGGTGAAGTCGTCGCCGCAGCTGGCCATCAGCCGCTGGAGGATGCGGGCGCGGCCCAGGTTGCTGGCCTTGGGGTTGGTGCGGGGGTCGGCCGCCCGCGGCATGACGAACACGATCTCGTCGTGGACCTGCATGGCGATGCGGTAGGCGTTGCGGCGGCCGGTGCGGGCCTCGTGGGCCTTGGACCACTCGGCCAGCTGCGGGGCCGTCTTGCTCATGGCCTTTAGGGTCCACCACATGGCGCTGCCCTGGGTGCGGTAGTTGAGCGGCACCGTCTCCAGGATCTTGCCGAACTCGGTGCGGGTGCAGAGCAGCGGGTACCCCCGCTCCGGGCACACCGTGCGGTCCGGGATGGTTTCGATGTACCCGTGCCGGTTGGCGAAGGCGATACACCAGCGGTTGTGGTCCGCCAGCTTGCCCAGGCGGTCGACCAGCAGCTGGTGCGCCCCCCGCTTGTGGAACGCCCGGTCGGCGGTGCCCCAGCCGTCGGCCTTGAGGACCGCGCCGTACTGCACCCCGAACCCGCCGTTCTTGCACCACTGGTAGTACGTGTCCGCGTACTCCTTTTTAATGTACGGCCCGGCCTTGTCCGGCCCCACCCGGCGGACCGCGTCCTCCCACAGGTCCGGGTACACGATGCTGAACCGCAGGAAGTGGTTGCTGCCGTAGAACGGCGGGGCGTCTGGGCACTCGAAGATGGCGATCAACTCGTCCTGCTTGCTCTCGTACGCCGGGATGCGGTCCTCGATGCCGCGGGCGTCCATCGACCACCCCTCCTCCCAGGGCGGGAACCCGAACACCTCCCGCAAGGTGGCCTGGTCCCCCTTCTCGCCGATCTTGTTCTTGCCGATGTTCTGCTCGTTGGGGTTCTGGGAGGTGCAGCGGAGGGTGTCGGAGCCGAACTGGTTCAGGGACGGGTGCAGGACGCGGTAGTCGTTGTCGCCGACGTTGAGGGGAATGCCGCCGTCGAACGGCACCCAGAACCGGCGGTAGGCGTCCATGTACTGGAGGGCGGTGTCCCGCGCCCGCTTGTCCAGCAGGGCGGTGACGAACTCGTGCTCGGCGGTGCCGGCGTCGGTGGTGGCCAGGTAGTGGGCCATCGCCGCCTTGTTCAGGGTGGGCTCGGGGCTGCGGGCCTTGGGGTTCTCCACCGGCTCCAGGCCCAGCACGCCCAGCATGAACGTCCGCAGGGAGCGGTTCACCCCGTTCCTGGGCAGCTCCAGGTCGTGACCGCGGGACTTGGCCAGGGCGACGCACCGCCGGCCCAGGGCCTCGGACTCCTTGGAGTACTTGGCGGTGAGGCGGTCGGCCGCCTTGACCGAGGCCGTCACCCCCTCCTGCTCCATTTGGTAGATGATGCGGGAGATGCCCAGCTTGAAGCGGTAGTGCGGCTCCAGGCCGCGGCGGCGCACCTCGGCCAGCATCACCGGGGCCATGTTGGCGGTGCAGACGCTGTCGGCGTTGGCGTACTCGCTGGTCGCCACCCACCAGCGGTGGCCGCCGCAGTTGCCGCACAGGTCGGTCACGGGGTCCCAGTCGTGGGCGCAGTGCGGCACCGGGTCGGGCAGCTCGTCGGCGGTGCCGGCCCGCTCCAGGCACACGGCCCGCGGCAGCCACAGGTCGTACTTCCAGGTCTTCTGTTTGCAGGAGGGCATGTCCGGCCGGCCCTCCTTGGCGATCGCCCAGTCCGGCCGGTTGCCGCGCGCCCACCGCCGGCACGCCTGCACGGCCCGCTCGGTGGCGTCCTCGAACGGCTGGATGTCCGCCCCCAGCCACTGGGCGGCCAGGTTGGTGAGGTCCTTGGGGCGGTTGCTGTACAGGACGTGGGCCATGGCCAGGGTGTCCTCGTGGAGGTCCCACGGGAACTCGAGGCCGATGACGTCCAGGGCGCGGGCGTCGAACTTGGCGTTCTGGAGGAGGAGGCCGCCGTTGTGGGCGTGGTGCCGGATGACGTGGGCGATCTCGTTCAGGTCGTCGTCGGGGATGTGCGGCCGGCGGGTGAGCGGGTCGACGTCCCACTCCCAGTAGGACGGCTGTTTGCCCGGCTCGCACATGGTGACCAGGAACGGCCGGGTGCCGTGCCAGAAGTCGATGCCGGTGGTCTCGGTGTCCAGTGAGATCAAGTGCGGTCCTCGGTTGGCCGCCCCGCGGTCTTTCGCACGGAGGCGGGCAGGTTCAGGTTGACCTTGACGCGGCCGGTGAGGACGCACGGCTGGCACGGGTAGCCCTTGCTGCTGACCCCCGTGCCGCCGCACGCCGCGCACGCCGGCTTCTTCTTGACGGGTCCGATCTTGGGCATGGGTCACCAGACGAAACGGCCCGCACGGGCCGGCCGGAAGCGAGCTAAACGGCCTGACGCCCGTGCGGGCCTGTACGACCGGGGGCGGCGGGGGCCTGGCGACGAGCCAGGGTGGGTCCACTCCCTCGAACTTCCCGCCGCCCCCGTGCTCCTACACCGGCGCCATGACGTCCCAGCTGACGCCCTTGATCACCGCCTTGGTGTCGTTGCGCTTCAGGTCCGCGGTGCGGGCCTTCTCGTTCACCGCCACCACCGTACACTCCACCGTCTTGGCCGCCGCCTTGGGGTTCTTGGGGTCCTTGAGCTTGGCGGTCCACACCTCGGTCTTGGCCGGCGTGGGCGGCTCCGCCGCGGCCTCCTCCCCCTCGCCCGGCGGGTTGGCGGCCAGGTCGGCCACCGCCTGCCAGTCGTCGGCCGCGTCCACCGTGGCCTCGTCGTGGCCGGCCGCCATGGCCAGCTCCTTCAGGCGGGCCTGGGCGTCGGCCTGCCCCTCGGCGTTGTCGTCGGCCGCGGCGTCCACCAGGCTGGCCAGGTCGCCGGCGTCGGTGTACACGTCGTCCGCCGGGGCCTCGTCCGCCGGGGCCTCGTCGGCCGGCGGGCTGTCGTCCTCGGTGCGGCCGACGACCGCGGCGGCGGCCTCGGCGGCGGGCGGCGGGTCGCACCGGGTGCCCCAGGTCTCGTTGACCCGCGGCTCCTGGCCGGCGTAGGGGCCGGTGGTCTGCTTCTTGCCCTTCCAGGTGCGGAGGGTGAAGTGGTACTTCTTGGACTTGAGGAAGGCCAGCGTCTCCTCCAGCTTGGCCGGGGTGACGGTCTTGGTGTTGACCCCGAACGACCGCAGGAACTTCAGCAGGGCGTCGTAGTGGTCCTCGAACGTCTTGGCGGTCGCCCGCTCCGGGGTGTCGCACAGGGGGATCATCTTGTTCTGGGTCTGGCGGCCGAACACCTTGACCCCGTCGTGGTACAGCGGGTGTTTCACCACCCCGCGGGCCATGAAGTACACCTGGCCCTTGTGGGCGCCCTCCTTGTACTCGCCCAGGCGGCACTCGATCATCTGGGCGATGCCGTTCTCGATGCCGGCCGGCAGGCCGCTGCCGTCCTCCATCGTGGACGTCTCGCCGGCGAGCTTGGCGTGGGCGTCGGTGAGACGCTTGCCCATCCGGGCGGCCAGGCTCAGGTTCCCGTTCTGCGGAGGCATGGTACTCGCTCGCTCCTACCGTTGCGGGTGAAAAACGGCCCGCCACCGCGGCGGGCCTCGTGGGTTACTGGGTACGCCCCTAGTGTACCGCGCCGCGCTACGGGGCGTCGGTTTTCTGGATCAAAACGGCCTTGTCGGGCGGCGGGGCCTCGTACGGCGGCGGGCAGCACACCCCCGCGCACACCGGGCCGTAGCCCTCGTCCACCACCGCCAGGATGCTGCCCTCCGGCACCACCAGCACCTCGTCGCCGTCGAACTTCACACGGTGGGTGGCCTCGCTGGGGCCGATGAGGAACCGCACCCCCGGCGTCCGCAGCCGGTTGTCCCGCACCTCGGGGCCGGCGGCGATGAGCACCCCCACCGCCGTCTTCCAGTTGGCGCGGGCCGTCTCGGGCAGGATGACCCCGCCGTCGGACTGGAACGGCGGCAGCAGCAGCTGGAAGGCCACCAGGTCCCGGGTGGGGGACCACTTCTTGGCGGCCGGCGTGCCCCCCTCGGGGACGTGCGTCTTTTCGTTCACCGTGATGGGGGCCTGGGGCGCCACCTGCACGGCCCCGGCCGGGATGCCGGGGAGCCCCACGTTGTTCCGGCCCTTGGTCTGGCCGGGGTACGACGGGGCGGGTCCTGAGCTCTTCATGCTCTCGCGTGCTCCTATTTTCTGGGGGAGGGTAGGGGTTTGGCGGCCGGCCTGTACTGCTCCCCGCGCACGAGGGCCGCGATCTTCTCGTACGTGGGGTTTACGATCACGTCGGGCAGCTGGAACCCGGCGGTGGGCGGCAGGCGGAACCCGGTGTGGTAGACCGGGTGCGGGCCGGTGCGCAGGCAGTACTCCATCTTGCCCGTCTTGGTGAAGACCTCCACCGGGGCCTCGCCCTCGACCATGGACTCCTTGACCGCCACGGTCTGCTCGCGGATGAACGTCTGGCAGATGTACTCCACCGCCCCGTTCAGCCAGCCCGCCACGCCCGGGGACAGGGCGCTGCCGACGTGCGGGGTGATCAGCTCGCTGGACCCGCCGTCGTCGTTGAAGTTCCGCTCGTGGGCGACGATCACCACGTGCTGCGGCAGGTCCAGCAGGGACCGCAGCATGGTCTTCATCTGGAGGCCCTGCTGGCCGTACTGCTCCCGGGCGGCCATGCCCCAGGACTTCTGCTCGGGCAGCTTGACCACGCCCAGGATCTGGGCCAGGTACATGTCGGCCACGAAGCTGGCCCCGTCCAGCCCCACGGTGGCGTACTTGCTGGGCCGCACCTCATCGATCAGGTTGCCCACCTGGTCCAGGTAGATGTGCGGCTTGGGCTTGCCGTCCACCCCCACCGGGGGGTCCTGGCCCCGCATGATGACCTGGATGAAGTCCACCCCGTCCAGGGTGCTCACGCTGGCGGTGCCGTCCTCGCCGCCGATGATGAGCACCGGCTTGGGGAACGTGGCCAGCAGCCGGGTCTTGCCCGTCTTGGCCCGGCCGTACAGGGACATCTTGATCCCGTTGCGGGACATCACCGTGACGGGCCGGGCCTGGGCCAGCAGGCTACCCGGCCTGGAGGTCTGGGTCCGGGCCGTCGTCGGTCCGTTCGGATTCTGCTTGACTGGCGGCAAGTTGGTCCTCCCTCGGGTCGATGGGCCTCATGGCGGGCAGGAGGCCCACGCCCCCCGCGTCCTCGTACATCTTCCGCACGCACTCGCAGACCGGCGGCCCCCCGCTGGTGACCCGCCCGGCGCCGCAGTAATCGCACCTGTAGTTTACCGCGGGCCGCGGCGCGGGCGGCGGCTCCGGCGGGCCGAACAGGTGGCCGAGGTGCTTGGCCAGCTTGTCCTCCCGGCCCCCCAGGTCCTCCGTGTACGGCGAGTCGCAGCAGCCGCAGCCGTTCACGATCATGCCGTACTTGCGGCACAGGGCCTCGTACTCGATCCGGAACGCCCCCTCGTGGGCCTTGTCGTACGCCTCGATGGTCACGGCTGTAACTCCTTGAAGAGGTTCTTGACCCGCACCAGCCCCACCTCGCTGCCGGTGCGCATGTACTCGTCCAGGTCGGTGCCGTACCCCTCGTCGATGCTGTTCCGCACGCCGTAGGGGTGGCGGTAGTGGCGGGAGGTGTGGACGCCGCAGTGGCCGGCCCGCTCGCAGGCGTTGAACGGGTCCAGCCCCTTCTCCTTGGCCTTCGCCCACCACTCGTAGTCGTCCAGCAGGTTGTCCAGCAGCGGGTCCAGGCAGGTGCGGCGGAACGCCTCCAGCTCCCCGGCCGTCACCGGCACCTCCCACCGCATGAACTGCCGGCTGGTGCCGTCCGGGTTCAGGTGGTCGGCCAGCACGTCCCCCAGGCGGGCGTAGTACTCGGCGGCGGTCTCCCCGGCCGGGTTCTTCTTGCTGGGCTTGTGCTGCTTGATGTTGCCGGCCCCGCCGCTGAGCGGGCGCCGCACCACGTTGTACCGCACCCCGCGGATCGGCCGCGGCACGGCCGCAACAAGTCTCTTCGGTGAGCCCCCGACCAACCCCACCCCGTCCAGCGTCGGGGTGTACTCCAGGGCCACCACGTAGATCATGGACTGTAGGTCGAACGAGAGCTGGGCCTGGAGGGCGCCCTCGTCGATGTCCCCCTTGGTCTTGTTTTCCTGGATCCACACCCCCTTGTTGGGGCCGGCCTTGACGTAATCCACGCTGTCCCACTTGCCCCGCAGCCGCACGACCCGGCCGGAGGGCAGCGGGTAGGGCACGTCGAACGCCTGCTCCTGGATCAGCGGCTCCCGCTTCTGCACGTCCGGGTGCTTGCGCCAGTAGTCCACGTACAGCGGGAACTGGATCTTGCAGACCTGGTACCACTTCTCGATCTCGTCCGATTGGAACGGGTACCTCTTGACCAGCCCGGCGGCGTACTCCTTCAGCTTCTGTTGCCAGAAGTAGCCGGCGTCGTACTTGGACTTGTCGCACCCCGCCAGGGCCTCCTCGCAGGCGTGCCACATGTTGCCGTACTCCATGCGGTGGCTGAAGCGGTCCGCCCCCCGCAGCCCGTCCATCACGTACAGCCGGAACCGCTCCTTGCACACCAAGTACCGGCTGAGGAGGCTGTACGTCACGCCCCCCTGCGGCCCCCCGCCGGCCGGCCCCGCCCACAGCGGGGCGCTAGGGGCGCGGACCCCGGCCGCGCGGGCCTGGGCCTTGAGGCGTTTGGTCAGCTCCGTCTCCTGCTTTACCCTCGGCATCGTTGGGCTCCTTCACCTTCACCATGGGTCTAGGAACTGGGATCAGGGCGTTGTCCCGCAGGACGGCCACCTCCCGCGGCGCCTCGATCCCCACCACCACCTCGTCCCCGCGCACCTCCACGATCATGACCCGCACGTCGGGGCCGATCGTAAAGGACTGCCGGGGGTATCGCTTGATAACGAGCACCAGGCTCCCTCCTCAGAACGGGATGTCATCCCTGTCGATCAGGGTCTTGGGCGGCTCCGGGGGCCGCAGGTCCTCCAGGGCGGTGGCCACCTGGACCACGCACCGCTGCCACGCCACCGACTGGTTGGCGACGTTCTGCCGCATGATCGCGGCCGGGTGGATGATGCCCACCGTCTTGATCGATTTGTGGAACCGGATGCTGTGCTTGTACCCCGGCGTGATCCACTCCTGGCTCTGCTTGCCCACCAGCACCAGCAGGGCCGGGTCCGCGATCCGCACGATCTCCTGGAGCCGCGGGGTGCAGGCCCCCACCTGGTCGTCGTCCGGGCCGTCCGCCGCCTTGGCCAGACCCCCGTCGTCGCGCGGGATGCACCCCACCAGGTTGGTGAACCCCACCCGCCACGGGCGGCCGTCCGGGCGGGCGGGGGCCTGGGCCAGGGCACGCTCGATGATCTGGTCCAGCTTGTGCCCGGCCGGCCCCTCGAGCGGGGTGCCCACGCAGTCCTCGCTCTCGCCGGGGGCCTCGGCGATGAACAGCACGTCGCAGGGGATCTTCCCGCGGTACAGCACCCGGTGCTGGGCGGCGGCGCAGTGGGCGCTCCCGCACCCGTCCTTCCACCGCCCGCAGTGCAGCTGAAACTTGGTCGTCATTTACTCGCTCCCTCGGTGACGGACGCCCTAGTATACCGCGCCGCTACGGCGCCCCCATGTTTACCAGCGACCGGGCCACTCGCGCCGGCACGTTGGACCCCAGCTGCTCCCGCCAGCGGGCCGGGGACACCGGCCGCAGCCCGGCCCCCAGGAACACCGCGTAGGTGAGCGGCCGGAGGGCGGCCAGCAGGGTGGCGTTGGTGATGAACAGGCGGGCCATCTCGGCGAACCACTCGGCGTCGTTCGGGCAGTATCCGCTGATCGGCTCCTCGCGGCTGATCCGGCGGAGCCCGGCCCCGAAGTCGGACCAGTAGCTGCCCTTCTGGCCCCCCATCAGCCAGTCCAGGTGGTGGCCCAGCTCGTGGGCCACCACGCCGTAGGGGGTGCGGTCCGTCTTGCTTCCCGGCCAGCTCCAGTTGCGGGACTGCTCCTCCCCGGCGGGCCGGGCGCAGTGCTCCACACAGATGACGATGCCGGTCCGCGGCCGGTAGTAGGCGCAGGCGTCGAACGGCCACTCCTCCTTCCCGGCCGGGGTGATCGGCGGGATCGGCAGCTTGTTGGCCAGGCAGAACGCCCGCACCCGGGCCTCCCCCAGCTCCAGCAGGGCGTGACGGGAGCTGGGCCACGCCCGCGGCTTGGCGGCCGGCATACGGTCAGTTCCTTTCGGCGGTGCGGCGCAGGACGGCACGCTCCAGCATGCCGACGTGCTCCTCGGTAAGGTCCTGCGGGTCGTCTCGCTCCCCCAGCACCCACTCCAGGACGGCCCGCTCAACCTGGAGGTGCTCCTCGAACCGCTCCGGCTTGCCCGGGGCGTCCGGGTGCAGCCGGTAGTACATGGTCATCGCGTTGCACAGCCGCAGGGCCAGCCGCGCCTTGGCCGGGTTTACCATGGCGGCTCCTTACTCGAACAGGCCGACTGGCGTGGGTCGAATCCGGTTCCGGTTGAGCCGTCTCTTGGTCTTGGCCTTGTTGTCCACCCGCCCCTTGATCCCGTAACGATGGCCGCCCAGGGCCTCGCTGGCCGGCGGGGAGGTGACGTAATTAAACACCCGGGCGATTCGCTCGTCGTCGTCCCGAAAGAACCCAACGGCCCGGTTGCAGAGCATGCACAGCAGGCCCCGGATCTGTCCGGTCTTGTGGTTGTGATCCACCGCCAGTTTGATCTTCTTGGGGGGGTGGAGGCAGATGTAACACACCCCGCCCTGGTGGGCCAGTATCCGATCGTACTCCTCCAGGGTGATGTTGTACACCCGGGCGAATCGATTCCGCTTGGAGTACAGCCGGTGACAGGGATTGCAGTAGCCGTACCTCTTCTGGCCGTCCCGCTTCTTACGCCCCTTGGGAAACTCGGCGAGCGGCTTGACGGCCCGGCAGCCGGAGCACCTGGCGACGCCCGACGCCACCACCGCCTCGTACCCGGCCGTCCCCTTACCTTTTTCTGGGAAGGGGGTGGAGGGGTCGGGGGGCCTCCGTGCTCCCTTACGCCCGCTCACCCCTCACCCCCGCACACGGCCAGGTCCGGGCGGCAGGTGACGGTCACCCGCACCCTGGTCCCCAGGTCCTGTACGCTCACCCGGTAGCCGCGCTGGCTGGCCACGTTCCGGAGCCGCTGGATGAAGCTGCTCTGGCTGACGTGGTAGTGCCGGCCGTGGGATAGGAGCACGCTGCCCCCCTTCGGCCGGTCCAGCCACTTGTCCCAGTCGTAGATTCTTGCCGCCATCGGTCCCCTCCGTTACCGCCGTAAGTATACCGTGCCACGCCGGGCGACCCCCTTATACTAGCCGGCCGGCGTTACCCCGCGGTAGCGCTTTGACTGCTCTGACGGGCGCACCACCCCCTCTGGCCTCCCGGACCCTACCGTACCGTATTCCCCCAGCTCTGCCCCGCCCTGACCGGGCGAACGTCGTGTTGAAGTTGTCCCGGGCGGCCGGTCAGGGCGGGCCGCCTGGATCAACACGACGCCAGCTGTACGGACACGTCTACGTAAAGGGGTGGCCGGTGTGGCAGCCTGTCGGACGCGGCGGTTTCCACTTGCCCCCCGTGGGGGGCCGCGGCGCCGAGCTGATCGCCGTTTGGGGTGGGGCCGCAGGCCCCCGGCTCACACTCGCACGCCGCGGTCGGCGGCCTGTTAGACCCGCCCCCCGTCATCGCCGTAGCTCGGGGGGGCCACCGACTTCCCAACCGGGGGGAGCCTCCCCGCCCCGGTACGCCTGCCCTCACCCCGCCGGTACGGACACGGTCTCAAGCGTTGAGTTTGGCCGCCTGCGCGGGGGGCGGCGGCCGGCCCGGTGCCGGGCCGTTCGCAGCCCCGCACGCCGTAAAGTCTACCGAACCCGGCGGCGCGGGCCGGCCAAAATCGGGCGGCGCCGGGCGGCAGCCCCTTCCCCCAGGGAAGTTGCCCGGCGGGGCCGGTTAACTTTGTTATACGCCCCGGCCGGTTTTAATAATTAAGGGTAGCCGGCCGGGGGCGTATACGTTATAACGGTCTGTGCGGTGTTGGTGGCTCCGGGACTGCAAACCGGCTTGACAACTTGGCCCTGGTTAACCTGCCCAACGCGAGTAGGGCAAGCCCGGGGGGTGCGACCCCCGAATACGGCACGCTGCGTTAACACCCCCCACGTGGGGCGAGCAGCAGCCGGGCTAACTGCCACGCGGTGTGGGGCCTACAGGTTAGCCGGGGCAACCCCCGGACCCGGGACGGCGGCCGGCTGCACGAAGGTGCGGCCCTGCCAACAGCGGCCCGGCACCAGGCGCTACCAACCGCGATGCGGTGAGCCTGCTCTGCCGTGCCTAGCCGGTCCTCCGGGGGGTTGGTAATGCGGCCTGGGCGCGGTGCCCAGCGGGTTGCAAGCCCCTAACGCAGAGCACCAACGAAGGAGCAAGCGATGTGGTTGGTCATCGGGTCGGTGGTGGCCGGGGCCGTGGTGGTCCTGGCCGAGTCCGTTCAACAGGCGGTCCTGTCCGCCAAGGGGGAGTGATGTATACCGACAAGAGCCGGACCTGCCCCACCTGCAAGATCGTAGTCTACCCCGACGAGGTGGGCTGCGGTTGCGGCTGGGTGCCGAAGGTGGACGGCGGGGCGCCCGGCTCCGCCCTGGAGCAGCTGGGCACCGTGGACCCCGCCGCCTACGAGAAGGCGATGGGCATCGAGCCGGACCGCGGCCACGCCGGCATCAAGGCCATGCGGCGGCGGGTGACCGCGGTGGCCGTGGAGTACGACGGCATGGTGCAGCCCCGCGACCGCAAAGAGTTCACCTCCAACGGGGCGGCCCGCAAGTTCTACCGGGAGATGCTGGCCCAGGGCCGCAACCCCAAGGTCGTGTCCGCCAGCGTCAACGGCCACTAACCCACACCCCAACGCGAAGGAGCAAGCAATGGCGACCAAGGCCCTGGTGCGACTGATCAAGGGCGAGCCGTACTGGCTGACCCCGGCCACGACCAACGGCGGCACCTGGCGGGTGACCAGCCCGCGGCGGGAGAGCCACTACGTGGTGATGGCCCGCGGCCCGGACGGCGCGGTGACCGCCGCCCCCGAGTCGTGCAGCTGCCCCAGCTACCACCACCGCCGGGCGCAGTGCAAGCACATGCTGGAGGTGCGGCGGGTGCTGGACGAGGCCGCCGCCGAGGTGGCCGCCTACAGCATGGAGGCCCCCAGCAAGCCCACCCTGTACCGCTTCGCCAAGCTGGACACCGGCCGGGTGCGGGTGGAGCGGTGGGACGGCGGCACCCTGACCGAGAAGTACGTGCTGGAGTACGCGGTGGCGGTGGGCCGGTACCAGCACCTGCACCGGCTGGGCTACCGGCCGTTCGGGTTCATCAGCCGCAACGAGCGGCACCAGTAACGACCCCCCGTGCTGCCCACCCCGCGGGGTGGGCGCCGCGGGCGGCCGTACTTTACGGCGGCCCCCTTTACGGAGTACGAGACCATGTGGGTGTTCACGCGATACGGGTTCTTCAGCGCCGTGCAGGCGTTGCAGGGGCCGAAGTTCAACAGACCCGACCCGGACCGCATCGTGGTCCGGGCGCGGCTCAAGCGCCACCTGGTGGCCCTGGCCGAGCGGTTCGGGGCGTTCAGCCCGGGGGACATCACCCGCAACGACTCCAGCGACTACCGCTACCGGGTGGTGCTGGCCCGCGAGGTGTGGACCGGCATCGTGATGAAGCTGGCCGAGGACATCACCTACGACAACTTCAAGTCGGCGGTCAAGCGGGACCTGCCCGACGACCACGCCTACCACGAGGCCCTCAACCGGATCTGGGGCACCGGGTACAGCATGCAGGCGAACGACCGCCCCCTCCCCGCCGCCGAGCAGCGGTGGGCC
>Ga0247830_10000279_pt1 | contig 17345 bp, 15 predicted proteins | sample 12C_Control_Day5_FD_207766 | JGI IMG/M metagenome (GOLD analysis project Ga0247830, IMG submission 207766) | Soil microbial communities from agricultural site in Penn Yan, New York, United States - 12C_Control_Day5 | ecosystem: Environmental > Terrestrial > Soil > Agricultural land | place...
TGAAGTCCGATCTGATCGAATGGGAATTCCCGGATTTCCCGGTGCCCAACCGCGGCTTCAAGCCGATGGTGCGCGAGCACCGGTTCGACTGCGGCGAGCTGGCCATCGTGACCTTCCTGCAGGCCCGCGAATTCGGCCTGCCCTACGTGCTGCTGCCGGCAACCGTGGTCGGCCGCGGCCAGTTGCACACCGTCGCCTACAATTCCGAGCGCGGCACGATGAAGCCGTCGGACCTGAACGGCAGGAAATTCGGCGTGCGCTCCTACACCCAGACCACCGGCATCTGGGTGCGCGGCATCCTCGCGGAGAGCTTCGGCGTCGACTGGTCCAAGGTGGAGATCACCACCATGGAGGATCCGCATGTGGCGCAGTACAAGGACCCCACGTTCGTCAAGCGCGCGCCGGAGACCAAGCAACTGCCGCAGATGCTGATCGACGGCGAGGTGGACGCAGCGCTGATCGGCGACAAATTTCCTGACCCGCGCTTCAAGACGCTGGTTCCGGACGCCGAGACGGCCAACAAGGAATGGGCGCTGTCGCACGGCGGCGTGCCGATCAACCACATGGTGATCGTGCGCGAGAAGATCGCCACGGAACGTCCCGAACTCGTGGAGGAGATTTTCCGCTGCTTCAAGGCGGCGCGCGATCTGGACACCTCGGCGCCGAAAGGCGCGCTCGATCCGTTCCGGTTCGGCGTCGAGGCCAACCGCGAGGCGCTGGAGCGGGTCATCGATTATTCGCTGCGGCAGCAGATGATCACCAAGAAGGTGAAGGTCGACGACCTGTTCGGCGACGTGACGCGAAAGCTCGTCTAGCGATGCGCACCCTCGCCGTCCTCGCCCTCCTGGCTGCCGCGACCGTGACCGCCGCGGCGCAGGGCGGCGATGCTGCGGGCTTTCCGACCCGCCCGGTGAAGATCGTCGTGCCGTTCCCGGCGGGCGGGCCGACCGACGTCAACATGCGCATCCTCGGGCAGAAGCTTTCCGAGATGTGGGGCCAGGGCGTGGTCATCGAGAACCGGCCCGGCGCCAACACCGGCATCGGCGCGCAGGCGGTGGCGAATGCGCCGGCCGACGGCTACACGCTGCTGGCCGCGATGGACACCACGCTGGTGATGAATCCTGCGACCGGCGCGCCGATGAGCTACGACCCGTTCAGGGACTTCGCCGCGATCACGCTGACGGCGAAGAACACCTCGCTGCTGACCGTTCGCGCCAGCGACGGGCCGAAGACGATCGCGGAGCTGATCGCGCGCGGCAAGGCCAGCGGCTCGAAACTCAACTACGGGGCGGGCATCACCATCACGCGGCTCGCCGGCGCGACGTTTGCCAAAGCCGCCGGGATCGAGGTGGTGCTGGTGCCCTACCGCGGCAGCTCCGAGGTGGTGCAGGGGCTGCTCACCGGCAGCGTCGATTTCATCGTCGACGGCATCGCGCCGAGCCTGCCGCTGATCAGGAGCGGCCAGTTCCGGCCGCTCGCCAAGCTCAACAACCGGGCGCTGGCCGTGCTGCCGGACGTCAAACCGCTCGCCGAGGCCTCTGGCCTGCCGATCGACGAGATGTCGAGCTGGATCGGCCTGGTGGCGCCCGCCGGCACGCCGCCCGCGGTGCTCCGGAAAATCCACGAGGACGTGGTGAAGGCCACCGCCGACGCCGGCGTCGCCGACCGGCTGGAAAAGGCCGGCATCCTGGCCGTCACCACGACGCCCGCGGAATTCGACAAGTTCTACCGCGCCGAGGCCGAACGCTGGACGAGGGTCTACAAGGAAAGCGGCATCAATTTCGACTGAAGAAGATCCGGAGGCACGCCATGAACGTCTTGCCAAACGTCAACACGGACACTGCCGCGCTGATCCCGCCGCGTGCCCGGGTCGGGCTGATCATCCCGTCGGTGAACACCTTCAGCGAACCGCAGTTCAACCATTTCGCACCGGAGGGACTCGGCATCCATGTCGCCCGCGCACGCGTCGCCGGTGAGTGGAAGCGGCCGCTGCCGGAGATGAAGAGCGAGATCGCGGACGCGGCGAAGCTTCTGTCCGACGCGCGTCCGGACGTGATCGTGTTCCACTGTACCGACACCTCGATGACCCAGGGGCCGCAGGGCGAAGGAAAGATTCTCGACATCGTCACGGAAGCGACCGGCATCGGCGCGATGGCAACCAGCCGCCTGGTTCTCGAGGCGCTGCAGACGCTCGGCATGAAGAAGGTCGTGCTGCTCACGCCCTACAAGAGCAATAAAGCCGTGATCGACTATCTCACGGCGGCGGGCGTGACCGTGGTGCAGGACGTGGCGCTGAAGCTCGAGGCGAAGAATTTCGGCAGCGTCACGCCGGCCGACTGGACCAGGCTCGCGAAAGAGAACGACCGGCCCGAGGCCGACGGCATCTTCCTGTCCTGCACCAACACGACGCAGATCGAGGCCATCGCCGACATCGAGAAAATGCTGGGCAAGCCCGTGGTCAACAGCAACCAGTCGGTGCTGTGGGGCTGCATGCGGCGGCTGAAGGACAAGGTGCCGGCTGCGCCGATGCCGCAGCTTGGGAGACTGATGCAGAGCCTGAATTGAGAGGCGGAACACCGCCCTCGCCGCGTCCCGGGAGGAACTGATGAAGACCCGTCTGCTTGCGTTTGCCCTGGCGGCTGCGCTCCTGCTCGCTTTTGCTGCGCCGTCATCCGCGCAAAGCTATCCGAACCGCCCCATCACGCTGATCGTGCCGTTCGCGCCGGGCGGACCGGCCGACGTGCTCGGCCGCCTGGTCGGGCAGAAGATGAGCGAGGACCTCGGCCAGCAGGTCGTGATCGACAACCGCTCCGGCGCCAACACCATCGTCGGCGCGCAGTTCGTCGCCCGCGCGCAGCCCGACGGCTACACCATCCTGCTCGCCATCGACGGCACGCTGGTGATGAACCCGTTCCTCTACGCCAAGCTCGCCTACGACCCGTTCAGGGACTTCGACCCGGTGTCGCTGATCGCGCTGGTGCCCTCGGCGATCACCGCCAACATCAAGACGCCGGTCAACACGCTGAAGGACATCATCGACGCCGAGAAGGCCAAGCCCGGCACGTTCCAGATCGGCGTGAGCACGCCGACCTCGCAGGTCGCCATCGGCCTCCTCAACAGCCTGGCCGGCACCAACATGACCATGGTCCCCTATCGCGGCGGCACGACGCAGATCACCAGCCTGCTCGCGGGTGACATCCCGATCGGCCACGAGAGCGTCAACGTCGCGCTGCCGCTCTACCGCGACAAGAAGATCAAGATCATTGCCTTGACCGGCCAGAAGCGGCTCGGACTCGCGCCGGAGATCCCGCTGATCGCCGAGACCTTCCCGGGCTTCGATCTCGGCATCTGGCAGAGCGTCGTGGTGCCGAAGGGCACGCCGAAGCCGATCGTCGACCGGCTGTTCGCCTCGCTGCAGAAGGCGATGGCCTCGCAGGAGGTGCGCGACAGACTCACCGCCGCGGGCATCGAGCCGACCATCAGCAAGAGCCCGGAGGATTTCGGCGCGTTCATCAAGGCGCAGGCCGAGGTCCGCGAAAAGGTCATCAAAGCGACCGGAATGAAGATCGAGTAGCGGCAGCCTCAGGCGAGCCGCTGCAGGATCATCGCCGCGTAGACCTTGGCCGCGTCGCGGGTGCAGTCCACCGACGCCATGTCGAGGTCGGTGTGGGCGTATTTCTCCTCGCCCGGGCCGTAGGTGCACGGCTCGATCCCGATGTGCTGCAGATAGCCCTGGTCGAACGCGTTGGTCTGATGGAACGTCTCGGGCGTCACGCCCAGCGCCGCCTGCGACGCCTGTATCACCGCGGTGACGACCGCGGACGACGCGGTGACCAGCGCCGGATACATGAACGGGCCTTTCGTCACCTCGACCCGCCATGGCTTGCCGCTGGCCGGGTCGTTCATGCCGTTGACGGCCGAGGCAATCGCCGCGATGTCCGCAACAGCCCTGTCGGGGTCCTCGCCTGGCATCAGGCGGCGGTCGATGCCGATCTCGCATTTATCCTGAATGGTGTGGGTCGAATCCGGCGCGCTGCGGATCTTGTTGATCGCAAGCGTCGCCTTGCCGAGCGCGGGATGCGGCGCGCCGAGGTTCAAGCTCTCGGTGAGCCGGCGGGCCACCTCCAGCGCACCGGTGACGGCGTTGCAGGCGCTTTGCGGGCGGCTCGAATGGCCCGGGCTGCCGTGCACGGTGACGGTGACATCAACGCGGCCGCGGTTGCCAAGGCTGATGCGGTTGCCGGTGCCGTTGAGGATTGCCATTTCGGCGCGCACGCCGGTCGCCTCGATGATGCTCTTGATCGCATCGTGGCGGCCAGTCTCGCCCGACACGCAGCACAGGAACACGACCTGCCCCGCGATCGGGATTTTCGCCGTGACAATGGTTTGCAACGCCAGCAGGATCGCGGCGAGCGGCGCCTTTTGCTCGCTGAGCCCTTTGCCCAGCACCACTTCGCCCGGCAGCCCGTAGTGCGCGCCGTCGCGAACCTCGCCACCGTAAGGGTTGGGCATGGTCGCGGGCGGCTGGGTCATGGCGTTGGTGACCAGCATCAGCGAGCGCCCGCTGGTGTTGGCGCCCAGCGTCGCGCAGAGATTGCCCATGGCATCGCGACGAATATCGGTGACCCCCATCTCGCGCAGCCGCGGCTCGACCGCCTTGTCGATGAAGGCGCGAAGCTGCGGCTCCGCCTCGAACAGCGCGGTAAGCGGGCTGGGTACGCGCGCGAGTTCGACCATCAGCGTTTTGGCGCGCTCCGCCGTGATCTGCAGCATCACGGCGTTGAGATCGGCTGGCATGGGACCGCTACGCCTTCGCGCCGCCGTACGCGGCGGTGAGCCTGGCCTGGACGATGCCGCGGTCGACCTTGCCGGCGCCGTTCAAGGGCAGCGCAGGCACGATGTCGATGAAGCGCGGATGCGAATAGGCCGGCCCTTTGTCGAGACAATAGGCCTTGAGCTTGTCGGCCGTCATGCCGGAGCCTTCGCGCACCATCACCATAGCGGCCGGCGCGAGGCCCTTCACCTGATGCGGCACCGGCGTGACCACCGCGTTGACCACGTCGGGATGGCCGAACAGCAGGTTCTCGACCTCCTTGGGGTAAACATTCTCGCCGCCGCAGCTGAACATGTCGTCGACCCGGCTGCGGAAGTAGTAGAAGCCGTCCTTGTCCTTGGCGAACAGATCGCCGGTGCGCAGCCACCCGTCCTGAATCTTCGCCTTCGTGATCTCCGGCTCGTTGAAGTAGCCGAGGCAGACATAGGGACAGCGGATCAGGAGTTCGCCCTCCTCCTCCGTCTCCTTGCCGTGGGCGTCGATCATCTTCAGCTCGATCTCGGGCGCCTGCGCGCCGGGGCTGCCGCGCGGCACCGGGCGGCCGTCGATCGGCGGACGCAGCGGGCTGCCGCCTTCGGTCAGGCCGTAGCTCTCCTCGACCTTGATGTGCGGCAGCGCGCGATTGACCAACTCCAGGAGCTCGGGCGTCACCACCGCCGAACCGATGGTCATGCTCTTGAGGTTGGAGAGATCGAGGGTCTTCAGGAGATCGCGGTATTGCAGGAACATCGTGAACACGGCGGCGACGCCGCGTGAATAGGTACACTTGTACTTCGCCAGCGCCTCGAGATAGGCGCGCGGCTCGTAGCCCGGCATCAGCACGAACGATCCGCCGGCAAACAACATCGGCTTCACGGTGCCGCGCAGCGCGTTCTTGTGGAACAGCGGCAGCGCGACGAGACCGCGCGAGGATTCCGCCGACGGCCAGTAGCGATGATTGTAGTCGACGTACCACAGCATGCCGCGGTGGGTCATGATCGCGCCCTTGGGGCGGCCGGTAGAGCCGGAGGTGTAGGGCTGGAACGCCTGCGCGTCGTTGGCAATCGGCGGCGGCTCGACCATGGGCGCCGGCATCGCCATCTCGGTTTCGTAGCCGAGGAAGCCGTCCTTCTTTTCGTCGAGCAGCATGCGGTGCCGCACCGGCACCCGCGAACCGATGGCCAGCGCATCCTTGTTGCAGGACGGATCGAAGATGCCGAGCACGCACTTTGCATCGGCGATCAGCCCTTCGAGGGTGTTCGCGGCGAGCCGCGTGTTGAGCAGGAGCGGAATGGCGCCGGCCCGCATCGCGCCGAAGAAGAATTCGATGAACTCGACCCGGTTGCCGATCAGCATGGCGACCCGCTCGCCGGGCTTCACGCCGAGGCGGGCGAGCATCGACGCGACGCGGTTCATCCGCTCGTCGAGCTGCCGGTAGGTGGAGGTGCGTTCCCGGCCGCCGAACAGGTCGACGATCGCGACTTTGTCGGGCAGACGCTTCACGGTCGCGTCGAAGAAGTAGCCGAGATTGCGGCGGCGATTGGTATCCGTGTCCTGAATCATGGCCCGATGATACCGCCGCGCAGGCGCACCTAGCCCTTGCGCTTTTCCCGGATGCCCATGCGCTCAAGGCGTGGCAGCACCTCGTCGCAGAAGTATGGCAGTTCCTTGAGGTAGTTCACGAACGAAAAGCCGATTCCGCGCAGCCCGGCGCGGCTCAGGTCCGCAAGCTGCTGCGCGATCTCGTCGGGATCGCCGACCATCAGCAGGCCGCCGAGGCCGTGCGCGTAGTGGTGCCGCGCCTTCTGGAACTCCTCTTCGCCGACGGTCGCGACCGAGATGTTCTTCTTGCCGAGGATACCGTCGACCGCCGACCAGTCGGCATTCTCGATGGTGGCGTAGTGGTAGTACTCCTCGGCCTCCTTGCGGGTCGGACGGCAGGTGACGACGCCGACCGCATAGACGTCGAGGTCCTTGCTGTGCGCCGCGGCCTCGTCCTTGGCGGCCTGCACGCGCTGGCGCGTGGTCTCTATCGAGGTGCGGTCGGCCTGGGTGAAGAACGCGTCGCAGTTGCGGATTGCGAAGGCGCGTCCGGTCGGCGACGCACCCGCATTCATGATCAGCGGCCGCGTGCCGCCGTAGGGCTTGGGCTTGGCACGCACCTTCTTCAGGTTGATGAACTTGCCGGCGTACTCGAAGTCCTCCTTCGGACCCCAGGCGAGCTTGACCGCCTCAAGCCATTCCTGCGCGTAGTCGTAGCGCTGCTCGTGCTCGCGTTGCGTCACGCCGAACATCTGGAACTCGTCCTCGTTCCAGCCGACCACGATATTGAGGCCGAAGCGTCCGCTGCTGACATGGTCGGCGGTGACGAACTGCTTGGCGGCGATCAAGGGGTGGAACAGCGGCGCGTGCACGGTGCCGAAAACGATCAGGTTCCTGGTCTTGCCGAGCAACCCGGTGGCCCAGGTGATGGTTTCCAGCGTGGTGCCCATATAATCGGTGTCGCCGCCGTAGCCCTTCCAGCGGCCGACCGGCAGCATGAACTCGATGCCGTTTGCGTCGCACATCCGGGCGAGCGCAAGATTGTCCTCCCAACTGCCGGTCCAGCGCTCGGGCACGTTGGTCACGCAGCGGCCGGAGGAGCAGTTCGATCCGAACAGCCCGATCTTGAGCGCATTGCCGGTGTACATCGACATGCGGTCGCGCAGCGACAAGCGGGGTTCGGACGGGGCAGTTCGGACGTTCATGGCGGCTCCTGGTGCGGCGCGGACTATAGACCCGGGGACGCCAGCTTCGGTAGCCATCCGGGCTCCGCATTGCGGCAAATCAAACATGCCGGTGCGCCCTGCCACACGGCCCGGCCGCCGTGGCAGGATGCGCTGCAGATCAGGGAGAGCAACGCACAATGGCCATCAACATTCGCCGCGTCGGGATCATCGGTCTCGGCAAGATGGGGCTGCCCATGGCGCGGCATCTGCGCAAGGGCGGCTTCGCGGTCGCCGCCTGCGACGTCAACGCCGCGGCGCGACAGCAGGCCGAGGGCGCGGGTATCAACGTGGTGGCGACGCCCAAGGCGGTCGCAGCCGAAAGCGATTTCGTGATCGTGGTGGTCGGTTTCGACGCGGAGGCCGAGACCGTGGTGCTCGGCGCGGATGGAATTGCCGCCGCAGCCCACCCCGGCATGATCGTCGGCATCGCCTCGACGGTGGCGCCGCGGACCATGCAGAAGATCGCGGCCAAAATCGAAGGCTCCGGGATCGTGCTGCTCGACATGCCGATCACCCGCGGCGAGCCCGCGGCCGAAGCCGGCAAGCTCCTGACCATGGTCGGCGGCGACGCCACGGCGTTCGAGGCTTGCAAGCCTGCGCTTTCGGCATTCGCCAGCTCGATCTATCACGTCGGGGATCTAGGCTCAGGCCAGATCGGCAAGATGGTCAACAACCTCATTCTCTGGGCCTGCATCTCGGCCAACCACGAAGGCTTCAATCTGGCGAAGAAGCTCGGCGCCGATCCGGAGCGGCTGCGCACGGCGCTGCTCGATTCCAGCGCCGGCAACTGGGCGATGCAGACGCGGCCCGAGGAACAGCCGATGCCCTGGGCGGAGAAGGACATGCGGATCGTGCTGTCGGAAGCCGACCGGCTGCGGATCAGCCTGCCGTTGTGCGGGGTGGTGACCGAGGTGGTGAAAAGCGTGAAGTTCGAAAAGGGCTGGCCAACGCCGGAACTCGGATAAGCTGAAGCTCATCAAGAAACGGCGGGAGACACCATGACGGCCAGAATCCTCATCCTCGACATGAACGCGGACATGTACCACGCGCGGCTCAAGCGGACCTTTCCCACGGTCGAGTTTCTCGCGGTTCATAAGGCCGCGGACGCGGAAGCAGGCATCGACAGCATCGAGGTCATCATCGCGCTCGGCCATCACATCCCGAACGCGCTGATCGCCAAGGCGAAGAACCTGAAATGGGTCCAGGCGCTGACCACCGGCACCGATACGCTGACCGTGCCGGGGGTGCTGCCGCCGCAGGTGCTGCTGACCTCGACGCGCGGCATCCACGGGCCGCAGATGAGCGAGCTTGCGTTCATGAACATGATCGCGCTGCAACGGAATTTCCGGAAGATGCAGCGCAACCAGGCCGAGGCGAAGTGGGAGCAATGGGGCCAGCCGATCCTGGAAGGCAAGACCATCGTCATCGTAGGCCTGGGCCTGTTGGCCGAGCATCTCGCGGAGCGCTGCAAGCTGTTCGGCATGACCACCATCGGCGTCAGCGGCGGCCGAGGGACCGCGCCGCACTTCGACGAGGTGCATCCGCGCGCGGAGCTGGTGAAGCTTGCTGCACGCGCCGACTTCCTGATGCTGCTGGTGCCCTACTCGCCGGACACGCATCACCTGATCAACCGCGACGTGATCGCGGCGATGAAGCCGTCCGCGTTCCTCATCAACCTCGCCCGCGGCGGCGTGCTGGATGAGGCGGCACTGATCGAGCACCTTCAGGCCGGCAAGATCGCGGGCGCGGGCCTGGATATCTTCTCCAAGCAGCCGCTGCCGCCGGACAACCCGCTGTGGAAAATGCCGAACGTGATCATCACGCCGAACATCGGCGGCCGCAGCGACCGGTTCGTCGAGCAGACCATGCGGATCGTGGAGCCGAACCTGCAGGCGTTTCTCGATGGGCGATTGAAGGACTTGCAGAACCTGATCGCGCACTGATTGCCACACAGAAGGTGTCATCGCCGGGCCCTTGACCATGAGCAGGTGCGCCAAACCGCAAACGTGAGTTTGCGCTCTGCGGCAACACCGTATGGATGCCCGGGTCAAGCGTTGGGCTCGGGCATGACACTCCCTGTATGGAGAAGCGACGCGGTCTCAATCCACCGAAATCTTGCGGGCCTGCACCACCGGCCCCCAGACATCGAGGCTTTCCTGGATGATCTTGCGCATCTGCTCCGGCGTGCTGCCGACCGGAATGGCTTCCAGCTTGAGAATCTTCTGCTGCATGTCGGGTTCCCTGAAACCCTTGCCGATCGCGTCGGAGATTTTCTGCGTGATCACCTTCGGGGTTCCGGGCGGCGCCGACACCGCCATCCAGGTGATCGAGGTGACGCCCGGCAATGTCTCCGCGACGGTCGGCACGTTCGGATAATCCTTGAGGCGCTGCTCCTGCGCGACCGCGATGAACTTCAGATTGCCGGCGTCGATATTGCCTTTGTTGGCGAGCAGATAGTCCGGGACCATATCGATGGTGCCGGCGAGCAGGTCGTTGATCGCAGGCTGGCTGCCCCGATAGAACACCGCGGTCATCTTGAAGCCGGCCTTCATCATCATCAATTCGCCGAGCAGATGCCCGGTGTTGGCGACACCCTGGTTGCCGTAGTTGACCTTGCCGTCATTGGCTTTCGCATAGGCGATGAACTCCGCCATGTTGTTCACCGGCAGCGCCTTCTTCACGAGGATGACCAGCGGATAGGTCGCAAGCACGCTGATCGGCTCGAGCGGCCGCGGATCGAACGCCGCCTTGGTGAACACCAGATGCGTGATGCTGTAGCTGAGCTGCGTGCTGCAGAGCAGCGTATAGCCGTCCGGAGTAGCCCGCATCACCTGCTCCATGCCGATGCGCCCGCCCGCGCCGCCCGGCCGGTTCTCGACCACCACCTGCTGGCCGAGCCCCGCCGTGGCCTTCTCGGCGGCATAGCGGCACAGAAGGTCGGCGGTACCGCCGGCCGGAAACGGCACCACCATGGTGATCCCGCGGTTCGGGAAATCGGCCTGCGCCAGCGCCGGGCCGCAAGCGAGCGCAAGGAACGCCGCGCCGAACGCTGCGCTGACGAGTGGACGTCGAATCATGAACGATCTCCCTGTGGGACTCATTAGGTGCGTGCCGGGAGCATAGCCCGTCCCCGCGGCATTGCCAGCATCAGGCGGATGCGACACATCGCTGCGAACGGATGGCGGCGAATTTCCGGGCTGCAAATTTCACATGGCGTTTTCACTTGCCGGCTAGCGGCCGGCCCGCCGCCTGAAATAGGCAACGAAACTTTCGCCGCCGCCGTAGTCGATGTCAGAGATTTTCCAGGCCCCGCCCTCGCGCACCGTGCGAACTGCAAGCTGACGCGGATGGCCCTGGATGCTCAGCGCAACCGAGACGGCGCCCGCCCCGGACGCGGTCACCGCATCGAGCCTGATCTCACGGCCGGGCAGCGCCCCCCGCCCGAAGAACACGTGCAGGATCGGACCGAGCGGCTCATTCGCATTGTTCCGGTTGGCCTGCGCAGCGCGCCATAGCCGCTGCGCGTCGGCAGTGAAGACCGCCAAGAGGTCCGGCACGCTGCTGCCCTCGTTCGCGGCGTGCCGCGCGATCTCGCGTGCGTAGAAATCGCGGACGAACGTCACCGCGCCGCGGTCCTGTGCGCCACGATCTTGCGCCATCGCAGGCGCAACGACCAGGGCCGCAGCCGACGACAACAGCAAGCGCCGGGTGACGTCTTTCGCCATCTATTTCACGCCGAACAAGGCCTGCGCATTCCTGTAACTGATCTTCTCGCGGTCGGCGACTTTGAGTTCCAGCGCCTCCAGCACCGCGATGGTGGAACGGATGTAGCCCGGTCCCTTCTCCTTGTCGAACGGACAATCCGACGCAAACAGCACCTTGTCGGCGCCGAAAAAGTCGATGCCGCAGACCATCGGCGCGCGCGCGCCTTCGATCGCGGTGTCGGCGTAGAAACCCTTGAAGTAGTCGAACGGCCGCTTCTTCAGGCTCTTGCGCAGCGACTCGTAGTCCTCGTCGGAGGTGCGCACGCCCATCTGGTCGAAGCTGTGGCCGATGCGACCCTCGAGGTAGGGAATCACGCCGCCGAGATGATGCGACACGATCTTCAGATTCGGATAGGTGTCCATGATCTTCGAGAAGATGAACCGCGACAGCGCCACACCGGTCTCGAAGGGCCAGCCAAGCACGCTGCAGATCTCGTATTTCGACTTGGTCTCGCCCTGGTAGTCGATCATCTCGCGGCTGCGCGCCGGATGCAGGAGAATCGGCTTGCCGGATTTCTCGATCACTTCATAGAGCGGCCAGAACTCCGGCCCGTCGATCGGCTTGCCGTTGACGTTGGTACCGAGTTGCACGGCATGGGCGCCGTTCTTCAGCGCCCGCTCGGCCTCCCTGGCGGCGGCCTCCGGCGCATTCATCGGCACCACGGCGGAATAGCCCACAAACCGATCCGGATGTTTGGAGCAGACTTCGGCGAGCCCGTCATTGGCGAGTTTTGACATGTCCGGCGTCTTGTCGGGCCCCCAGAGGCGATCGACCATCGGCAGGCCGAGCGAAAGGACCTGCGCATAGTCGGGAAACTGGTCGACCACCTTGAGCCGCAGGTCGAGGTCGTAGAGCGCGGGAATGCCGCGCACACGTTTGCCGATGTCCTTCTGGCCCGCGGGAGATTCAATCAGCGCGTCGAAATAGCGCTTCGGGCTGAAATGACAGAACGCATCGATGTAGCGCATGCGGTGTTCCCTGTGGTCAAATTGCGATGGCGTAACTTTTCGGCGGGCACCGTGATGTACAAGGATTTGCGCGGCTTCATCAAGCAGGTGGACGAGCTTGGCGCGCTGCGGCGCATCCACGGCGCCGATCCGAAGTTCGAGCTCGGCGGCATCACCGAGGTGGCGGCCGGGACCGCCGAATGTCCGGCGCTCCTTTTCGACCGCATCAAGGGCTACGACAAGGGCGTGCGGGTGTTCACCAACGCGACCACCACGCCGCAGCGCGCGGCGCTCGCGCTCGGCATTGATCCCACGCTCAAGCCGCTCGATGCACTAAAGGCGTGGATGAAGAAGCGCCAGACGCTCAAGCCGCATGCGCCGGTCGAGACGGACAAGGCAGCGTTCATGGAAAACGCCATGCGCGGACGCAACGTCGACATGACGAAACTGCCGGCGCCCTACTGGCACCGCAAGGACGGCGGCCCGTATATCGGCTCGGGCTCTATCGTCATCATGCGCGATCCGGACGGCGGATGGATCAACGCCTCGATCTACCGCATCCAGGTGCACGGAAAGAACAGGGTCACCGTCCAGTTCGACCATCAGGGCCGGCACGGCGCGATCATCGCCAGGAAGTACTGGGACATTGGGAAGACCTGTCCGGTCGCCGTCGTGAACGGCGAGGACCCGGCGCTGTTCATCGCCGGCTTCGAATATCTTCCCGACGGCCAGTCCGAATACGACTTCGCAGGCGCGATCCGGAACGCGCCCTACGAGGTCATGCACGGACCGCTCACCGGCCTGCCGCTGCCGGCATTGGCGGAGATCATTCTGGAGGGCGAATTGCTGCCGCCAACCAAGACCACGCTGCCGGAGGGCCCGTTTGGCGAGTTCACCGGCTACTACGCGGCCGACGCGCGGCCCGCGCCGGTGATGCAGGTGAGCGCGGTCTATCACCGCGACGATCCGATTTTGCTCGGCTCGCCGCCGATGAAGCCGCCGCGCTTTCATTTCGGGCTGCCGTTCCGCGCCGCCTCGATCTGGAGCAACCTGGAAATGGCGGGCGTCACCGACGTGGTCGGTGTCTGGCAGCATGTCGCGCAGCTCATGACGGTCGTCTCGATCCGCCAGCGCTACGCCGGCCATGCGAAGCGCGCGGCGCTGATCGCCGCGGCCAACAGCTACATGGGGCGCCTTGTGGTCGTGGTGGACGACGACGTCGATCCGTCGGATCTCGCGGACGTGATGTGGGCCGTCACCACGCGCTGCGAGCCGGCCGAGCAGATCGACATCATCCGCAACGCCTGGAGCTCGGCGCTCGACCCGCGCATTCCGGACGACTGGAAGCAGGCGGGCATCACCTCGCATTCGAAGGCGATCATCGAGGCGGTGCGGCCGTTCGGCTGGAAGGACAAGTATCCGCCGACCTCGGCGCTCACCGCCGAAGAGGCGCGCGAGATCGAGACGAAATGGGGAGGCGTGTTGCGGGCGCGGGCTGCGAAGGCGCCTGCAGCCAGGCGCAAGAAATAGCAGTCGCAGGGTGGGCAAAGCCGCGTAAGCGGCGTAGCCGTCCGAAGGACGGCGTCGCTTCGCTCGCCTATGCCCACGTCCTCGCGCAGAGCAAGAATACGCGGGCACGGCGCTGCGCGCCTTTGCCCACCCTACGCACCGGTATCTAGTTTATTGAAAGTCGCTACCGGCGCGCCGTCTTTTCGGCGTTGAAGTAGACGTCGACCTTCATGCCCGCGGTCAGCGGACCGGGCTGCTGCAGCTTGACCAGCACCTCGACGGCATCGACGTCGGAGCGGTTGCCCTGCTGGGCCCGCGCACCGAGCCGCGACGGCTCGACCAGCGGCGCGATCGAGGTCACGCTGCCGGCAAATTCCTTGCCGGGAAACGCCGCAGCGCGGACCGAAGCCACCTGCCCCACCTTGATCTCGGACACGTCGCGCTCGTCGAGCTCGGCGCGCACGTTGAGCGTCATCAGGTTGGCGATCATCAAGAGCGGCTGCAGCGACGTCGGCGTCGCAAGCTCGCCCGGATTGATGTTGATCTGGAGCACCGTGCCGTCGATCGGCGCGCGGATGCGGAGTTTCTCCAGGTTGACGCGGGCAAATGCGAGATCGCCGCGCGCGGAGGCGACCTGCGCCTCGAGCGGCGTCGGCAGCGGCGCGTCGGCCGTGCCGGCGCGAAGCTGCTGCTGGCGTTTCGCCAGTTCGTCCTGGGCGCGCAACAGCGCCGAACGTGCATTGGTCAGGGCCTCGGTCGTGCCGCTGCCGCCCCGCCAGGCGATCGCCGCGCGGTCTACCGCCACCTGCGCGTCGAACACCGCGGTTTCGCCATCGGATAGCGCGTCCTCGGCCTTGCGGCGGTCGGCGGCCTTGCCGGTCGCCGGCTGTTCGTCGCGCAGGCGCTTGCGCATTCCGGCCTGCGCTTCGGCCGCGGCATAGCGCGATTGGATCTCGTCGTCGTTGAGCAGGATCAGCGGCTCGCCGGCGAACACCGTGTCGTTGACCTTGACCAGCACCTTTGTGACGATGCCGACGGCGGGAGCCGCCACCTTGATCATGCCCGAGGGTGGCTCGACGCGGCCCGGCGCAACTGCGAGCCACCGCTTGTCGGGCGAAGACTTGTCGGCCGCCTTTTCAGCAGGCTTTTCCGAAATCTTGTCGCCCGGCTGGGCGATTGCGCCGCGGAGGTCGATCCGGTCCGGCGTCACCACGGCGACGGCCGTGGCGACCGCAACCACGCTGATGACAACCGCGATGACCGTAACGCTCTTCGCCATGCTCAGGCCCTTCCAGTTTCTTCTCGCCGCGTTCCGCCGCGGGTTTCTTCACGGACGATGTTGCCGTCCTCGATATGCACGATCCGATCCGCATAGGGCACGAGGCGCGGATCGTGGGTCACGACCAGAACGCCGCGATTCGGGTCTTTCGCGATCTCGGCCAGGATACCCATGATCGCCTTGCCGTTCTCGGAGTCGAGAGCCGCGGTGGGCTCGTCGGCCAGGACCACCGACGGATCGCCGACCACCGCACGCGCAATCGCGACGCGCTGCTGCTCGCCGCCCGAAAGCTGGCGCGGGTAGTTTATCGTCTTTTGCGCCAGGCCGACACGGGCCAGTGCGTCCTTCGCCCGGGCCTTGGCCTTGCGGCCGCCCTCGTCCCGCACGTCCAGTGCGAGCCGCACATTGTCGGCGGCCGTCAGCGTCGGAAACAGGTGATAGGACTGGAACACGTAGCCGATGTTCTCGCGCCGGAGCTTCGCCAGTTCTTCCGGCCCCCTGCCTTCGACCGACTCGCCGCGCACCCGCACCGTTCCCTCGGTCGGCGTCAGCATGCAGCCCAGAATGGACAGCAATGTTGTCTTGCCGCTGCCGGACGGCCCCATCAGCAAGGTCAACTCGCCGCCGCGCAGCGTCAGGTTGACGCCCTTGAGCGCGCGCACCTGCGCGGGCCCGGTGCCCAGCACCTTGGCGACATTGACCGCTTCCATCACCACGCCGCTCATCGCGTAAACACCTGTGCCGGGTCGATCCGCGTCACCTTCATGATCGCGGCGACGGCCGAGACCACACACATCACCACGGTCAGCAGAAACAGGCCCGCGCCAAGCTCCGGCGTGATGACGATCGGCAGCGCGCTCGCCGCGGTCGCGCGCACCACGGCCCAGCCGACCAGCGCCGCGAGGCTGAAGCCGATCACCGCGTTGAGGATCGCCTGCCAGATGATCACCTTGTAGATGTAGCCGCGCGAGGAGCCGATGGCGCGCAGCGTCGCGAACTCGTTGATGTGGTCCTTGGTGCTGGAATAGAGCGTCTGCGCGACGATCACGGTGCCGACGATGACGCCGAGCAAGGCGCCAGCAAACAGCGCCGCGCCGGCGCCGGTGCCGAACAGCCAGAACGAGCGGCTCCGTTCGCGGAATTCGTGCGGAGTGAGCACCTCGACGTCGCCGAGCGTGGAACGGAGATTGCTGCGCACGGTATCAGTGTTGGCGCCGCGGTCCACATTGACCAGGAAATAGGTCGCCTTGCTCGACGGCGTGCCGGTGTAGGCGCGCGCGCGGTCCACGTCCATGAAAACGTAGGGCGTGGTGGTGAACGAGCGGATGCCTTCGGTGACCGCCGCCACCCGCACGGTCTGCTGGCGAATTTCGGCGCGTGCGCCGAGTCCGGAGATGCCCAGCCGCTCGAAATAGGTCTTGTCGACCGCGACTGCATTCGGCGTAGACAGAGATTCGATGCGGCCTTCGACCAGGTTCCAGGGCTGCAGGCCCCCCGAACGCAGATCCGAACCGACCACGAACACCGGTGTCGACGACCCGCTCGGGGTCCGCCAGTCGGCAAATCCGATCACCACCGGAATGGCCTCGGCGACGCCGGGCACCGACAGCGCGCGGTTGCGCTGCCGCGCGTCCAGCAGCGACGGATCCTCGAAGCATTTGGTGCCCTTCGGCATGATCCAGAGGTCGGCCGACGCATTGTCGATCATCGTCGTGACCATCCGCCCGAAGCCGAGATAGAGGCCCATCTGCACCATCACCAGCACGATGGAGAAAACAATGCCGATGACCGTCGCGATGAGCCGCAGGCGGTCGTGAAACAGGTTCCGGAACGCAAGTGTGAAGGTCAGCGGCATACGTGACTAAATCCTGTCTCCCTTGAATCCGTTCCAAAAGTCCGTTCCAGGCCGGCGTTACGGGTCTGTTCAGGCCGAATCGTCCCTTTTGACCACGGCCGGCTGGTTTTGGCCGAAGCTTACGGCGCGTTTCGCATGAGCGAAGAAAGCGCCGAGAGAAAGGCCGCCGGTCGCCACGGCCAGCGCCCAGCTCATCACAAAGGTGCCGATAAACACGATCGCGGCCTTGCCGATCGCGAACAGAGCCAAGTCCAGCACCGCAAATTGCAGCCAGACCATGAAGACATAGTGATTGAGGTACATGCTGTAGGCTTGGCCCGAGAGGCTGTCGAGCGCCCAATGCCGCCGGGTGGCAAAGCGAAGACAGATCGCGAGGAAGCTGAAGCACCCTGCCGCGCAGGCAACGGTG
>Ga0247830_10000280_pt1 | contig 17341 bp, 24 predicted proteins | sample 12C_Control_Day5_FD_207766 | JGI IMG/M metagenome (GOLD analysis project Ga0247830, IMG submission 207766) | Soil microbial communities from agricultural site in Penn Yan, New York, United States - 12C_Control_Day5 | ecosystem: Environmental > Terrestrial > Soil > Agricultural land | place...
ATATATATATAATCATGGGATAGAGCGTACAGTAGTACTCTCACTTAACTCAGTAGAGGATAAGACATGCAACAAGATGCGCAAGACAATACGAAACAAGACGGTGAGAATGTAGTAACACCACCAACGGATGATAATGTCAAACTTACAAAAGAAGAACATGCAGCTTTTTTGGAAGCAGTAAAAGAAAGAGACACATTAAAGGCGCACAAAGATAAGTTTGAACAGGATAGAAAGGACCAGGTAGCGAAAGAAAAAGCCAAACAGGCTGAAATTGAGCGAAAAGCAGCCGAAGAGGCGGGCGATTGGAAAAAAGTATTGGAGCTAAGAGATCAAGAGATAGCCGAGTTGAAAAAGCAGTGGGAAGATAAACAAGCCGCTGATGAAGCAAACTCGGTTAGGGCTAAAATTAATGAGGCTGCGAGTAAAATCGCGAAAGAGTTGGCGAAAACGCATCTTGGCAGATGCCAGGATTTAACGGATAAGTTAGCTCAACGTATAAGCCTTAAAGATGGTGAACCGGTTGTTGTCGATAATAAAGGTAATATTATCAGCGATAAAGTAGACTCTTTGATCGAAGTTGCAAAGAAAGAATATGACTATCTGTGCGATAGTGTTGATAGTTCAGGTGGTGCTAATTTAAAAAATGTCACCCCTGATAGTGTAGGTAAGCGAATAACTCCGCTTGATAGGCTAATAAGAGCCAATAGCGGGCAATAAACTAATTTTGGAGTTTAACACATGTCTTATATGACTTTGATCGAAGCCGCTAAACTCGGCAACGGAACTGAGAAAGAAAGAGCCATTATCGAATTATATAGCGGTTCATCCGATATTTTGGCAAATATGATTTGGAAGAATATTAACGGAAATGCGGTTGCATACAATCGTGAAGCAAACTACCCTGGTGTTGGTTTCCGGGGAGTAAATGAAGCTTACACTGCTTCCACTGGTGTCTTAAACCCAATCACTGAGAAAATCATTATTGCAGGTGGTGACTTAGACGTTGATAAATTTATTGTGGACACCGAAGGCCAACAAGTACGCTCTGCCCATGAAGCAATGAAAGTGCGTGCGCTAGCTTTAGCTTGGACTTATAACTTTATTAATGGTAACAACTCTAGCGATCCTCGTGTGTTTGATGGCTTGGAGAGGCGTGTTGTTGGGGATCAATTAATCGATGCTGGGTCGACTGCAAACGGTGAGGCTTTGAAACTTACTAAAATGGATCAATTAATTGACCAAGTAGATAATCCAACTCATTTAATCATGAACAAGTCGATGGCACGTAAATTTGCGGCGGCTGGGCGAACTACTACTGTATCTGGATATGTTAACTGGCAGCCTGATGAATTAGGCAATCGAATTATGTCTTACAACGGTTTGCCTATTATTACTGTTGACTTAGACAACGAAGGTCGTTCAATTCTTGGTTTTGACGAAGCTGCGGCATCTGGTACTGATACTGCTACCTCTATTTACTGTGTGAGCTTCAATCCTTTAGGGGTTTGTGGTTTACAAAATGGCGGTATTTCAGTACGCGACCTTGGTGAACTTAACGACCAACCCGCCTTCCGCACTAGAGTAGAATGGTATTGCGGTATGGCAATTTACAACGGTAGAGCAGCCGCACGTTTACGTTATGTAGCTGATGCTGCAATTGTCGCATAACCAAGAGGATTAAATTAAAATGGCTAAATATAGACAAAATTTTCAATACGATGACGCACTTAATCTTAAAGATGCGGCAGACGTAACTAGCACTGCTGCTGGCTCGCTAGTGGTTGACCTAGGTGACGGGTTCTTCGATGGCTATCTGGTCATCGATGTTACCGCGTTAGAAGTTGCAAGTACTGATGAGAAATATACGATTGTACTTGAAGGTTCAAACGTTGCTGCTTTGGCGTCTGGTTCCGTTGTTCTTGCCGCTGCGCCAATGATGGGCAACTCTGTAGCACCTGCTGATGCAGATACAGCGGTTGGACGATTTGCAGTACCAGTAACAAATGAGCAAAATGGTGAGCTTTATCGTTATGTTCGTGTACATACTACTGTGGCAGGTACTATCGATACTACAGGTATTAACTACAGCGCGTTCCTTGCTAAGAGAGCTTGATCATGACGGGCACACTACAGCAGGGGCGGTTTATTTAAATGTGGCTATTGCAGACGATGCAACTCACACTGCCGGTTCAGGTACTTGGACAGGTACAATTATTCTTGACTGGTCGTTGCTTGGAGACTACTAACCATGAAACAATGGGAACAAGTAAACTCAAACATTAAACGTAAAATACACCCTGAAGTTGAGGGTGTATATAAATTTGCTCACCCAAAAGACGCGTTCAAAAAAAACGAACAATCGCTAAAATTGAGCAAAGAAAATCCGGATAATCCAGAATTAAAACCCGAGTTATCCAAAGCTAAACATAAGAAAGTTAAAGATAAAGGGGTTAAATAATGACCGACACACTTAATAGCGCTATACTAAAAGTTAGTACAGCTGCATCAATTTCAACTAGTCCGGACATAGGCACTAGCCAATATAGCTTTTCCGTTAGTGATTCTTTAAGTTTCACCCACGGTACAGGCGATAATCAAATAAATCAGCTTTGGACGGACGAACGCACTATTAGCGCCTCATCTAGTGAAAATTTAGATCTATATGGTTCCCTGGTTTCAGCGTTAAATACTACCCTTAATTTTACAAAAATTAAAATGATTGAAATTGTTGCGTCTAGCCTTAATACAAACAATGTTTTGGTGGGTGGCGATGCCGCAAGCTTAGCTGGACTGTTTGTGCTTGGCGGCACTGCTGCGATTGAAGATGTGCAACTGGTTGTACCACCGGGTGGGATTTTAGTTTTATCTGCACCTTTATCTGGTTATGCAGTAACAGCGACTACTGGTGATATTTTAAAAATTGCGAATAGTGGCGGTGGATCAGATGTAACCTACTCAATTAAGATTTACGGTGTCGTATAATGACTTTAGTTGTTGAGGATGGGTCAATTGTTGCAAATGCGAATGCCTATAATAGTGAGGCGGATATTGTAACCTGGGCTGCTATATTTGGTACGACAATGACAACCGGGGAAGCAGAGCAATTTGCGCAGCAAGCTAGGCCATATTTAGATACTCGAGGGTACCAAGGTACGCAAGTAGCCTTCGGTGTACAATCTCTACCTTTTCCCCGGGATGGTGTGTACATCGAGGGAAATTTGCTACCTAATGATAGCATACCAACACAAATGAAGAATGCTGAAAAAGAATTGTGTAGGCTATTAAAAGAGGGATACAATCCTTTAGATGTGGTTTCGAATGAAAATTCGATTAAAAGAGAAAAGTTTGATGTGTTTGAAACCGAATATTTTGAAGGTGCTGCGGATACGCCAATACTTAGAAGTTTAAGTGTATGGCTTGATCCTATGTTAGACACTGGTGGCGCTGGGGGAGTATATTTCCCAGTCGATCGGAGTTATGGTTAATGGGCACATTTGCGGATCGTCAAATAGCTTTGGCTACTAGAATGATAAAAAGTAAAGGACGGTCGTCCCCTGTTACTTTTATTAGGTCGGTTAAGCAAGATTATGCACCTACCTTACTTGAGCCATTGGAAACACCCCCCGCAGAAACATATACTTGTTACGGCGCCCCTATTAATTTTTTACTGAAAGAGATCGATAAAAATCACTCTAACAATGTAAGCCAAGTTACAACTTTGGTTAGCCAAAAGATGTTATATATACCTGGCATTGATGTTGATGGTCAATCGGTTATCCCAAAAGTAGGCGATATGGTTGGGTTGGAATCCAATTATCGAATACAAGAAGTAATACCATACGAAACAGAAAGCGTTGTCTGTGCTTACCTACTAAAGATAGGTGTATAATGGGTAAATATACTAATTTAACGGATGCTCAAAAAGAAGTTATGAAAACCCTAACCGCTATTGGTCGAGAAGCAGGCATAAAAGTTTTTAACAAAATTATAGTAGAGTCTCCGGTAGATACTGGACAATTTAGAGCGAATTGGCAAGCAACTTTAAACAGTCCAAGTACAAGTGTTGTCATAGGCGCATCCGCTGGTATACCAGAAACAAGTGTAACATTTGATAAGTGGGATTTAAACCAAGTAGTTTATTTAACCAATAACTTGCCATATGCTGAACCATTGGAGTTTGGGTGGTCTCAACAGCGCCCTAATGGCTGGGTTAGGCAAGCTGTGCTAGAAGGTCAGAGCGCACTTGATGCGGCTATTACCAAGGCTAGCGTACTATGAGTACCTTATTTGATATTGAAGTAGCTTTACAAACCCAGTTGGATAATATTGTTGGCCATCCTGATATTGCATGGGAAAATGACGAAACATATAACCCTATTTTGGGTCAAAGATATTGGCGACCAACATTAATACCCGCTCGGGGATCGTTGGCTAGCTTTCAAGGCTTGCAGCAATATCAAGGTTTATTACAGGTTGATGTTTTCGTGCCTTTAAATACCGGCAAAAAACAACTGATTGAAGATTTAGATTTAATCAGCCAACAATTTTTAGCTGGGTCTAGCATCTATTCAGGCGATATCAGACTTGATATACTAGATAGACAGCCAGGGCAAGCAATGCGCGAGCAAAGCTGGTATCGTGGATACATAGAGATTTATTACATGTGCTATGCGCACTGATTGGAGCAAACTAGATGACTACTACAACTAAAAGTCAAGGCACCGTCATAAACTGGGGGGGCTCACCAATGGGTGAATGCCGCAGTTTTAGTATGCCTGGCGCCGACACACCAGAAATTGATATTGGTAGTTTTGCCGATACTGTTGTTAAAACTAGAGCAGGTAAACCAATGGGCGGTGTTTTTACATTTAAAGTTAACTTCAACCCAGATGATACATCGCAATCTAATTTTGAAGCAGATGTGCGAAGCGGAGTTGAGCGGACTGTGCAGATTGTTTATCCAGAGGGAACAGTCAACACAATAACCGCTACCGGTCGAGCATTAAATTTTGTACCGTTTAGTGAAGCTAAAGTTAACGGTATTATAATCGGAGAAATGACCATTAAATTTACCAGCATGCCTGTGGAGTCATAACATGAGTATACAAGCTAATACAAGGCTATTTGACGATAGCGTCCTTAAAGTAGAAGATGGACTTGGTGGTTGGATTGAAGCACCAGAAGCCGAAAGTGCAAGCGGTTTTGGTACTCCCTCAAAAGAGATACCAACTGTTTCCGCGGCATCAACTATGGGGGATGAATCAAGACCTGGTTTACCTGATGGCGGCGAAGGTACTTATATTTTTTTCTCAAATTGGGATAGTGATTTCCAACAACAAATGAGTCGCTTGTATAAAGGTGATTTAAAAGGTGATGAAGTCGAATTTAAAATTCAACTAAGTGAAGGCACAAAAGATGTTGGTACATTCACGGCCTGGGTTAAAAACATGGGCTTTACCGCTGAAAAAGATGACGTATACAAATTTACTTTAAAATTACGATTAACCTCAAGGGTTGATTGGGCATCAAGCTAATCTAAACATAAAGGGGAAATTATGAGCGATTTAAGCAAAGACGATATTTTAAATTTCGATGATCTAAAAGTATACCCACTGGTCATCCCTGAATGGGGCGGCAATACTGTTTATTTACGACAATTATCCGGTAAAGAACAAGATGCTTTTGAAGCTGAAACTCGAGATAAAGACGGCAAGCCCAATATTTTAAACATCAGAGCCAGGCTTGCTGTTGCGGTATTGGTAGATAAAGATGGTAACAGAATGTTTAGCAAGGAAGATGTGCAAAAGCTTGCTAATAAATCCGGCATTGCGCTTAATCGTATAATTGAAAAATCAGCTGAGATTAATCGTATTACCGAGGATGATTTAGAGGCCATAGCAAAAAACTCTTAAAGAGTCCAATTTATTATTTTGCCTTTGAATTAGGCGATAAACTTGGGCTCGATGTTGATATTATACTTGAGTGGCCTCTAAGTAAACTATATAGATACATGGCTTACTATTATAAATGTAAAAACGATGACTGGATCGCTCAATACAAAGAAGATAGTAAAAGTTGGGAACAAAAAAGAGCGGAACTAGTTAATGCAATTAAAATGAGCTTAGGATAAATTATGGCCACAATGGTGGGTTTGTATGTAGAATATAAAGCTAAAACCGCGGAAATTGACGCAGCTTTTCAAAAAATGCAAGGCCAAATTGATGCGCTTAAAGGAAAGCAAAAAGATGTACAAACCGGTTTTGACCAAATGTCATCAAGTGCAAACAAATTCGGTACGGTTCTTCAATCCGCTTTAGGTAGATTTATTGGCTTTTCTGCCATAGTAGGCGGCTTTCGAAGTGTCGAGACCGCAACCAGAGAGTATAGTGCCGCCTTGGCCGATTTATCGGCTATCACAGGCGCAACAGGTAGGGATTTGGAATATTTAGATCAATCAGCTAAACAATTAGGCCAAAGTTCGTCATCTAATGCGGCACAAGTTGCCCAGGCATTTAAGCTTGTCGGCAGTGTTAAAGCAGACTTACTGGACAATTTGCCGGCACTAAAACAGACTACGGAACAAGTAATTTTATTATCACAAGCGGCGGGGGAAGATTTAGCCTTGTCTGCGGAGGTGGTTGGTACATCACTTAATCAATTTGGAGCCGGCTCAGACCAAGCAGCCAGATTTGTCAACGTGCTTGCGGCGGGCAGCCGTGAAGGGGCCGCCGAACTAAGAGACTTAGGGGAATCTTTAAAATATGTCGGCCCCATAGCGTCACAATTAGGCTTGAGTTTCGAAGAAACCGTTAGTATGATCGAATTGTTATCCGCTGCTGGTATTAAAGGCAGTGAAGCAGGTACCGGGCTAAGAGCTGCATTTATTAAAATGTCATCAGATGCAAATGCAAATTTTAATCCATCAATTGTGGGGATGACAAAAGCCTTAGAAAACTTACGAAAAGCCCAATTAACGCCGACTCAATTAGCGGATAAGTTTGGACTTGTCACGGTCACATCATCTGCCGCTTTAATTGGCTTAAGTAAAACTTTAGATACACTCATTCCAAAGTTAACAGGATCTAGTGCCGCACTTGATCAATCTGGTGCTCGCATGGCAGGGTATGCCTCTAAAGTAGACCGATTGGCTAATGCCTGGTATGGATTACGAATTGAACTTGGTAAAACTTTAGAAAACTCACCTGGGCTTGATGCACTTACCAAAGTTTTAAATGGCGCTTCTGGGGTATTAAGCAGTGATAGTTATATGGATAAAAATGATCAGATATTGAAAAATGCGCTTCAAGGCAATGCCTTAGAAAGCAGCATTGCAGCTGCACCAACTAAAACAGATTTCATACTTGAACAATCTAAACAATTATTGCAAGGTATCGTTCCACCAACGGTTGACGCTCTAGGCGAGTCTTTTATTAAGCCTATTAAATCGGCGGGGGATTTACTTACGGTATTTAGTGAAACTGTTAGTCAAGCTAATACTAGACTGCAAAATTCGTTCGAGTCCTCTGGTTTCGCCGACCCAGGTAAAGGGATCGCCAATAACTTGATCAATAAAATAGCATCTAACGACCGACAAAAATTTGAAGCAGCTGGTAAAAATTTAGAAGGCAGTGAATTTCTAAACAAAACTCAGGAAGCGGCTCAATTAGTACGACAAATATTGGGGACCAAAGACGCCAATCAGCGCAGTGCAATGACTGATAAACTCAACCGGTTACAAGAAGATCTTAACTATGAAGCTTATGCGCAAGGAAGTTCTTTTGGCTCAACCGCTGTAGGTACTCGAAATGGTGGTACGTTTAGCGCTTTAGGTAGTCAAAGTGACGAAGAAACAAAAGCTATACAAAAATCGATTGTTGAAAATCTTAACAAGTTTGTGTCGCAACAATTAGATAAAAGTAAACAAATTAATGTGCAAGTTACAATTGAGGCCAGTAATGATTTTGTAACTAAGGTGGCTAGTGATGCGGCAATGACAAAAGTTATCAGTCAACAAATTGACGATATAAGCAGTCAAGCTGCTAGTGCATCGGCTAAGTAGGTAAACTATGTTTTTATACGCAAAATTAAAAGAAACACGGTTAAACGGGCGATTATTCCCCGCTGATACCACCTTTACAGTTACTAATGCCGATGACTTACCCGTATTAGATGTAGGTGAATATTTTATATTATATGTAAAGCAAGGTATTTGGTCTGAAACAATGTACTGCACTAATGTTAGTGGTACAACGTTTACCGTAACACGAGCGCGAGAAGGCACGAGTGCTATAAGATTTAACGACAATGCATTGATTGAGATACATGTTACCCCTGATAGTTTTGAGGTTGATGCGGGTGGGGGCGGCGCGGTAGATAGTGTTAACGGTCAAACAGGTATTGTTGTTTTAGATGCGGATGATATAAGTACTACAGGTACAACTAACAAATTTACAACAGCTGGTGACATATCTAAATTGGCGGGTATTGAAAGCGGCGCGGACGTTACAAACGCCTCAAATGTTACGGCTGCTTTAAATGGGGCGACTATGACAGGTGTTACAATAAATGCCGATAACAATACCGTTACCAATATTGATAATAATGAAATTAAATCAGCGGCAGGAATTGCACTCAATAAGTTAGCTGCAACCACTGCTAGTAAAGCTTTAGTTAGTGATGCTAGCGGGTTTATAGTACCAGCTACCGCAACAGCCGCAGAAATTGATTATTTGGTGGGGGTATCCTCTGGGATACAAGGGCAACTAAACGGCAAACAAGCCAGTGATGCGGAACTGTCCGCCCTAGCAGGGCTAACAAGTGCGGCAGATAAGCTGCCATATTTTACAGGCAGTGGTACAGCGGCTTTAGCGGATTTATCTAGTGCAATGCGCACATTTATGACAACCCCAAGCAGTGCCAACTTGAGATCATTGCTAAGTGATGAAACTGGAACGGGTGTTGTATATTTTAAAGATGGTGACATAGGCACACCAAGTGCTGGAAATATAAAAAACTGTACCACTGATATCTGCTATGCATCACGTACATCAAACCAAACAATAACAACGTCAACAGTAACAGTGGTGGCCATGGACTATGAGGCATATGATACTAATACAATGCACGACACATCCACAAACAATAGTCGCATAACAATTAAAACCGCTGGTAAATACTATGTACAAGCATATGCGCATTGGGGTAGTAATAACACGGGACTGAGACAAGCTTATATAAAATTAAACGGTACGTCTTTTCCGGTCACAGACACGATTGATGCTGCTTTAGTTACGGGACAAGATACGCAGAATATTGCAACCATATTAAATTTAGCTGTAAATGATTACGTGGAGTTAGTGGTGTGGCAAAATTCGGGCGGAGATTTAGCACTTAATTGTGATAGTCTAGTCAACAATGCCTCTGGCTTAATTGTATTTAGGGTATCATGATGAAACTTAATGAGATTTTAGTCACAAAATATCCAGATGCAAATTTTAGGGATGATATAGTGCTGCATGATGATGGGGATGGTGTAGTATACATTGCCCAATGGAATATAAGCGATCCCGAGCCAACCAAAGAACAACTTGATTTATGGGCGCAAGAATTAGAGCTGGAAAATGAGCAGCGTATGGCTAGAATGGCAAGAGCTGCTAAATATCCTACATGGCAAGAACAGATGGATATGCAATACCACGATAAAATTAACAACACAAACACATGGGTTGAGGCAATAAAAGAAGTAAAACAATCATACCCTATACCGGGTAAATTAGAAATAACCCCCATAGGGGATACTATTAAAGGCGGTAAATAATGCCACTATTAAGCGAAACTTATGCACTTTTTGACAGCGCCGATCTTGATGTAACCATCGATGGTTTTGAAGACTTAATTCATTACACAGATGAGAGCGACAATCCGCAGCAAGGCACAATATGGTTCGGATCTTTAGGGTCTGGCGGGGCAGATACAGATGATAGAGTGGCTCAGGCACAAAGTGATCCAGGTGTCGATCAAATTACCCTAACAGTAGCTTATATTTTAGGACAATGGACAGCGGCCACAAATTACAGTATTGGAGATTGTGTAGAGCCTATTACACCTAACGGGTATCGATATCGTGTTACGACTGATGGGGGAAGTAGTCACGCTACAACTGAACCGACATGGCCAACAACAATCGGGGCTACAGTAGTTGATCAGGATCTAGTATGGACTTGTGTGTCTGCTAAACATGAGGTTACAGAAGTAACTTTAGCATTGACCGAAGGTGACTTAGACATAAACACCCCTGGTGCGGCGTTGGACATAGGGGCAAGTATAGAATCAGGTACAGCTAATGGGGTGGAAATATGGTGGCGGATAGAAAATAATGTCAATACAGTAAGCAACAATACAAGTACCCCTGAACTAGCGTTGCAATTAAATGCCTTTGTTGAATTGGAAAACTTATAATGACTACACTTGTTCACACTAATAATTTTAGAACAACTATTACCAGTGGTATATCAAATAGCGATCTGTCATTTACCTTGGCTGATAGCATACCCACTTTAACATCCCAGCATATGTATCTAACTCTGTTTGACAATACAAATTATGAAATTGTTAAAATTAGTTCAAATTCAGGTGCCCCAACTTATACTATAGCAAGGGCACAGCAAGGTTCAAGTGCTCAAAGCTGGACTTCCGGAACACGAGTTGAATGCCGACTTACTAAAGAATCATCGGATACAAAAGAAGAATTAATAAGCGGTCGCGTACTTCCTACAGCGACAGTTGCAACAGATGATAAAATTTGTATGCAAGATACCTCAGATAGTGATAATTTTAAAACTGTTACTGCTCAAGCCATAGCTAATTTGGCGCCCCCTTCTCCATGGAGTTTGTTCGATACTAAGACGGCATCGAACAGCACAGAGTTAACTTTTACAAGTATTCCGGATTGCGCCTATATAATGTTTGTGCTGTTGGGTATTATCCCAGCTACAAATGCAAGTTCTTTATATCTGCAAACAAGTACCAATAACGGCTCATCTTACGATAGCGGCGCTGGAAATTATTCTTATTCAATGTTCGGTGAGTCAAGTACTCCTGGAAACGTACCAGATGGTAGCAACTCTACAACTTTCATTCGCACTACTTTGGATATAAAAAGCTCAGGAAATGCTTTAGCTTATGGCCGCATATATTTATACGATCCGGCCTCGGCAGAATATAAATACATAGAAGGGCAAACTGTTTGTAGATCATCAGCTGGCACCCCTCTGGCAACGGTACAAATGTTTTCCGGTGTTCGTCTTACCGCGGCAGATGTTGACGCAGTACGCTTCTACATGTCATCGGGCAATATTACATCAGGGTCAATTAAAGCTTATGTTTTAACTAAATAGGACATACAGCCATGACTAACTTTTTTTATGTAAATGGGGGGATGGTAGACAGCGGCGGCAGTGAATCATTTTTCGATGGCGGCACCGTGTTAACTTTTCACCAAGAGGTTCGCTCTATCGCTGCTCAGCAAAATGTACTAACCTTCAATCAATCGGTAGGTTGGGCGGCCGATACCCAAACCGTGGTAACATATAGACAAGATGTTCAATTTCGTTCGGCTTTTTCTGGCGGCAGTACTTTAGTTTTTAGGCAAGATGTGCGCTACAAAGTTGCTCAAGGTAATGCGTTAATTTACAGACAGCGAGTTTATGATGACTAGTTGGTATAATGACTACGGTTATGACGTTGAAGTAAATATCGGCGGCTATACAATAACTACTGATAATGAGACGCGTAATAATGGCTTATGTGAGGAACTATCTATAGTAGCTAGTGCTGGCAATGCGCGCTCGGCAACTTTTAGCTTTATACCACCGGAAGAGTCAATCGATATTACTAAATTTATAGGCAAGACAGTAAAAATACATTTTAGGACAGCTGCGGGATGGGAACAAGTCTTTGATGGCTTTGTTGATGAGCCAATATTTAGATTTACCGAAAGAAAAATAACCTTGAAATGTTTTGAAGATCGAAGCGATCGCATAGTTAAATTGCCGCTGGGTGTTGTATCTAACATAGGTCAATACAGTGAAGCGATTTTTGGCAAGGCACGCAACCAAGAGGAAGAACTAAAAAGTAGAATGTTAACTGTTGCTAGCGATTTCGACTTTGACCGATTCGGTAATTACGCGGTAACTAGTTGGGCTCCTAAAGCTACTGCTGATTTTACTTATTCTGCCATGGATATCTTTCGCAATGAAGATCCCAAAGTAAATAACCCCAATCCCCGTAAAGTAATCAATACATATAATATAAATATCATTTATAGTTACCAAAGATTACACCAACGCTCTTGTATTATGACGTGGAGCGGTTTCGGTGATTTTTTGTCGTGGTATGAAAACGGCAGACCAGAATTTCCCGCTCGCTCAACAATTGCTAGTGCAGCTGGGGGGTCTGATTGGAAACTTAACCCGCAACAAGGTATAACATTTGGCCCAGTATTCCCTGCTACTATTATTCAATATGGCGATGGTGTTCTTGTCTGGCAACCTAACCAAGTGACAGAAGAGACTCGAGGCAAAACAAAATTTGCTGGCTATGTACGTGACAGTTTAGGTAATTTTGTTTATGTAACAACTCCACCAAGTCTTGTTCCGCATTTAGTGCCTATATACGAACCAGTGTTAGATGAAAATGGTAAGCAGGTAATGGAAGTAGTAAAACGTACTATTACCGACACTACTAGTCATTTGTGTGTAAGCGCTCAATGGCAAGCCTCACTAAAATATGGCCAGACTATAAAAGAAAATTACAACATTAAACTTGTAGCAAGTCAAGCAGTAGCGCTTTATGGCGAAATCCCAGCGTATGATCAATTTAATTTACAGGATAATTATGACACGAGTACATGGGAAAAAAGCACTAATCTAGCGGCAGTTGACTATAATTTTTACGTTAATACTAAAAGCAATTATCCAGACTTGCAAAAAGCAATACAAGTAGCTTTAAGTAAAGCTAAACGTGAGATACTCAACAATTATCGCACGCGCTCTGTTGGCTGGCGATTTAAGAATTTACAGCCAACACTTGATTTAAAACATACGGTATCAGTAGATATAAACGAATCCGTGCGGGGTGCATCATCGTATATTCATGCAAAGGGTAAAGTCGATCAGGTATCACATTATGTAAATTTTACTACCACCGAAGCATATAGTAGGTGTACACTTAAATTATCACAATCAACGGGTTCAGGCACAGATGCCCCTTGGGTTATTCCATCACCAATAGAGCAACCAAACTATATTGGCGCAGAATTGCAAACTATAAGTTTAGGTACTTATTTGGGAGTTGACCCGGCGGTAACACCTGGCACAGATAAATATACCGGTTGGATAGCAGACAACACGGATCGCGGAGGAAATAAAACCGCTTTTGGTAGTAAATTTGTAGTGGACTATCCGCCAGTGCCGCCTAACTTACGCGATGAACAAACCTATTACAGTGAGATAGAATTTGATCTTGCTGTCCCTAATGATTTTTTTGAGACGAGTTTTTAATTATGGGCTTTAGAGAAAATATAGAAACCATTGCCGGTAAAAAAGAACTTACGGAAAAAGTTGACAAGGCATTGACTACTGCGGAAGAAGCAAAAAAAGAAGCAATACTTGCTCAGCGTGTTGTATCTACTCAGGCGGGCAATGGACTACCTACAACTACAAACGGCAATAACGGCGCTGGTTACAGCCAAGAAGTTTTTGATTCAGACGGCGAAGTGCAAGCACCTGTCAACGCACCCTTGTTTGATCAAACACTTATTGCTGTAGATCACGGTGTAATAACAGCGGCGGCGCGGGATTATTTAGAGCGCAATCGCTTGTTTTTAGACCAGCATTTGAGTAGTAATAATGACCTATCGAATAGCGCTAATCCTAAAAGTACTAGCAGTGCTTCTGGTGGCGGGACTACTCGCACAGAATCCAAAGCACAAGCAGACCCAGATAATGCCGGCGATACGGGTTGGGATGACTACAAGCAAGCACTTATAGACAGCGGAGCGAGTCAAGCAGCTATAGATGCCGCCCGCCAAGAATATTGGGCGCGTGAATCAGGCAAGTATGAAATATCAGACGTATATAATGGCGATGCTGGGCCATCTTTAAATTACGGTAATTGGCAAGCAACACAAGACGAACGAGGACTATTAAATGCAGTTACCAGCGCGGTAACTACTTTAAATGCCTTAGTCGGGCTAGACCCAAATGACAATACCCAAGCCATTGAGTTACGTTTAGACGGCAAGTCGGCAATCCCATCAATTGAAGAAGCACTTGCTGCTGGCCAAAACCCATGGACAGATGGGGTAACCCCGCCATTAAAACCAGGGTATGAAAATTGGCAATTTGGCTATTATTGGCAAGATAACGGTGACTGGCCAACACCGAATGCAGGAGCAGACGATCGAGCTGAACAACTGTCTATCCTAACAGGGCACACCTACACATATCAAAATATGCGGGTAACGGCAGTTGATGGTGGAGGTATACCAACACAATATACCTATGACTTATTGGACAATGGAACCCCCGCTGGATCGGTTAACTCAATTCGCGCAGGTAGCGGTACAAGCTGTACTATATCTCATGGTGAATATATATGTCCTCCAGAGGCGCTACGTGAGACTGCTTGGCCTGTCGTTGGTTTGTACGCTATGACCATGCAAGCTGCGCAATGGATTTTTAGTCAATATGATAGCGAGATACCTCTAAAGTATATATCCGCTAGTAGTACGATATATATGCAAAGTGCTATCACCGGGGATACTTACGCGGTAGAAGCCGCAACTCAAGGTGGCACATTAATTTATAATGATACAAACCCTGAATACTTACTTTACTATGGGGCAGATAGAACATTGAAAGCAGTGGCACCAATATCGGCTTACAAGTTTTTTACTAATAAAGTACGGTAAAATCGACCTTCAAGGATTGATCAGGTTAAACGATTGCCTATGGGTTCATATCTTTCTATACCATAAACGGATCGTTTAACCTAGCGCATTTATGTAAACCGTTTTAAAATAATTGTTATTTTTCATCAAGTTGCATGAACTGCCTAATGTCTACAATATGCCGATCCACTTCGCCGTAATCTTTATGGTAGACAATAGATTGTGTGTTACGTCCAGATCGCCAACCACCATAAGTTGCGAACGAATCTTTAGCGGCTAGAGTACGAAAAGATTCAACCGAACAACCACCTAGCTCATCTTTATAAACCGATGATTTATGAATATGACCTGTTAACCAATATCTGAACTCTGTTTCCCCCCAATCCTTGGATCGATCAGCCGCCATTACCCCCGGTAATCTCTCCATTTTACATGTATGACCGTGATGCGCCCCAACTAAAACCTTGCCATGGCGTACATAGTGAAAAGGAGCGGGGGTGGAATCAATATGCACCCTAGGCTCATCCTGGTACACATGTTGCAATAAAATCGATAAAAATAAAGAGCCAGTATCATCGTGATTACCAATACAGTTTATAACATGTACTTCTTTGTGGTGCTGTAAGGCTGTTGCTATCATCTGTCTAATAATCTTAACGCCAACTTGCACCATTTTTGCATATCGCCCATCTTGGTCTAAATGATGCCCTGATCTACTTGTAACGGCTTCTATGTTATCCGAATGAAAAAAATCTCCTAAGTTTACAATTACGGCTTTTTCACAGCTCGGGGTACCACGAACAACACGGTCAAACATAGTGCAATAAACCGTTTCGGCAATTTTCAAATCCCAACTTTCGCCGCATTCGTCTGCCCAGGCAAGCATACCTATGTGAGGATCTCCTAAAGGATACACGGCCATTAATTGAGCATTATAATCTATGGGCGAATCACATGGCGAGACTCTGGGGAGATCGTCAACCATAGCGTGGATAGATTCAACCATAAGTTCATGCATTCGCTCCTTATCTATTGATGATTTAACCCATTGCCCAACAACCGCACCATTGTGGCTGTAGTAAGTAGATACTCCTTTTACTTTAAATCCATCCGGTACTGTATGTGTCATGTCATGATTGGGGGAGTAGCCTTTGCGGGCTAATTTAGCTTTTCTATCCCGGATAGCCGACTCACTAACACCAAACATACGCCCTAACTGCGTACTTCCATACATCGGGTGTTCTTTCATTGCTTGTATTAACTCGTCATCTGTGAATTTTCGCCCATGCTTGTATGTACTCATAACAATAAAATCCTTAATGATGTTTAGATAATTTTTCTTTGTAACTTGGCTCAACAACCGCCCAATTCTCAATAGCTTTTAATCTATATTCAAGATTGTTTATAAGAGCATCCAATTCTTTTTCACGCTGCTCATGTTGTTTTTCGCGTTGAATTGTAAAAGATTTTATTGCCATTAAACATTCACTAACCGAATCGTTCCAGGCGGTTTGATCTGAATAAAAGTTAATTACATCATCAATAAAATCAGGAAGGGATTGGGCATTGTATCCTGGTGGAAATGGGTATTTTTTAAGATCTACCATTATGATATCTCCTTAAGGTATCAATCTCTTATTGTCTCATAAGCGTAACGTGCAAGCAATAAGGCATCCGCTCTGCCATCAATTAATCGTCCCCGTTTAGTTATTAGCTGATCCTTTGCGTCTGGATATATCTCAAGTGCTTTTGCAACAGACGCCTTTTTATCTTTACCAATTAAATTAAAATATTTTTTCCATTTTTGCGGGGTCACATCTAAAACGTTACGTGTACATATTGTTGCTACAGCCTTTACTATTCCATAGCCTTTACCAAAATTAAACATAGACACATTCATATTAATAGACTGCCCGTTTGGAAGACGAGTAGGCGGCATAGCCTGGACTTGCTCAATAGCAACAGTGGCCGATTGCCAATCTAAAACAGCATGTAATCGTTGAATGTCTATCCCGTCCTTACCATTGATAAGTTGCTCAGTTGGCATATCTAAAACATCAATAAGACACCCCAATGAATTCAACAGGGCTATGCCGCCCTTTAGCCCCGGGTCGATACCAATATACATTATATTGCCTCCTTATATAACTTAGTTCTACACGCTTCAAACCCCTCACTATATCCTTTTTCATATCCTTCGGTTTGTCCTACTTGTTTGGATTGCAACAATGCCGCAAGCACTTCCTTAATTGCGATTCTAGTATCTACTAATTCAAAAGTATTGACTAATTTTTCAGCCCATAATTGAAAGTCTGGCTCCACTCTTTTTGTATTCATGCTAACATTCCTCATATATCTAAAAAATGATACAGTATAGGCACTATTACA
>Ga0247830_10000282_pt1 | contig 17250 bp, 17 predicted proteins | sample 12C_Control_Day5_FD_207766 | JGI IMG/M metagenome (GOLD analysis project Ga0247830, IMG submission 207766) | Soil microbial communities from agricultural site in Penn Yan, New York, United States - 12C_Control_Day5 | ecosystem: Environmental > Terrestrial > Soil > Agricultural land | place...
CTCGGCCGCGAGCGAACGCGGAAGCTCGATCCGGCGCGGCACGCGGCCTGCGCTCTACTTCCGCTCGGGCGCCGCCCCACCGTCGCCCGTCGGGCGCTGCGTCGCGGCCAATGAGCTGAGTCGCGTTGCCAGACGGATGATGAGGCGAGCGCTCACCCGTGAACGATCACGAAGACAGTCCACGCCACAAATACAGCGCAGATCGGTCCATAGCGGACGCGCGGGTGTCGGCCTCGGGTACGAAAGAGCCACCCGAAGCAAGCGCTATAGAGCGCCGCGTTGGCCGTTGCAGCGAATGCGTAGAGCGCAGCGTGGTTGCGCAGCAGAGAAGGAACCGTTGCGCCGAGCAGAAAGTATGGAGGCGCAAAGAGAACCGTTGCAGCACCAAGGAGCAGCCGCAGCCCGCCCGTGGGTTGAATGGCGATGGCTCCAGCTATCAGAACGCCGAGCATGACTGCGCCAATCAGGGCGCCAATAAGCGCATGGCGGAACATTGCTCTCTCTGCTGCCTAACGACTATTCGACAGAGTCCCGGAGGACCCCGCGACCGTTGGGACTCTACAAGAGGTGGGTGCGAAGAACGGCGAATTTCGTGTGTTCGAGACCGACCGCACGGCGGCCAGCGCCGCGCCCGACGGGCGACGGTGTGGGGACGCCCGAGCGAGACTCAGCGCAGGCCGCGCTCCGCGCTCGATCGAGCTTTGAGATCGCTCGCGGCCGAGCCATGGAGCGAGGGCGGCCCCAGAGGAGCCCGTCGGCCTCGCAGTCGGAGTCCGAAGACTACGAGCTGCTCCGCAACGGGTGCGGCTTGCCGAAGAGCCAGCCCTGGCCGAACGGGATGCCGAGGCGGCCGAGCGTCTCCAGCTCTTCCAGGGTGTCGAGGCCCTCGCCGATGATGCGGGCGCCGAGGCGCTGCGCCAGCGACTGGAGCGCGCGCAGCAGTTCCTGACGCGCCGGGTCCTCGTCGATGTGCGTCACGAAGGCGCGATCCACCTTGATGAACTCGGGCTGGAGCTCCATCACGGCCTCGAGGCTCGAGTAGCCCCGGCCGGTGTCGTCGAGCGCGATCTGGAAGCCGAGCTTGCCGTAGGAGTCGCGCACCTCCTTGAAGATCTCGAAGTTGTCGATCGACTCCTGCTCGGAGATCTCGAACACCACGTCGGACGGCCGCAGCTTGCAGAGCGCGAGTGTGCGCTCGAGCGCGTCGGCGCGGAACTGCGGGTCGTGGATCGTGGTCGGTCGCACGTTCAGGAAGAGCTTGGCCTTGCCGGGGAGATCGCGCGCGCCCTCGAGCGCGCGCTGGCGGCACAGGCAGTCGAGCTGGAACACCAGATCGTGACGCTGCGCACTCTCGAAGAGCACGGCGGGTGAGTGCAGCTCGGTGCCCTCCGGGCCGCGCGAGAGCGCCTCGTAGCCGAACACCGTGCGCGTCTGGACCTCCACGATCGGCTCGTAGACGGAGGTGACGCGGCCCTCGACGAGGAGCTGCACGAGGTCGCGGCGGCGGCGGCGCGCGGCGGCCTTCTCGCGCATGCGTGCCTCTTCGCGCGCCTCCTCCATGGCCTCGCGCACCTGCGACTCCTCGCGGAGGGTCGGGTTGCGCAGCGCGACGCCGGTCCCGACGTGCAGAGAGGGCATCCGCTTCGTGTAGGGGTAGCCGATGCGGTTCGCGCGGGCGGCGAGCCCCTGCGAGAGCTCGCGCGCGATCTCCTCGAGCCCGCCGGCGTAGAAGTCGAGCTCCTCGGAGGGACGGAACAGCAGCACGGCCAGCTCGGCGCGGCCGGTCTCGCCGCCGACCACCAGATCGGAGACGCAGAGCTGGCGCGCGAGCAGCTCGGAGACCAGCGCCGCCAGGTTCGAGAGCGCGCCGCGGTAGGCGTCCGCGCCGTAGCGGCGCTCGATCTCGGCCAGCGGGCCGGCGTCGATCAGCACCACGCCGAGCGCGCCGTCCTCGCGGAACTGCTCCGCGATGCGCGCGCTGCACTCTCCGAGCGCCGGGACAGGAGACGCGCTCCGGTCCGACGCGCGCCGACGCGGAGTCGACTCGTCCATGGGGGTTGGATCGGCGATCCGGCCCGTCGATGTGAGCTAATGAACCCCGCGGCTCGCGACGAGAGTGGCGGGCTCGATGCCGAGGCTGCGCACGACCTGCGCCCACATCGCGTCGACGTCCGTCTCGAACAGGACCGACGCGTCTGCCGGCGCGACGAGCCAGGCGCCCTGCGCGAGCTCCGATTCGAGCTGGCCGGGTCCCCAGCCCGCGTATCCGAGCAGGATGCGCAGCCGGGACGGCGGCTCGAGCGCCATGCGGCGCAGCACCGCGAGCGAGCCCGCGAAGCTGATGCCGGGGACGACCTCGCGGACGTCCTCGTCGCCCTCTTCGCTCTCGTTGTCCTCGAACAGGACCCAGCCCGTCTGCGGTTGGACCGGACCTCCCCAGTGGATCTCGGCCTCCGGATCGCCCTGCCAGTCCACCTCGATGGATTCGCAGAGCTGCGCAGCGCGGATCTCGGTGGTGCGGTTCAGCACGACGCCGAAGGTGCCCTCGGAATCGTGGTGGATCACAAGCACCACGCTGCGTTTGAAGTTCGGATCGAGGAGCTGGGGCATCGCGACGAGCAGCGCAGGTGCGAGGGGATCCGAATCGGACACGGAGCGAGATTAGCTCGTACCCTGGCGCCGTGGCCGGAAGCGACGATCCCGTGCTCGCGCTGTCGCTCTCCTCGCTCGCCATCGAGGGAGTCATCCTCGCGATCGCGCTCGGCGCCGCCTGGCTCCTGCCCGGCTCGCCGCGCGAGCGGCTCGGCTGGAGGCGCGGGCGGCTCGGCGTCGCGAGTGTCGCGGTCCTGGCGGCGGGCATGCTCGGGCTCTCGCACGCGCTCGACGCGCTCCTCGCTCTCTCGGGGCTGCTCGAGCGGAGCGGCCTCGCTGCATTCGCGCGCACCCTCCACGGCACGCGCGGCCTGCCGCTCGTCGCGGCGGCGCTCGCGATCGGCGTCGCGCCCGCGCTGGCCGAGGAACTGCTCTGCCGCGGCGTGCTGCAACGCAGCCTGGTCGCGCGGCTCGGTGCGGCGCCGGGGATCCTGCTGGCGGCGCTGGCCTTCGGGGCGATCCACATCGAGCCGATCCATGCGATCTTCGCCGTCCCGCTCGGCCTCTACCTCGGGCTGGCAGGCTACCTGGCGGGAAGCGTGTGGGTGCCGATCGCCTGCCATGCCGTGAACAACCTCGCAGCGGTCGGCACGGCGGCCTGGACCGGGACGACCGTCTCGGCGTCACCGGGCGACGTCGGGCTCGGGCTGGCGGTCACGGCGGCTGCGCTCCTCATCGTCGGAGCCCGCGAGCGAGGACTTCAGCCGACGGCCGGTTCGGACGACGGATAGTGGCGGAGGGCCGTGTCCGGGCCTCCGCTGCGATGAGGTCGGTGCATGGTCCCTTCGGTGCTGCTGCTCGACGATGGCGAGCTCGAGGACATCCAGAGGATCCTCGAGGAGCTGAAGGTGCCGGTCGCGCGCATCCGCGGCGGCGCCATCGTCGCCGGCACACCCGCGCCGCGCGACCTGCTGATCGCCACGCCGCGCCGCATCGACGCCGTCGTGCCGCCGAATGCGGCGCTCGGCACGGGGCCCGTCCGCATCGTCGTCGTCAACGAGGACTCGACGGGTCTGCGCGAGCGCCTGCGTCGCTCGGGCTTCGACTACCTGGTGCGCCGCCCGGTGCACCCGGAGGCGCTGCGGCTCATGCTGCTGCGGAGCCTCTATCGCGGTGAGGAGAAGCGCGTCGAGCCGCGCGTCGCCGCGGGCATCGACGTCTCCTATCGCACCGGGCTGCGGAGCCGCCGTGCGATCCTGGCCGACCTATCGACCAAGGGCTGCCGGCTCGTCTCGCGCACGCCGGTCGACAAGGGGCGCCGCATCCGCGTGAACCTTCCCGAGGCGCTCGAGACGGGCGATCCGATCGCCGTGGTCGGACACGTGCTGCGCTCGACCCGCGAGGAGCGGCCCGGTGTCGGCACGGTCCACATCGCCGCGGTGCTCTTCGACCGCGTCGGCGACGACGCGCGCCAGGCGCTCGAGCTGCTCGTCGAGGATCTCACGCGCGGCCCGGCGACCCTGCGACGCGGCGAGGCGCGCACGCCGGTGCCCCCGAACCAGGAGCGCGGCAAGCCGATCTCCGTCCGGCCGGGCGCCGCGACGGCGTCGGCGCGCGCGGAGCGTGGCGCGAACCCGGAAGAGAGCCAGGCGTCGGTCGCCGTCGAGGTGAGCCTGCAATCCGAGGGCGAGACGAGCGAGAAGGAGCGCCGCGTGCAGCCGCGCGCCGCCTACGAGCTGACGGTGCCGGCCTTCGGCAAGCGCGCGCTGCGCGTGCTCGTCGGTCGCGACCTCTCGGTCGGCGGCATGCGCATCGAGCGCTTGCCGGCGCTCGAGGTCGGCGATCGTCTCCACCTCGCGGTGTACGGAAGCCCCGAAGAGGCGCCCTTCCTCGTGTGGGGAACCGTCAGCCGTGACGACGGCGATTCGGGCATGGGCGTGGTCTTCGACCTGCTCGAGCCCGAGATCGCACGTCGGCTCGAGCGGCTCGTGACGTCGCTGCCGGCGGTCGAGTCGCTGCGGGACGGCGAAGTCGAGGCGATGGGAACGGTCGTCTCGGAGATTCTTCCGGAGTAGGGCCCCCCGCTGGGGCTACCCGCTTGCGGCCAAGGCCTCCTCCGGTAGCTTCACGCGCCCTTTCAAGGCCGGAGGCCCTCCGATCATGGCGCGCAGCAAGAGCAAGCAGAAGCGCAAGCAACACCAGTTCAAGCTTCGCCACAAGCGCCGCGCAGCGCGCAAGAAGGCAGCCACCGCCGCACGCTGATCCCCCAAAAGGGAAGAGCCCGACGCCGCACTCGCGACATCGGGCTTCCCTGGGAAGGGGATATTCTGCTGTCTGCGAGGGAAGTGGGCGTCAGGGGCCTGCAGGTGTCACGGAAAAAAGCGCCCCGCGGTCGCGTCGCGCGTGCCCTGCTGGTGGCGGCCTGTGCGCTCGCCACGGCCTGCTCGGACGCGGCGCCCAGGCGTCCGGACGTGGTCGTGATCGTCGTGGATTCGCTGCGCGCGGATCACCTGAGCCACCTCGGCTACGAGTTCCCCACGGCGGCTTCGCTCGACGGCTTTCGCGCCGACGCGGCGATCTTCGCGCGAGCCTTTGCCCCGTCGCCGTCGTCCGTGCCGAGCACGGCGACTCTCATGACCGGCCTGCTCCCGGCGCGTCATCGGCTCGGCCACGAGGATCGGCTGGCTCCGGAGGTCGAGACGCTCGCGAGCCGCCTCGCCGGCGCCGGCTACGCCACCCTCGCGCTCTCGCACCACGCGCGCGTCTCGGCCGAGACCGGACTCGACCGCGGCTTCGAGCGCTTCCAGGGCGTCACGGGGGGACTCCTCGAGTACCCGGACGCGTCCGACGCCGTCGCGTTCGTGCGCGAGTTCCTGTCGCGCGATCCGCCGCGCCCCTTCTTTCTCTTCCTGCACCTGATGAACACGCACGGCCCGTATCGCGTGCCGGCGGACCGGCAGTCGGAGCTGCTCGGGCGGCCGCCGCAGCAGGACATGCGCTATGGCGATGCGCTGATGCGAGGCGTGCTGCGCGGCTCGCCCGAAGCGCGCGCGGACGTGACGACCGCCCATGTGCGGAGCCTCACCGAGCAGTACGACACCGCCGCGCGCTACTCGCTCGACCGCGTGGCCGAGATCCTGCGCCTGCTCGAGCACGCGGGCGTCTACCGCGATGCGCTGATCGTCCTGACCGGGGACCACGGCGACGAGCTCTTCGAGCACGAGAGCTTCGGCCACGGCGCGACGCTCTACACCGAAGTGCTCCACGTCCCGCTCTACGTGAAGCCGCCCGGTGGCGCCGCCGGTCTGCGGACGGACGCGGCCGTCGGGCTCCAGGACGTCGCGCCGACCCTGCTCGAGCTGCTCGGCCTGCCGCCCCTCGGCGACGGCGTGTCGCACGCCGCCTGGATTCGCGGCGGCCCGACCCCGGCGACGGACACGCGCGCGCTGCTCTTCGAGATCCCCGGCGATCCGCGGCGCACGCGCGCGATCGCCGCGGATCGCTACAAGCTGATCCGCCAGGGCGCCGATCCCGGCGCCGCGACGGTGCGGCTCTACGACCGGGTTCTCGATCCGCGCGAGACCGACGACATCGCCGCCGGCGGCGGCGAGCTGGTCTCCGAGCTCTCGCGGCGGCTCGACGCGGGCTTCGCCGAGCTGGCACCGGCCGACGGTTCGCGCTGAGACGCGCGCGACACGATGCGCACCGCGTTGGAGGTCGCGCAGCCGCCCTCCGCGCAGAAGATCTCGTGCAGCAGGTCGGCGGCGACCTGCGACGCGCTGCGCCACCAGAGCTTCCCGTTGACGAGCACGGCGGCGACCGCGATGCGCGGATCGTCGGCCGGCGCGACGCCGATGAACCACTCGTAGCGGCCGTCGGGATCGCGGCCGGAGAGGCTGCCGGTCTTGCCGGCCACGCGGATCTCGCCGAGCAGCGGTCGCCCGCCGCGGCCGCGGAAGGCGCGGCGCGCGGTACCCGAGCGGGTGGTCTCGGTCAGCATCTCGCGCAGGCGCCGCGCGAGCTCGGGCGACATGACCCGGCGCGCCTGGCTGGCCGGGATCGGCAGCTCGCGACCCTGCGCATCCATCACGCGCTCGACCCACTGCGGCGACACCAGCTCGCCGTTCGCGAGCGATGCCGCGAGCTGCGCGGCGTGGAGCGGGGTGATGCGGCTGCCGCCGAGGCCAGAGCCGAGGCGGCCGAGGTCGTAGCGGTCCGTGCCGGGATCCGCGCTGCCGGCCGCATGGGCCGGCGCGGGCGCCGCCAGCCAGCCGAAGCGGTTCAGCGCCTCCATCAGCGGTTCGACGCCGAGGGCGTGGACCGCGAGCTGCGCGAAGCACTGGTTGTTGGACGTCGCCAGCGCACGCTCGAGCGTCACCGTGTTGCCGCTGCGAGGCGGATCGACCCGCGACGGCGTCAGCCGGTAGGGGCTGCCGCTGAAGCGGCAGGGCAGCCCCGCGACTTCGGGCGCGTAGTCGAGAGCCGTCGCGGCGGTGATCACCTTGACCAGCGAGGCCGCCGGGTAGGTGCGGGTCGGCGGGAAGCGCCGGGTGTCTGTGCTCGCGTACGCCAGCAGGCGTCCGCTGCGCGGCTCGAGCACGACGAGGGTGCCGAGATCGACGCGGCCGCGGCGCAGCACCTCGTGGGCGCGCTCGGTCAGCTCGCGGTCGAGCGTGTACTCGACGCGCAGGGGACCCGCGAGATCCGGGTGTGCGCGGACGTCGATCTGCTCGTAGAGATGTGCGCGCTCGCCATCGACGTGGACAGGCGTCGTCGGCAGCGAGAGCGCCTCGCGCCCGACCGGCAGGTGCGCGAACACGTCGTCGGGCACGCGGCCCGGCGCCGGCTCGGGAGCGGCAACGGGAGCGGGCGACGTGTCGAAATCGGGCATCGGCTGCACGATCCCGAACGCGCTCACCGCCCCGTACGGTTGGAGCAGCCAGGCGAACGCGACTCCCGCGGCGCAGAAGACCGTCGCGATCGTCATGCGGCCGCGCCGCGTCATGCGCAGGCGGCGCACGCGCTGCGCGCGACGCCAGGCGCCTCCCTCCGCGGTGAAGCCGCGGTCCAATCTCGGAGGCGCTACGCGCCCCCTCCCCCGGGCCGGTCTCTCCATCTTCCTCTGACTTCGAGCGCCGCGCTTGCCCGGGGGTGGCAGCGGGCGCTAGCTGGGTCGCTAGAGCGCGACGACCTCCTGGACCTCCGGGATCTCCTCCCGGAGCCGTGCCTCGATTCCCATCTTCAGCGTCGCGGTCGAGCTCGGGCAGCCGCTGCACGAGCCCTGCATGTAGAGCTCGACGCGGCCGTCGCGGAAGCCGGCGAACACGATGTCGCCGCCATCCATGGCCACGGCGGGGCGGATCTCCTCCTCGAGGATGCGCACGATGCGCTGCGCGATCTCACCTTCGCCGGCCCGACCGGTCGCCTCGAATGCAGGACCGAGCGCCGCGCCACCCTCGCCGAGACACGCCTTGATGGCGTCGACGATCGGCTGCGCGATGTCGGTCCACTCGACCTCGCCCCGCTTCGTCACGGTGACGAAGTTGGAGGCGAAGAAGGCACCCGTGACGCCTTCGATGCCGAAGAGCCGCGCGGCGAGGGGGGAGACGTCCTCGCTGGGGGCCTGATCGAAGTGCGCGCTGATCCCGCCCTCGACGAGCGTGCGCCCCAGAACCCACTTGATGCTGTTGGGGTTCGGAGTGCGCTCCGCATGCATACGAAAGCCGAGATCCACTGCCATCTTGCGCGCATCGACCTCCGCGCGGTCCGACCTCTCGCAGATTAGGGCGGCTTCGCGCCCGAGCCAAGAGTGGATCGGCCGTTTCGCGGCTCAGCCGTAGAGCTTTTGCTCGACGTCTTCGAGGCGACAGACGAGATGACCGCGCTCACGCGCGAGCTCTCGCTCACGCGGACCGTTGTAGCCCCAGGCCGCGAGCACGCAGCGCACGCCGAGCGGCGCCACGCGGTCGAGATGGTTGACCTTGTCGTCGACGAAGGTGATCTCGGCGAAGGGGACGCCCGTGCGGGCGTGCAGCGCCTCGAGGTGCGCCGTCTTCGAGGGGCCCGTCTCCTTGTCGAGCACGAGCCCGGCGCGGAAGAGCTCGGCCACGCCGTAGCGCGCGAGCAGGGCGGCCACCGAGCGGGCGTCCTTGGCCGTCGCGATCGCGAGCGCGGCGTCTGCCGCGCGGCGGCGCAGCACGTGGAGCACACCCGGATATGCGGGCATCAGAGCGCTCCAGCCCTCCGGATCGCTGGCTGCGAGGCTGTCGCGCTCCGCGTAGAAGCGCGTGTGGAAGTGGTCGAGCCAGGCGGGGCTCTCGGCGCCGCGCAGGACGTCGTAGCTCGCCTGATCCGGCGGAGGTGTCCCCGCTTCGAGCGCGCGCAGGATCACCGCGTAGTCCTCGGCGCGGTTGCCGAGCGGCATGGCCTCGACGAACGGCGCATACAGTGGCGACGCGCGCACCGCGGCGTCGGTCGGGGCGGTGGCGCCGTCGAGCTTCGATGCGTGTGCCGCGAGCGGCGAGCGCGGGCGCAGCGCGGCAAAGGTGCGCAGCGAGACGACGTAGGCCTCGGGCGCGCTGTCGGCAATGACGCCGTCGAAGTCCAGGGCGAGCACGCGCATCGGGACGGGAGAGTAAGATGCCGCCGATGTCCTGGAAGCCCGAGCTCGACGAGATCGCGCGGCGCCGCGAGTACGCGCTGCGCATGGGCGGCGAGGAGCGGATCGCGCGCGCGCGCGAGGCCGGCCGGCTCACGGTGCGCGAGCGCATCGAGCGCCTGCTCGACCCGGGCAGCTTCCACGAGACGGGCCTGTTGGCGGGACGCGCCGAGTACGACGAGGCCGGCAACCTCCAGGGTGTCACGCCTTCGAACTTCGTGTGCGGGCGCGGCCGCATCGAGGCCCGCCCCGTCGTCGTCGGCGCGGACGACTTCACGGTGCGCGGCGGCGCCGCGGACGGCGCCATCGGGAACAAGATGGGCTGGGCCGAGAAGGCGGCCCACGACCTGCGCATTCCGATCGTTCGCCTGGTGGACGGCACGGGCGGCGGCGGCAGCGTCAAGCAGCAGACGACGATGAAGCGCTCGTACGTTCCCTACAACCCGGACTGGGACGTCTCGGTGGCCCTGCTCTCGCGCGTGCCGGTGGTCGGCGCGGCGCTCGGCCCCGTGGCGGGGCTCGGCGCTGCGCGCGTCGCGGCGACGCATTTCTCGGTGATGGTGCGCGGCTCGAGCCAGCTCTTCGTGGCAGGTCCCCCTGTGGTGCGGCGCGCCTTCCACCAGGAGATCGACAAGGAGACGCTCGGCGGCTCGCACATCCACGCGCGCGGCTCGGGCGCGGTCGACAACGAGGCGGAGAGCGAGGACGACGCCTTCGCGCAGATCCGCCGCTTCCTCTCGTACCTCCCGAGCTCGGTGTACGAGCGCCCGCCGCGCGTCTCGTCCAGCGACGACCCCGAGCGCCGCGAGGAGGCGCTGCTCTCGCTGATCCCACGCGACCGCCGCAAGACCTACGACACGCGCAAGCTGCTCGCGCTGGTCTTCGACATGGGGACGCTCTTCGAGATGGGGCGCTTCTTCGGGCGGCCGCTCGTGACGGCGCTGGCGCGCCTCGACGGCATCCCGGTTGGCGTCATGGCCAACGACCCGCGCCAGCTCGCCGGCTCGATCGACGCCGCGGCCGCCGAGAAGATGACGCGCTTCGTCGACCTGTGTGACGCCTTCCACCTGCCCGTTGTGAACTTCGTCGACAACCCGGGCTTCCTGATCGGCGTCGATGCCGAGAAGCGCGGCACGATCCGGCGCGGCGTGCGCGCGCTGACGGCGGTCTACCAGGCGACGGTCCCCTGGTGCTCGATCCTCGTGCGCAAGGTCTTCGGTGTGGCCGGCGCCGGCCACGGCGCGCACCACCGTCTGAACCTCCGCTACGCCTGGCCGTCCGGCGAGTGGGGCTCGCTCCCGATCGAGGGCGGCGTGGAGGCGGCGTATCGGCGTCAGATCGAGGCCGCGCCCGATCCCGACGCGCTGCGCGCCGAGCTGGAGGCGAAGCTCGCTTCGCTGCGCTCGCCGTTTCTCACGGCGGAGGGCTTCGGCGTCGAGGAGATCATCGACCCGCGCGACACGCGGCCGCTGCTGATCGACTGGGCGCGGCGCGCGTACGAGCTGGTGGACGCGGACCTCGGCGAGAAGACGCGGGGCCTCAGGCCCTAGCGCAGCCGCGCCTCCACCCGCGCCAGGAGCGCGTGGACGTCGTCGTGCAGCTCATCGGCGCGGGTCGCGCGTGCGATGCGCGAGAGCGGCAGCGGGCGGCCGACGGCGCGGGTCAACGCGCCCTGCGGCGCCAGCAGGCGCTTGGCATCGAGCTCGCGCCACGCGAGCTCGTCGTCCGGATCGGGCAGCTCGCGCTCGATCGCGCGCTCGAGGCGGCGATCGTGCGCCGGGACGCCGATCGCGCGGCGGATGGCCGCGGGCACCACGAGGTAGCTCTCGATGTGCCGGCGTCCCCAGGTGAAGAACTCGAGGTCGAAGCCGTTCGGATCGGGCGGCGCGCTGCTGCCGTCGTCGCGGTCGAGCACGCAGAGCGCGCGTGCGCCGGGCACGCCGGCGAGATGGCGCTCGAAGTGGTCGAGCGCGCGCAAGGGCTGGCGCCCGCCGAGGATGACGGCGTCGCCGATCACGCGCGTGGCGCGTTGGGAGATCAACCGTTGCGCCCAGGCCCGCAGGATGCTGCGGTCGCGCGGCCCCTCGACGTAGAGGGTCAAGGGTTCCGCTGCGGCTCTCTGCCGCTGCGGGGCGCCTCCGGAATCGAGAAGCAGCACGGCCGCCTCCAGGTCGGGAGCAGCGCGCGGGCCCGGTTCTGGAGGACGATGCGCGGGGCCTCGCGCCGGGGGCACGGCGGCCGAGTCTATACGCCGCGCTCGAGCAGGACCACCACCTCGACGTGCGGGGTCTGCGGGAAGAGGTCGAAGGCCGTGACCCGCGTCGGGACGAGGCCGCGCGCGCCGAAAGCCACGAGATCGCGCGCCAGGGTCGAGGGCTCGCAGGAGACGTAGACGACCCGCGAGGCCTGGCCGGCGGCCAGCGCCTCCGCGACACCGCGGGGCAATCCCGTGCGCGGGGGGTCGAGCAGCAGGGTCTCGGCGTCGCGCACGCGCGCGAGCGCCCGCTCGACCGGCGCCTCGATCAGCTCGATGTTGCGGCGCCCCGCCTGCTCGGCGTTGCGCCGCAGGTCGGCGGCGGCGGCGGGCTCGGCCTCGACCGCGACGACGCGCTCGAAGCGACGCGACAGCTCGAGCGTGAAGAAGCCCGCCCCAGCGAAGAGATCCGCGGCGAGGCCGCCCGTGCCGGCTGCCGCGAGCGCGGCCTGGAAGAGCGCCTCGCGCAGGCCCGCGTGCGCCTGGAAGAAGACGCCCGGCGAGATCTCGAGGCGATCGGCGCCCACGTGCAGCCCGCCTCGCTGCGCGAGCTCGACTTCGCCGTCTTCGGCGGGCGGATCCTTTGCAAGCGCGTGCAAGGCGAGGTCGAGCTCCGGCACGAGCACCGGACAGCGGTCGACGGCCTGGAGGGCGTGTGACTGCCGGCGGCGATAGCCGACCCGGCCGCCTTCGCAGAGCACGCGCGTGCGACTCCGCCATGCGTAGGGCGAGGGCGAGGGAACGATCTCGAGCGGCCCGGGCAGGCTCAGCCCTGCGATGCGCGCGAAGGCGTCGGCGACGATCGCGCGCTTGGCCTCGAGCTGCGCCGCGTACTCCACGTGCTGCCAGGCGCAGCCGCCGCAGCTGCCGAAGACGGCGCACACCGGGTCTGTGCGCGCGGAGCCGGGCACGAGCAGCTCGCGCACCTCTCCGCGCGCGAAGCGCTTGCGCTGCTCGGTCAGCCGCACGCGCACACGGTCGCCGGGCGCGGTGAACGGCACGAACACCACGCGGCCGTCGCGCCCGCGTGCGACGCCCTCGCCGCTCGAGGCGAGGCGATCGATGTGGAGCTCGAGCTCGTTCGCGATGACTTGTCTCCTTCGGGGTTATGCTGGCACGTGCCGCGCATGCATGCCGGCTACATGGAAGGGTGATGCAGCCGTTTCGCTTCGCGATCGTCGTCTTCGCGCTCGCATGCGCCGCCTGCTCGCAGGAGAAGGTCGAGTTCCAGGCGCCGCAGCGAGCGACGGCGGCGCCGGCGGCGGCCGCACAGGAGGCGATCGTGCTGCGCGTCGGTGCCGCGGCCAGCCTGCGCGAGTCCGCCGAGGAGATCGGCGCGCGCTTCGGCGTCGTGGACGCGGCGACCCGGGTCGAGCTCACGTTCGGCGCGTCGAGCGAGCTGGCCGCGCAGCTGCGCGCCGGTGCGCCGCTCGACGTGCTGCTCTCGGCCGACGAGGAGATCCCGCGTGCGCTGGAGGCCGAGGGCCTCGCCACCGATCTGCGTCCCTTCGCGGGGAATCGACTGGTGGTGGTGGCGAGCGCCACGGTCGCCGACCGCGTGAAGCAGCCCGCCGACCTCGCCGGCGACGCCGTGCGTCACCTCGCCATGCCCGCTCCCGCTGTGCCGATCGGGCACTACGCGCGCGAGTGGCTGACCCGCGTGGGCCTCCTCCAGGCGGTCGAGGCGCGCATCGTGCAAACCGAGAACGTCCGCGCGACGCTCGCCGCGGTCGATGCGGGCAACGCCGACGCGGCGATCGTCTACGCGACCGACGCGCGCGTCGCGAGGTCGGCGCGCGTGGCCTTCGAGCTTCCGGACGCCGAACAGCCGCGCATCCTGTACGTGGCGCTGCGCGCCAGCGCGACGAAGCAGCCGGACGCCGCGCAGCGCTTCCTCGGATTCCTCACTTCGGCCGAGAGCGCGAGCGTGCTCCAGCAGGCCGGTTTCACGTCGCCGGGAGCCGCACCCGCTCCGTGAGCGACGACGCGCTGCTCGGCATGCTCGCGCTGACGTTGCGGGTGGCGGCCGTCGCCACCTTGCTGGCGCTGCCGCCGGCCGTCGCGCTCGGGTACTGGCTCGCGCGCCATCGCTTCCGAGGTCGCGCACTGGTGCAGGCGCTGGTTGCGCTGCCGATGGTGCTACCGCCGGTCGCCGTCGGCCTCGGTCTCCTCTGGCTGTTCGGGCGGCGCGGACCGCTTGGCCCGCTGCTCGAGGCGCTCGGCATCGAGGTCATCTTCAGCTGGCACGCGGCCGTGCTGGCCGCGGCGTTGGTCGGCTTCCCGCTCTTTGCGCGCGCATGCGAGCAGGCCTTCGCCGCCGTCGATCCCCGCTACGAGCGCGTCGCGCGCTCGCTCGGAGCATCGAGGCTTCGCGCGTTCGCGCGCGTGACGTTGCCGCTCGCGGGGCGCGGCATCCTCTACGGCGCGCTGCTCGCCTTCGCGCGCGGGCTCGGCGAGTTCGGCGCGACGGCCATCGTCGCGGGGATCGTGCCGGGGCGCACCGAGACGCTGGCGCTCGGCATCTGGTCGCGCATCCAGATGGGCGACGACGCGGGCGCGCGCGCGCTGTGCGGGGCGTCGTTCGCGCTGGCGCTCGGCGCCATGCTCGTCGCCGAGCTGTGGCTGCGCCGCGAAGCGCCCGCCGCGGCGCACGCCGCGCGCCCGTGAGCCGCGAGACGCTCGTCCGCGCCCGCGTCGAGCGCGGAGGCTTCGCGCTCGACGTCGAGCTGAAGACGGAGGCGCGCGTGGCGGTCCTCTTCGGGCCGTCCGGCTCGGGCAAGACCACGCTCTTCGAGACCTTGCTCGGATTGCATGCCGCCTCCCGGCCGACGGTGCAGCTCGCCGGCCGCTGGCTCGACGACCCGACCCGCGGTCTCGGCACGCGGGTCGAGGCGCGCGGGCTCGGCTGGGTGCCGCAGGAGCCGATGCTCTTCCCGCATCTCGACGTCGCCGGCAACCTGCGCTTCGGCATGCCGCGCGCGGGAGGCGGTGGCGCGCGCGCGCTCGCCGACGCGATCGAGGTGCTGGAGCTCGGCCCCCTCCTCGCGCGACGCGTCGACCAGCTCTCGGGCGGCGAGCGCTCGCGGGTCGCGCTCGGCCGCGCGCTCGCGTCGGGCCCCCAGGCGCTGCTGCTCGACGAGCCGCTTGCCTCGCTCGACCTCGCGCTGCGCGCGCGCGTGCTGCCCTACCTGCTGCGCGTCCGCGACTCGCTCGACCTGCCGATCTTCTACATCACGCACGATCCCGACGAGGCACAGCTCGTCGGCGAGTGGGTCGCCGTGCTCGACCGCGGCCGCGTCGTGGCCTGCGGCGAGCCGCGCGCGGTGCTGTGGAGCCGCGCCGTGCTACCGCTCTCGGAATCGCTCGGCCTCGAGAACGTGATCGAGGCGCGCGTGCGCGCGTGCGCCGACGGCACCGCCCGCGTCGCGACGCGCTCGGGTGTCGAGCTCTCGGTGCCGGCGCCCGCGCCGCTCGCCGAGGGCGAGTCGGTGCGGCTCGGGCTGCCCGCGCGCGACGTCCTGCTCGCGGCCGAGGCGCCCGGCCGCATCTCCGCGCGCAACGTGCTGATGGCGCGCGTCGTGAAGGTCGAGCCCACGGAGGGCGGCGCGCTCGTGCACGTCGACGCGGGCCTACCGCTCGTCGCGCGCCTCACGCAGGAAGCCGTCCACGCGCTCGAGCTCGCGCCGGGCCGCGCCGTCTACTGCGTCATCAAGGCGCACTCGCTTCGGCGGCTGGCTTGAATGGGTGATTTTATTAATATAAACAATATATTGCGTTATGTTCAGAATTTCCTAAACTTTCGTAACCATGACTCGGAGCGACGACCGCGAGGCCGCACTCGACCGCTTCGTCGCCGCATGGAGCGGACTGGCGTCGCTCTTCGGCTTCAACCCTTCGACTGCGCGCGTGAGCGCGCTGTTGATCGGGGCTGCCGAGCCGCTCTCGCTCTCGGAGATCGCGCAGCGCCTCGGGATCAGCCGCGGCAACGCGAGCATGTGTCTCAAGGAGCTGCGCTCCTGGGGCGTGGCGCAGAAGGTCTCGAAGCCGCCGGACCGGCAGGACTGGTACGTCAGCCGAGGTGACCTCTTCCGGCAGACGATCGCCATCGCGCGGCAGCGCAAGCGCCGCGAGTTCGATCCCGTCGCAGGCGCTGCGCTCGCGGCGCTCGCGGATCTCGCCAAGGGTGCGAGCGCGGAAGAGGCCGCGCGCATCCAGGAAATCGAGGAGTACCTGACCGCGCTCGATCGCGTCGGACGTGAAGTGCTCGAGGATGAGAAGGCGGCGCTAGCCGTGATCGAGCTGCTGCGCCGCAGCTTCGGCCGCCCGAAGGAGTGAACGCATGGCGGAGCGACTCGACTGCATCACGGGAGCCTTCGGCTTCACGGGTCGCTTCATCGCGCGGCGCCTGCTCGAGCGCGGCCACGCGCTGCGGACCCTGACGAACCATCCGGATCCGACGAGCCCGTTGTCCAGGCATCTCGATGCGCGCGCGTACGCCTTCGAGCGGCCCGAGCAGCTCGCGAAGGACCTGGAGGGCGTGCACACGCTCTACAACACCTACTGGGTCCGCTTCGAGCACGGCACGGCCCGCTACGACCGCGCGGTGCGCAACACGCGGCGCCTCTTCGAAGCCGCACGCGAGGCCGGCGTACAGCGGGTCGTGCACGTCAGCATCGCGAACGCGGATTCCGACTGCGATCTCCCCTACTACCGCGGCAAGGGCCTGATCGAGCGCGATCTCTCGGTATCGGGCCTCTCCTACGCGATCGTGCGTCCCACCGTGCTCTTCGGAGACGACGCGATCCTTCTCCACAACATCGCCTGGTTGCTGCGGCGACTGCCTGTCTTCGCGGTGGTGGGGCGCGGCGATTACCGGCTGCAGCCCGTCCACGTGGACGACCTGGCGCGCCTGTGCGTCGAGCTCGGCGAGCCGGGGAAGAACGTCGAGCGCGACGCCGCTGGCCCCGAGGTCTTCACGTACCTCGAGCTGGTGAAGGCGCTGCGCGAGGCCGTCGGCTCGCGCGCCGCGATCGCGCACGTGCCGAGCTGGCTCGGCCTCGCGCTGGCGCGCGTGCTGAGCCTCCTCCTGCGCGACGTCCTCATCACGCGCGAAGAGCTGTTCGGACTGCAGCGCGACCTGCTCGTCTCGCGCGAGCCGGCCGCCTGCCCGACGCGCCTGCGCGACTGGATCTCCGAGCAGCGCGTCGCGCTCGGCCTGCACTACCGCTCGGAGCTTCTGCGCCACTTCGACCGCGCTTCGGCCTGAATCCGCGGAGGATCGAGCAATGTCCACCATTCGACGCCTGCTCTCGCTCTGGTTTGGCTTCAGCGCGCCGGTCGACCGCCGCGCGTATGCGCTGAGCGGAATCGCGTTGATGGCGTTCAAGTACGCGAGCGACGCGCTGCTCGTGTGGCTCGTCCTCGGGACGCTCTGGTCTCCGACGGACTACCTGCTCCCTCTGATCACCTTACGCGCCAAGGTGATCCCCGAGTCGCACGCGTGGCTGATCGCGGTCCTGCTCGCGTGGGCGGTGCCGTTCGCGTGGATCGGCGCCTCGATGACGTTCCGTCGCGCGCTCGACGTGGGCCTCTCTCCGTGGAGCGGGCTCGTCTTCTTCGTGCCGGTCGTCAACTACCTCTGGATGCTCCTCCTGTGCGTGACGCCGAGCCGCGACTCGCGCGACGCTGCGATCGCGCAGGAGCCGAGCCACGTGAGCAGGACGCGCGCCCTGCTCACGTGGCTCGG
>Ga0247830_10000285_pt1 | contig 17221 bp, 19 predicted proteins | sample 12C_Control_Day5_FD_207766 | JGI IMG/M metagenome (GOLD analysis project Ga0247830, IMG submission 207766) | Soil microbial communities from agricultural site in Penn Yan, New York, United States - 12C_Control_Day5 | ecosystem: Environmental > Terrestrial > Soil > Agricultural land | place...
TTCACGGCGCCTGTATCGCCGTCCTGCCTCAGCGCTGGGCCAAGAACCTCGACCTCGAGGTGGACGGCGATACAGGCGCCGTGAAGGTCCCGTTCCGGATCGGTGTCGACAACCTGTGGACGACGCGACGCCCGACGAGCGAGGAGACCGCCGAGTACGCCGACAAGTTCCCGGAGACGGAGTTCGGACAGTTCCCCGGCGCGACGCTAGAGCCGTTCGTGCGCCTGATCCAGGAGGAGGTCAGCCAGATGGCCTCGATCTCCCGGACGCCGTACCACTACCTCCTCGGGACGCCCCAGAGCGTCCCGCCCACCGGCGAGAGCATCAAGAGTTCCGAGGCGCCGCTCGTCAAAAAGGTGATCGCCGAGGCGGTCCATCTCGGCGAGGGCTGGGAGGAGACGATGCGGCTGGCGCTGATCGCGTCGAACCAGACGGCGAAGGCGCGCTCGGACGCCGAGACGATGTGGACGGACCCGGAGACGCGCAACGAGGGCGCCCGGACCGACGCGATCATCAAGCAGTATCAGGTCGGCCTGCTCCCAGACCAGTTCGCGCTGGAGCAGCTCGGGTATTCCGCGCAGGAGATCGAGCGCATTCAGATGATGAAGGCCGCCGAGAAGGCCGCTGAGCCCGAGGAGTCCCCGATCGAACCTCCCGACGTCGCAGAGGAGACGGCGCCAGATGCCGTATGAGATCGTCGAGAGCCACAAGCAGTGCCCGTCGTCGCGACCAGTAGCAGTCGTCAAGAAGGGCGATCCGAAGCCGCTCGGGTGCCATCCCAGCAAGCCAGCCGCGCGGAAGCAGCTGGCTGCGTTGTACGCCAGCGAGAATGGATCGGCGTAGTACGATCTCGCCGTCGGTTCGACATCCACTAGGGAGGGTCTAGAATGCCGGAGGGCGCGACGCCCAACGATGGCGATGGTGGCGCGACGCCACCTACCGGCCAGCAGCCGCCAGAGGGCAAGACGCCAGCGAGTGGCGAACAGCCCGACGGACTCGGAGACGCTGGAAAGAAGGCACTCGACGCCGAGCGCGATGCGAGGCAAGAGGCGGAGCGGAAGCTCAGCGAGCAGTCGCGAGAGCTACAGAAGTTCAAGGACGCTCAGCTCAGCGAGGACGAGCGCAAGGACAAGCGGATCAAGGAGCTGGAAGCGGAGAACGCGTCGCTGCTGACGGAGCGACAGCGCGGGCGAGTCGAACGGGCGGCGATCGCCGCGGCTCGCAAGGAAGGCTTCTGGGACCCGGATCTGGCATACGCGCTTATCGACGAGGGGCGAGTCCAGTTCGACGAGTCGGGTCAGCCGAAGAACATCGAGGCGCTCGTGAAGGCGATCGCCGCCGACAAGCCGAAGCTGATCAACGGGTCGAGCGCCCCGGACTTCGGGGGAGGGCATCGCGGAGGCGCTGCCGCTGGAGCCGACATGAACGCGCTCATCAGGCGAGGTGCCGGTCGGGGCTAGCCTCGCGGAACCCGGTCGATCGGAGATGCGAGTGACGATCGACGCAGCGGGACTCCTGTACTCGCGAGGAGAACTGCATTGGCAACGTACAACACCCTGACGGATCGCGACGCCGGAGCGGCGCTGATCCCTGAGGAGGCGGCGTCCGAGATTATCAAGGGCACCGTCGCGCGCAGCGCCGCGCTGAGCCTCTTCCGGCGCGTCCGCATGGCGCGGGCCCAGACCCGGATGCCGGTCGTGTCCGTCCTGCCCCAGGCGTACTGGGTCAACGGCGACACCGGTCGCAAGCAGACGTCCGGGGTCGAGTGGGACAACATCTTCCTCGATGCTCGCGAGCTGGCCGTCATCGTTCCGGTCCCTGAGGCCGTGCTCGACGACGCCGACTACGACATCTGGGGAGAGGTCACCCCGCTCGTCGCCGAAGCGTTCGGCCAGAAGATCGACGCCGCGACCCTGTTCGGCGTCGACAGCCCGTGGTCGGAGTCGTACCAGCAGGGCATCACCGAGCAGGCGGCCCTCGCCGGTAACCTCCACACGGAGGGCACCTCGGCCTCGCCCCACGACGACTTCGCGGGCGACGTGTCCGACACCATGGGCCTCGTCGAGGACGACGGCTTCGACGTCACCGGGTTCATGGCTCGTCGGAAGGTCCGCCGGTCGCTCCGGAACCTCCGGGACGACAACGGCCAGCCGCTGTTCCAGGACGTCCGGTCCGGTGGCGGCGCGACCCTCTACGGCGAGCCGATCGCGTGGGTGTCGAATGACGCGTGGGTCAATAACTACGAGCTGATCGCGGGCGACGTGTCCGCGGCCATCCTCGGCCTGCGTCAGGACATCACCTACAAGATCCTCACCGAGGGCGTGATCAGCGACGACAACGGCGTTGTCGTCCTGAACCTCGCCCAGCAGGACGCGGTCGCGCTGCGCGCGGTCATGCGGGTCGGTTGGGCGGTCGCGAACCCGGTTACCCGAGAGGTCGCCGACGACGCGGATCGGTTCCCGTTCGCCGTGCTCGTGAACGCCGGCTCGTAAAGCCGACGTGACGGGGGCCCTCGCGACGCTGTACCCCCCCGGCGTTCGCGAGGGCCTCAACCCCTCGGAGGAGTAGGCGATGAGCCTCATGGACCTCAGCGCGGCCCGAGCGCGCGGGATCGCGCTGCCGACAGACGACCAGCAGGCTCAGGCCATCATCGACGAGGTGGAGGCCGAGATGGCGCGCGTGCTGGGCCAGCTGGTCGGGCCCCGCACCGAGACGTTCTATACCGGCTGGGCTACCTCAGGAAAGCTCGCCCTATCCCGATATACTGACGAGGCGACGATCCTCGACAACGGGACGTCGGTAGACGCGGATCACTTCAGGCTCGTCGACCGCGGCAGTGCGATCGCTCGCAACTACTTCGCCCCCTCGTGGTGGTGGACCGGCCCCTACGTCGAGGTGACGTACTCGCCTAACGACGAGACGGAGGTCCGGGCGATCGGGTATCAGGCCCTCGTTCTCAGCGCGACGCCCGAGACAGCGTCGGGGAGCTTGATCAGCGAGGACATCGGCGACTACGGATACCAGCGCGCGACGATCCTCCAGTCACCCCAGGGCTCGATCGCCGCTCGGAAGGCGCTCATCCGGTCGCTGCTCCCCAAGCGCGACTCGCTCTACAACATCCGGCCCACGCACGGCGACTTCCCGAGCCGAAGCGACGGCATCATCAACAGGGCCGAGGCTCCGCTGTGAGCTACGCGTCGCTGCTGACGCACCCACTCGCGCTGGTCGCCCCGACGACGCCTGATGTAGACGACGTGGACGAGTACGGCCACCCTCTCCCGGGGACCCCTGAGACGACGCTCGTCAGCGGGCTCGTCCAGCCTCGGAAGGCCTCTGAGGCATCGACGATCTCGCAGGCTGGGCCGGAGCTCAGCGATCACGTCATCTTCCTTCTTCCCCAGACGATCCCTCCGGGCGCCTATATCCGCGACGAGCCGGACGCCGGTCGGCGGTTCGACATCGTAGGCGTACGTGCGTTCGCGTACGGGTCAGTTCCCCACCTCGAGGTGGACGTCAAGATGGTCGGCTCGACTGAGGGGCCGAGTATGTCGGAGGGCTCCTAAGTGGCGAACGATTATGACACCACGGCGCGCAACGTAGGCGTCGATGCGATCGCGACGGCGATCACTCGCATCGCGCTCCATACCGGCGACCCGGGCGGGGCGAACAGCGCGAGCAACGAGGTCACCGGCGGATCCCCGGCGTACGCCCGCAAGGCGGCGGCATGGAACGCGGCCGCCTCCGGCATCGCGACGCTGAACGGCGACGTCACCTTCGACGTGCCGGCCAGCACGACCGTCTCGTGGGTCTCCTACTGGAACACCGCCGGGACGGTGCGCTACGCGAAGAAGGACGTGACCGACGAGGCGTTCGGCGCGCAGGGCACGTACGTGGTCAAGGGCACGACGACGACGCTCGACCTCAACGACGCGTAACCCGTGGCTGACACCAAGATCAGCGCGCTGACGGCGGTCGGCACCCCCGCCCTGACGGACCAGTTCGCGGTCAACCAGGGCGGGACGTCGAAGCGCGAGACGCTGCAGCAGATACACGACGCGATCGACCTCCTGTCGGCCGCAGCGGCGCTCGCGGACGCCAACTCGATCGCCGTCGTCCAGTCGGGTGTCGCCAAGGAGGCAGCGCTGACGGCGCTCGTCACCTACCTCCAGGCGGCGAAAGGCATGCCGCGCGTGGCGCGTCTCGGGTCGCAGCACTCCGTCTCGTCAACCACCGGCACGAAGGTCACCGGACTGGACATGACGCTGGAGGCGGGAACGTACCAGTACAAGTACGATCTCCTTATCCAGCAGGCGACCTCGACGAGCGACGCGCCCCAGTTCGGCATCAACTTCAGCACCGGTACAGCCGCCGTGAAGGCGCACGGACTCCGGTTCTGGGACGCGACCACCGCCATTACGGCCGCCGTCCACATCATGGACAACATCGGCATCAAGACGGCCGGCTTCATCGACGGCATGGTGTCGAACGCCTACACGACGACCGCACCCGATATGGGTACCACGATCGGTGTCGCGGCGACCGGTGTCAACATCTACTGCATCATCGAAGGGATCATCGTCGTCACGGTCCAGGGCAACCTGGAGCTATGGCGCGCTGCCGAGGCGACCAATGCCTCAACGACGGAGGTCGGGTCCAGCCTGACGGTCATCCGGACGGCCTGAGATGGCGCGCTATCTGCTGGAGTCGTCGAGCACCGACGGCTACCAACTGGAGGACGGCTCGGGCGTCCTGCTCATGGACGAGCAGGTGTCGCAGGTCTCCGTCGTCCTTACGGGTGGTGGCGCCGTCGTCGCGTCCCAGACCACCCAGCGCAATCGCACCGGGACCCTGACAGGCGGCGGCGCGAACGTCACCACGGCGCGCGCCTCCCACCCGTCCTCGCCGACGCTGACCGGCGGGGGTTCCGTCACCGCGACGGCCCGAGCGGCGCATCCATCCTCGTTCGCGCTCACTGGCGGCGGCGCGATCGCCGCGGCGACGACGAGCGCGCGCGCAGCAAGCCCGACAACGACCGGTGGCGGCGTCGCGACGCATACCCACCGCGCGACGCACAACGCTGCGATCGCAGCTACGGGCGGCGGCGCTATCGCGACGAGCGCAGCTACGGCGCGGGCTGTGGCAGTGGCTCTCACAGGCGGAGGCGTCACGTCCATCGGGTCGCTGGTCGCACGCGTCGTCGCCGTAGTCCTGACCGGAGCCGGCGCGATCGCCGCGGCGGTACGGACCGCGCGCTCGGTCGCGACGACGCTCACTGGTGGCGGGTCAGTCGTCGTCGATGGCGAAGGCACCGAGCCGGTGAGCGAGGCGGAGGTCAGCGTCGTTCTGACCGGCGGCGGGACGATCGCGGTCGACGCCGCGTCGGCGCGATCGTCGGCAATAGTCCTGACCGGAGCCGGTTCTGCGACTCCTACCTCGGCGTCCCACCGCGTCGCGTCGGTCGATGCCGAGGGCCCGGTCGTTCTCGGGACAGAAGCACTCGCGCTTACCCTCACAGGCGGTGGTTCGACGACGATCGACGGAGCTCAGCCGGGGCATCGACTTCCAGACGACGTGTCGGTTACCGTTGGCTTTGCGCCAGCGACTACCGCGTCGGCATCGCTCGCCGGGATCGCATCCGCCACAGGCGTTCTAGCCGAGGAGATCACGGCGACAGTGGAGATCGACTAATGAGCTACCTGTCTATGAGCCACGGTAACGATCGCGAGCTGACGCTGGTCGCTACGGAGACGCTCGACGCCGCAGACGTGTACTTCACAGCGCGTCGCTTCGGCGTCGCCGTCATCGAGAAATCGACCGTAAGCGGGGGTGTCGATGTCGACGGCACCGCCGCCACGGTGACGATCGAGCGCGCCGACACGATCGACCTCAGCGCGTGGCAGACGCACGTCCTGTCGTGGGACCTCGAGGTCGTGGGCGGGGCCGACGATACCCATACTGTCGCCAGCGGCCAGCTCGCGATCCAGCCCGTCGTGACGCAGCGCGCCTGATGCACCGGCTGTGAATATCGTCGTCGTGGTCCCCTCGCGGGGCCGACCAGCCCGTGCCCGGGCCACGGTCGAGTCGATCAGGGAGACGGCCAGTCTGGTGTCCACCAGGATCGTGCTGGCCGTAGACGAGGACGACCCTGAACTGGACGGCTACGCCAGCGCCACCCGATTTGCTCGATACGGTCCCGAGACGGTACTGATGGTCCTGAGGATGGAGGAGACCGGCAACCTGACGCGCGCCAGTAATACCGCCAGCCTGCGGATCGCGGCCGAGGATCCGGACGCCATCATCGGCAACCTCGGTGACGACCAGATCGCAAGGACGCCCGGCTGGGACAAGATGGTCGCCGGTGCCATGACCGAGCCGGGCTTCGTTCACGGCAACGACCTGTTCCAGCGCGAGGCGCTGCCGTGCGGCGGCATCTTCATCCACGCCTCGATCGTCGCCGCTCTGGGCTGGTACGCCCTGCCGGTCTGCGAGCACCTATTCATCGACAATGCATGGGGCGATCTGGGCCGAGGCATCGGGCGCCTGACGTACCTGCCAGACATGGTGTTCGAGCACGTCCACCCGTTCGCCGGCAAAGCCGAGTGGGACGAGGGCTACGAGCGTGCGAACAACAGGGAGATCGTGGACCGCGACCGAACGGCCTATGAGACGTGGCGCGAGACGTGGTTGGAGTCTGACATCGCGAACATCCGCTCCGCAATGAACGTTCGGGCGGGCCTCCTAGCGGACTACTCCGGCGCTCGGGCGCGAGCCGAGTGAGTCGCACCGTCTTTCTCGTCCCCCGCCGGCGCGATAACGGACCGAGGGACGCGATCTGGGAGTACTGCAAGACGCGCTGGGCGCGCCTGTTCCCGGATTGGCAGATCTACGAGGGCCACCATAACGACGGCCCGTTCAATCGTTCGGCTGCGGTGAACGTCGCCGCAGAAGAGGCCGGCGATTGGGACGTAGGCATCGTGATCGACTCCGATATCATCGAGTCGCAAGCCAACGTCGTCGAGGCCGTCCGCCGCGCCCGAGAGGCTGGCGAGGTGACCTGGGCCCATCGTCGCTGGCGTGGCATGACGGAGGCGTGGACCAAGCGGATCCTCGACGATCGTCGCGACTTCGGGCCCGAGCTACCGCGCGACGAGATCGACCTGCTGGTAGATCGCACCAACCCGGTGTCGTGGTCGTGCTGCATCGCCATCCCGCGGACGACATTCGATCACATGGGCGGGTTCGACGAGCGGTTCGAGGGCTGGGGCTTCGAGGACATGGCGTTCCAGTCGCTCGTCGTCGGGCTCTATCCGTGGTCGCGAGTCGAGGGCGACGTGGTGCACCTCTGGCACCCGCGCTCGGAGGAGCGGATCATCCCGGGGCAGGGACGGCTGACGGCGACCAAGGAGTATGTCGTGAATGCCAGACTCGGGCGCCGCTACATGGTCGCCGTTCGGCGCGACCATGGGATGACGGATCGACTTACCCCGAGCGACGCTGCCGAGATGGAGCGGGACATCGCCAACCTGATGCGCGACGACGCCGCGTACAAGCCCGTCGTGGCCCGACACAAGCTCCCGGATTGGAGCGACTGGTGGCCGACGCTGGAGGAGCTCCGAGTCGGGGCAATCGCACACCGCGCACAGAAGTCCGAGACAGATCGCTCGATCACGCTCATCGTCCACAGCGGCGGTGACGCCAAGACGTGGCCAGACAGGCGCGAGTACCTCAGCCAGTCTCTGCTGTCGCTCAGCGGCCACGTCACCGGTCCGATCGTCCAGCGCGTCGTCTACTCCGACTGGGGGCCGGAGGTACGGCGCGAGCTGGAGGAGATCGCCGACAGCTTCGGCTTCTACGTCGCAGGACCGCCGCAGCACGTCGGGTACACCGCCTCGATGCGCCTCATGTGGAAGTACCTCGCCGAGCGGGCGAAGGGCGCGTGGGTGTTCAGCGTTGAGGACGACTTCCTCTACAGTCGCGACGTGGACCTCCAGCAGCTCCAGGGCACGATGGAGGAGCAGCCCAACCTGCGACAGCTGGCGCTGCTGAGGGAGGCCTACTACCCGCGCGAGCTGGAGGTTGGAGGCGTCATTCAGTCGCTGAAGACTCCGACCATCCTCCGCAACCATCGGGCCAATCCGTACGTCGAGCATCGCGACCACTGGACGGCCAACCCGTCGCTGTTTCGTCGCTCGCTGACCAAGACCGCGTGGCCGATCGGGGACTCCTCGGAGCGGAGGTTCGGCGACCTGCTGCTGCGGGATCCTCAGGCGGCGTTCGCCTACTGGGGCAGCGGCGAGCCCTGGATCAGCCACATCGGAGCGACCCGTGCAGGCTCATCCTACTGAACGCGCTGGTAACACTTCGAGCGCCACGGGCTCGTGCTCAGCGCGCGCCCTCGTCAGTCCTACGGGCGCAGAGGACGTTTGTAGCGCAACGAGTCTAATCGTACGTCCGACTAGCGCGACCAGCTGTGGTGGTGTCTTCCCCACGATCCGTGTTAGCGCGTACCGATACAAATGTTAGACGAGCGTCTAACGGGCGTTACCGACGGGTTCGGGTGCGAACCGCAGTTCATCGACCACATCGCGCCGGTCTGGCGCGCCCTCCCGCAGTCGGTTCGCGGGACGTTCTGGACGACGACCGGTCTGGTCGATCGAGCGATCCTCAGGGGCATCGAGGCCCCGCGCGTCGTCGATGACGTAGCCCTCCGACGGTCGACCTCGCCGCCTCGCGCAGTCGTCGAGTACGGTCCGAGGGCGCTGGTCGCGTCCATCGGGGACACGAAGCTGGCGAGGCGGATGGGCTATCGACGGTTCGCGTTCCTAGAGCATGGCGCGGGCCAGTCGTATGCCGGCCAGTACGGTCGTCGCCATCGCCACCCCTCCTACGCAGGAGGATCCGACCGGGACGACACCGAGCTGTTCATGGTCCCCAACGACGCGGCGGCGCGGATGTGGCGCGAGTCGTACCCGAGTGCTCGTGTCGAGGTCGTCGGGTGCCCTCGTCTCGACGATCTCCCGTCGCGCCAGCTTAGCCCGATGGAGTCGGGGCCAGTGGTCGCAATCTCCTTCCACTGGGATGCCCACGTCGCGCCCGAGTCGGGCTCCGCGATCGGCCACTACATGGGCGCGCTGCGTGAGCTCACCAAGGCGTTCGTCATCATCGGCCATGCCCACCCGAAGGGCGACTGGCCCAAGAGGATGAACGCGATCTATCAGCGCTGGGGTATCGAGTTCGTCGAGGAGTTCGACGACGTGTGCCGCCGCGCCGACGTCTACGCGGTCGACAACTCATCGACGCTGTTCGAGTTCGCCGCGACCGGGCGACCAGTGGTGGTGTTGAACGCTCCGTGGTATCGACGCAAGGTCGAGCACGGTCTCCGGTTCTGGGAGGCGGCGAGCGTCGGGGTGAACGTTGACCAACCAAGCGATCTGGTCGCTGGGATCCGCGACGCGCTCGCGGATGAGCCATCGCGTAGGATCGACCGAGAGCGGGCGCTGGATCTGGTCTACGCGTACCGATCGGGCGGTGCCGAACGGGCTGCCTCGGCAGTCCTAGGCTGGGTAGGGGCTGAGCAAGCGGAGGTCGCGTGACAGCCAAGGTACGGACGACCGTCAACCGGCGCGAGATCGAGCGCCTCCGCGACGCCAACGCCCGAGGGATGGCGGCGATGGGGCAGGACATTCTCGCCACGACTCGCCCGCCGGACGCGCCGCCGTTCGGTGAGGGGCTCGTCGATACCGGACGGTTCGTGGTCGTACAAGACGGGCGCGCAGTAGCCGGGACTGGCGAGGTTCCGCGCGGGTGGGGCGACGCCAAGGGTACGGACATGCTGGTCACGTGGGGGTTCCCGTCGAGGTTCCTCCACACCGGGACGATCAAGATGCGCCCCCACCCGTTCGCGACCCAGCCGTATGACGCGGCGCTGGCTCGCAAGGACGACTACCTCAAAGCAGCGCACCGGAGGTCGCGATGAGCGCCGACCATATCGGAGCGATCGTCGATGAGCTCCGCGCCCAGAACATCGCAGGCAAGCGCGTCCGCGCATTCGAGCCGGCTGGCGCCTCCACGTCGTACGAGGGCGACGCGCTGGGTCCGGGCCACTACAAGCGGTTCGTGGTCATCGTCGATAACGGTGGTCCACCCGTGCGCCACATCATCCACCGGAAGCGCTTCATCGTCCGCGCCTACGGGGCGACGATGCAGGACGCCGCGGCCCTATACGGCGAGGTCCAGGAGGCGCTCCACCTGGTCGGGCCCAGGATCGGGCTCCCGAAGCCGCTGTACCAGTCGCGGGATAACACCGGTGGGAGCGCTGCGAAGGACCCGAATACCGCACAGCCCTATTATGATGGCGTCTACGTGATCACGAGCTGGATCGGCCCTGCGCTAGTCGGCTCGTGACCTAGCTGATCTCCGGGCTACGGTCCGAGGAGGAAGCATGGTCGCCCCACGGGGCATCGACTCGCGCTCGCGAGTCGAGACGATCGAGGGTAGGAAGGTGCACGTCGTCGAGCGACGCCCGCCGCTACCCCAGAAACTCGACCTGCTCCTGTCCTCGATGACCGCCGTCCGGAAGTATCCGGTGACGATCGGTCAGACGTTGCGCTCGTGCGAGCAGCTGCGCCACCATCGCTTCGTCACCTTTCGCGAAGGACGTCACGTCGGACTCGATGGGGTGGTGCGTGAGCTCCGACTGCAGATCTGCCAGTACTGCGAGGCGGTCTGCGTTCGGGACATCTCGCTCGACGTTGCGATCGGTGGGGAACGTCTCGTCACGCGCACCGCTCCGCGGCGTCGCGACCTGATCCTTGGCTGGTACTCGGGCAAGCGCCGAGCCAGTCGCGAGTACTGCTGAGAGGAGCACGACGTGCCTACCGGAACTGGCATCACCGCCGACACGCCCCTGAACCTCGTCGTCGGAGCGGGCGTCCTGCTCGCCGACCACGCGTTCGTCGGGGCGACGGTCGACGACAACCTCTTCGCCGTCGAGCGCGAGCTGTTCACGCCCGAGCTGAACGGCATCATGTGGGACCTCATGGGGACCGACTACATCAACCGCTCCGTCCCGCGCCTCGAGGCGTCGGTGCCGGAGGTCGGGACAGGCGTCATCGAGAAGGCGATCCCCGGGGTCTCGGTCGACACCTCGACGCCAGGGATGGCGGTCATCGAGGAGTCGGGGGAGCGTCGTCTCGATGACGCCGACTACCACGCGTATGAGCTGGACATCGAGCGACCTAACGGAGGGCAGTTCCAGTTCGAGCTGATCCGCGCCATCAACACCGGGAGCTTCGAGGGCAACCTCCAGGATGACGGGCTGTTCGCGCCTCGGTGGGTGCTGACCGGGCGCGGCATTGCCAGCGATCCCACGGACTCTCCGTGGAAGATCCGCATCCTCGACACGGCCTCCTAGGCCTCGATGATCGACATCTTCGGCGAGCGGCCGGCTGAGGACATTCTCAGCCGGACCGTTCGGCTCACCCTCGCTGGCACCGAGTACACGCTGCCGGTCCTCACCATCGGCGGCAATCGGCGTTGGAAGGCGAGTCTTGACGCGCGTCTCACCGGCCTGCTCGATGGGCTGGAGCAGGCCGGTGACGACCCCTCATCCATCCTCGGGCTGCTCGGTTCGCAGACGGACTCGCTGGTCGCGCTCCTGAAGGAGTACGACACGACTAGCGTCCTGCCCGACGCCGAGACGATCGAGGAGACCTGCTACGAGGACGAGGTGCTCACGGCAGTGCGCGAGGTGTGGCGTGCCGCCAACCCTTTCGTCGAGCGCGCCGTGAACGCGGTGGTGGCGACGATCGTCGAACCCCCGCCGAGCGTCTCATCGCCGCCTACGAATTCACGGCCTCGGCGTACGGGTGGAAGCCGCAAGACCTCGAGGAAGAACTGAGCGATGAGCAGCTCGTCGTCTACCTGGAGGCAGCATCCGATCGGCTCACCCGCGACGCGCACGCGGAGTTCGGACTCGCTGTCGAGGCGGCTCGTCTCGGCACCGTGTTCGCCTCGAACGTTCGGGCGTACTCACGCTGGCGAACCCAGTTCCGCCCTAAGACTCGCCCAGCACCTCTCTCGGACGCCCAGCTGGAGGCGGCCATCATGAACGCCCAGGCGCACTTCCCGGGGGCCATTTCTCGCGCGACGATCCAGAGGAGCTAGTCGCTCGTGGCGACACCGATCGCGGACACCCTGTTCCGCGCACTGCTCGACGATACCGGCTTGGCCAATCAGGCCAAGCAGGCCGGTGACGCCATGGGCAAGACCATGGGACAGTCGCTCGGGACGACGCTGAAGCAGACGGCGTTCGCTGCACTGGCCGGCGCCGCTGCGATCGCGACCGTCGGGCTGCGCGAGCTGGACGAGGTCACGTCCGAGTTCCGGCGCGAGACGGGCGCGACAGCGGAGGAAGCAGAGCGCGCCGGGAAGGCCATCAACGCGATGGCCGGACGCAACCTTCAGGGGATGAAGGAGATCGGGCGCACCCTCTCGAAGGTACGGACCGACATGGGTCTCACCGGCGAGGCAGCGGAGAAGACGACGGAGCAGTTCCTCAAGTTTGCGGAGGCGACCGGGCAGGACGCCGCGGACGCCGTGGTCGCGTTCGACGATATCCTCGACAACTGGGGACTGACCGCCGAGGACGCCGGGGCGATCATGGACAAGCTGATTGTCTCGCACCAGAAGTACGGCGGCGAGATCATCAAGAACCAAGAGACACTGGCCAAGCTCGCGCCAGCGCTCCGTGCCGCCAACTTCGAGATCGACGACGGGATCGCACTGCTCGGCCTCTTCGGCTCCAAGGGACTCGACGCCGATCAGGCCACGGCGGCGTTCGCTAAGGCGCTGACCAAGGTCAAGAGCCCCCAGCAGCTGCAGGCGATGATCATCGACATCGCCAACACCGAGAACAGTTTCGAGCGAGCGCGCAAGGCGGCCGACCTGTTCGGAGCCAGAGCCGGCGCGAAGTTGGCCAACGCCCTCGAAGGCGCGAACCTCGACGACTACAAGATCGGGATGGAGGAGGCGGCAGGAGCGACCGAGGAGGCCGCCGAGGCGTCGCTGTCGTTCAGCGACAAGGTGAAGCTGGCGATGAAGGCGGCGGGATCCGCCATCATCGGTCTGGGTCAGAGCGTCGGGCCTGCGATCACCGCGCTGGCCGCGCTCGCGTCGCTTGGCGCAGCGCTTGGGATCGACAAGGCTATCAAGGCAGCGTTCCTCGCCGCAGCCGCCAGCGGGCCGGTCAAGGCCGCCTCGCTCGCCCTCGGGGACACGCTCGGGACGATCGCTGGGACGCGCTTCGGCGTCGCGTTCCAGATCGCGGCCACGACGGCGATCGTCGCAGGCGTGTTCATCGTCGCCGAAGAGGCGCGCAAGAAGCTGCTGGAGGACAACCCGCTCAGCAGCCCCGAGAAGTGGCTGCCTCCAGAGCCGGCCGGAGGCGCCAAGCCGTTCTGGGAGCTGATCGGCCAGCAGTCGGCCGCCGCGGTGCGCGACGGGTTCTCCGAGGGGATGGCTCACGACCTCGCCGATACCGTCGCGTCGTCGATCAAGGGCGTCGATGCAACTCCGATCAACGCCGCATTCGCCGACCTGTTCGAGCCGGACGAGATCGGAGCCGGTCTACGCGTCGGGCTGGAGCAGCTACGTAAGAACATCGCTGGCGAGGCTGGCGCGCTCGCGACCTCGCTGGCGTCCGGAGGGGCGAACCTCAAGACCGTCTCCCAGACGCTCGCGGCGGAGCTCCCGGGCGCCGTACGGGCGAACGTCGCGGAGGTTCGTCGTCAGGCCGTGCTGTCGATGGTCGCCTATGCCGCCGGGATCCGCGACAAGCGCGGTCAGGCCACGGCTGCGATCGAGCTGCTGGAGGACGACATCGAGCACGCGATGTCGTCGCGCCAAGTACGGCTGCAGCTCCAGGGCCAACTCGGTGGCGAAGCGATCACCAAGGGCTTGAAGAGCACAGACCCTATCGTGCGTGCACAGGCGGAGGGAACGGTCCAGCTCATCACGGATCAGCTGACGGAGATGGGTGTCGACGCATCGACGCTCGGTGGTCAGGCTGGGAAGAACTACGCCAACGCCATCCGCGATACGGCGCCGCTCGCGCGCGACGCCGCGGGCGACGTGGCCAGCGGGGCGACGAACGCGTTCAAGACCTATGAGCGCCTCGGCTACAAGTGGGGCTATGCGACCGGCGACTCCTACGCCGACGGTCTCCGCGCTACCGTCGGGCTCGTCAGCGACGCTGTCTCCAAGCTGACCAGCCAGGTGTCGCGCGGGATGAAGGCGTCTAGCCCGCCGGTCGCCACGTCCCCGCTCCACGAGATCGACAAGTGGGGCGCGCGTACAGCGATGGCGTGGGTGGACGGGTTCGCGGGCGCCATACGATCGGCCCGCGCAGCCGCGCTTGGGGTAGCGGAAGCCGCGGGGGCCGGTCTGGCCTCGGCGTCGTCATCGATGTTCTCGGCACCGATGACGCTCGCCGGGGCCGTCTCCGTTCCGGGCGTTCGCTCGCTGAGCGTCCCGAACGCGGCCGACGCGGTACGCTCCGGCGCGATCGGGCCGACCCGCATCTATGAGAACCACGTTCACGTCGAGGGCCTCGTGAAGGCGCGCGATCCATTCGAGATCGCTGAGCAGCTGCAGCGCTTCCAGCAGGTAGGTAACACCGGCGTGTTCGACGAGGACGAGCCGCGATGACGACAGCGATCAGCACCGTCGGGCTGGAGTATGACGCGTTCGACCTCCAGCCGTCCGACCTGAACGTGTACTTCAAGATGATCCGCGGCCTGTGGGAGTCGCCATCCGTTCGTGGTACCGACACGATCATTCCCGCCGCCGAGGGTCGCTTCGAGGGCAACCGCGTCAAGGACCTCCAGAAGATTGAGCTCCGAGGCTGGGTGCGCGCCAACCCAGCGATCGACAGCGTTACAGCCGATGCGATCGACTCATACCAGACGGCGTTCCGCGCGATGAGGGTCCTATTCGCCAACGACCGGGATCGCGCCGACCTGGTGGCGACGCTGCGCGACGGGACGATGCTGTCGATTGCAGCTCGTCCCATGAACATGATCATCAGCGACGTGATCGAGGGCTGGTTTTCGCACGTCAGCATCGAGATGGAAGGCTACGGCGACTGGGAGGAAGTGGTCGGCTCGTGAGCGTCGTATGGGCCGACACGGATACCTTCGGCCGGGACGGGCAGGAGCCGAAGTACAGCGACGGACACATGAACTTCGTCGCGGGCGCGGCCTATCACGTCGTCGTCACCGTCGATCAGAGCACATGGCAGGACAACGGCGCGAGCGTCGGGTATGGGTCATATGCGGACCTCACCACGAACCCTCTCATCGTGGCCGCGGTCGTCTGCGACGGACTCAACTTCGGCGGCACCGGGACGTACGAATTCGACCTCACGGTGGCGGCGACACCGTCTGGGTTCGGGACGTATCCCTTTACGCTGTCGAACCCTGTTCTCCCGCCGGGCCACCCCTCGGCCGCCATCGGTAAGGGCTCACCCGCCGTCGAGATCAATCTGGCCGCCGATTACTACTGGACTTCCGACGGGGCCGAGCAGAACCACGGCGTAGACAACCGCAACACCCTGACGTGGGTGATCACCGACGACGCCCCGGAGCCTGAGCCGCCTCCGCCGGGGCCACCGATCATCGGCGTCATCGACGACGACACCTTCGACGAGGTTGCCGAGATCACCTCGACCGACATCGCCGACATGAAGGTTCGGATCGAGTTGCAGGGCACCGGCAGCGGGCAGGTTGTCATCAACCGCTACAGCCCGCTCGCGGACGAGGACAACATCAAGAAGGGCAACTGGCTGAGCGTCGTCATCCCCCAGATCCAAGACGACGCGATCGCACTGACGCAGATCGAGGCGATCACCACGACCGTCGTGTCGTTCGACGAGCACGGCGGCGAGAACGTCAACATCGCCGGGCGCAACCAGTTGTCGTACATGGAGCGGGCGAAGGAGATGCCCCGCACCTACGTCGTGCCGCAAGGCGAGGACTACGACGGCATCAAGCAGGGGCCGGCGTCTACCGGCAGCGAGGTCGGCCAGATCCTGAACCGCACGCTCGCCGAGTTCCAGCACGTCGATCGAGGCGTCGTCGAGTTCGGCAGGCGGCTCCAGCCGCTCATCCACCTTACCCACGACTTCGACTACGACGACGACTCCTCGGGCGACCCGTGGGACGTCACGCCGATGACCGCGGAACTGAGCGCCGGGCAGGTGGGGCAGACCGGCCTCACGTCCTGCCTCAACCTCATCGGCACCGGCGGCATCGACATCGTGACGTGGCCGAACATGCTGATGCAGGCGTTCAACGCCTACGGCCGCGACCTCACGGGAGCCGACTTCGGCACCGACGTCGTGCGCTTCGTCAAGGGCGTGAACATCGCCGAGAAACTGGACCGGCAGTTCGCCGCTCCGGTGGACCCGACCGACACCATTGTGCAGGGCAACCCCGGCGCCTACGGCTACGCCTCGCACCCGCTCGCAGGCACCGTCCCCGACGTCGAGGGCTTCGTGCGGACGTACGGCGACGACCCGGCGGCGCTGGAGGCGATCGGCCTCTCGGACATGATGCGCCGCATCCGGCAGGGTGAGTCGGTTCAGTTCCGAGTAGCCACCCCGCGCTTCGGGACCGAGCCCGACGTGATGGCTGGGCTATACCTGCCCGGGCCACCCGACGAGCGGCCGACGACGCACACCACGTCGAACGGGAACTACTGGATCGGCGACACCGTCACCCTCAGCACGGGCACCGGCTTCCACGACTTCGAGGATGTGAACGCCCGGATCATGGCGATCACGATCAGCATCAACGACGCCAACGACCTCGAAGTGACCGTCGAGTTGAAGGCTACGTCGATCGTCGGGCGCTTCCCGACGACGGGCACGCCCGGCAGCGGCATGTTCGGCGTCGGCTCGGCGGCGTCGGCGGGCGGCACGGGCGGCGGGTCGCCGCCACCGCCGGTGGGCGGAGGTCTCGCGGACGGCGCGATCCACGATCACATCATCGACACGAGTGATGCCCACGACGCTAGCGCGATCAGCATCCTCGACAGCGGCGCGAACTACGCCGCGACCAACGTGGAGACGGCGCTCGCAGAAGTCATGGACGCCGAGCAGGCGCATGAGGCCGATGGCACTGATGCCCATGACGCCTCCGCCATCAGCATCGTCGATACCGGG
>Ga0247830_10000287_pt1 | contig 17165 bp, 14 predicted proteins | sample 12C_Control_Day5_FD_207766 | JGI IMG/M metagenome (GOLD analysis project Ga0247830, IMG submission 207766) | Soil microbial communities from agricultural site in Penn Yan, New York, United States - 12C_Control_Day5 | ecosystem: Environmental > Terrestrial > Soil > Agricultural land | place...
CGGTGGTGCAGACCGGGGTGAAGTCCTTGGGGTGCGAGAACAGCACGCCCCAGCTGTTCCCGAGCCACTGGTGAAAGTCGATCTTCCCCGCGGTGGTGTCGGCGGTGAAGTTGGGTGCGGTATCCCCTAGGCGAAGCGCCATCGTCCGTCCTCCTTGTTCGTCCTCGCCGGCAAGCTACCGCCGGCCGCCGAGGCGGCAAGGGTTAGGGGACGACGACGAACTCGCGCTTCATCAGCGCGACGAGGTTCTGGGCGCAGTCGAGGTCGCTCCCGGGGAAGTGATCGAGCACCTTCTGGAGCTGGCCGTGATCGAGCACCAGCTGGAAGGTGTCGAGCTCGCTCGGGGTGAGGTCGCGCAGGCGGCCGGCCAGCGGCGTCGGGACCGCGAGCGGCGAGCCGGGCGGCGGCAGCATGTGGGCGATGTTGCGCAGCTCGTCGAGCTGGCGGACGCCCTCCATCAGCAGCGCCTCGGTCGACTCCTGGATCTCCTCCATCACCTGCATCTCGACCTGCGGCTCGAGCTCGAACGTGCCCGTCGCCCAGGTCAGCATGCGGTAGATGGCCTTCTGCGGCGTCAGGGCGAAGTCGTCGTTGATCGCCGCGAAGTACAGCTGGCCCTTGCGCAGGTAGATCTTGCCGACCTGGCCGGTCGACACGATGGTCAGCACGCCCGACTTGCGGCTGGTCGACAGCAGCTGCAGCAGGTCGGGCAGCGGGATCTCCTCGATCACGCCCGACATCGGCCGGCCGGCCGACGACTGCTGGCGGGCGGCGCCGGCCTCGAGCCGGCGGCGGGCCTCGGCCTCGGACTGGTTGGCGGTCTGGGCGTCGACCGCGACCACCTTGATGATCGAGGTCCCGACCAGGATGCGATCACCCTCCTGCAGGCGGGCGCGGCCGGTGATCTTCTCGCCGTTGACGAAGGTCCCGTTGGTCGAGCCGACGTCCTGGATGAGGATCTCGGCGTCGGTGGTGGTGATCTTGGCGTGGCGGCGCGAGACCATGTCCTCGACCAGGACCATGTCGAGGTCGCTCGACCGCCCGATGATGATCTCCCGGTTCATCCGCAGAGGGAACTCGCCTCCCTGGTATTTCCCAGAGATGAAGCGCAGCGCGAACCTGGGCCGATCGGACATGCCTGACGAGGTGGTGAAGGCCACGGCGATATTGCGGTGAGCGGAGTCCCTCAACCGCCGAAAAAGTGTAGAGCCTCCCCGAGGCCTGGCGCAAGTTGGCGGACCATCAACAGGCTCAACGGGCCTGGCGCGGACGCGCCGGCTCGTCGGCGATGACGTCGTCGTCGGGCGTGTCGGGATCACCCAGCGCGGGTGGCTCGCCGGGGGCCGGGACCAGCGGCGGCTCGCTGCCGAGCGCGGCGGCGCCCGCGGCCGTCGGCGCGGTCTCGCCGGCCACGACGGCCGGCGGCCGCAGGATGCCGGCCAGGCGATGGTACACGTCCTCGGCGACCACCAGGCTCGAGTGGCCGAGCGGCACGGTCTGGTGCGAGATGCCGGTCAGGTGGGCGCGGCGCAGCGGCACGACCCAGTCGCGCGCCGCCGCCAGGGTGTGGACGTCGACGCCGGGTGGCATCGGGCCCTGGGCCAGCTCGTCGAGGAACCGGCTGCGCGGGAGCAGCTGCCACGACGACGTCGACCACAGGCCGAGGGTGGCGATGCCGAGCAGCGCGACCCAGGTGCCGTGCAGCGGCGTCCCCATCATGACCAGCTTGCGGACCCGGGTGTGGCCGCCGAGCTTCTTCATGTAGTAGAGCCCGATCAGCCCGCCCATCGAATGACCGATGATGTCGATCTTCTGGAACGGGGTCTGGGCCAGCAGTCGCTCGACCTTGCGGTGGATCAAGAACGCCGATCGGCGAATGTCGCGGGTGTTGAGCGTGCCGATGTTGAACGACACCACCACGAAGCCGTCCTGCTGCAGGCGGCGCTCGAGCAGGTACATCGAGCCGCGGGTCCCGAGGAAGCCGTGGATCAGCAGCACCGGCGGCGACTTCGCGTCGAGGTTGTCGAACGAGACCTGGCGGCGGATGCGGTTGCCCCGGACCAGGCCGCGCAGGTAGGCCAGGCCGTCGGTGGTCCCGGCGAGGTCCTGGCCGACCAGGCTGCGCCGGCCGAGCCACCGCGACGGGGCGGTCGACGCCCACTTGGCGAGCCAGGTCGAGCGTCGCCACGTCGCGGCCGCGGCGGTCCTGAGGGTGGCCACGGGACCGCGAGGGGACAGCTGGTCTGGTCTGGTCATACTGCGCGGGCGATGCGACCTACTTGGTGTGGTCGGCGTAGCCCAGTGCCAGGAGTCTAGAACATTCCGCGGCGTATGCGGCGGCCGCCTGGAGGGGGCTGGGGTAGTCGATGATCTTCCAGCTGCCGTGCTGGCCGACCCTCCCGGTCCGGCTGATCAGTGAAATTCCGTGGCGGTACACCAGGGCGAAGGAGTCGCCGTGGCGTAGAGACCGCGAATCTCCCGGAGGGACGCGTCCCGGCGGTGCGTCCGGGGCGGTCGGGTCGGCAGGGACGATGTCGGTCGGCGCCAGGAGGACCGCCGGCGGATCGGGCTCGGGTGTCGGCGCCGGTGCGGGCAGGGGCACGGGCACGGGCACGGGCAAAGCCGCCGTTTTCCGGTACGGGGCGACGGACGGCGACAGCGACTTGCGTGAGGTCGACGGGGTCTTCGCCATGCTCCACGAGTGCCCGAGTTCGCCGAAGTGGGCCACTTTTCGCGAGACCGTCGCCTGACCTGATAGACTTGCGGCGTTGGCCGCCACCACCACGGGCCGGCGACTCGGCCGCTACCATCTCGTGGAGCCCCTCGGAGGCGGCCCCAATGGTGAGGTGTATCGCGCCAAGGTCGTCGGCGTGGCCGGGATGGAGCGCCAGCTCGCGGTCAAGCGGTTCCATGCCCAGGTGACCACGGCCGCCGGCGTGTCGGCGAAGCTGTCACAGGCGTCCCGCACCTACGGATCGCTCGATCACCCCCGCATCGCGCGCCTGGCCGAGCTCGGCGTCGCCGGTGGCGAGACCTTCACCGCCACCGAGCTGGTGGTCGGCCTCGATCTGTCGCGGCTGATCACGATGGCGCACGAGACCGGCCAGCCGCTCCCGGCCGGCGCCTCGCTGGGCGTGGTGTCGGCGGCGGCGCGGGCGATCGGCTACGCCCACGGCCGGGGCGTGTCGCACCTCGGCCTGTCGCCGACCAACGTGATCGCGACTCCCGACGGCGACGCCAAGGTGACCGACGTCGGCATCCTGTCGTGCCGGCTGCCGCCGCGACCGGCGACCGACCCGTCGCTGCTGCTGCGGCTGCCGTATCTCGCCCCCGAGCAGCTGGTCGGCGACCCGGTGTCGGCGGCGACCGACGTGTTCGCGCTGGGGGTGATCGCCTACGAGATGATCACCGGGGTCAAGCCGTTCGCCGGCGGGACCGCGTTCGAGATCGAGCAGGCGATCCTGTCGGCGCGGCCGGCACCGCTCGAGCTGCCGCGCCCGGTCTCGCGCGTGCTCGATCGCTGCATGGCGCGATCGCCGTTCGAGCGGTTCCCCGACGCCCGCGCCCTGGCCGACGCCCTCGACGCCGCGCTGCGGCTATCGCCGCTGGCCGGCGGCAAGCGCGACGTCGGCGATCGGGTCACCTCGGCGCTCGAGCACATCGCGCGGATCAACGAGCAGCAGCTGTCGGGCGCGCTGTCGTTCGCGGTGCCGACCCCGCCGGGCCGCGGCGGCTCGGCGGTGCTTCCGCTGCAGCCGCCGGCGACCGCGCGCGCCGTGCCGGCGGCGGCCAGGCCGGCCGCGACGGCCTCGGTGTCGCCGCCGGCGCCGCCGCAGCGGGCGACCCTGCGCTCGCACGCGCCGCCGCTGCCGCGGGCGGCGACCGATACCACCGGCGAGCCGACCATCGCCCGCGACCCGGCCGCCGGCGGCGGCGCCGCCGCCGCCGAGATCGACGAGAGCAACCTGTCGATCGGCGACAAGACCGAGCCGCGCGCCCGCATCGAGCCGCTGTGGCCGCCGACCGAGCCGGTGCAGACCCTCAAGGGCATCGTGCCGCCGCCGCTGAGCAGCAGCGCCAGCGCGGCCGGCTCGCCGCCGCCGCAACCGCCGCCCCAGCCGCCACCGGTGCGGGCCGGCGGCTCGCAACCGCCGCCGCTGGCGCCCCCGGCGCCGCCGGCGCCGCCGTTCACGCCGGCGGCCGGCCCCGGACCGCACCCGGTGAGCTACGGCGGCGGGGGCTACGGTACGACCCCGGACTCCGACGGGCTGCGCCTGCGCCGGTCGCGGGTGTCGCTGTTCGCCGTGCTGGGCGCGGCCGCCGCCATCGCCGCGGTCGGCGGCTTCTTCCTGCACCGTCACCTCACCCGCACCGACGCGTCGGCGGTCGCCGCTGGGCCGCCGCCGGCCGAGGACGCCGGCGCCGCCGCGACGACCGCGGCCGACGCCGCCACCAAGATCGTCGTCGGTGGCTCCGACGCCGGCGAGACCGTGGCCACGGCGCCGATCGACGCCGGCGCGCCGCCGGCCGACGCGGCCGCGGCCGGCGCGGTGGCCGACGCCGCCCCACGCGATCGGCCTCCGGTGGCGCCCGGCGACAAGCTGGTGATCCGCTCGACGCCGCCCGGCGCACGGGTCTTCCTCGACGGCACCGACCAGGGCAAGACCCCGGCGACCATCGCCGGCTCGGCCGACCGGCTCAGCCTCGCCGTCGTGCTGCCCGGCCACGCGCTGTACCTGAGCGAGGTCGCCGGCGCCGGCGAGCACAGCGCGACGCTGGTGCCGGTCAAGGAGTGGGTCGGCGCCGGCGGCATCAAGGTGCGCTGCAAGACCGGCGGTCGCTACTACGTGTTCATCGACGGCCAGCCGACCGGCGAGCTGTGCCCGACCGAGCGCATCCCGGTCGACAAGGGCGAGCACCAGGTCGAGATCTACGACCTGGTCACCGAGGGCCGGAAGCAGTTCAAGGTCGTCGTGAAGCAGGTGAGTCGCTCGACCCGCGTGCGGGTCGACTGAGCGCGCGCGCCTGCGCACGTAGATGACGCGCGGCTCCCGGAGCCCGCTTCGCGGGCCTTGATGCTTTCTTTACGCCGCGCCTGCTAAGCACGCGTCGTCGCGCCGGCGACCGCATGCACGCACCATCGACGTCCGCTGAGACCACCTCCACGAGCGGGCACCAAGCGGTCCCGCGACCGCACGCCCTCGCCGCCACGGCGCTCGGCGCGCTCGGCATCGTCTACGGCGACATCGGGACCTCGCCGCTGTACGCGATGAAGGAGTGCCTGGCCTACGGGTACTCGCCGCATGCGGTCGCGCCCGATCGCATCGCCGTGCTCGGGGTGCTGTCGTTGATCTTCTGGGCGCTGATGCTCGTCGTCTGCCTGAAGTACCTCGTGTTCGTGCTGCGCGCCGACAACAAGGGCGAGGGCGGCATCCTCGCCCTGGCCGCCCTGATCGGCGGCGGCTCGCGCGCGCGGGTCGGCCTGTCGGTGTCGACGCTGCTGGCCCTGTTCGGCGCCGGCCTCCTGTTCGGCGACGGCGTGATCACCCCGGCGATCTCGGTGCTCGGCGCCATGGAGGGCCTGTCGGAACAGAGCCCGTCGCTGTCGCACCTGGTCGTGCCGATCACCGTCGCGATCCTGGTCGCCCTGTTCGTGGTCCAGCGCCACGGCACCGGCCGCATCGGCGGCGTGTTCGGCTGGATCATGCTGGCGTGGTTCATCGCCATCGGGGTGGCCGGCGCGCGCGGCGTGGCCCACGACCCGTCGGTGCTCGAGGCGGTCAACCCGCACCACGCCGTCGACTTCTTCCGCGCCCACGGGATCCACGGCTTCCTGCTGCTCGGCTCGGTCATCCTCGCCGTCACCGGCGCCGAGGCGCTGTACGCCGACATGGGCCACTTCGGCCGCACCCCGATCCGCGTGGCCTGGTTCACCGTCGCGCTGCCCGGCATCCTGCTCAACTACTTCGGCCAGGGGGCGTACCTGCTCCACCGCACGCCGGGGACCGTGTCGAACCCGTTCTACGGCCTCGTCGAGGGCCCGGCGCTGATCCCGATGCTGATCCTGGCCACCATGGCCGCGGTGATCGCGTCGCAGGCGCTGATCTCGGGCGTGTTCTCGCTGACCCGCCAGGCCATGCAGCTCGGCTTCTGGCCGCGCATGACCGTCGTGCACACCTCGGCCCACGCCGAGGGCCAGATCTACATCCCCGAGATGAACTGGCTGCTGATGGCGGCGTGCGTGCTGCTCGTCCTCGAGTTCCGCACCAGCTCGGCGCTGGCCGCCGCCTACGGCATCGCGGTGGCGGCGACGATGGTGATCACGTCGATCCTGTTCTTCATGGTCGCGGTCCGCCGCTGGGGCTGGAGCCGGGCCCAGGCGCTGCCGCACCTGCTGCTGTTCCTGTCGATCGACCTCGCGTTCGTGGTCGCGTGCAGCGCCAAGTTCCTCGCCGGCGGCTGGTTCCCGATCCTGGTCGGCGTCGGCGTGTTCACGGTCATGACCACCTGGTGGCGCGGCCGGCTCGAGCTGAGCCGGCTGATGGAGTCGGCGGCGCTGCCGTCGGAGCTGTTCCTCGCCGACCTCGCCGCCAACCCGCTGCCGCGGGTCGAGGGCACCGCGGTGTTCATGTCGTCGACCCACGACGCCATCCCCAACGTCCTGCTCCACCACGTGAAGCACAACCGCGTCCTGCACCAGCAGGTCGTGCTGTTCTCGATGGTGACCGAGCCGGTGCCGTGGGTGTCGTCGGCGCGCGCGGTCGACGTGACCCCGCTCGGTCACGGCGTGTGGCGGGTGATCGCCCGCGTCGGCTTCATGCAGAGCGCCGACGTGCCGGCCCTGCTGCAGAGCTGCGCCAGCCGCGGCCTGGTCACCGTGCCGATCACCACCACCTACTACCTCGGCCGCCAGACCCTGCTGACGACCGGGCACTCCGCCATGGCCAAGTGGCGCAAGTACCTCTTCGCGCTCCTGGTGCGCAACGCCAAGGCGCCGACCACGTACTTCCATCTGCCGCCCAACCGCGTCGTCGAGCTCGGCCTGCAGGTCGAGATCTAGGACGACGAGTCAGTACCTACCCGTCTGCTTGCCCGTGGTCGTGTCGAGGATCCGGCCGTCGCTCAGGACGAGCCGGCGTCCGGCGCCGGCGAACGCGGCCCCGGCGCGATTCCGCAGCGACCAGCGGCCTACGACCTCGCCCGTGGCGGCGGACAGCCGCGTGAACGCGTGCGGGCCGCCGCGTTTGTAGTTCCACTCGATCCCCACGAAGCAGCGAGCGGCGCGGTCGTAGCCGAGGCGGACCGCGTGCCAGCCGCGGGGGGGCTGATACCTCCACGCTTCGTCGAGATCCTTCAGCCGCAGACAGCGGACCGGTCCGCCGGCGTCCGACACGCAGACCTGCCCGGGCGCGAACGTGACGTCGAGGAACGCGAAGCCTAGCCGTGGAATCCAGCCCAGCCGGCCGCGAGCGCCCATCAGATACGGCCGGGCCGTGTCGACGACGGCGACCGGCTCCACGCGGCTCTCGTACAGCGCGCGAGCTCCGCGCAGCAGCCCCCACGTCTTGCCGGTGCGGACGTGGAGGATGGCCATCGGGCCCCGCTCGGCGCCGCAGTACGCGAGCCGGCCATCGCGTGAGAGCGTGATGTGCTGGATCTGCTTGAGGTCCCGCCGCCGCCAGCGCTCCGCCCCGGTGCGCGCGCAGTAGGCCGCGACCCCGTGCCGGTGATAGGCGCCGGCGACGATGAGGTCGAGCTGATCGGACAGCGCGAGCCGGCGGCCGCCGGCGTCGAACGTGGTCGTGATCGGCCGGGACGTGCGCCCCGACGCGAGGTGATGGACCGCGACGTCGTGCTCCCAGCCGGCCAGCAACACGCGCCGCCCGGTGGACGACGCGACCACGTCGTCGATCAGCAGATCGGTGCCGCGGAGCGCGTGACGCGTGCGCACCGCCCGCGGCTACTCCTCGTCGCCGCCGTCCTCGTCGAGCTTGCCGCCGCGCGGGTCCAGCGCGTACTTGCGGATCAGCTCGCGCAGGTGCTTGCGATCGATCTGCGCCTCGCGGGCGGCCGCCGACAGGTTCATCTTGTGGCGGCGCATCAGGTCTTCGATGTACTCGCGCTCGAACATCTCGACGAGCTGGCCCTTGGCCTCCTTGAACGGGAGGTCGGTGCGGATGCCGAGCGCGGGCGCGGCCTCGGTCACCAGGGCGTCGTCGATGTTCATCTGGTTGTTGCGCGACAAGAGGCAGGCCCGCTCGATCGCGTTGCGTAGCTCGCGGACGTTGCCCGGCCACGAGTGGCGGACCAGCTTGGCCATGTCGTCGGGCGAGCAGTTCACCTGCGGCCCGAACGACTGCATGAAGTGCTGGACCAGGAGCGGGATGTCGGCGCCGCGCTCGCGCAGCGGCGGCACGCTGACCCGGATCACCGCCAGGCGGTAGTACAGGTCCTCGCGGAAGGTCTTCTTGGCGACCTCGGCGCGCAGGTCGCGGTTGGTCGCGGCGACCACCCGGACGTCGATCTTCTCGTAGGTGTTCGACCCGACCTTGCGGACCGCGCGCTTGTCGAGCACGCGCAACAGCGACGGCTGCAGGTCGAGCGCCATCTCGCCGATCTCGTCGAGGAAGATGGTGCCGCCGTGGGCCTCGGCGAACGCGCCGCGCCGGTCGGTGATCGCGCCGGTGAACGACCCCTTGACGTGGCCGAACAGCATCGACTCGATCAGCTCGCGCGGGACCGAGCCGCAGTCGAAGACCACGAACGGCCCGTCGCGGCGCGGCGAGTGGTTGTGGATCTCCTCGGCGATCAGCTCCTTGCCGGTGCCGGTCTCGCCCTCGATCAGCACGGTCGCGTTGGTCTGCGCGACGTCGGTGAGCAGCTTGAACAGCTGCCGCATCTTGGTGTCGGCGCCGACGATCTGGCCGAACGCGGTCTCCTGCGACGGCTCGGGCTCGACCACCTCCTCGTCGGGGAGGAACTTGATGACGGTGCGGCCGAGCTTGACCTCGGCGCCGAAGCCGATCGCGATCTTCTCGAACCGCGAGCCCTGGATGAAGGTGCCGTTGGTCGACCCCTGGTCGACCATGATGACCTCGTCGCCGACCAGCTCGGCGGTGAGGTGCTTGCGCGACACGGTCTTGTCGGTGAGCACCATCTCGCAGGTCGGCGCGCTACCGAACGCGACCGGACGCGAGTCGTCGAGCCGGACCGATTCTCCACGGTCCGGCCCCTTGATCACCAGGAAGATGCCGCCGCGGTTCTGCCGGGAGAACGAGGGGACCTCGTCGAGCAGAGCGGTGACGTTGGATCGATCCCTCGTCATGCCAGGAGCCAGAGCATCGTAGCCCTGGCGTTGGCTGATTGTCCATCCGTCGGGGGGCTTTCGCGGCGGCTACCGATCGCTACCCGTGCTGGGTCCGGATCCCGTCCCCGCCGACGACGCGCCGGGCGCGCCCCCCTCCGCGTTCGCATCGTCGGTCCCGCCCGGCGCCGCCGGGGTGACGTCGGGGCCGGACAGGCCGATGACCACCGCGGCGACCACGGCGGCGATGACCAGCGCGAGGGCGACCACCGCGGGCCACAGCCAGCGCGGCCGCGCCAGCACGGGCGCGACGTTCGCCGTCGGCACGTCGCTCTGGGTCGCCGCGCCGCGCGGCCCCGGTCGGGGTGCGCGCGGCGGCGGCGCGCTCGGCGGCGTCGGCGTCGGGGTCGGCGGCGGCATCGCCGCAGTCGGCGCCGGCGCGGGAGTGGTCTCGTCGAGGCGGCCGGCCAGGTCGCCCCAGTCGTCGATCGGCTTGGCGCCCGCGCCGCCGACGTCGGCCAGCTTGATCATCGACGTCAGCTCGAGGTTCTGCAGGCGGTTGAGATCGATCAGCGAGCTGGCCCGGTCGCGGGGTGGGGCGCGGTCGCGCCGCCCCTGCGCCGCCAGCGCACCGACGAGGTCGTCGAGCTCCTCGTCGGGCTCGACCGCGCCGCGACCGGCGCGCGGCGGTTCGTCGTCGAGGTCGTCGTCGAGATCGTCGTCGTCGAGCTCCTCGTCGTCATCGTGATCGTCATCGTCGTCGCTGTCGAGGTCGTAGACCTCGGTGCCGCCGCCGCCCAGCGCCGCGGTGTGGCCGCCGCCGGGGACGCCGTCGTCGACGTCGCGCCACTCCTCGGGCGGCCCGCACACCTGGCGGAGATGGGTGGCCAGCTCGGGCGCCGACATCATCAGGCCGTTGCGGTGGGCGCAGCGCAGCAGCGCCTCCTGCAGCTCGCCCGCGGTCTGGTAGCGCGCGGCCGGGTCGATGGCCAGCGCGCGCAGCATCACCTTGTCGAGCTCGGCCGGCAGCCCGGGCACCTTGCGCGACGGCAGCGGGATCGGCTGACCGTAGATCTGCTCGGGGGTCGTGGTCAGGCCGGCGGCGACGAACAGCCGCTCGCCGGTGATGATCTCGTACAGACACACCGCCAGCGAGTAGAGGTCCGAGCGATGGTCCATCGGCTCGCTCTTCGCCTGCTCGGGCGACATGTAGCCGATCTTGCCCTTCACCTTGTAGAACACCGACGTGTGGGTCGCCGCCTTGGCGATGCCGAAGTCGGTCAGCTTGACCTCGCCGTTGCGCGAGACCAGCAGGTTGGACGGCGACACGTCGCGGTGGATGAGGCGGAGCGGGCGGCCGTCGGGGCCGATCTTGGAGTGGGCGTAGGCGAGCGCCGACAGGACCTCGCGGGCGATGTAGATGCCGGCCGCCGCCGAGAAGCGCTTGCGCCGGCGCTTGGCCCGCTTGGCCAGCGTCCGCAGGTCGGCGCCGGCCAGGTACTCCATGACGATGAAGTACTCGTTGCCGGCGGTGACCAGGTCGATGGTGTGGATGATGTTGGCGTGGTCGAGGGTGGCCGACAGCCGGGCCTCGCGCAGGAACAGGTCGATGAACTCGGGCTGCTGGGTGAACTCGGGCAGCAGCTGCTTGAGCACGACCTCCTTCTCGAAGCCGCCGGCGCCGAGCTTCTTGCCCAGGTAGATCGCGCCCATCCCGCCTTCCGACAGGTACTCGAGCACCACGTAGCGCTCGATCGGCGCGCCCTCTTGGGGGCCCGGCCCGAAGTCCATGGCGCCGCGACTCTACCACAGCGGAACTACCCGAAAATCCGCGGATCGTGAGAACCTCGGCTCACCGCATGGCCCGGCCCGACCGCTACCCGCTCGAGCGCCTGGCCACGCTGCGCGCCCAGCGGGCCGCCGGCGCTGCGATCGATCTGGCCGCGGCCCTGCGCGGCGAGGCCGACGCCGAGGCGGCCCGGGCGGCCGCGGTCGAGCGGCGCGACCGCGCGGTGGCGGCGGCGCGGGCGATCGCGCTGAGCGACGGCGGGGCGGCGCCGGTGTGGGCGATCTCCCGCCGCGAGGCCTACGCGATCCGGCTGCGCCGCGACGCCGACCGCGCCGGCGAGGCGCTGGCCGCCCGCGAGGCCGAGCTGGCCGGCTGGCGCGAGCTGGTCGCCGCGGCGCGGGCCCAGATGACCGAGGCGCGCGCCGAGCGCGAGGTCGTCGATCGCCACCGCGCTCGCTGGCAGGACGATCAGCGCCGCGACCGGGCCCGCCGCGACGAGTAGCCCGCGGTCAGGTCTCCTCGGCCGACTTGAGGATGAGGTCGATGAAATCCCGCCGGATCCGGATCAGGCTCGACGAGGTGGCGGCCTCCTTGATGCTGATCGGGCCGAGCTGACCGGTGACGCGGTCGCCGTTCACCTCCTCCGCCTCGATCGTGAGGGTCCTGGCCGGCCTGGGCGCCGGCTCCTTCTTCTTCGGGGCCTGGGCGAGCGCCGGGGCGGCGAACAGGGACGAGAGGGCGAGGGCGAGCAGGGTGCGCTTCATGGCCTGGCAGACACGTGGCCCATCCCCCGGTTGCGAGCCGTGACGAGGCGGCCCGCCGTGGGAGGAGGTAAGCTGCACCGCCATGCGCTCCTGGCTCCCGGCCGCCGTCGTCCTGGCCGCCCTCGCGGCGTGTACCGCCCCCAAGAGCAAGGTCTGCCGCGACACCTGCGCGCGCGAGGCCGGCTGTGTCGGCGAGCGGACCAGCGAGGACGACTCCACGTTCGACGAGGGTGAGTGCGTGGCCGCGTGCGCCGCGCTCGAGTCCGATCCCGAGACCAAGAAGCTGGTCACCAACCACGCCGAGTGCGTCGCCCGCGCCGCCAGCTGCGACGCGGTCCGCGAGTGCAAGTAGCCCTCGCCGCGCTCAGTCCTTGCGGGTCTGCGGGTCGAGCGCGTCGCGCAGACCGTCGCCCAGGAAGTTCAGCGACATGATGGTCAGGCCCATCACGACGCCCGGGCCGATCAGCACCCAGGGGTAGACCGCGATCTGCGAGCTGCCCTCGGTCACCAGGGTGCCCCACGACGCCAGGGGGGCCTGGACGCCCAGACCCAAGAACGACAGGAACGCCTCGGTGAGCATGACGCTGGGCAGGCTGGCCGACGCGGCGACGATGATCACGCCGAGGGCGTTGGGGACGATGTGGCGGAACAGGATGCGGGTGGGGCGGGCGCCGATCGCGCGCGCGGCCTCGACGAACTCGCGGTGGCGCAGCGACAGGACCTGGGCGCGGGTCTGGCGGGCCATGTTGAGCCACGAGATGCCGCCGATGAGCGCGAACAGGACGACGATGCTCTTGGTCTGGAACACCGCCATCACCACGATCACGAACACCACCGTCGGGAAGGCGTACATCGCGTCGACGACGCGCATCATCGCGTTGTCGACCCGGCCGCCGGCGTAGGCGGCGATCGCGCCCCAGCTCACGCCGATCACCAGCGCCACCGCGGTGGCGGTGAACGCGACCAGGATCGCGATCTGGCCGCCGACCATCACCCGCACCAGCATGTCGCGGCCGAGCAGGTCGGTGCCGAACGGGTGGGCCAGCGTCGGCGCGGTGGCGCCGCGGTCGATGTCGATGGTGGTGCCGTCGAGGCCGAACCAGCCGGCGACGATCGGTCCGAGGAAGCAGAACGCCGCGATGGCGACGAAGGTCGCGCTCATCGCGACCGCCATGCGGTTCTTGCGCAGCCGGCGCCACGCGTCGGCCCACGGCGAGCGCGGCGCGGCCGGGGCCGGCGCCGTCGGCGCCGTCGCCGCCGTCGCCGCCGTCATCGGGCCCCCCGGATGCGCGGGTCGAGCAGCCCGTGGAGGATGTCGACCACCAGGTTGAGCACGACCAGGAACGTCACGTAGAAGACCAGCAGCCCGGTCAGCACCGGATAGTCGCGGCTGACCACGCTGTCGACGAAGTAGAAGCCGAGGCCGGGGATCTGGAAGATCTTCTCGACGACGAACGAGCCCGAGATCAGCGCCGCCGTCGCCGGGCCGAGGTAGGTGACCACCGGGACCACGCCCAGCCGCAGGGCGTGCTTCCACACCACCACCCGCTCGGACAGCCCCTTGGCGCGGGCGGTGCGGACGAAGTCCTGGCTGAGGGTCTCGACCACGCCGGCGCGGGCCAGGCGGGCGACCGTACCGGCGTAGATCATGCCGAGCACCAGCCCGGGCAGGACGAACGACGCCGCGGTCTCGGCGCGCGCGGCCGGGAACAGGCCGAGGCCGAGCGCGAACCAGCGGATGAACATCGGGCCGAGCACGATCGACGGGATCGAGATGCCGGCGAGGGCGACCACCATGGTGGCGTGGTCGGTCCAGGTGTTGCGGCGCGCCGCCGCGGTGACGCCGAGGGCGGTGCCGACCAGCGCGGCGAAGCCGATCGCGAACAGGCCGAGGGTCACGCTGTACGGGAAGTGGTTGGCGATCATCTCGTTGACGGTCTTCTGCCGCTTCATCGAGTGGCCGAAGTCGAGGGTCGCCATGCCCTTCATGTGGGCGACGTACTGGCTCCACAGCGGATCGTTGAGGTGGTAGCGCTCCTCGATGTTGCGCTGGACCGCCAGCGGCACCGCGCGCTCGCTGGCGAACGGCCCGCCCGGCGCGGCGCGCAGGAGGAAGAACGACACCGTCGCGACCGTGAACAGCACGAACACGCCGCCGACCAGGCGGCCGAGGATCAGCCGGATCATCGCGCGTGCGCCTTCCAGTCGGGGTCGAGCCAGGCCCGCCACAGCGGCGGCTGGTCGATGAAGTTGATGTACAGGTCGCGGACGTAGGGCTTCTGCAGGTGCTTCTGGGTGTAGGCGTAGAGCGGGATGATCGGCGAGGCCTCGAGCAGGATCTCCTCGGCCTCGCGCAGCTTGCGCAGGCGGGCCTGGCGATCGGTCATCACCGCCGCCTCGTCCATCAGCGCCTCGTAGCGCGGGTCGCACCACTTGGGCCGGTTGTTGGGGCTGTTGCAGCGGAACATGCGCAGGAACTGGCCCTCGGGGTCGGCCGCCGACGCGATCCAGCCCAGGCGCGCGGTCTCGTACTGCATGCGGCGGGTGTCGGACAGGAACACCTGCCACTCCTGCGACTCGATGCTGACGTCGATGCCGAGCACCTGCTTCCACTGGGCCTGCACGTACTCGGCGATCAGCTTGTGGCCCTCGACGCCGGTGTTGAACTTGTAGGTCACCACCTTGGGGAAGCGCGCGCCCATCTCCTGGCGGGCGAGGGCCAGCTCGGCGCGGGCGCGCTCGGGATCGAACTCGAGGCCGCGCGGCGGCACGTAGCACAGCTTGCCCGGCTCGAGGACCTGGGCGAGCCCGGGGGTGTCGCGGGTGACGCCGCACGCGGCGAGGTCGGCGTCCGACAGCTCGGCGATCGGCGCGCCCGGCACGTACGACGCCGAGCCGATCTCGCCGCCGTGGAGGACCTTGCTGATCAGCCGGCGATCGAGCGACAGCGCCAGCGCGCGGCGGAGGTGGACGTTGTCGTACTTCTGGGTGTTGATCAGGATGAAGTACGAGCCGAGCCACGGCCGGATCTGGAAGTCCTGGTACGGCCGGCCGCCGCGCTTGTCGCCGGTCAGCACCGGCAGGTACGACGTCGGCACGCTGGTGCCGCGGATCGCGTCGCAGCCGCCGGTGTAGTAGGTGTTGGCGATCGCCGCCTGGTCGTCCATCGACAGGATGGTCAGGCGGTCGAGCTTGACGTCGGCCGGGTTCCAGTAGGTCGGCGAGCGGACCAGCTCGATGTAGTCGCGCTCCTTGGCCGCGACCAGGTGCATCGGTCCCGAGGTGACGATCGTGCCCGGCTCGGCCCACCGCCGCGGCGACCGCGACACCGCCTCGCGCGGGGTCGGGCGCAGCACCCGGCTGGGCGTCGTGGCGATGACGTGCGGGGTCGGGGTCGCGGTCTCGAGCACCACGGTGTGCTCGTCCGGAACCCGGACACCGAGGATCTCGGGCAGGGCGAGCAGGTCGCGGCCGCGGACCTCGACCTCGGCGCGCCCGGGCTCGTCGGCGCGCTCGTCGCGCAGCTCCGACCACGGGCGGTCGAGCCCGGGCACCTGGCGATCGGGCACCGGGCGGACCCGGTAGACCACGTCGGCGTTGGGCTCGAGGTCGAGCTCGGCGAGCGGCACCCAGCCGAACGCGCCGTCGCCGCGGTTCCAGTGGATGTAGGCCCAGATCTGGCCGTCGGGGCTGGGCAGGCTGGCCGGCCGCCCGGTCAGCTCGATGATCGTGACCTCGGTGCGCGGCGGCACGGTGGCGTAGGCCGCCGCCACCGGCGCGGCGAGGTCGCGCAGCGCCAGCGCCCGCGTCGCCGCGCGCCGGTTGGTCTCGGGCGGGGTCTGCTTGGCCTGCTTCAGCTCGTCGAGGGTGCGGCCGCCGGCGGCGGTGAGGGTGACGATGGTGCCGGCCGGCAGCCCGCCGGCGTCGCGCAGCAGGACCCGGCCGCGGTTCTCGATGTAGGCGTCGTAGCCCTTGAGGAAGTCGAGCCCGTCGGCCGACGGCGACGCGGTCAGCGGGTGCAGCACCCGCACGACCTGGTAGGCGACGTCGTAGGCGGTGACCGGACGGCCGTTCGACCAGCGCGCGTTGCTGCGCAGGTGGAAGGTGAACCGGCGCAGGTCGGGGGCGATGTCCCAGTGGGTGGCCAGGCTCGGCTCGGGGTGGCCGTCGTTGCCGTAGATGGTCAGGCCGTCGAACAGCGCGTGGGCGACCGGGGTCGCCGTCGTGCTCGAGATCTGCGCCGGGTCGAGCCCCTCGGGCTGGCCGCTGTTGCACCAGCGCAGGTGCCGGGGATCGCGGACCTCGGGCACCGGGCCGAAATAGTCGCTGTCGGGGAGGCCGCAGCCGGCCGCCGCGACGCACGCCAGGGCGATCCCTCCGAGTCGCACCGGGTGGGCATAGCACGCCCTCCTCGCCTGCGGCTCGGTTCAGGTCAGAACCGGACGCCCATCGGCACGTCACTGAAGACCGGGCCGACGTGGACCTTGGGCAACGAGCGGCGGATCAGCCAGATCGCGCCGGCGGTGACGAGCGCGCTGGGGATGGCGGTGATGATGCCGGCCGTGCACATGCCGTCGCGGTCGGTCGAGCAGCCGACCGCGGTGAGCGTGACGCCGGCGACGACGCCCATGCCGCCCAGCGCGGTGAACGTGATGCCGGTCGCGAACTTGCCCATCGCTTGCGGCCGCGCGGTGACCTGGACCGGTCCGAGGTCGGTCGGGATGCGGCGGACCTGGACCCGCTGGCCGGGCTGATCGCGGACCCGCATGGCCAGCGGCCGGGTCGGATCGACCCACACCGAGCACGGCGCGGTGCACGTCGCCTGATCCTCGACGTAGACGTCCCACCGGGTGGTCGCGCTGGCCGAGACGAAGTCGACCCGCACCGTGCCGGGCGGGCCGACCGGCTCGCCGCGGCCGGGGATCGGGGTCAGGAACACCCGGATCGGCGACGCGCAGCCATGGTCGGGGCCGTCGTCGCGGCTGGCGGCGCACGTCTCCGGCTGTCCGGCCGACCGGACGACGCGTAGCGACTGGCCGACGGCGCCGCCGGTCTGGCCGACGCCGCGGACATCGACGCCGACGCTGCCGGTGGCGTCGCCGCCGCCGTGGAGCGCGTACGCGCCCAGGGTCACCGCGTCGACGACGTGGGTGGCCTCGCCGCAGGTCGGGTCGGCGAGCGCCTCGGCCGCGGTCATGCCGCCGAGGCGGCGCTGGCCGGCCACCGTGGTCGACACGGTCAGCGCGCCCGAGCGCTTCAGCTCGGCGTCGAGCGCGGCGGCGCCGAGCGGCAGCTTGGCGTACAGGTC
>Ga0247830_10000294_pt1 | contig 17012 bp, 14 predicted proteins | sample 12C_Control_Day5_FD_207766 | JGI IMG/M metagenome (GOLD analysis project Ga0247830, IMG submission 207766) | Soil microbial communities from agricultural site in Penn Yan, New York, United States - 12C_Control_Day5 | ecosystem: Environmental > Terrestrial > Soil > Agricultural land | place...
GGCGGAGGCGGCGCCCGCGCCGGTGCCGGTATCGCGGTCTGCGGCTCCGGGCTCCGGGGCCGGGTCGGGGTTGGCGTTGGCGCCGGCGCCGAGCAGCGCGCCGCGGATCGGGTGCGCCGACCGGCTCGAGGACGTGGGCACGCCGCTCGCGGCGATCCCCACGTGGCCGGAGAATGCGCGCAGCGTGTGGCAGATCGCGGTGTCGCGCCATGCGTGCGTGATCGCCGCGTGGGAAGGGGCCCGCCTGGTCGTGAGCTGGGACGACGGGGCGACGTTCTCGCCGATGCTCGAGAGTACGTCGCGCTTGATCGGCGTGGCGGCGGCCGACGACGGGACGGTGTACGCGACGCGCGACGACGGCACGCTCGGCATCATCCACCCGGACGGATCGACCACGTCGCGCACGCTCGCGTTCCGCGGCTCGCCGATGGCGCGCGGCGAGTGGCTCGTGATCAACGGTGGGGACGCGGGGGGCGACGTGGTCGCGCTCAGCCCCGATGACGGCGTGACCTGGCGCGTGCTCGATCAGACCGGCGGCTACCTGCTCGACCTGCGCGTGCTCGACGACGGCGCGATCGTCGGACAGTTCGATTACCGCGGCAGCATGTGCGACCACTTCGGTTGCGCGGAGCCGACCGTCGGGTACCTGGAGACGCACCTCGACGGCCGGCCATGGCGGGACGCGACGCACCGGCACGCGAAGGCGCTGCAGTCCTTCGCCGAGCCCCCCGCCGCACCTCCGAATGTGTCCCAACCGCAGCGAGACGCGCACGATCGCCTCGTCGCGGTTGCCGGCGCGTCGATGATCATCCGCGACACGGGCCACGGTTGGCGCGTGCTCTACACGGGGACGCGATGAACCGCGACGAGGAGGTGTCGACGGTCACGCCGAGGCGTGAGGAGACGTCGAGGGTCGCGCTCGAGCGCGAGGTGATGCGTGCGCGGGTGCGGCGCGCCGAGTACGTGATCGCGTTCGTCGCGAGTGCAGTGTTCGGCAGCGCGCTGGGGCGGGCCGTTGGGAAGCGCGTCGAGGTGTACGCGCCGGCCTCCGCGGTGGAGCTCGTAGCCCCGGCGCCCGTGGTGGAGATCGTAGTGCCCGCGCCCGCGGCGAATCACGTGACGCCCGCACCGGCGCGGTCCGCAGCGCCTCGACGGATCGGCTGCACGCTGCCGGTCTCGCACATCGGGCTCTTCGCTGACGAGGCGCGCGCTGCGAGCGCGGCGACGCGGTTGCTCGGCGTGGCGGCATCGGCGACGGGGTGCACGATCGCGACGTGGACCGCCGGCCGTGTCGATGTGAGCCGCGATGACGGCGCGACGTTCAGTGTGCTCGCGACCTTCTCCACGCGCGCAGCGCCCACGGCCGATCCGTGGGCCCCGTCCACGCCCGCGGTGCCGTCGGTCGCGGTCGCCGATGATCAGACGGTGTACGTGCTGCACGGCGCGCAGCTCCTCGTCGACCGCGCCGACGGCACGCACGTCGAGCGCACCCTCGCGGCGCGCTACGATCGCATCTACGCATCGGGACGCTGGATCATCGTGACGTCCCGGCAAGCGCTCGCGCTGAGCGACGACGCCGGTGAGACGTGGTCGATCCGAGGTGCGCCACCCGCCTCGACGAGCGCCGCCGTGTTCGTCGCTGACGATCGCAGCGTGCGGTTCGCCGCGGCGACGGGCACGGAGGCGCCGGTGATCTACTACGTCGGTGACGGGCGCAGCTGGCGCGCCGTGTGGACCTCGCCGCCGCATCGCGCGTACGTCGACACCGCGAACCCGTGGAATCACGATCGCTACACGTCCTCGATCGATGTGTTCGCGTTCGGTCGCGATGGGCGGCTGCACGCGCAGCGCTACGACGCGTACGGATACCAGGTGTTCACCGTCGAGGCGTTCGGCGACGCGACCGTGGCGACGAAGCTCGCCGACACCTCGGCGCTCGCCGGCGCGGCGATCGCCACGACGTCGACGTCCGCCGGGGGAGCGTTCGATGCGCACGGGCTGCGCCTCGCGATCGATCAAGGCCGCGGGCCGTTCCGGATCGCCGATGAGACACCGCTCCTGGTCTCGTACGCCGATGCTTCACGGCGTTGGCTCACCAACCTCGTCGTCGCGGATCGCTAGGTCTTGGCGGCCCGGCGGCGCGAGAGGACGCGCCGCGAGGACGCCCGCGAGAGGGCGGTGTGCGAACCCTTTCGAGCTCACACGAAGTCGCGCGCCATGGCCGCGTGTCGGGGTGACCATCCGAGCGATCGCGCGAAGATCGCTGCCCTCGATGTACGCGCTCGCCGCGGATCCCGCGCGCAAGCGCCGCGCGTGGTTGCTCGGGCTCGGCGGCGGGATCCTCGAGGGCTGGCGCCGCGCCACGTAGGCGGCTCGCACTTCACCTCGACGTGTCGACCAACCGCTCGGCGGGCACCGCGAGGTCGGTGAGCGACTGCATGAACGCGACGAGATCGGCCTGATCCTCCTCGGAGAGCCCGAGCGGCTTCATCTGGTCGCTCTTGGTGACGCCGTCGACGCGGCCGCCGCCGACGTTGTAGAACGCGACCACCGCCTCGAGCGTGGGCAGTTGCCCGGCGTGCATGTACGGCCCGGTCACGGCGACGTTGCGCAGGCTCGGGGTGCGGAACTGACCGCGCTGCGACGGCTCGCGCCGGAGCCCGGCGAGCCGCGCGCCGGGGGCATCACTGTGCGCGCCGTCGCCACGGAAGGGGCTGGCGAGCAACGGAGGGAGATCCGCGAAGCGCCCGAGATCGTCGGCCGGAACACCGTCGCCGAACTGCGCGATGCCGAGGGCGTGGAACTTGTCGTCCGAGAAGTGCGGGCCGCCGTGACAGCTCGCGCAGTGCGCGAGGAACAGCCGGAGGCCCCGCTTCGCCCGGGCCGAGATCGCGGTGGGATCGCCGGCGACGTACCGGTCGAAGGGCGCGTCGCGCGCCACCAGCGTGCGCATGTACGCCGCGACCGCCTTACCGGCGTCGGAGAACACGCGATCGATCATCGTGCGGTCCTCGGGCGCCATCGCCTCCCACGCGCCGTCGGGGGCGCCGGGCGGTTTGGGTTTGCCGTCCGCCGGGAGGCGCGGGCCCGGCGGCGCGCCGAGGATCGGATCGAGCGGCGCAGGGAACAAGGCGTCGTACTCGGCGCGATACTTCGCGTAGATCACGCGCGCGATCGCGACGCGCGAGCCGTTCATGACCTCGGGCTTCTCGGCGGCGCCGAGCGCCAGTGACCACGGCGAGTCGAAGCGCCCGCCCCAGTTGAACCACCGATAGAACACCGAGTTGAGGACCGGCGGCGCGTTGCGGCCCGTGACGCCGGTGCCGATCGAGATGTGCCCCGGCTGCGACTGGCGATCGTCGAGGGCCGGCCCGGCGTGGCACGTCCGACACGACAGCTTGCCGCGCTCACCGCGCTGACCGAGCGGACTGTCGACGAGCATCGGTCCACTCAGGTCCTCGTCGAAGAACAGCATCTGGCCGAGCGCCACCGCGCGCGGCTCGGCGGCATAAGCGTTGGTCGGATCGAGCGGCGGCGCGGGCAGCGGTGACAGCGCTCGTACCGCGGCGCGCTCGGCCGGGGACAGCTCGTCACCGGTCACGGGCACGGTCACCAGCTCCGGACCGGTCGGCCGTGACCCGCAACCGAGCGCCACCACGAGCGCGAACGCGGCTCCCCGCAAGACGGCCGTCTCCGGCGTGCGAGCCATAGCCCGTGATGTTACCGTACCGGCTCACCGAGGAGTCGACGTGAAGACCCTGAAGACTGGCGCCATGATCGCACTCACCGCGGGAAACCTGTTCGCGACCGCTTGCGCGAAGGACCCGGCGGTGGCGCAACCTACCCCGCCGGCGGCCGGCGCTGCGGCCGCGCCCGCGGCCAGCCCTGCTGCCACGCCCGCCGCTGCGCCCGCGACCAACGAGATGGCGGCGCCGGAGGAGCACACCTCGGAGGCCCACCCCGAGGAGCACAGCTGCGGCGGCTGTGGCGGCGATGGGTGTGGAGGCCCGCCTCCCGAGAAGACCGCGAAGGTCGACTGCACCGGGGTCAACGCGTGCAAGGGCCAAGGATCGTGCAAGACCGCGAAGCACGCGTGCGGTGGCCAGAACGCCTGCAAGGGTCAGGGCCTGGTGTCCATGACCGAGTCCGACTGCCTCGCCAAGGGCGGCAAGGTCGCCGGCCCGGCCAAGAAGAAGTAGCGCGTGGGAGAAGCGCCGCTGGCAGGGTCTGGCCTGGGGCTGCGCAAGGAGCACCACCACGACGTGCTGGCGGGTGAGGTCACCGGGGTCGACTGGTTCGAGGTCATCACCGAGAACTTCCTCGTCGAGGGCGGGACACCGCGACGCGTGCTGCGCGACGTTCGGGCTCGCTACCCGGTGGTGTTGCACGGCGTCTCGCTGTCGATCGGATCGCTCGATCCGCTCGACGACGCGTACCTCGACGCGGTGGCGCGGCTGTGCGCCGAGCTCGAGCCGGCGATGGTCTCGGATCACCTGTGCTGGTCATCGCTCGGCGGCCACACCGTCCACGATCTGTGGCCGGTGCCGTACACCGAGGCCGCGCTCGCGCACATCTCGGCTCGCGTCGCGCACGTCCAGGATCGGCTGCAGCGTCGCATCCTGCTCGAGAACCCCTCGACCTATGCCGTGTTCGCGGACGGCGAGCTCTCCGAGCCCGCGTTCCTCGCCGAGCTCGCCCGGCGCTCGGGCTGCGGGCTGATCCTCGACGTCAACAACGTCCACGTGTCGTGCACCAACCACGGCTGGGATCCGATCGCGTACCTCGATGCGATCCCGGCCGAGAGCGTCGGCTACTTCCACCTCGCGGGGCATACGACCGAGGGCGCACTCCTGATCGACACGCACTCTGCGCCGGTGTGCGAGACGGCGTGGGAGCTCTATGCCGAGGCCGCGCGCCGGTTCCCGGCCGCGGGCACCTGCATCGAGCGCGACGACGCCATCCCGCCGCTGGAGGATCTCCTCGACGAGCTCGGGCGGGCGCGCGCGGTCGCCGAGGCCGCGCGCACCGAGGCCGCGCGATGACCCGGGCGTCGTTCGCCGAGCAACTCCGTCGGTTCCACGCCGCGGTCACCGGCGCGGCGCCGCTCGACACCGCGTTCGAGCTGGTCGAGCAAGGCGACGTGCCCGCGCATCTCCGGCTCGGTGTCTACGCCTACGCCTACACCTCGCGCATCGCGGGCGTCCTCGAGGCCGACTACCCCAAGCTCGAGATCGCGCTGGCCGACGCCGCGACGCGCGGCGCCGCACGCATGCCCGCCACCTCGCTGCGCGCGCTCACCCCCGAGTACCTGCGCGCGTACCCACCCGCGCATCCGTCGCTTCGCGAAGCCGGTGGTCCAGTCGCGCGATACCTCGTCGAACGCGGCGCCGCGCCCTACCTCGCCGACCTCGCACGCCTCGAGCGCGCGCGCACCGAGGCGTTCGACGGCGGCGCCGACACCGCGCCGATCACCCGCGCGCAGCTCGCGGCGCTCGCACTCGAGGAGTTTCCCGGGCTCCGGCTCGCGCTCGTGGCGTCGTGCCAGCTGGTCGAGCTCGCGACCAACGCGGACGACATCTGGAACGCGATCGAGATCGGCGCGGCGATCCCGACCGGAGCGCAGCTCCCCGCGTCCCGCGTGATCGCGGTCTGGCGCCGCGACGGCCGGGTGATCCATCGGTTGCTCGAGCCCGACGAGGCCACCGTGATCGGCATGCTCGCCGGCTCCGCCTCGCGCGGCCTCCGGTTCGCCGACGCCTGCGAAGCACTCTCCGATCACCCGGCCCCCGCCGAGCGCGCGCTCGCCCTGCTCCTTCGCTGGATCGACGCCGCGATGCTCGGCTAATGCGCGTGTGTGGCCGTGCGCGCCTTGGCAGCACGGCGGCGCGAGAGCTCGACGCCGATCGCATCGAGGCCGTGGGCATTGGCGGCGGCGAGCGCGGTGCCCTGGCCGCAGAAGGGATCGACGACGGTGCGCGCGCCGGTCGAGGCGATGAAGGCGATCGCGACGTCACACGCGGCGCTGCCCATGGCGCGCGACCAGCTCATCTCGCCGAGCGAGGGGAGCACGTCGGGTGTGGAGGCGGAGGGCGAGAGGCGGCGCGTGCGGCTGACTGCGAGCAGGTGGGCGTAGGCAGGGCGGCCGAAGGTGGTGGTGTTGGGGGCGACGCGGCACACGACCTTGTGCCAGAGCAGATGGTTGCCGGCCGCGTCGGCGCCGAGCATCACGAGGTGGCCCTTGTCGATCCAGCGACCATCATGCTTGACGTCGGTCTGATAGAAGACGGCGACCGCGTCGTCGGCGAGGGCGCGACACGCGAGGGCGACGGTCTCGATGAACCAGGTGCGCCAACCCGCGACACCGAGGGTGGGAAGCTCGCTGTGATCGGGTAGCGACGTGAAGATGGAGTAATCGTCGGGTAGCTGGCCGCGTGAGAGATAGGCCACGCCGTCGCCTTGAAGCACGGTGCGCGCGGGAACCGACATCAGCCCGCACCCTACCCCATTGAACATTGACGGCATGCGCGGTGCGCGATGACAATGGCGTGCTCGCATGAGGACTCCGACGTTGCCACCACCGACGCACGCGATCCGCCGCGTGCTCGATGACCGGGCGGTCGGCATCGCCTATCAGCCGGTGGTCGATCTGCGCACGCGGAAGGTGTTCGCGTACGAGGCGCTCGCGCGCCCGCGCAAGGAAGACTTCCCGAACCCGCCGGCGCTGTTCGAAGCGGCGGTCCAGCACGCGTGCACGGGCGAGCTGGGGCGCCTGCTGCGCGAGCTCGCGATCCGCGGCTGCCCGGACTTCCCGCTGTTCCTCAACATTCACCCCGCCGAGCTCAACGAGAGCTGGATCGTTCGCCCCGACGATCCGATCTACATGCACGATCGCGACATCCACCTCGAGATCACCGAGGGCGTGCCGCTCTCGCACTTCCACCTGTGCCGCACGATCCTCGCGGAGGTCCGCGGCCGCGGGATCTACCTCGTGGTCGATGACCTGGGCGCCGGGTACTCGAACCTCAAGTACATCGCGGACCTTCATCCGCGATTCGTGAAGCTCGACCGCGACCTGGTGGCCGGGCTCACGCGCGACTCGCGGCTGTTCAAGCTCGTGTCGGGCATCGTCGTGCTGTGCAAGCAGCTCGACGCGATGGTCGTCGCCGAGGGCATCGAGACCGCCGACGAGCTCGAGGCGGTGATCGCGTCAGGGGCGCAGTACGGTCAGGGGTACCTGCTCGCGCGCCCGGCCTCGCCGCCGCCGCGGGTCAGCTGGCCCGAGGCCGAGCTCGCCGAGGTGGCGCGTCCGCGCACGAACACGCGCCGGTAGTCGAGCGGTCGTCCGGCCATGCGCACCGTCGACGATCCGTGCGACAATGGCCGGCGCATGAGGATGCGTTCGCTCGTTCCTGTCGCTTTCTTCGCACTCGTCGCCCCGCTGGGAACCGCCGGCGCCGATGACGACGATACCGACGATACCGAGCAGCCCGCGGACGCCCCCATCGCCGAGGAGGCGGGCGAGCCGGCGGCGGATGCGCCGGCCGAGCCGAAGAAGAAGAAGAAGAAGAAGAAAAAGAAGAAGAAGGCGAAGCAGGCGGACGAGTCCGCGCAGAGCGACGACGAGGCAGCGCCCGGCGTCAGCAGCGCGGTGTCGGTCGACGACAGCGATGATGGCCGGCCGCCGCGCGCGACGTTCACCGCGGAGCTCGTCGGAGCGTCGCCGATCGACGGCACGAACCGCGCGCAGTTCGGTGCCGGCGGTGGGGTCGGCATCGGTGTCGACGTGTTCCTGTCGACGCTGCTCGGCGTTCACGCCGCGGCGAACATCGTCTACCTGAGCACCGATCAGAGCATGGACTCGACGACGTGGATCTCGGGCCAGATCGGCCCGCGCCTGCACATCGGCGAGAAGCTGTTCGGCGCGCTCACGCACAACGACGCCTGGCTCGACGCGCACTTCAACTTCGGCACATCCGGCGGCATCAAGCGGCCCGGGTTCGACATCGGCGCGGCGGTGCTGTTCGAGGTCGCACCCAAGCTGCGCCTCGGCCCGGTGCTCCGCTACCAGTTCGGCTCGGATCCGTTCGACAAGAACGCGCAGCTGATCACGCTCGGGCTCGCCGCCTCGTACGGTGGCCGCACGCGCACCGCGATCCCGGTGGTCCTCACCGACGACGATGGCGACGGCGTGGCCAACGCCGACGATCAGTGTCCCGCGGTCCCCGCCGGCGAGCACCCGAGCGAGGACATGCCCGGCTGCCCCGACACCGACGAGGATGGGCTCGCGGATGCCAAGGACCAGTGCCCCGAAGAAGCCGCCGGTGACCTGCCGGACGCCGAGCGCCCCGGCTGCCCGCGCGAGGATCAAGACGGCGACAAGATCATCGACCGCGAGGACAAGTGCCCGACCGAGGCCGGCCCGCCGAACCCGTTCGAGCCGTCGAAGCACGGCTGCCCGGAGCTCGTGGCCGTCGTGAACAACAAGATCGAGATCCTGCAGCAGATCTTCTTCGAGAACGACAGCGCGACGCTCAAGGCCGAGAGCTTCCCGGTGCTGCGCGCCGTCGCGGGCGCGATCAAGGGCCTCGACAACCAGCGCGTGCGCATCGAGGGCCACACCGACGAGAAGGGCAGCGATTCGTACAACCTCGATCTCTCGAAGCGCCGCGCGCGTGCCGTCGCGCAGTGGCTGATCACCGAGGCCGGCGTGAGCCCGGCCGTGCTCGAGACCGAGGGCTACGGTAAGTCCCGCCCGCTCGTCGGCGGCGACGACACGTCGAAGAACCGACGCGTCGAGTTCCTGATCCTCGGCAGCGAGTAACGCGTGTGAGGCTGCGCGGCTGGCTCTTCGTGCTCTGCGCGGCCGCGTGCGATCGCGATGCCGCGCCGCCGAGCGCGCCGGTGACCAGCCGGCTGTTCACCGAGGAGCTCGCGCTGCCGTCGGAGCAAGCGCTGCTCGCGCAGATCGACGACGCGCTCGAGAAGAAGCGGCGCGCCGACGTCGACCGCGCGCTCGACGCCTTGGAGCCGGGCGAGCAGCTCGAGCACGCGCGGCTCACGCAGCTCGCGCTCGACCGCCAGATCTTCACGCTCGACGATCTGTTCCGCGTCGGTGACGACCTGTTCGCGTATCAGTTCCGCCCGGAGAACGGCCTCGGCAACGGGCTCGCCGGGCACCCGCTCGCCGGGCCATATCCCGCGCCGAACTTGCGCCGCGTCCAGTACGGCGCGTTCGGCGGCCCCGATGCGATGGCGTGCGCGGAGTGTCACTCGCTCGGAGGCGACGACGGCGCGGGCACGCGCACGCAGAACACGTTCTTCCGCGGCGACGGCGATCGCACGCTCGCCGCCGACGAGCGCAACCCGCCGGCCGTGCTCGGCACGGGGCCGGTCGAGCGCCTCGCCGCCGAGATGTCGTGCGAGCTCGCCGCGCAGCGCGCGTCGGCGATCGCGGCGGCGATGACGGCGGGCGCACCGGTCTCGATGCCGCTCGTCGCGAAGGGTTTGTCGTTCGGCACGCTCGTCGCGCGCGCGGACGGCAGCGTCGATGCGTCGGGCGTCACCGGCGTCGCGGCGGATCTGATCGTGCGGCCGTTCGGCTGGAAGGGGCACCAGGCCACGGTGCGCGGGATCGTGAAGGAAGGCTTCCGCGTCCACATGGGCCTCGTGCCGCTCGTCGAGCAGCACGCCGTGCGCGACGGTCTCGTGCCGGCGGGCACCTACGGCGACGGGCCCTGGTACGACGTCGACGAGGATGGCAAGACGATCGAGGTCGAGGACGGGATGATCTCGACGATGGTCGCGTACCTCGCGCAGCTCGAGGTGCCGGTCGTCGCGCCACCCTCGGATCCCGCGCTGCGCGACGCGTTCGCGCGCGGCCGCGACGTGTTCGCGCGCGTGCAGTGCGGCGGCTGCCACACGCCGACGCTGCAGCTCGCCGATCCGCTGCTCGTCACGCGCCCCGAGCAGAGCGAGAACGCGGCGAGCCCGTCGATCACCGTCGATGTCGCGCGCGACGGCCTGACGCCGAAGATCGAGCCCATCGGGCTCGCCGACGCCCCGTTCGGCGTGCAGCTGTTCTCGGATCTGCGCCGGCACGACCTCGGCCCCGCGCTCGCGTCGGCGGCGGCGCAGCCCTCCGAAGGCGGCGCGATCGCACCGACGCAGTGGCTGACGCGCCCGCTGTGGGGGCTCGCCGACACCGCGCCGTACCTGCACGACGGCCGCGCCTCGACGATCGACGAGGCGATCCTCCTGCACGGCGGCGAAGCGCAGGCCTCGCGCGATGCGTTCGCCGCGCTCCCCGACGAGGAGCGCGCGGCGCTGCGCGTATACCTCATGTCGTTGCGGCGCACGCCGAAGCTGGTGGCGCCGTGAACCGCGCACTCGCGCTCGTCGTGCTGTTGGCCGCGTGCGGCGACAACCTCGCACCGCCGCCGCGCGCGGACTGCAGCGCGTACGCACCACCGCCGACGGGCCTCGGCCTCGACGCCGCGCGCGAAGCGCACCGCCGCGCCGCGCTGCGCCAGCACCTCCGCTATCGCGAGGCACTCGAGCCCGGCTACGTCATGCGCGAGACCCGCCTCGTCGCCGATCAGGCGCGCATCGATCGCGGCGAGGTGTGCGCGCAGGAGCTCTACGAGGTCGGGCGGATCCTGTTCGAGCACGACTTCACGTTCGCCGACGGCCTCGCGACCTCCGACGCCGCGCCGTTCCACCGCGTGCAACGCGGGCGCGCCGGCGGCCCCGAGACCACGTCGTGTACGTCATGTCACTGGCGCAGCGGCCCCGGCGGCGCAGGCGCGTTTCCCGACAACGCGTACCTCCTCGGCGACGGCGATCGCATCTCGTCGGCCGACGCGCGCAACCCGCCGTCGCTGATCGGCGCCGGCGTCGTGCAGGCGCTCGCCGACGAGATGACCGCCGAGCTCGCCCAGCTGCGCGCCGACGCGATCGCACGCGGCCGCGCGACCGAGGTCGAGCTCGTCACCAAGGGCATCTCGTTCGGCACGCTGCACGTCGACGCGCGCGGCAACGTCAGCACCGACGACGTGCGCGGCATCGATCGCGATCTCGTCGTGCGCCCGTTCGGCTGGAAGGGCACCGCGCGCACGATCACCGAGCTGGTGACCGAGGCCGCCGCGGCGCATCTCGGAGTGCAGAGCGAGGACGCCGCGCTCGTCGAGGATCCGCTCGAGCTCGGCGGCGGCCCGCCCGAGGATCCGGACGGCGACGGCATCGCGGACGAGCTGACGAGTGGTCAGGCCACCGCCCTCGCCGTGTACGTCGCTTCCCTCGAGCTGCCGATCAACGCGCCGTTCGAGAGCCCCGACGACCTCGCCCACCCGGCCGGTCCGACCCAGCCCTATCTCGTCGACGAGTGGGCGCGTGGCCGGGTGATCCTCGAGCAGATCGGGTGCACCGGCTGCCACACGCCGAGCCTGCCCCTCGCCCGCACTGTCGTCGCGATTACCTCACCGCTAACCGCGGGTTCGGTGATGGTCGATCTCGCCAATGGCACCGAGGCCCCGCGCGTCGCACGCGACGCAGCGACGGGGACTTACAACGCCTTCGTCTACTCGGACTTCAAGCGCCACGACCTCGGCGGGGAGAATGCGAGCCAGCACGTCCACGGCGGCATCGCGACGCGGTTCTACCTGACGCGCCGCTTGTGGGGCGTCGGCGAGACCGCGCCGTACTTCCACGATGGCGCGTCGGTGACGCTCGATGACGCGATCGGCCGCCATCACGGTGAAGCCGAAGCGTCACGGCTCGCGTGGACCCAGCTGCCCCGCGAGGACCGTGACGCGTTGCGGGTGTTCTTGACCTCACTTCGCCGCGCGCCGCGCCTCGTCGTTCCGTGAGCGCTCGCCTCGATGATCTGCTGGCGACCGCGGCTCGTACTCGGGTATCGTGGCCCTGATGCTTCGGTTCCTCGCCTCGACTGGACTCGCGCTCTCCCTCTTCGCCGGCTGCGGCTCGGACTGCCCGGACGGTGGCGCGCAGGGCAGCGTGTTCTGCCACGCCGACAACTGCGCGCCGAACGAGAGCGTGTGCGGTGGCGTGTGCTCGAACCCGCTCACGGATCGCGATAACTGCGGCTCGTGCGGCAACGTGTGCGGCGACGGCTTCACGTGCGCCGGTGGCTCGTGCGTCGAGGCGTGTGACAACGGGCTCGCGAACTGCGGCGGCACGTGCACCAACATCGAGACGGATCCCGCGAACTGCGGCGGCTGCAGCGCGAGCGATCCGTCGTTTCAGTGCGCCCCCGGCGAGACCTGCAGCAACAGCGTCTGCTCGTGCGATGCGCCGAAGCTCACGTGCGGCGGCGCCTGCACGGATCCCCAGACGGATCCCATGCACTGCGGCGCGACCGGCGACTGCATCGGCGTGAACGCAGGCGACATGTGCACGACCGAGGAGTCGTGCATCAACGGCGTCTGCGCTGCCCTCAAGATCTATCGTGGCAGCCTCCCGCCGACGACGGGCCGCTGGGAGTTCAACAGCTCGCTCGGCCTCGTCGGCGCGAACGCCGCCTGCGAAGCAGCGTGGCCGGGGTCGGCCGTGTGCACGTTCGCGAAGCTCCAGGCGGCGTCGATGAAGGTGCCGGCGGAGACGCTCAACGCGACCGATATCAACGGCACGCCGGTGACCACGTGGTGGCTCGACGAGGACCTCGCGGGCGAGGGCCGCTGCAATGACATCGCCGCGGAGAACGTCCCCTGGTCGTACGCGACGGCCCACCTCAACCACTCCGGCCGCCACGTCGAGCTGACCGCCGCCACGGGCGCGATCACCGCGACGACGATGGACGTGACCTGCAACGTGATGCGCAACGTCCCTTGCTGCTCTCTCGTCACCGCTCCCTGATCCTCGTCTCGCTCGGCGCGCTCGCCGGTTGCGGCGACAACGCGTGCCCGGGGCCGAGCACCGACTCCACCTGCCGGCTGACGCGCATCGATGGTCCGACGCCCGCCGGTGAGCTCGGCTTTCGCTTCGGCGCGCCGCTCGATCTCGACGGTGACGGCTTGCTCGATCTCGCGGCGGGCGCTCGCTACGGTGGGCCGGGTGGCGGCGGCGAGGCCGGCGTGTGGACGCTCGACGGCGAACCGCTCGCGCACTGGGAGGGAACCTACGGCAGCTCGCTGTTCGGCCAGGTCACGGTTCCGGTGCCCGATCTCGACGGCGATGGCCGTGCCGACGTCGTGGTGGCAGCGCCGCTCGCTCAGGTCGAAGGCGGAGCGTTCGGGGCGATCGCCGCGTACTCCGTACGAGATGGTCACTTGATCTGGCGCGCGACGACCGAGGCCAAGGACGGCCTCGGCTGGCACGTCGAGCGCGCGGGCGATCACGACGGCGACGGCATCGAAGACCTGTGGGCCGGCGCGACGTCGAACCCGGATCGCGGGCGGGCGTATCTGCTATCGGGCCGCGACGGCAGCGTGCTGCGCACGATCACGAGCACGCGCAGCGCGGATCGCTTCGGCTTCTACGTCGTGCCGATGGGCGACCTCGACGGCGATGGCGAGCGCGACGTCGCGATCGGCGCGCCCGGTGCGAGCATCAACGGCCGCATCGTCGGCGCGGTGACCCTCGCGTCCGCCGCCACCGGCGCACCGCTGCGCGAGCTCGCGGGCGACCTGCCCGGCCACCTGTTCGGCGAGATGCTCGCGCCGCTCGACGACCTCGACGGTGACGGCCTCGATGACCTCGCGATCGCCGCGCCCGTGGACGCCGAGCAAGGCGCCGCGCCCGGGTCGAGCGAGGTGCACATCGTCTCGAGCGGCACCGGCGCGCGCCTCCGCCTGCTCGCCGCGCGCGAGCCCGGCGAGCTGTACGGCCGCATGCTCGCGACCGTCGACGATCTCGACGGCGACGGCCTCCGCGATCTCGCGATCGGCGCGCCGTGGTGGAACGAACGGCGCGGGCGGATCGAGGTCCGCTCCTCGCGCACCAACGCCGTGCTCGCCGAGCTGTACGGCGAGCAGCCCGGCGACTGGCTCGGCTGGCACATCACGCGCGCGGATGGCCCCGCGCTCGTCACCTCGCTGCTGCAGTTCGACGGCGAGCGCGGCGCGATCGAGTTGCACGCGTTTCGCTGAGCGGCCTCGCGCTTGCAACTCACTGCGGGCGGAGGTCCGAGATGCCGAGCGCGAGAACAATCCCGACGCGGATGCGAGTCGCAGCGATGGATCATTTCGGAGGGCCCGACGTGATCCACACCGAGACGATGCGTGTACCCAAGCCGGGCAGGCGCGAGGTGCTCGTCCGCGTCCACACCGCGGGCGTCGGGACCTGGGACCCCGCGCTGGTCGACGGCACGTTCCAGGACATGAAGCCGAAGTTCCCGCGCGTGATCGGCTCCGATGGCGCGGGCACGGTGATCGCCGTAGGGGACCGCGTCGAGCGATTCGCCGTCGGTGATCGCGTCTACGGCTGGGGCCTCGGCAACGTCAAGGGTGGGTTCTTCGCCGAGTACGCCGCGATCCACGAGAAGAACCTCGCGCCGATCCCGGAGTCACTGTCGTTCGACGAGGCCGGTGCGCTCGCGGTGTCGGGCATCACCGCGCTGCAAGGCCTGGATCACCTCGCGCTCGAGAGCGGCGCCCGCATCATCATCTTCGGCGCGAGCGGCGGCGTCGGTCACGTCGCGCTCCAGCTCGCGAAGCGCCTCGGCTTTGCCGTGTTCGCGGTCGCCTCCAAGTCCGACGGCGTCGAGCTCGTGGAACGGCTCGGTGCAGATGCGTGCGCCGACGGCCACGCGCGCTCGCTGCTGAAGCAGCTGCGCGAGTTCAGCCCCGAGGGCTACGAGGGCGCGCTCGTGTTCGCCGGCGCGAAGGGCTGGAAGCAAGAGCTCGCGCTCGTCCGCAGGAGCGGCCGCATCGTGTGGCCCAATGGGGTCGAGCCGCTGCCCGTGGTGCCCGAGGGCGTCGAGCGCATCGCGTACGACGGCGAGAGCTCGCCCGCGACGTTCGCGCGGATGAACGAGCTGATCGCCGAGAGCCCGTTCCACGTCGAGCTGACGAAGCGCTATCCGCTCGATGCGGCGGCGCAAGCGCTGCGCGACGTGCAGCGCCATCACATCGGCAAGCTCGCGCTCGAGCTCGAGTGACTTAGAATCGGCTGATCATCGCGAACGAGGCGTAGCGGCCGCCGAGGTCGAGGTGACCGATCGAGGCTTGCTGCGCGTCGAGCAGGATCATCGAGTCGTCCTCGCTCGCGCGCGGCGAGAGGGCAGGCGCGGTCATCGTCACGTAGCCGAGCTCGAAGCGCACGCCGAGCGAGAACGTCGGGTGGGCGATCATGTATGCCTCGGCGCCGAGCGCCGCGCCGAAGGTGGCGCCCCAGCCGGCATCGGAGACGCGGCCGGCGTTGCCGTCGAGCGCGAGCGCGGTGCGTGCGGTGCCGAGGTCGACGCGCGCGGTGGCGGCGAAGTGCGGGTGCAGCACGTAGCGAGCGCGCGCCCCGCCGGTGAACCCGAGCGTGTCGACCTCGGTCGCCATCGACTGGAACAGCGTGCCGCTCGCTCCGCCCCAGTTGAACCCGGCGGTGAGCCAGGTCTGGAGCCGCGGGACCAGAGAGAGGTCGAGGCGGCGGCCGTAGGCGAGCTCGCCATGCGAGAGAGTGTCGGAGGTGACCGCGTTCGCGCTGTTCGAGCGCAGCGCGCGTCCGCCGCCGCCGATCGAGAGCTCGTTGTGATCGCCGGCGTGTGCAGCGGTGGTCGCGGCGAGGAGCAAGGCGAGGCTGAGCGTGCGCATGGTCAGGGCTCCTGGTCGAGGAGGTTCACGGTGAGGAAGCCGGCGAGCGTGAGCGCCTCGTCGCGCGTGGCCTGCGGCGACGGGATGATCGTGGCGAGGCCGAGCGGATCGCCGTGGTCGACGAAGATCTTGCCGTTGTTCGTCGACAGGACGCGGTTCGGCGGATCGTCGAGGCGGAAGTTGGTGGGATGCAGGTTGTCGAGCGCGACGAAGCCGACGCGCGAGACGTTCGGGGTCGCGCCGATCAGGTGCGTACCGTCGGGCGAGAAGTCGTAGGTGTCGAGCTTGCCGACCCCGAGCAGCGGCGACGTCGACTCGGTGTTCATGTCGAGCAGGCCGAGCACGGTGCGCGCGTCGTCGTGCACGAGCATCGCGAGCTCGCGGCCGGGCACCGGGACCAGATCGCGGACCGCCTCGGGGAGCGCGATCTTGCGGAGGCCCGCCTGGGTCAGCGGATCGTTGATGTGCTCGAGGTCGAGGACGTGCACGCGCGGCAGCTTGGCGCCGATCGACGCGAACAGCGCCTTGCGCGGCGGCACGTCGCCCGGCGGGAACAGGAGGATGCGATCGATCGGATCGGCGAGCGGGACCGCGCGGAACTGCGCGGTGTCGGCGTCGATGACGACGACCTCGCCGGTGTTCGGCGTCGCGGCGAGGATGTAGCGACGGCCGGTCGCGTCGTCGTACACGGCGATGTCCGTCGGGCCGCCACCCGCGCCGAGCTCGGCGAGCACGGGCCGGTAGGTGTTCCCGCTCTCCGGTGACGGGGGCACACCCTCGAGGATGACCTGCAGGACGTCGCGCGCGTTGTCGCTGCGCACGTACGCGCTCGAGCTGTTCGGCGCGAACACGACCTCGCGCGGCAGCACCGGCAGGCCGCCGAGATCGAGGCGGATCGAGATCTCGCGCCGCTCGGGGTGCGTGGTGTCGAGGACGGTGAGGTTGTTCGCCGACAGCACGAACGCGAACGTCCGGGCGCCGGACTCTTCGGAGCCGGGCACCACCATCGGCGGCGACAGCGTGATGCCTTCGGGTACCGAGCCGAACGAGCGGATCGTCTTGAGCACGGGGTTGCCGTCGCCGGGCGGGCGGGTCAGGTCGATGATCGCGAGCTCGTTCGGGTTGCGGAAGAAGCCGGCCGCATCCGGTCCGGCGGCCGAGAAGTAGGCGATCGCGACCGTGTTGTCGGGCGAGATCGCGACGCGGTCGAACGGCGAGCCGATCTCGTACGCGACGGGCGGCACCGTCGGTTTC
>Ga0247830_10000295_pt1 | contig 17000 bp, 15 predicted proteins | sample 12C_Control_Day5_FD_207766 | JGI IMG/M metagenome (GOLD analysis project Ga0247830, IMG submission 207766) | Soil microbial communities from agricultural site in Penn Yan, New York, United States - 12C_Control_Day5 | ecosystem: Environmental > Terrestrial > Soil > Agricultural land | place...
CGCAAATCCGTCACCACCACCTGCGGGCGCGACACCGCCAGCGCCGCCAGCGCCGCCTCCCCGCTCTCCACCGCCGTCACCCTATAGCCCGCCGCCGTCAGCCGCATCGCGATCAACTGCAGCAAATCCCGGTCGTCGTCGACCAGCAGGATCTTTTCGCTCATGGCTTAACCCCCGGTTTCTTGCGGAGCCGCTCTTCGCGCTCCAGTATGCCGCGCTCTATGGCACGCAGCGCCTCCAGCTGCTGGCGCAGGGCCTCTTCGCGCTTGTCACGCTCCTTTTCCGCATTCTGATGCTCCCGCTCGGCTGCGGCCCGCTCCTTCGCCAGCTTTTCCCCCTCACGCATCAGTCGCTGGCGCTCGGTGATATGGGCGGAGAGGAAGGCCGCGAAACGGCCTGCCGCGGAGGCTGTCTCCACTATGGGCTCGAGGAGCTCGAGCGCGCGGGCATCGTCGTGAACCGGCTCCGGCAGCGTCGCGAGCAGCGCCGCCAGGCGCACGCGGTGCATCGGTGAGGGATCGCGCGCAAAGTCACGCTGGGCGTCCGCGAGCACCGCTTTCTGCTGCGCGGCGGGCGCGCGCGCTGCCTCGACGACCTCGTGGACGACGCTGTCGAGGGTAGGCGGAAGCTGCAGCGACAGCTCCGCGCACGCCGTCAGGACGATGCTGGCGGCCGCCATGAAGCGCCTCACGCCGCCACCGCCACCGGCCGGCGCGCTTTGCGGGGTAAAACGATGCGGAAGTGTCCTCCGTTCGCACGGGTGATCACGCTTATGCCCCCGCCATGCGCCTCTGCGAACTCGCGCGCGATAGCCAGCCCCAGGCCTGTGCCTTCCACCCGTCCCATACCGGGCGTGCGTCCGCGGAAGAACGACTGGAAGATTGCATCACGCTCCTCAGGCGGCACGCCGGGCCCGGTATCGACCACGTCGATAACCGCGTCATGCTCGTCGGCCCGCGACGTCACGGAAATGGAGCCGCCCGGCGGCGTGAACTTCACCGCGTTGCTGAGCACGTTGTCGACGATCGTGCGCAACTTTTCGGCATCGGCCTCGATGCTCAGTTTTTCGAGCTCCAGGGCCACGCTATGGCGCTTTGCCTGCATCGAAAGCTCGTGCGAACGGGTCACTTCGCGGATCACCGCGTCGAGCCCCAGCGTGCGCAGCACAAGGGAAGATGCGGCATGCAGGGCGCGCTGGTAGTCAAGCAGATCCTCGATGAGCCGCTGCAGCTTGACGCTGTTGTCCCGCATGATCAAGACCACCTGGCGCTGCGGCGGCGCCAGGGGCCCGCCGACCTCGTCATTGAGCAGTTCCGCGCCTTCACGCAGGACGGTGAGCGGCGTTTTGAGCTCGTGCGACAGGTGCCGCAGAAACCGGTTCTTTTCGGCCTCGTGCTCCTCGAGCCGGCGGCGCAGCCAGTCCAGTCGCTGGCCGAGCGTCTGGAGGTCGTCCGGGCCGCGAACCGTGATCGCGCGGGAGAATTCGGCATCGCCGAGCTGCCGGATCGAGGCATCCAGCTCGGCAATCGGCCGTGCGATGTACCGCGTGAGTGCCAGGGCCATTGTTAGCACGACAGCGGTGCTAAAGATCACGAGAAGGATCACGCGGTGCTGCACGATCTCGGCATTCGCGCGGAGGCGTACCACCTCGCGGTCGGCGACGAGGTAGCTGATGGAGAGGACCTCGTAGGCATTTTCGGCGAGCTCGCCGGTAATCCGGGCGATGCTGCCCGAATCGACCTTGCGGTGCGGAACCTCGGTGAGCAGAGCGTAGAGCGCCTGCTCCTGTGCCACGGTTTTCTTCAGCGCCGCGATTTGGTCGCCCTCCAGCGGCAACGACATGAGCTCTCCCGAAACCTGCTTGAAGCTTTGATGGACGCGCGCATAATCGGCCGCCAGACCCGGGTCCTGGGCGACCGCCACCTGCTGGGCGAGGCGCTCGATGGAGCCGATGCGGTTCACTAGGGACCGGCTGGCCCGGGCTGCAAGCGCGGCACTATAGACGGCGTTGCGGCTTTGCTCGGCCAGCTGCTCGGTATGCCACGCGGAGTACGCGAGAGCACCCACCAGGGGCAGCGCCACGAGCGTGAAGCCGGACAGCAGCAGCCCGAGGAACGACCGCGGGTAGCCCACGTCTTTATAATCTCACGTGAAAACAGTTTGTTAGAGGAGTTATGTCACAGCTCTCCGGCCCGCGCGTCTACCTCGTCGCCGCAGTGGCCTCGAATGGAATCATAGGCGCGAAAGGTCGGCTACCGTGGTCCTTGCCGGAGGACCTGCAGCACTTCAAGCGCCTGACCCTCGGGCACCCCGTGATCATGGGGCGGCGCACCTGGGAATCGCTCAAGGGGCCGCTTGTCGGCCGCGACAACATCGTGGTCAGCGGCCGGCCCGGCTACGAGGCCCTCGGGGCCGCCGCAGCAAGCTCCCTTGCTGGCGCTCTGGCGCTATGCACCGGAGAGCCGCTGGCCTTCGTCATCGGCGGGAGCCGCCTGTTCGAGGAATCACTGCCGCTCGCCGACGGCCTGGTGCTCACCGAGATTCAGAGAGACTACCCGGGCGACACCTGGTTTCCGAAGTATGACCGCTCGCGCTGGAAGGAATCCCAGCGCGAGCGGCACGTTGCGGCGGACGGGACGAAGTTCGACTTCGTCCTGTACGAGAAGGCCTAGCCGCCCCGCGAAACCGGGCTTTATCCCTTGCTCTCGAAAACCCGCACCTCGGGCAGCGGGAAGCCGTTGAACTGGCTGGCATAGGCGGTGGTGTAGGCGCCGGCGTTCCTGACGTAGACGAAGTCGCCTTCCTGCAGGTCTGACGGAAGGGGTTCGTCCCGCATGACGATGTCCACGGAGTCGCAGGTTGGTCCGGCGACGGTCCACGGTACGTCCGGACCGGCGCGGTCGGTGCGGATCCGGTACCTGAGTCCCTCGCTCGACTCGATTATCCCGCCGAACAGGCCGGCGTCCCAGTGCATCCAGCGCTTGCCGGCACGCGTTGCGGTGCCGAGTACGCGGCACACGAAATACCCCGCGTCGGACACCAGGTAGCGCCCCGGCTCGGCGATGACCTGCACGTCCTCCGGGAACGCCCTGAGCCCTTCGTTGACTACGGCGGCGATAGTCTCGATGGAGGGAATCGGCTTGACGTGGCGCACGGGGTAGCCGCCACCGATGTTGAGCAGGCGTGGCTTGAGGCCGGCCTTCATCATGACATCGAACAGGGCGCGCGCTTTCTCGAGCGCAACGCGCCAGTTTTCCGGGTTGCGGCACTGCGAGCCAACATGGAAGGTCACCCCCGCAAGGTCCGCACCAAGCCTGGCCGCGAGCGCGACGATTTCGCGCGAGTCGCCCGCGCCGGCGCCGAACTTGCCTGAAAGGGGCCAGTCGCTGCCGATGTTGGGCGTCGCGACGCGCAGGTAGATGCGGGCATCCGGCTTGGTCTCGTGCACCCGTCGAAGCTCGTCGGCGCTATCGACGACGAGCCATTCCACGCCCTTGGCGGCGGCATACGCGATCGATTCTCGCGACTTTACCGGGTTGGAGAAGAACGCCTCGGCCGCGGGCACGCCCAGACCGAGCAGGAGGTCGAGCTCGGCGGTCGACGCGATTTCGAAACCCGCGCCTTCCTGCGCCAGCACCTTGAGCACGCGGCGATCGGGGTTGGCCTTGACCGCGTAGTGAGGCCGCACGCGCGGCATAGCCGCGCGGAATCGCCGGACCTTCCCGCGCACGATGGCGGTGTCGACGATCAGGAACGGCCGGGTGTACTTCTGGCGGGCTGCCTGGCGCACGATCTCGAAGTCGAGGCTGACCTCGGGATGCGTGTCGAAAAGTTGCTCTTGCGGCTGCTGCTTTGGAAGCGCGCTCTTGCGCGCGATGCTGCTGCGGTCCCCCATCAACGGTTCCTCCGAACGGTATCTAAGTTTCGGGAATGTCCCGGACGCACACTTCGCCACGCATCGCAAATCTCCTGGTGCCTCTCATGATGACCTCCTTTTCCTCTCTGAAAGCAAAAGGAAAAAAACTTGAGCGGATTATAGGGACATACCCCCTCGCGTCAAGAGCTTTTTTGAGGTTTTACAGTGGGATGGGACTCCCCGACGACCACAAGACTTAGGCGTCAGCGAAAACTTGCCCCTGCATCTTGTGCCTCATATGCGAGGCAGCGTGACGCCCTTCTGGCCCTGGTATTTCCCGCCGCGATCGCGGTAGGACGTTTCGCACACCTCGTCGGATTCCAGGAAGATGACCTGGGCGACGCCTTCGTTGGCGTAGATGCGCGCGGGCAACGGCGTGGTGTTGGAGAACTCCAGCGTGACGTGTCCTTCCCACTCCGGCTCGAGCGGCGTGACGTTGACGATGATGCCGCAGCGCGCGTACGTGGACTTTCCCAGGCAGATGGTGAGCACGTTGCGCGGGATGCGGAAGTACTCCACGGTGCGCGCCAGGGCGAAGGAGTTCGGCGGGATGATGCATACCTCGCCCCTGTAGTCGACGAAGTTCTTCTCGTCGAAGTGCTTGGGGTCGATGATCGTCGAATTCACGTTCGTGAAGATCTTGAATTCAGTGGAGCAGCGGATGTCGTAACCGTAGCTCGAGGTGCCGAAGGACACGATCTTGCGGCCCTCCAGCGCCTTTACCTGCTGCGCCTCGAAGGGCTCGATCATCCGGTGCTCGAGCGCCATGCGCCGGATCCAGCGGTCCGATTTGATCACGTGTTCTGGACGACGATGTTGGGGAATTTGGAGGTCATGTCGCGCTGGGACTCGGCGATCTTGACCGCACAGCGGCGCGCGATGCGTTTGTAGATGGCGGCCACCGGGCCGTCCGGCTCCGAAACGACCGTGGGTTTGCCCGAGTCGGCCTGGCTGCGGATCGCCTCTGCGAGTGGCAACTGGCCTAGCAGTTCCGTGCCGTAGTCGCGGCACATTTTTTCGGCGCCCCCGGAGCCGAAGATGTGGCTTTCGTGGCCGCACTTCGGACAGGTGTGAAACGACATGTTCTCCACCACTCCCAGGATGGGGATCCCCACCTTCTCGAACATCTTGAGACCCTTGCGGGCGTCGATCAGGGCGATGTCCTGCGGCGTGGTGACGATCACCGCGCCGGTGACGGGAACTTTTTGCGCCAACGTGAGCTGGATGTCTCCCGTGCCGGGAGGCAAGTCCACGACCAGGTAATCGAGCTCGCGCCACCGGGTGTCCTTCAGCAGCTGCTCGAGCGCCTGCGTGACCATCGGCCCTCGCCACACCATCGGCGTGTCGATATCGATGAGGAAACCTATGGAAATCGCCTGAAGGCCATGGCCCTCCATCGGCTCGAGGTGCTTGCCGTCCTTCGATTCGGGGCGGCCGGCGATGCCGAGCATCATGGGTTGCGAGGGCCCGTAGATGTCGGCGTCCAGCACGCCGACCGCAGCGCCTTCCGCGGCCAGAGCGAGCGCGAGGTTCGCGGCGGTGGTTGACTTGCCGACGCCGCCCTTGCCGGAGGCAACCGCCACGATGTTCTTGATGCCGGGCACCAGCTTCACGCCACGCTGCACGGCGTGCGCCACGACCTTGGAACTCACGTTGACGACCACGCTGCCGGCCCTTGCCTCCTTGAGCGCCTGGATTATCTGGCGACGGATGGGCTCGTGCTGGCTCTTGCCCGGATAACCGAGCTCGATGTCGAGCGACACGTCCGCGCCCGAAACCCGGATATTGCGCGCCGCACGGCCCGCCACGAAGTCCTTGCCGGTATTGGGATCGACGAGCCCGCGCAGCACCTGCTGGACCTGCGCTTCACTGAGAGACATGATTGAAGTGTAAGCTAAAATTCCGCCCTTTCCCTGGCCTTACATGCCCCGCAAGCTCTTCGTTACGACGGCGCTGCCGTACGCCAATGGCTCGTTTCATATCGGGCACATCATGGAGTACATCCAGGCAGATATCTGGGTGCGCTTCCAGCGGATGCAAGGGCACGAGGTTCACTTCGTGGGCGCCGACGACGCTCACGGCGCGCCCATCATGCTGAAGGCGGAGGCCGAAGGCATCACACCCGAGGCCCTGGTCGCGCGGATCGCTGCCGAGCGCCCCCGCTACCTGCAGGGCTTCCATATCTCCTTCGACAACTGGCACTCGACGCACTCCCCGGAGAACGTGGCGCTGTCGCAGGACATCTACCGCAGGCTGAACGCCGCCGGGTTGATCTACACCAAGCGCATCGAGCAGTTCTACGACCCGGTGAAGGGCATGTTCCTTGCCGACCGCTACATCAAGGGCGAGTGCCCGAACTGCGGGGCCAAGGACCAGTACGGCGATGCCTGCGAGAACTGCAGCACCGTGTACTCGGCTACCGCTCTCATCAACCCCCGCTCCACGCTGTCGGGAGCCATCCCGCTGCTCAAGTCCTCGGAGCACCACTTCTTCAAGCTGTCGGATCCCGCCTGCAAACGATTCCTGAAAGACTGGCTTGAAGAGCCCGGGAGGCTGCAGCCGCAGGTGGTGAACAAGGCAAAGGAGTGGCTGGAGGGCACCGGCGACAGGGCGCTGTCGGACTGGGATATCTCGCGTGACCCACCGTATTTCGGCATCCGCATCCCGGACATCCCTGAAGAGAAGTACCTGTACGTGTGGCTGGACGCGCCGATCGGTTACCTCGCCTCCCTCAAGAACTACTGCGAGCAAAAACAGCTCGATTTCGAGGCCTTCCTGCAGGACCCAACGACCGAGCAGATCCACTTCATCGGCAAGGACATCATCTACTTCCACACGCTGTTCTGGCCGGCGATGCTGAAGTTCGCAGGCGCGCCATACAAGGTGCCGGATCGTGTCTACGTGCACGGATTCATCACCGTGTCGGGCGACAAGATGTCGAAGTCCCGCGGCACGGGGATCAGCCCGCTACGCTACCTCGAGCTCGGCATGAATCCCGAATGGCTGCGCTACTACATCGCCGCCAAGCTGAATGCGAATGTCGAGGACCTGGACTTCAACCCGGACGACTTTCTCGCGCGGGTGAACAGCGACCTCGTCGGCAAGTACGTCAACATCGCAAGCCGTTGCGCCGTTTTCCTCAACCGGAAGTTCGGGGGCGAGGTAGGGCGCTGCGAGCATCGTCTTCTCGAGCGCTTCCGGGCAAGCTCGGACGGCATCGCCCAACTGTACGAGGGGCGCGAGTTCGGCAAGGCGCTGCGCGAGATCATGGCGCTTGCGGATGAGGCGAACCAGTTCGTGGACGAGCAAAAACCCTGGGAGCTTTCCAAGCAGGCGGGCAGTGAGCAGCGGCTGCAGGAGGTGTGCTCGCTCGCCATCAATCTCTTCCGCATCCTCACCGTGTATCTCAAACCGGTTTTGCCGCGGCTCGCTGAGCAGGCGGAAAAGTTCCTCGGCGTGCCGCCGCTGGCCTGGCCGCACGCGATGCAGGCGCTGCCGGCGGGCCATCGCATCGGCGAGTACCGGCACCTGCTTGCCCGAGTCGAAGAAAAGCAGCTCGACCGGTTGTTTGATGTTGCATCCGTGCCACAGGCCACGGCGCCGCAGCGGCACGCGGAAAAGCAGCAGCACCAGGCGAAGGAGCAGGCAGTGAGCGACACCATTACCATCGATGATTTTGCAAAGCTTGACCTTCGCATCGCCAAGGTCGCGCGCGCCGAAGCGGTCGAGGGCGCCGACAAGCTCGTCAAGCTCACGCTGGAGCTCGGCGGCTCGACGCGAACCGTCTTTGCGGGCATCAAGTCCGCGTACGCGCCGGGCGATCTGGAAGGCAGGCTGGTGGTGGTGGTGGCCAACCTCGCACCGCGCAAGATGAAGTTCGGCGTCTCCGAGGGCATGATCCTCGCGGCCTCCTGGGAGAAATCCGAAAAGGCGGGCGAGGAAGGATTGGGAATTTTTGTCGTTTCACCGGACTCCGGAGCGCTCGCCGGCATGCGCGTAAAATAGGCCGCATCGCGGCCGGGCGCCGCACGCGGGGGAGGCTGTCGTGGAAAGCTCCAGCCGCACGCTGGTCTGCAGCGTGCTTTTCCTCGACATCATCGAGTACTCGAAGAAGCCGGTGGCGGAGCAGCTGCAGCTCAAGCAGGCATTCAACCGCTCGCTCGCCACTGCCCTGGAGCAGGTGCCGCAGCGCGACCGCATCATCCTCGATACCGGCGACGGCGCCGCGGTGACCTTCATGGGCGACCCCGAGGACGCGCTGTTCGCCGCGCTTACCGTGCGCAACATGGCGAGCGAGGTACCGGTGCGCCTTGGCGTCAACCTCGGCCCGGTGCGCCTGGTAAAGGACTTGAACGGCCAGATGAACATCATCGGGGACGGCATCAACGTGGCGCAGCGCGTGATGAGCTTCGCGCGCCCAGGGCAGCTGCTGGTGTCGCGCTCGTTCTACGAAGTGGTCTCGTGCCTGTCGCGCGACTACCTCAACCTTTTTCGCCATGAAGGCTCGCGCACCGACAAGCATGTGCGCGAGCACGAGGTTTATTCCGTGGTGGGCGGTACGCCGACCACGCGGCGGCTCGCGCACACGGAGTCGCAGATGCACGCCCGCGACGGCGGCTGGCTGGCCGGCTCGGGGCCCTTCGGCTTTCGGCGCTCGGCGCTGGTGGCCGCGCCGCTCGCATTCCTGCTGCTGGTCGGCGGCGGCGTGGCGGCACGGTCCCTGGTGGACCCGGCGCCGCTGACCTCCGCCCGGCCTAAAGCCAAGACCGCCGCAGTGGAGAAAGTTGCCGTCGCACAAAAGCCCCCGCCGCCGACGGCGTCGAATGCCCGCGTGGAGCTTGCCGTGCTGCCATGGGGCGAGGTGCTGATCGACGGCAAGAGCCGCGGCGTCAGCCCCCCGCTGCGCACGCTTGAAATCCCGCCCGGCTCGCATACCATAGAGTTGCGTAACTCCACTTTTCCGAGCCACGTGCAGAAGGTAGACGTTAAATCGGGCGAGGCCGTCAGGATCCGGCACAGGTTCGGCAAGAAGAAATGACGCGAATGCTCATCGTCCTGGCCGCGGCAGGGGCGCTCGTAGGCTGCGGCACGGAGCCGATGCGCGAGCTGGAAACGCTACTCAAGCCGAACAGGGGCGAGGCGGCGCTTGCCACCGGCCTCAAGCAGTACGAGGACGGGCGCTATCCCGAGTCCCTTAAGAGCCTGCAGAGCGCCATCGACCAGGGCCTTTCCGAGCGCGACCGCGTCAATGCGCACAAGCATGTGGCGTTCATCCACTGCGTGTCGAACCGCGAGCGCGCCTGCCGTGATGAGTTTCGCAAGGCGCTACGGGTGGATCCCGGCATGGACCTCGCGCCGGCCGAAGCGGGACACCCCGTCTGGGGACCGATCTTCCGCTCGGTCAAAGCAGGCCGCTAGCCGGCTCGCCCCCCATGGAGGCAGCCAAGCTCGGCCGCTACGTCATCCAGTCCGAGCTCGGGCGGGGTGCGATGGGCGTGGTCTACAGGGCAAACGACACGGTGCTCGAGCGCACGGTTGCGGTGAAGACCGTCAACATGGCGCTGGAGCGCGAAGGCGCGGACAAGTACGAGGCGCGCTTCTACCAGGAAGCGCGCGCCGCCGGCAGCCTCAACCACCCGAACATCGTCACGGTCTACGACGTGGGCAAGGAAGGCGACGTGGCCTACATGGCGATGGAGTTCATCGAGGGTGTCGAGGTGCGCTCGATGATCGCCGAGGGGCGCGCGCTGCCGGTTACCCAGGCGGTGTCGATCGCCGCCCAGGTAGCCGAGGGGCTTGCCTATGCGCACCAGCATGGCGTGGTGCATCGCGACGTCAAGCCCGCCAACATCATGGTGGCCAGGGACGGGCTGGTGAAGATCACCGACTTCGGCATCGCCCGCATGCGGGCCACCACGGACGAGCTGACGCAGAGCGGCGTGATGCTCGGCTCGCCCAAGTACATGTCGCCCGAGCAGGTAATCGGCAAGCGCGCCGACCACCGCTCGGACCTGTTTTCCCTCGGCGTCATCCTGTACGAGCTGCTGACCGGCAACGCGCCGTTCAACGGCGAAAACGTTACCGCGCTCATGTACCAGATCGTCAACTTCGCGCCGCCGGCGCCGAGCGTGGTCAACCCCGCCGTTCCCGAGCTGCTCGATTACATAGCGGCAAAGATGCTCGCCAAGCCGCTGGAAGAGCGATACCAGAGCGCCGCCGACCTGGCGCAGGACCTGCGCGCCTGCGAGCGACAGGTCTCCACGCCCATTGCCGCGACGTTGCCGCCGCGTCCGCACGGGCTTGCTAGCGGCGCGGAGCCCGAACTCGCGGTTACCCAGGCGCAAGCAGTGGTAATGGCGCAGACGCTTAACCGCACCCGCCTCGCGGATGCGGCTGCCACGGACACCACCGCGCCCCCGGCCCGGGGCCTGGCGCACTCGTTCGACTCGGCGGAAGCCACGCAACGTCTCGCGGCCCTGACCGGCGCCGGCATCTCGGCTGAGTCGGTGTCGGCCACGCAGGCTTTGAGCTCGATGAAGCCGCCCGAAAAGCGCGGCTGGCGGCGGCGCGACTGGCTACTGGTGGGCGGAGCAACCCTCGCCGGCGCACTGGTCGCCGCGGCACTGGCGCGGCGCCGCTAGCGCTTCGGCCGCGGCGGCGTCCAGGGCTTGCCCGTGCGCCCCTCGATGTAGTCGCGAATGAGTCGGCGCACCACCTGCGACGGCGTCTGATCCTCCTGCGCGCACAGTTGCTCGAACAGCGCCTTCTTGCGCGGGTCGATGAGGATGGTCAGCCGGGCGGTGCGCTCTTCCATGAGCACCGAAGCATAACATCATTACAATGACATGATAATATGATTGCAATGTCGCCGATCGATGCCAGCCTGCTCGCCATCGGGGCCTGGATCGCCATCGGCGGCTGCGGCCTGATGGCGCCGCGCAGCGCCGCATTGGCTTGCCGGGCCCTCTACCCGGCGGGCGCGGCGGTCGGACTGCTGCTCGCGGCGGTCGCCCTCTACGCGCTGTTCCACGATCCGTCCGCGCGCGTCCTGGCTCTTGGCCTGCCCGACCTGCCGTTTCATGCCCGCCTTGATGCGCTGTCGGCCTTCTTCCTCCTGCTTCTCGGCGGTGTCGGTGCCGGCGTGTCGGTTTTCGCCGCCGGCTACCTGCGCGCCGACCAGGGCAGCCCGCCGGGTCTCATAGCCCTTTGCTATCACCTGTTCCTCGCCAGCATGGCGCTAGTCCTGGTGGCGGACGACGCGTACTTCTTCATGGTCGCGTGGGAAACGATGGCGCTTTCCTCGTTCTTCCTCGTCACCAGCGACCATCGGCACGCCGAGATCCGCCGTGCCGGCTACCTCTATCTCCTGATCGCGCATATCGGCGCGATTTCCATCCTGCTGTGTTTCGGCGCCCTGCAGGCCGGCACGGGGAACTACACCTTCGAAGGGATGCGTGCGCTCCAGCTTCCGCCCGGCTGGGCGACCGTTGCCTTTGTCCTCGCCCTCGCCGGCTTCGGCGCAAAGGCGGGCATCCTGCCCCTGCACGTTTGGCTCCCTGAGGCGCATCCCGCGGCGCCTTCACCCGTGTCCGCCCTCATGTCCGCCGTCATGCTGAAAACCGCGGTCTACGGCATGTCGCGCGTCACGCTTGACCTCATCGGCTTCCCGGTGTGGTGGTGGGGCGTCATCGCGCTCGCGGTCGGGCTCGCCAGCGCGCTTTTCGGCATCATTTTCGCGGCCGTGCAAACCGACATGAAGCGGTTGCTCGCGTACTCCTCCATCGAGAACATCGGCCTGATCGTCGCCGGCTTCGGGCTGACGCTGCTCTTTCGCGGCTTCGGCATGGGAACCCTCGCGGCGCTGGCCCTTACAGCAACGCTCTACCACTGCCTCAACCATGCGTTCTTCAAGAGCCTGCTGTTTCTTGCCACCGGCTCGGTGCTGCACGCGACCAGCGAGCGTAACCTCGGGCGCCTGGGCGGCCTGATCCACCGCATGCCGTGGGTTGCCTGGTGCGCGCTCATCGGCACGGTGGCGATTGCCGGCCTGCCGCCGCTCAACGGCTTCGTCTCGGAATGGCTGCTGCTGCAGGCGTTCCTTTTCACCCCCAGCCTGCCGCAGGGCTACGTCAACATGCTGGTACCGGTAGCCGCAGCCGCGGTTGCGCTCACCGCCGCGCTTTCCGGCTACGTCATGGTGAAGTTCTACGGCATCGTGTTCCTTGGCCGGCCACGCGACGAGGCGCTCGCCCAGGCGCACGACGCGGGCCCCTGGGAAAAGACCGGGCTGGCATGGCTCGTCGCCGTTTGCATAGCGCTCGGCCTATTGCCGCGGGCGGTCATTGGCCTGATCGAGCCCATCACGCGCCAGTTCACGGGTTATGTCATTTCGGATGAAGGCCGCAGCTGGCTGTTCCTCGCGCCAATCGAGCCGGAGCGCGCCAGCTACAGTCCGCTGCTGTTTTTCGCCGTTGCCAGCCTGGTCATTGTCGCAGCCTGGCTCGCCGTGCGCGCCTTCTACCACGGCCGCGCTCGGCGCACCGCGCCGTGGGACTGCGGCTTCCCCTGGCAGGACGCGCGCATGCAGGATACCGCCGAGGGCTTTGGGCAGCCGGTGAAGGTGGTGTTCCAGCCGGCCTTTCGCATCGAGGGCGAAGCACCCTCGCCGCGCGATCGCCGCCCGCGCTACCGCGAAATCGTCGAGGACCGCTTCTGGTACTGGTTCTACCTGCCGGTCGCCCGGCTGGTCGAGCGCCTGACCGCGCTGGTTACCGTGCTGCAGCGCGGCCGGATTTCCGTGTATCTCATGTACAGCTTCGCCACCCTGCTGGTGCTGCTGTTCTTCGTCCGATGAACCTCGCCGACGCCGCCGCCCAGTTCACCGAGCTGTTGCTTGCGCTGCTTCTCGCTCCGCTGCTCACCGGCTGGGTCAACCAGTGCCGCAGCTGGCTGCAGAACCGCAGCGCGCCAGGGCTCCTGCAGCCGTACCGGGTGCTGGCGAAGCTTTTCGAGAAGGAGGTGGTGCTGGCGCACAACGCCTCGCCGCTGTTTCGCGCGGCGCCCTACCTCATCTTCGGCTGCCTGGCCCTTTCGGCCGCCATCGTGCCGACGCTCGCCACCGGGCTGCCGCTGAACGCCGCAGCCGACGCCATCGCGCTCGTGGGCCTGCTCGCCGTGGCGCGCTTTTTCATCGCGCTCGCCGGCATGGACATCGGCACAGCGTTCGGTACGCTGGGCGCGCGGCGCGAGATGCTGGTGGGCTTCCTCGCTGAGCCGGCGCTGCTCATGGTGCTGTTCACCGCCTCGCTCATCTCCCAGTCGAGCTCGCTCTCCACCATCGTCGACGTCCTCGGCCACCGCGAGTTCGCCATCTATCCGAGCATGGCCTTCGCCGGCGTGGCGTTCACCATCGTGTCGCTCGCCGAGAACGCGCGCATCCCGGTGGACAATCCTGCCACGCACCTCGAGCTCACCATGATCCATGAGGCGATGATCCTCGAGTACTCGGGCCGGCACCTGGCAATGATGGAATGGGCGTCTAGCCTCAAGCTCTTCGTCTACTCGTGCATGGGCTTGGCACTGTTCTTTCCTTTCGGCATTGCGCGGGGAGGCGACTGGCTCGGCATCGTCCTTGCCCTGCCGGTGCTGGTGGCGAAGCTCGCCGTGGGCGGCGCAGCGCTTGCGCTGATCGAAATCCTCAGCGCCAAGATGCGCATTTTCCGCGCACCCGAGTTCCTCGGCACCGCGTTCTTGCTGGCGGTGCTCGCCATGCTGGTGCACGTGCTGCTGGAGGCCTGATGCTGCAGCACTACGGACCCCAACTCATCAACCTGCTCGCCGCTGTGCTGCTGCTCCTCGCCTTCGCCATGCTGTCCCAGCGGCGCATCCTGTCGCTCATCAACCTGTTCGCGGCCCAAGGCGCGGTGTTGTGTGTCGCCACCGTGCTGGTCGCCTCGGTCACCGGCCAGTCGCACCTGTACTGGTCGGCCGGCGTGACGCTCCTCCTGAAGGTGCTGCTGCTGCCGTGGATCCTGCATCGGCTCATCCGACGGCTCAACGTGAAGTGGGACGTGGAGACCCTGCTCAACATCCCGACTACCATGCTGGTGGGCATCGTGCTGGTCATATTGGCCTTCAATCTCGCCGCGCCCATCTCCCAGCTTGCCGGCACGGTGACGCGCTCGACGCTCGGCATAGCCATGGCGTCGGTGCTGCTCTCGTTCCTGATGATGATCACGCGCTCCAAGGCCGTACCCCAGGTGGTGGGGTTCCTTTCCATGGAAAACGGCCTCTTTTTCGCCGCGACCGCCGCCGTCTACGGCATGCCGATGGTGGTGGAGCTGGGCATCGCGCTCGACGTGCTGGTGGCCTCGCTGATCCTCGGTGTTTTCCTGTTCCAGATCCGCGAGCGGTTCGATTCCGTTGACACGCGCCACCTCGAGAAGCTGAAGGAGCATTGATGACAGCGGCGATGCTGCTGCTACTGCTTTCTCCCCTTGTCGGCGGCGCCGTGCTCGCTCTGGTCGGGCATCGGCGCTACGCCGCGGAGGTCAATGTCACCTTCTGCCTTCTCACTTTCGGCGCCTCGGCCGGACTGGTCGCCCGCGTGATTGCACAAGGGCCCGTGACTGCGCTGGGCGAGGAATTCTTCGTCGATTCGCTGAACGTTTTCCTCGTGGCGCTGACCGCGTTCGTCGCGATGACCACGTCGCTTTTTTCACGCCCCTACATGCGCATCGAGCGCTCGCACGGCCGCGTCTCGGACGCCGGCATGCGCCTGTATCACAGCATGTACCAGCTGTTCACATTCACCATGCTGCTCGTCCTGACGACCAATAACCTGGGCGTAATGTGGGTCGCGATGGAGGCTGCCACGCTCACCACGGTCCTGCTCGTGGCCTTGTACCGTACGCATGCGTCGCTCGAGGCCGCCTGGAAATACTTCATCCTGTGCGGGGTGGGCATCGCCCAGGCGCTCTTCGGCACGATCCTCGTTTACTTCGCCGCCGAGCGCATCCTTGGCGCCGGAATCGGCTCGCTGCTGTGGACTCACCTGGACGCGGTGAAGGGCGAGCTCGAGCCGACCGTAATGTCCATCGCCTTCGTGTTCCTGCTGGTCGGCTACGGCACCAAGGTCGGGCTGGTGCCGCTGCACAACTGGCTGCCCGACGCGCACGCCGAGGGCCCAACGCCCATCTCGGCGGTCCTCTCGGGGCTGCTGCTCAACGTCGCCCTGTACGCGCTTATCCGGTTCAAGGTGCTCACGGACGGCGCGCTGGAAAGACCCTTCGCCAGTGCGCTCCTGATGGGCTTCGGCCTGCTTTCGGTTGCAGTGGCGGCATTCTTCCTTTCGCGCCAGCGCGACATCAAGCGCATGTTCGCGTACTCGTCGATAGAGCACATGGGGCTGATCACATTCGCCTTCGGCATGGGGGGACCGGTGGCGAGCTTTGCAGGACTGCTGCACATGACGGTTCACTCTCTTACCAAAAGCGCCATCTTCTTCGCCGTCGGCCATGCGGCGCAGAAAAGCGGCACGCAGCTGATGGAAAACATTCGCGGGTTGGTCAAGGCGAGCCCGACGATCGGCTGGGGGCTCATGCTGGGAACGGCGGCCATCCTCGGCATGCCGCCGTTCGGCGTGTTCGCGAGCGAGTTCCTGATCCTCACTACCGCCATCGCCCAGCAGCCGTGGGCCGCCCCCATTCTGCTGGTTTCCCTGGGCGTGTCGTTTGCCGCCATTTTCGGCAAGGTGCAGTCGATGGTGTTCGGTGAGCCGACTACGGCACGGCTCCCGCACCGTCCGGCGCTGATGCCCGTGTTCACCCACCTTGCCCTGGTGCTGCTTCTTGGCCTCTACATTCCTCCCTACCTCGCCGACTGGTACCGGCGGGCGGCGCAACTGATCGGATGAGCTTTCCTCTAGAACGCACCCAAGTGGACGGCGACGGCTGGCGCAGGGCCTTCGAGCAGACGCTGGAAGCCGGTGGACGTCTTGGCGCGCTATGGGGGAGCGACGAGCGCGACCGGGCAGGCGGCTTCGCCGTGCATGCGCTGCTCGTGGTCCACGAGCGGCTGCGCTGGATAAGCCTTCCCGTCGCTGATTCGTATCCAGACGTCTCGCATGTCTTTCCCGCGGCCGGCCGAATGCAGCGCGCGATTGCGGATCTGCTCGGGCTGCGCGCCGGGGAAGATGGCCGCGGTTGGCTGCGGCACGGCGCCTGGCGGCCCGACAGCCATCCTCTACGGAAAGACGTGGCCTCCGAGGCAGACCTGCCCGAAGGTGACCCACGGTACGACTTCGTCCGGGTGGAGGGCGAGGGGGTGCACGAGATCCCCGTCGGACCGGTTCACGCGGGCATCATCGAGCCGGGCCACTTCCGCTTCTCGGTGGTGGGCGAGCGGGTGCTGCGCCTCGAGCAGCGGCTGGGCTACACCCATAAAGGCATCGAGAAGCGGTTCGAGGCGCTGTCCGTTGAGGAAGGCGTGCGCCTCGCGGGGCGCATTTCAGGGGACAGCACGGTAGCCTTCGCCTGGGCGTACACCATGGCGTTGGAGCGCGCCTCAGGCGCCGAGCCTACTGCCCGCGGAGTCTGGCTGCGGGCGCTGCTTCTCGAGCGCGAGCGCATCGCCAATCACCTGGGAGACCTCGGGTCCCTGGGAAACGATGGCGGGCTTGCGTTCGGGCTCGCGCAGTTCTCGCGCCTGAAGGAAGACTTGCTCCGTACCAATCGTCGCCTCTTTGGTCACCGCTATCTTATGGACCGGGTAGTTCCAGGCGGGGTCGCGGCCGACCTCGACAAGGGAGGCGTCGATACGATCCTGCGCGAAGTCGCTCGCCTGGAAGAGGAGCTCGTCGCTCTGCGAGCGATCTACTACGACCATCCCGGGCTGCAGGACCGGTGTATCAACTGCGGGCGCCTGTCGGCTCAGCAGGCAGGCCAGCTCGGCGTCGTGGGCCTCGCCGCCCGCGCGAGCGGACACGCAATCGATGCCCGGGTGTTTCCGGGCCTGCCACCCTATGACGTCCTCCAGCCGAAGCTTTGCGCCCATCGCAATGGGGACGTGGCCTCGCGCATCGTCG
>Ga0247830_10000296_pt1 | contig 16994 bp, 16 predicted proteins | sample 12C_Control_Day5_FD_207766 | JGI IMG/M metagenome (GOLD analysis project Ga0247830, IMG submission 207766) | Soil microbial communities from agricultural site in Penn Yan, New York, United States - 12C_Control_Day5 | ecosystem: Environmental > Terrestrial > Soil > Agricultural land | place...
ACGTGTTCACCGCGGGCCGCAAGATGCGCGTGATGCCCGCGCCCGACCTCGACGACCGTGCCTTCCGCCCCGGCGTCCAGGTCGTCCTGAACGAGTCCCTCAACGTGGTCGAGGTGCTCGACCCCGACCGCGCGGGCGAGGTCGTGAAGGTCAAGGACAAACTGGGCGACGATCGCCTGATCGTCGTCGGCCGCGGAGACGAAGAGTATGTCGCGCACCTGGCGGGCTCGCTCCTCGACACCCCGATCCGCGTCGGCGACAACGTCCTGTTCGACACGCGGTCCAACGTCGCGGTCGAGCTCCTCCCCAAGGAAGAGGTCGAGGAGCTCGTCCTCGAGGAGATCCCCGACGTTCGCTACGAGGACATCGGAGGTCTCGAGGGGCAGATCGACTCGATCCGCGACGCCGTCGAGCTGCCGTTCCTCTACGCGGAGCTGTTCCACGAGCACGAGCTCGAGGCTCCCAAGGGGATCCTCCTCTACGGGCCCCCGGGATGCGGCAAGACCCTGATCGCGAAGGCCGTGGCCGCCTCGCTCGCCGACAAGGTGGCCGAGCGCACCGGCCGGAGCGACGCCCGCTCGTACTTCCTGAACGTGAAGGGCCCCGAGCTGCTGAACAAGTACGTCGGCGAGACCGAGCGGCAGATCCGCGAGATCTTCCAGCGCGCGAAGGAGCGCAGCGAAGAGGGCCTCCCGGTGATCGTGTTCTTCGACGAGATGGACTCGATCTTCCGCACGCGCGGCACGGGGATCAGCTCAGACGTCGAGTCGACGATCGTCCCACAGCTGCTGAGCGAGCTCGACGGCGTCGAGACGCTGAAGAACGTGATCGTGATCGGCGCCTCGAACCGCGAGGACCTGATCGACCCCGCGATCCTGCGGCCGGGACGGCTCGACGTGAAGATCAAGATCGAGCGGCCCGACGAGCCACAGGCCAAGGACATCATGGCCAAGTACCTGCACCCCGTCGTCCCGATCCACCCCGACGAGGTCGCGCGGTACGGGGGCGACCCGCAGCAGGCGTGCTACCGCATGATCGAGAAGACCGTCGAGCAGATGTACGAGCCGAGCGACCGGAACCGGTTCCTCGAGGTGACGTACGCCAGCGGCGACAAGGAGATCCTGTACTTCAAGGACTTCAACTCGGGCGCGATGATCGAGAACATCGTGCGCCGCGCCAAGAAGGACGCGATCAAGCGCTTCCTCTCCAAGGGCGAGAAGGGGATCAAGACCGAGGACCTCCTCACCGCGATCCGCGACGAGTTCAAGGAGAACGAGGACCTGCCCAACACCACGAACCCCGACGACTGGGCGCGGATCTCGGGCAAGAAGGGCGAGCGGATCGTGTACGTGCGCACGTTGCTCGGCCACGATGGCGACGGCCGCCAGGTGGAGCGCGTGAACGCCGGACAGTACCTGTAAGGTGGCCGCATGGCCATCCCCAAGGTCTTCGGCACCGAGACGGAGTACGGGATCGCCGCCGCCGGCGCGCCCGACTTCAACCCGGTCCTCTCATCCTCCCTGCTGATCTCGACCTACGCCGGTTCCCTGCGCCGGATCCGGTGGGACTACGAGCAGGAGTCGCCGATGCGCGACGCCCGGGGGTTCGAGCCCGTCCCGGCGAACGCTGGGTCGGACGAGGATATGGGCCTGGCCAACGTCATCCTGCCGAACGGGGCCCGCTACTACGTCGACCACGCCCACCCGGAGTACTCGACGCCGGAGTGCCTCACGCCGCGCGAGCTCGTCGTGCACGACAAGGCGGGGGAGCGGATCCTCGAGCGCTCGCTGCTCGAGGTGGCGCGCGTGATGCCGGCCGCTCCCGCCCTCTCGATCTACAAGAACAACAGCGACGGCAAGGGGAACTCCTACGGGACGCACGAGAACTACCTCGTCGACCGGGCGACGCCGTTCTCGGACATCGTGCGCGACCTGACCCCGTTCTTCGTCTCCCGGATCGTGTTCACCGGCGCCGGCAAGGTCGGCGCCGAGGCGCCGTGGGACGAGCGGGGCCGCGGGATGTTCCAGCTCACGCAGCGGGCGGACTTCTTCGAGACCGAGGTCGGGCTCGAGACGACCCTGAAACGCCCGATCATCAACACGCGCGACGAGCCGCACGCCGACCCCGAGCGCTATAGGCGGCTGCACGTGATCGTCGGCGACGCGAACCTGTGCGAGGTCGCGACCTTCCTGAAGATCGGGACCACCGCGATCGTGCTCAAGATGATCGAGGATGCGTTCCTGCCCGAACTCCTGGTCCAGAACCCGGTCCAGGCGCTCCACGAGATCTCCCGGGACCCGACGTGCCGCGCGACCATCACGCTGGCCGACGGGCGCACGGTCAGCGCGGTGCAGCTCCAGTGGGAGTACCTCGAGCACGCGAAGAAGTACGTGGAGCGCGAGGACGACACACCCGAACAGCGCGAGGTCGTCGAGCGATGGGAGGCCGTCCTCACGGCCCTCGAGGACGACCCGTCCACGCTCCACGGCCAGCTCGACTGGGTGGCCAAGCTACGGGTCCTCCAGGCCTACCGAGACCGTGACGGGCTCGAGTGGTCCGACCCGAAGCTCCGGGCGATCGATCTGCAGTACCACGACGTTCGCCGGGACCGAGGGCTGTACTACCGGCTCGAGTCCTCGGGCAAGGTCGAGCGGCTCACCTCCGATGCCGAGGTCGAGGCCGCGATCGACGACCCGCCCGAAGACACGCGTGCCTACTTCCGGGGCCGGTGCATCTCGCGGTATCCCGACGCGATCGCGGCGGCCTCGTGGGACTCGCTGATCATCGACACGGGCGCCGACGCGCTGCAGCGGATCCCGATGCGGGAGCCGCTCCGCGGCACGAAGGAGCACGTCGAGGAGCTGCTGGCGCAGTCGGACGATGCCGCCGCTCTCGTCGCCCGCCTCCAGGCGTGAGCCGGAGCCGCCACTAGAATCGCTCCCACGGAAAGGAGCTAACCCGTGCCCCAGGAGCAGGAACATAAGAAGGTCCAGAAGAAGGGCGGTGGCGGCGACGAGGTCGACGCCGACGCCGGACAGGTCTCCTCCACCGCGAAGGCCGCCGAACTCAAGGAGGAGATGGACGACATCCTCGACGAGATCGACTCCGTCCTGGAGGAGAACGCCGAGGAGTTCGTGAAGTCCTACGTCCAGAAGGGCGGGGAGTGAGCGACCACGTAGATCTCCCCGTCTCGGCCCCCGGCTTCGGCGTGAATCCGAGCTTCGCCGACCTCGTGCGTCGCGAGCGCCCCGAGGCGCTCCCGCAGACGATGCGCGCCGATATCGCGACGTCGGCGGCCGCCCAGGTCCCGCACGGCACGACCGTGCTCGGCATGAAGTACGCCGACGGCGTGATCGTGGCCGGCGATCGGCGTGCGACCGCCGGCTACTCGATCGCCGACGACAAGATGCGCAAGGTGTTCGCCGCCGACGACTACAGCGCGATCGCGATCGCGGGGGCGGCCGGCATGGCGGTCGAGATGGTGAAGCTGTTCCAGCTGGAGCTCGAGCACTACGAGAAGCTCACGGGCGACCGCCTCTCGCTCGAGGGGAAGGCGAACCGTTTGGGGCAGCTGATCCGCGAGAACTTCCCGCTCGCGATGCAGGGCCTCGTGGTCGTGCCGTTGTTCGGCGGTTACGACCTGCGGCGCGGCGAGGGACGGATCTTCCACTACGACGCCACCGGCGGCCGGTGGGAAGAGGACGACTACCAGTCGACCGGTTCCGGGAGCCAGCCCGCGAAGAATTCGCTGAAGAAACGCTGGCGGCGTGACCTCGACCGGGAGGCGGCGATCCGCGTGGCGGTCGAGGCCCTGCTCGACGCGTCGGAGGACGACGTGGCCACGGGCGGCCCCGACCCGAACCGCAGGATCTACCCGATCGTGCTCGCCGTGACCGCCGGGGGCGCCGACGAGGTGCCCGAGTCCGAGGTGGAGGCCGCGGTCGGCGCGGTCCTGGAGGGGCGGTCCTGATGGGCTTCATGCCGTACGTCGCGCCCGAGCAGATGATGAAGGACCGCTCGGAGTACGCCCACAAGGGCATCGCCCGCGGCCGCTCCGTGATCGCGTTGGAGTACGCCGACGGGCTGCTGTTCGTGGCCGAGAACCCGTCGGCCACGCTCCACAAGATCAGCGAGATCTACGACAAGATCGCGTTCGCGGGGGTCGGCAAGTACAGCGAGTTCGAGGACCTGCGGATCGCGGGGATCCGGCTCGCCGACCTCCGGGGTTTCTCCTACGGGCGCGAGGACGTGAAGGCGCGCGATCTGGCGAACGCCTACTCGCAGGCTCTCTCGAACATCTTCACGCAGCAGATGAAGCCTTACGAGGTCGAGATCCTCGTCGGGGAGGTCGACGGTGACGCCTCGGGTAGCGCGATCTACCACGTGCTCTTCGACGGCTCGGTGAACGACGAGCACGGGTTCGTCGCGATCGGCGGTCACGCCGACGATCTCAACGAGACGCTGAAAGGCCGCTACGCGGAAGGTTGGGACCTCGCGTCGGCCGTCCGAGCAGGCGTCGAGGTCCTCGGATCGCCCGACGGTCGGACGATCGAGGCCGACGCGATCGAGGCCGGCGTGCTCGACCGCACGCGGGCGCACCGCCGGAAGTTCCGCCGTCTCGAAGAGCCGGAGATGACCTCGATCCTCGCTGGCTGAGTCGTCCGGCGGTCGCGCTCCCGGCGTTCGCGGCACCCCGACGTAGGCTTCCTGCCATGGACCGGCGGATCTTCGGGCTCGAGAACGAGTACGGCGTGACCTGCACGTTCCGCGGGCAGCGCCGCCTGTCGCCCGACGAGGTGGCGCGCTACCTCTTCCGCCGGGTCGTCCACTGGGGGCGCTCCTCCAACGTCTTCCTCGAGAACGGCGCGCGCCTCTACCTCGACGTCGGCTCGCATCCCGAGTACGCGACGCCAGAATGCGACGTCGTCCGCGAGGTCGTCGCGCACGACAAGGCGGGGGAGCGGATCCTGGAAGGGCTCCTCGCGGCGGCGGAGATGCGCCTCCACGAGGAGGGCATCAACGGGCAGGTCTATCTGTTCAAGAACAACACCGACTCCGCCGGCAACTCCTACGGCTGCCACGAGAACTACCTCGTAGGGCGACACGGGGAGTTCGCGCGCATGGCCGACGTGCTGATCCCGTTCTTCGTGACCCGGCAGATCTGGAGCGGGGCCGGGAAGGTCCTGCACGGCCCCCGCGGGGCCCAGTACTGCATCGCGCAGCGCGCCGAGCACATCTGGGAGGGCGTCTCGAGCGCCACGACGCGCAGCCGTCCGATCATCAACACGCGCGACGAGCCACATGCCGACGCCGAGCGCTTCCGGCGCCTCCACGTGATCGTGGGTGACTCGAACATGAGCGAATGGACCACCTTCATGAAGGTGGGGATCACCGATCTCGTGCTCCGGATGGTCGAGGGCAACACCGTGATGCGCGATCTCTCCCTGGAAAACCCGATCCGTGCGATCCGTGAGATCAGTCACGACACGAGCTGCACCCGGACGGTGAAGCTCGCCAACGGCCGGGAGCTCTCGGCTCTCGAGGTCCAGACCGAGTACCTGGAGAAGACCGAGCGCTTCATCGAGCGCAAGGGCAAGGACGCGACGGCGACACTCCTGCTCGCCGAGTGGCGGGCGGCGCTCGAGGCGCTGGCCGCCGACGAGCCCGAGCGTCTGGCCCGCAAGGTCGACTGGGTCACGAAACGACTGATGATCGACCGGTACATGGTGAAGCACGATCTGACCCTGGCGAGCCCGAAGGTGGCCCTGCTGGATCTCGCGTACCACGACGTGAACCGCTCGCGCGGCCTCTACTACCTGCTCGAGAAGGGCGGGAAGGTCGACCGCGTCGTGGACGACGCGGAGGTCAGCCTCGCGATGCGGGAGCCGCCACAGACGACTCGCGCCAAGCTCCGCGGCGACTTCATCCGGGAGGCGAAGGCGAAGCGGCGGGACTACACCGTGGACTGGGTCCACCTGAAGCTCAACGACCAGGCGCAGCGAACCGTGCTCTGCAAGGACCCGTTCCGGAGCGTCGACGAGCGGGTCGACCAGCTGATCGCGCACATGTGATCCAGATCTGGGTCGGTCGACCTCAGGGCGCCGCCGCTCGCCAGCGCCGACCGCTCGCCACCAGTCGGCCGGCGAGCACTCCCGCGGCACCTGCTGCGAGCGCGGCCACCCCGTCGAGTCGCGTCGACAGCTCTGCGTCCGGATGGGCCGGTGCGGCGGCGACCTCGTCCTGCGCGGCAAGCTCGTCCAGCGCGGCGAGCGCCGGACGGCCGTCGACCTCCACGAGGTGATGCCGCTCCTCGATGTGACCGGCCCGCAGGCTGTTCCAGAGCCGCGCGCGCGCGTCCCCTTCGAGCGACGGCACCGCGACGTTGAGCCCCTCGAGCGCGGGTTCGGCGAGCAGCGCGCGACTCGCGGCATCGACCACCCCCCAGGCGATCCCCAGGACCGGGAGCGGCCGGCCTCGACGTGACATCGCGACGCGCGCGACCGTGGCGGCGGTCGCGGGCGACGAGCAGACCGCCACGAGATACTCGGCAGCGACACCGTGCACGGCGACGAGCAGGGTCGGGAGATCCGGATCGGCCGCGACGATCACCGTGGGATCGCCGCCCGCCCGAGCCGCGCCGGCGCGGACGAGCGGGATGGCCTCGGGGTCCATCGCGAGCACCACGGGGGTCTGCAGGAGCGACTCCTCGCGAGCGGCGGGCCTTCCGGGGTCGCTGGGCATCTCGCCGATATGATGCCGCAACGATGGCGGGCAACGACCGGATGGAACCCCTCGAGCGGCTGCTGAATCTGGTGGCCTTGTTGCTCGAGACCAGAACCCCTCTCACGTTCGAACAGATCCGCGAGACGCTCGAGCCCTACCGGCAGGAGAAGGTTGACTCGGCCAAGCGCATGTTCGAGCGCGACAAGGACCTCCTGCGCGACTTCGGCGTGCCCCTCGAGCTCGTCGACGTCGACGCCTGGGGGGGCGAGCAGGGCTACCTGATCCCCAAGGACGCGTACTACCTCCCCGAGATCGCCTTCACGCCGGAGGAGCTCGGGGCGCTGCTCGTGGCCGCGCAGGGCGGGGACGAGAACACCGCTGCCGAGCGCGCCGTTCACAAGCTGCTCTACGGGGCGGACGGAGGCGTATTGGCGGGGCTCGCCGGAGGACCGCTCGCCTCCGGATCCGATGCGCGGAGCGGACTCGTGCTCGCCGTGGCCGCGGCGGCCCAGCAACGCCACCGCATCGTCTTCGGGTACCGCACGTCGCAGGGCAAGGCGTCCGAGCGCGAGGTGGATGCGTTCGCGATGGTGTTCCGCGGGGGGCACTGGTACCTGGTGGGGCACGATCGCGACCGGGACGACGTCCGCGCGTTCCGGCTGTCACGGTTCACGACGGACCCGGAGGACCGGGGTGAGGGATCCGAACCGCCCGGCGGGTTCAAGGCGGCCGACCACGTGCAGGCTGGTCCGTGGAACGCGCAGGCCGAGGAGCGGGCCGTCATCGCGTTCTCTCCCGAGGTGGCCTGGTGGGCGGCGGGGTCGCTCCAGGGCGCCACCACCACGGGCACCAGGGACGACGGCTGGGTGGAGGTCGCGGTCCCGCTCGCGGACGAACAGGCGCTGTCGGGCCTGATCCTACAGTTCGGGGACGAGGCCGTGGCGCTCGAGCCCCCGAGCCTCCGCGGCGCGATCGTCGACCGCCTGGAGGCGATCCGTGTCTGACCGACCGCGCCGCGGCGCCCCGAAGACGGCCGACCGCCTCGGCCAGATGCTCGTGGTCGTCCCCTACCTCGTGCAGCACCCGGGGAGCCGGCTGGGGGACGTGGCGACACTCTTCGGGATGGCGCCCGAGCAGCTCCGCCGCGACCTCGACCTGCTCTTCATGTCGGGCCTGCCGCCGTACGGCCCCGGCGACCTGATCGACGTGGACGTCGATGAAGACGACCGGATCTGGATCACGATGGCCGATCACTTCGCTCGGCCGCTCCGGCTCACCCGCAGCGAGGCGCTGGCTCTGTACGTGCGGGGGACCGAGCTCGTTGCGACGCCGGGCCTCCCGCAGGCACCCGACCTAGCGAGCGCCCTCGGCAAGCTGCGGGAGACCCTCGGTCCCGAGACCCTCGACGCCGACGGGCTGATCGAGGTGATGGGCGGAGGCATCGCGCCCGAGCACCTGGCGTTGCTGCGCGAGGCCGCCGAGACACACCACCGGGTCGACATCGAGTACTTCTCGGCGTCGAACGAGGCATGGAGCACCCGGACGATCGAGCCCGAGGCCGTCTTCTCGAGCCTGGGCAACTGGTACGTGGTCGCGTGGGACCTGGGCGCCGAGGCCGAGCGGCTCTTCCGTGCCGACCGTGTCCGGACCGCGGTCGGCACCCTCGAGACCTTCGAGCCCCACGGCCTGGCCGGCGCAGGTCGGGACCTCTACACCCCGGGCGCCGACGACGTTCCCGTCCGGCTTCGGCTCCGCGCCGGGGCGCGGTGGATCGCCGAGTACTACGCCACGACCGACGCCGTCGAGCTCGACGAAGGCTCGCTCGAGGTGACGCTGCCCGCGCGGAGTCTGGGGTGGATCGCGAAGCTGCTCCTGCGCGTCGGGCCTGATGCCGAGATCATCGCGCCGGACGCCCTGCGGGACGAGCTCCGCGCCCTGGCCGACCGGACGAGGGAGCGGTACGGGGTCTGATCGCCCGGGGTCGGGCATTCCGAGCTAGCCCGATCCTCGCTCGAACGCTCAAGCCACGTTCGAGCGGGACCGATAGCTCCCGTGAGATGACAACGATCCGCACAACGTGCCCCCGATGTGGCGAAGTGGACATGGGTCCCGAAGCCATCCTCCTGTCGGTCCGTCAGAACGGCCGGGAGGGTAGCTACCGGTTCACCTGCCCGAGCTGCGAGGACGACGTCGAGAAGCGTGCCGACCGAAAGATCGTGGCGCTCCTCGTCTCGGCAGGGGTCGACATCGACCAAGCCGAGGGCACGCTGGTGGGGCATCCCGAGCTCTTCGACGAGCCCGTCGACGATCCACGGGGGCCACTCCCGACGGGGCCGGCTTTCTCGATCGACGACGTGATCGAGTTCCACTACCTCCTGGAGGACGAGCGGTACATCGAGGAATTCCTCGCCTCCAGCGGCGGCGCTTGACGGGCTCCCGAGCCTCGTCCGCGCCTGTCGCCTCGTGTAGCATCGCCCCGTGAGCCCCTGGTTGCTCGTCTGGTACTTGATCGCCGCCGTCACGACCATGGCCGTGTTGGTGTTCGCGATCGCGCTCGTCCGGGAAGCGCTACTCGTGGGCCGGACGGCCCGCCGTTTCCAGGAGGAGGCGCAGCCGCTCGTCGATGACGTGAGCCGGGAGGCCGCGAGGGCCTCCGGTCGCGCGGCTTCGCTGACCCCGCCAGGCAGGACCCGTCCCTGACCACCGGTAGTAGGATTCGCTGCGGGCGAACGCCCTCCAGATCATGTTCATGAACATCGGCCCTCCCGAGCTCCTCCTCGTCCTCGCGATCGCGCTGATCGTCGTAGGGCCCAAGAAGCTGCCCGAGCTCGCGCGCACGATCGGCCGGGGGCTCAGCGAGTTCCGCAAGGTCCAGGACGAGGTCAAGGACATGGTCAAGCTCGACCTCAGCGTGGACCCGGTGACGACGCCGACATCGCCGCCGCCGACCCCGCATCGCACCCCCCGGCCAGCGTCCCCGACACCCGACGCGTCCCTCCCGGCTACCGACGCGGACCCGACCGCTCCGAGCGCAGCTCCGGGGATCAGCGAAGTGACCGAGGCGGGCGAACCGGCGGCGGCGGATCACGACGACGACGAGCTGAGCGCCGAGAAGGATCCTCCGACTCCGGCCGGCCCCCCCGCGTCGGCCGAGTAGCTCGTCCGCATGCGGCTCGTCCCGAAGTTCCTCCGTCGCTCCGAGTCGGAGCGCACCGGAACGATGACCGTGGTCGAGCACCTGGAGGAGCTCCGGCGCCGGCTGATCATCGCGTTCATCGCCGTCGGGCTCGGGTCCATCGTCGGGTGGATCATCTACCCCTACTTCATGGACTTCATCCGCGAGCCGTTCTGCGATTACGTGACGGCGCATCCCGATGTGCGACCGCCCGCCGGGTGCGATCTGGTCATCACCGGGTTGATCGACCCGTTCATCGTGAAGATGAAGATCGTCGTATACCTGGGTCTGGCCGTCGCGCTGCCCGTGGTGCTCTGGCAGGTGTGGGCTTTCGTGAATCCCGGCCTGACCGAGGGAGAGCGCAGGTATGCGATCCCGTTCGTCGCATCGGCGACGGTCCTGTTCTTCCTCGGTGCAGCGTTCGCCTACTGGACGCTGCCGAAGGCGCTCAACTTCCTCCTGGGGTTCGCCGGCGCCGGCATCACGCCGATCCTCACGGCCGACCGGTACGTGAGCTTCATCGTGCTCGTGACCCTCGCGTTCGGGCTGTCGTTCCTGTTCCCGGTGCTGCTCGTGTTCCTGGAGCTCGTCGGCGTCCTGAGCTCCCGGCGGCTCCGCTCGTGGCGCCGGTACGCGATCCTGTTCATCGCGGTGTTCTCCGCGGTCATCACGCCGAGCTCTGACCCCTACACGATGCTCGCGATGATGATCCCGATGTACGTGTTCTACGAGGCGGCTATCATCATCGGTCGCCTCATGAAGAAGTAGGAGCCTGATGGCGATCAAAGGCAAGCGCAAGCCCAAGAGCAAGCCCGCGGCACGGGCTCCCAAGCGGGCGCCGGTGCAGGTGGCGCCTCCCTGGCCCCAGCGCCGCTGGGTGCAGGTGACGGCCGCGTTCCTGGTGGGGTTCCTCGCGACGTCGCTCTTCGTCTGGATCACGAACGGACTGCGCCAGAACCAGGCCGAGGCCGACGCCGCCGCATCCGCATCGGCACAGGCCGACGCGGCGGCCACGAAACTGAAGGCCGCGACGGCGTGGCAGACCGCCGCTGAAGGCGCTTTCGCGCTCGTGGGCACGCCGAACCAGGGCCTGCCGCCGACGATCCTCGCGAACCTGAGCGCCGCGATCGACACGATGACCTCGGAGGGCACGCCCCCCGCCGACGCCGAGCAGACCTTCGCCGACGCGCAGGCCAACGCGAAGAAGGCGCTCGACCAGCTCACCGCATTCGACCTGGTCGGCACGATCCGGAACCAGGGCTTCGACGAGCTTCAGGCGGCCTCGTTCACGAACTCGAAGGAACGGATGATCGAGGGACTGCAGCTCTACCGCCGGGCCGCCGAGGTCGCCGTGCTCGCGGCCTCGTCCACGGATCCCGCCGAGGTCGAACGGCTCACGAAGGTGGCGGCGGACATCCGCGACACCGCGGCCCTCGTGTTCAACGCGGGATGGGCGGAGTATCAATCGGCCCTGCGCGCTGGGGGGGTCGCCAACATCCCCGAGGGGCCGATCCCCGGGCTCCCGGGCGGGGGGTCGTAGGGCCGTGATCCCGTCGTGACCGCCGCGCCCGTCGTGGTGGTCGCGAACCCGACCGCGGGACGCGGCAAGGCGGGCCGGTTGATCGGCAGGGTCGACGCGATCCTGCACGACCTGCGGGTCGAGCACGAGGTCAGGGTCTCGGAGTCTGGCGCCGACCTCGAGGCCAGCGTGCGTGGCGCGGCCGAGGACGGCGCGGAGATCGTCGCGGTGCTCGGGGGTGACGGCACGGTGTCGCTCGGCGCGAACGGGGTCCTCGGCACGGACGCTGCGCTCGCGATCCTGCCCGCTGGCACGGGGGACGACTTCGCCAAGGCGGTGGGCACCGGCCGACTGGAGGCCGCGGCCCGGCTCCTCGCGAACCCCAAGATCGTGCCGATCGACGTGGTCTCGCTGGTCGCAGGGGTGGAGCATCGGTACTTCGTGAACATCGCCGGAGCCGGGTTCGACTCCGAGGTGAACGAGACCGCGAACGGTATGTCCACGCGGCTCGGCGGCACAGGCACCTACGTGGCCGCCGTGATGAAGACACTGTCGCGGTTCTCGCCCGCTCGCTACGAGCTGACGATCGACGGGGCGACCCTCTCTGTCGACGCGATGCTCGCAGTCGTCGGAAGCGGGATCCAATACGGTGGCGGGATGAAGGTCCTCCCGAACGCGTGCGTGAACGACGGGCTCCTGGACGTGTGCATCGTCGAGGCGCTCAGCAAGACGGCATTCCTCCGAGCGTTCCCGCGCGTGTTCACGGGGTCGCACGGCCGGCATCCCAAGGTGCGCATGATGCAGGGCACGAGCGTGACGGTCGAGGCGAACCGTAAGATGCTCGTGTACGCCGACGGCGAGCGCGTCGGGCCCTTGCCCGCCACGTTCGAGGTGCGCCCCGGAGCGCTCCGGATCGTCGTCGGACCCGACGCGAAGGGGATCGGATGACCGAGGGCCTGCTGCTGATCCATGCGTTCCCGCTCGACGCCCGCATGTGGGCGTCCCAAGTGACCTCGCTCGGCCCGGAGATCCCGGTGGTCGCGCCGCACCTCCCCGGGTTCGGCGGCACCCCGGATGCCGGTCCGACGATGGCGATGGGCGCCGCGGCCGACCGGTGCTTGCAGGCGGCCGATGCCGCAGGCGTCGACCGGATGGTCGTCTGCGGACTGTCGATGGGCGGCTACGTGGCCTTCGAGCTCTGGCGGTTGGCACGGGGGCGCGTCGCGGGCCTGGTCCTCGCAAACACGAAGGCGGAACCGGATGCACCCGAGGCTGCGGAGGGCCGCCGCGCGCTCGCCGACCGCCTCGAGGCGGAGGGGAACGGGTTCCTCGTCGCCAGCCCGCCGCCGCTCCTGGGCGAGGGAGCGCCGGACGAGCTCCGTGCGACCGTCCGGGACCTGATCGCGGATCAGCCCGCCGCGTCGATCGCGGCCGCCGCCCGGGGGATGGCTGGACGCAAGGACTCGGGCCCCGATCTGAGCGCGATCGACGTGCCGGCGCTCGTGATCACGTCGGATGGCGACGCGCTGATCCCCCCCGACGTCACCGCGCCGATGGCGGAACGGATCCCGGGCGCGCAGCTCCTGACGATCCCCGGCGCCGGGCATCTCAGCAACCTGGAGGCGCCCGAGGCGTTCGAGGCGGGGCTCCGACCGTTCCTGGCGGGGTGTGGTCTCCCCGTCCACCCATCTGGCCGCCCGTAGACTGACCGCGTGACCACCCCTGCGGCGTTCGCCGCCGAGTATCCGTTCACGCTCGACTCCTTCCAGCTCGATGCGATCGACGCGATCGATCGTGGCGAGTCCGTGCTCGTCGCGGCGCCCACGGGTAGCGGGAAGACGGTGGTGGCCGAGTACGCGATCGAGCGCTCGATCGCCAAGGGCGGCAAGGCCTTCTACACGACCCCGCTGAAAGCCCTGTCGAACCAGAAGTACGGCGACCTCGTGGACAAGCACGGGGGCGCGATGGTGGGCCTGCTGACGGGCGACAACACGATCAACGGCGAGGCACCCGTGGTCGTGATGACCACCGAGGTCCTGCGGAACATGCTCTATGAGCGGAGCGACACGCTCACGGGCCTGATCAGCGTCGTGATGGACGAGGTTCACTACCTGCAGGACCCGTACCGCGGGGCGGTCTGGGAGGAGGTGCTGATCCATCTGCCGCTCAGCGTGAGCGTGGTGTGCCTGTCAGCCACGATCAGCAACGCCGAGGAGTTCGGGGAGTGGATCGGGACCCTGCGGGGCGAGACCCGTGTCGTGATCGAGGAGCGTCGGCCGGTTCCCCTGGAGCACCACTACCTGGTGGGCCATCGCCTGCACCCGATGCACGTGGAGCAGGACGGCATCCTGCTGCCGAACCCGTACGTGGTCTCGCTCGACCAGCACGAACTGAAGACCAAGACCTACTACCGGCGGGGGAGCGGGACGCCGCAGCACCAGCAGATCTCCCGCCCACGGGAGGGGCACCGCCGCGTGTACGTGCCCCGCCGCGAGGAGGTCGTGGAGGTCCTCGCCGACGAGGGCATGCTCCCGGCGATCTACTTCGTGTTCAGCCGGGCCGGATGCGACAAGAGCGTGCGGTGGCTGCGCGAGTCCGGACTCCGGCTCACGACGCGCGCCGAGGCCGACCACATCCGCGAGCGCGCGGAGACCCGCCTCGCGTGGATGGACGAGGAGGATCTCGAGACGCTGGGCTTCTTCGACTTCCTCGACGGGTTGACGGCGGGGATCGCCGCCCACCACGCGGGCATGCTCCCGGCTTTCAAGGAGACGGTCGAGGAGCTGTTCGAGGCGGGACTCGTCAAGGTCGTGTTCGCCACCGAGACCCTCTCGCTCGGCATCAACATGCCGGCCAAGACCGTGGTGATCGAAGACCTGTGGAAGTTCCAGGGAGAGCGGCACGAGATCCTCACGCCCGGTGAATACACTCAGCTCACCGGGCGAGCAGGCCGGCGGGGGATCGACGCCCTTGGCCACGCGGTGGTCGTGTACCAGCGACAGGTGCCGTTCGAACGCGTTGCCGGGCTCGCCGCCACGCGCACGTACAACCTCACGTCGTCGTTCCGCCCTTCGTACAACATGGCCGTGAACCTGGTGCGCAATTACACGCGCGAGCAGGCCCACCGGTTGTTGAACTCGTCGTTCGCGCAGTTCCTGGCCGACCGAGGGGTGGTGGCGCTCGAGCGGACCCGCCAGCAGGACCTCGACGCGCTGGAGGGGTACCGCACGAACATGGTGTGCCACGTCGGCGACTTCCCCGAGTACTGGGCGATGCGCGCCAAGGCCCATCGGATGCGCGATGAGGACCGTCGTGGACGGGAGCGTTCGCGGGCGGACGCCGTCCGCGACGCCGTGATGAAGCTGCGGCCGGGCGAGGTGATCCACGTCCCCCAGGCGAAGCGGCGAGGGCTCGCCGTGGTCGTGTCTTCGCGCGATGGGAAGCCCACCGTGCTCTCGCAGGACCGGACCTTCTTCCGGCTCACCGCGAAGGACTTCGATGAGCCGCCGGTCGTCCTCACGCGGATCGCGCTGCCACGGTCGGGGAGCAGTCGCAGCGCTCGGTACCGGCGCGACGTCGCGGCCAAGCTGGTCTCGCTCCACGTGAAGCCGCCGAAGGCGTCGGGCCGCCGTGTAGACCCGCAGGTGGAACGCGAGGCCTCCAGGTTGGAGGAAAGGGCCGCCTCTCACCCGTGCCACGCCTGTCCCGAGCTCGCCAAGCACGTTCGCTGGGCCGAGCGCGCGGACGCGCTCGAGCAGCAGCTCCGCGGCGTCGAGCGCCGGATCCGGGTGCGCACGGAAACCCTCGCCCGCCAGTTCGACCGGGTCCTCGCGGTGCTCGAGGCCCTCGGGTACGTCGACGGCTGGACGATCACCGACAAGGGGCGAACGCTATCGAGGGTCTACGGGGAGGGCGATCTGCTCGTGGGCGAGTCGCTGGGCACGGCGCTGCTGGACGACCTGACCCCGGGGGAGGTTGCCGCGCTCCTGTCCACGATGGTGTACGAGGGGCGCGAGCGCGTCCCCCTCGCCGGCGGGATGCCGACCCCGACGGCCGAGGAACGGTACGAGCGCCTCACGCGGATCTGGCGCACGGTCCGGCGGACCGAGGACGAGCACCAGGTGCAGCTCTGCCGCGAGCTGGAATCGGGGTTCGCGGTTCCGATCTTCCACTGGGCGGGCGGCGAGCCGCTGGAGGCGGTGCTGCAGGAGACAGAGATGGCACCCGGGGACTTCGTCCGCAACTGCAAGCAACTCCTCGACCTGCTGCGCCAGATCGAGGAGGTGGCGCCGCCGGAGACCGCGGCCCTCGTGCGCGCCTCCCGGCTCGCGGTCTTCCGCGGCGTGGTGGCGTACACGGGCGTCTAGCGGTGGATACCATGCGTACCGCATGACCAGCCCCTTCGGCTCCCTCGCCGTGATCGCGAACCCCCACGCGGGGCGCGGCCGCGTGGCCGGCGAGCTCCCGGCGCTCGAACGCGCCCTCGCCGCGAACGGTCTCGACTTCGCACTCGAGGTCACGCGCGCCCCCGGGGACGCCACGCGTCTGGCCCGACAGGCGATGGAGGACGGGCGCCGGTTCCTCGTGGCCGTCGGGGGCGACGGCACCGTGCAGGAGGTTCTGAACGGCATGTTCGACGACGGCGAGCCGCTCATGGAGCAGCCGGTGTTGGGCGTGGTCGCCGCGACGTCGGGCTGCGACCTGGTGCGGAGCTTCGGCCTGCCCGACGACACCGACGGCGGCTGCCGCCACCTCGCGGGCGCGAACACCTACCCGTTCGACGTGATCAAGATCTCCTACGCCGACGCGGGGGAGCGGCGAACGCGCTACGCGGCCAACCTGGTCGAGGTGGGCCTCGGGGCCGCGGTCGCCAGGACGACGTCCCGACTGTCGCCACGCCTCGGGAACGCCCGGCGTTTCCTCGGCTTCTGGGGAGCCTACGCGCGGACCAGGGCAGCATCCGTCAAGGTGGACGCGGACATGAAGACCTTCGAAGGCCGGGCATTCAACGTGATCGTGGCGAACGCGCAGTTCACCTCGGCCGGCCTGCGGATGTCGCCGCGATCGTTCCCGGGCGACGGCGTCCTCGACGCCCTCGTGTTCCGCGGGCCGCGGTCCGACGCGTATCGCATGCTTCCCCGGATCTACCGGCACGGTGACCACATCCCCGACCCGAACATCCACGAGATGCGCGCGAAGATCCGCGTGGCCGTCGAGGCAGACCGTCCCCTGCCGATCGTGGCCGACGGAGAGGTGCTGGGAACCACCCCAGCCACCTTCCAGATCGTGCCCCAACGGATCCTCCTGAAGCTGTGAACGCCCGGTACGCAGACCGCCTCGCTCGCGCCGCCCGGGAGGCCGCATCCCAGGGCTTCGTCGCACTGGTCGTGGCGCCCTCGCCGGACCTCGCATACCTGACCGGGTACGACCCGATGCCGCTCGAGCGTCCGACCCTGCTGGTCCTGCGGCCCGACCGTGATCCCACGATGCTCGTCCCCGAGCTCGAGCGCCCGCTCGCCGCCGACGCCCCCGCCGGCGGCGGGATCGACCTGATGGGGTGGACGGACGGTGTGGACC
>Ga0247830_10000299_pt1 | contig 16938 bp, 15 predicted proteins | sample 12C_Control_Day5_FD_207766 | JGI IMG/M metagenome (GOLD analysis project Ga0247830, IMG submission 207766) | Soil microbial communities from agricultural site in Penn Yan, New York, United States - 12C_Control_Day5 | ecosystem: Environmental > Terrestrial > Soil > Agricultural land | place...
ATGCGCTGGCGGTGGCCGCGCGGAATGCACAGCGTCACGGCGTCGACACCAGGCTCGAGTTTGTCTGCACGTCGTATCTCGACGACGTCACGGGTGACTTCGACGTGATTGCCGCCAATCCGCCGTATGTCCGGGATGTCGATCGAAGGGGGCTCTCGCCTGACGTGCTTCAGGAACCGCACGTCGCGTTGTTCGGCGGCGCCGATGGGCTGCAGCATATCGACGCCGTCCTGGCGACCGCGACCACGCGACTCATTCCCGGCGGATGGCTGATCATGGAGTTCGGGTTCGGCCAGGAAGATGACGTGCGGGATCTGGCCTCACACTACGATGCGCTCGAGGTGCACGGCACACGAAGCGACCTGCAGGGCCTGGCGCGTACCGTTATCATTCAACGCCGATGAGCGATTGCCTGTTCTGCAAGATCATCTCGGGCGAGATCCCCGGCCACCTCGTCCATGAAGGCCAGGACGTCGTCGCCTTCAAGGACATCAACCCGCAGGCCCCGCTGCACCTGCTCATCGTGCCGCGACGCCATATCGCGACGCTCAACGATCTCTCGCCGGCAGACGATGCCCTGATCGGAAACATGCTCCGGTGTGCGGCAGCGCTGGCGAAGAAGCACGGCTATTCGGAGCGCGGGTACCGCACGGTCCTGAATTGCAATCGCGACGCAGGCCAGACGGTGTTTCACATCCATCTCCACCTGCTCGCCGGCCGCAGCTTCGGCTGGCCCCCGGGATGATCTCCTAGAGAATCGCAAGCAGGTCGGACAAGTCGTGGATCACCGGCACGTTGGCTGGCGTCGCCGCCGGCGGGTCGTCGGCGCGATGCACCAGGACCCCGCGCATGCCCACACTCAGCGCCCCGGCAATGTCGTGCGGGAAGCTGTCGCCGACCATGACCGACTCCTTCGCCTCGACTCCCGCGAGCTTCAGCGCCGCCTCGAAGATGCTCGGATGCGGCTTCAGGTAGCCGTGCTCGGACGATGAGACGGCCGCGCTGATCAGTCCATCGAGCTCGAAGTGTTCTTCGAACGAGGCCAGCGATCGGTGCGAGTTCGAGATGAGCCCGATCTTGACGCCGCGCGCACCCAGCTCTCGGAGTACTGGAGTGACATCGTCGTACATGTGGAAGTGATGGCAGGACGCCCACTCGGCAAAGATCTCGCGCGCACAGGCGTCGAGTGAAGGCCCGGTACCGCCCATGCCTTCGATGATCCGGCGTGTGTAGCGGACGAAGATCTCCTCGTCGTACACGTGCTCCTGCTGAGCGTCGAGGATGGTGGATGCCGCGCGCACGGCGTGCGCAAATCGGGACCGCTTCACGCTGATGCCATGCCGGGCGCAGAACTGCTCGTATCCCACGCCCTGGAACGTCGGCCCTGGATAGATCAGCGTGAAATCGACATCAAAGAAGACAGCGGCTGTTCGTGGTGTGGATTGATCCCGAGCGCTCACTGCAGCGAACCGGAATAGGGCCCCGCCACGACGACGGCAGCGCGCGCGGGATCCAGGACGGCGCGGGCCGCGGCATGCACCTGCTCGAGAGTCACCTCGCCGAGCAGCGACGCCTGACGCAGGTCGTAGTCGAGCCCAAGCCCGAACAGCTCCGCCGTCTGCAGGAAGGTCGCAATGCCGGCGTTGGTCTCCAGCGTGCGCGGCATCGAGCCGGTCAGGTACTGCTTCGATTCCGCCAGTTCACGATCGGTAGGCCCTTCCGCGGCCAGCTTCGCCAGCTCTTCGTCGATGGATGCGACGGCCCGCTCGACGTTCGCCGGACTCACGCCGGCGCGGACAATCAGCGGACCAGGACCGAGGCTGGCGTCGAGCGAACTGAATGTGTAGTACGCCATCCCCTGCCGCTCGCGGATGCTGTCCCCCAGACGGCCGCCAAGCGCGTACTGCCCCAGGATGTTGTTCATCAGCCAGTAGGCGTAGTACTGCGGATCCTGTCGCCGGATCGAGGTGAACCCGTACGCCACGTCGGCCTGCGCCTTGTTCATCATCGGCAGGACCTGGACGCGCCTCCCGTTAGCGGGCGGCGCGCCGTTGACGACGACGTCTTCAGGCGGGGCCTTCTGCCAGCCGCCGAACACCGATTCCGTCACCGCAACTGCCCGATCGGGGGCCAGATCTCCGACAAGAGCGATCGACATGGCCTGCGGCGCGAATCGACGGGCATGAAACTGCTGGAGATCGTTGCGTGTCATGCGCTCGACGCTCTCGAGCGTTCCGCGCATGCGCCTCCCGTAGGGATGCGTCTCGCCGTACAGCGTCCGCATCAGCGTTTCCATCGCCACGGTCGCGGGATTGTCCTGGTCCTGCCGGAGGAGCGTGACGATCTCGCCACGGCGTGTCTCGACTTCGGCGGCGGGGAACACCGGCTGCATCGCGATGTCACCCATCAGCGACAGCACGTGATCGAAGTCCTCGGTCAGACAGGTACACACCAGCCACATCGCGTGACGGTTGACGGAGATCGACAACGTGACGCCCCGGCTGTCGAGCTCCTCGGCGATTTGATCCGCCGTGCGCGAGGCAGTTCCACGATCGAGCGTCTTCGAGACGAAGAACGCGAGCCCGTCGCAGGCCGGCGGATCGTAGGCAGTGCCGGCATGAAACCCCGCGTAAATGGTGACGGCCGGCGTCGTCCGCGTTTCCTTAGCGAGGACGGTCAGGCCGTTGGCCAGGACGTGGCGTGTCGGCGAGAGTCCGCGGTGGGTGATCACGAGGCTCCGGAAACCGGTTCGAAACGGCCGATGACGCGATTCGACGCCGTCAGCCGCGCGGCAGCGGCCCTGGCGACATCTTCAAGTGTCACAGCCTGGATGCGATCGGCGATTGAGAGGAAATAGCGCCAGCTCGCGATCGTCTCGAAGAAACCGAGCTGATGCGCGACATTCGTGATGCTGTCCTGCTCGAACACGAACCGTGCCCGGAGCTGGGTCTTGGCCTTTCGAAGCTCCTGCTCCGTGACGCCTTGCCGACGGACGAGGTCGACCGCCTCGAGGACCGCCGACTCCAGGGCATCGAGGCTGGTTCCGTCGGTCGCGGTCAGAGAAAGCGTGTAGAGGAAGGGCTCCTGTGTCGGGACAAGTCCGCCGCTGACCGCTGATGCCAGGCCGGTGTTGACCAGCGCCTGATACAGGCGAGCACTTCGCTGCGGGGGCGGCGTCCGGAAGCTGGCCCAGAGGTTCAGCCCTTTCGCACCGGTCAACACGCTGTCGAGCACCAGCAGCGGAAAGAAGTCCGGGTCGGTGGCCGCCGGCGCGTGATAGCCCACCTTGAGATAGGCGGTGGTTCCCTCTTTTGAAACCGTCAGTCTCCGCTCGCCGAGCTGCTGAGGCTCCGGCGTGCGGCGTCGCTTCGAGACCTCTCCCCCAGGAATACTGCCGAAACGGCGGGCGGCGCTCTTCAGCGCATCGTCAGCGTCGACGTCGCCAACGATCACCAGCGTGGCGTTGTTCGGGACGTAGTGCTGACGGTAATAGCCGTACAGGTCATCGCGCGTCATCGTCTGCAGATCACCGAGCCAGCCGATCGTCGGATGCCGGTACGGGTGGGCGTGAAATGCCGCCGCGGTCAGCTCCTGATCCAGCAGCTGTTCCGGATCGTTCTCTCCGCCTTGCAGCTCCGAGATGATGACGGTACGTTCGGATTCGACGTCGGCCGGGTCGTAGAGGCAGCTCGCCATCCGCTCAGCTTCGATGAAGAGCATGTGGTCGAGCGCATCGCGCGTAGCGGTTTCCGTGTACGTCGTCTGATCGATCCAGGTGTAGCCGTTCCAGTAGCCGCCGTACTGTTCGATGATCCCTTTGACCTTCTCGCGGGGAATGTTGGTCGTGCCCTTGAAGTTCATGTGCTCGACCCAGTGCGAGATTCCCGTCAGGCCAGGAAGTTCGTCCTTCGACCCGACGCGATACCAGCACCAGACCGACGCCAGCGGCGCCGTGTGCTCTTCCTGCACGAGCACGCGCAGCCCGTTGTCCAGGAATTCCTCGCGAACGCCCATCCAAAAATCATAGCGTGCCGGCCAGGCCGGACTGCTTTGCTGACCGACTAGTAGTGCTGACAGTCGGGTCGCGCAGCGACCGACCGGCAAAAGCTTGCCATGCCGTAGCTTTAGCGAAGGCGGGGCGGGATAACATTGAGGTTTATGCCCGAGTGGAAAGACACGGTAAACCTGCCTCGTACAGGTTTTCCGATGAAGGCCAACCTCCAGACGGCCGAGCCCGAAGCGATCGCCCGCTGGGACGCCATGAACCTGTACGGGCAGATTCGCGAGAAGCGTCACGGCGCGCCGCGGTTCGTGTTCCACGACGGTCCGCCCTACGCCAACGGCCGGATCCATCTCGGCACCGCGCTCAACAAGATTCTCAAGGACATCGTCATCAAGTCCCGATCGATGGCCGGCTTCGATGTGCCGTACATCCCCGGGTACGACTGCCACGGCCTGCCGATCGAGCTGAAGGTCGACCGGGAGCTCGGCGCGAAGAAGCGCGACATGTCGGTCGCCGACGTCCGCCGCGCCTGCCGCGAGTACGCCGCGCGCTTCATCGACGTGATGACCGAGGAGTTCAAGCGTCTCCTCGTCTTCGGCGACTGGCCGCACTACTACCTGACGATGGACTACCGCTATCAGGCGGACATCGCGCGAGCGCTGGGGAAGTACGTCGAGCATGGCCTGGTCTACAAGGGCAAGAAGCCGGTCCACTGGTGCATTCACTGCCGTACCGCTCTTGCGGAAGCCGAAGTCGAATACGCGGACCATTCGTCTCCCTCGATCTACGTCGAGTTCCCGCTGAACCCGGCGAGTGCGCCGGACGTGGCCTCGCGCATCCCTGAACTCGCTGGCCGCGATGTCTCGGTGCTGATCTGGACGACCACGCCGTGGACGATCCCGTCAAACATGGCGGTCGCGTTTCACCCTGAGTTTGATTACGCCGCCTACGACGTGGACGGCCGCGCCGTCATCATCGCTGAGGAGCTCGCGGAGGCCGTTGCGCAGATCGTCAAGAAGCCGCTGGGACGGCCGCTGGCGCGTATGAAAGGCAGGGCGCTCGAGGGGCTTCGCTTCAAACATCCCCTTTACGAGCGGGACTCGGTCGGTGTCCTCGCCGACTACGTCACGCTCGAACAAGGCACCGGCGTCGTGCATACCGCTCCAGGACATGGCGCGGATGACTACCTGACCGGCGTGAAGTACGGCTTGGAGATCTACGCACCGATCGGCCCGGGCGGGCAGTTTCTCGACACCGTCGAACTGTTTGCAGGCCAGCGTGTCTTCGACGCGAACCAGAACGTCGAGCAGGCGCTTCACGAGCGCCACCGGCTCTGGCATCGAGAGACGTTCTCGCACCAGTACCCCCACTGCTGGCGCTGCCACAACCCGGTGATCTTCCTCGCGACATCGCAGTGGTTCGTCCGCCTCGACGGCGACCCGGTCATCCAGGGTGAGGACGGGCAGACGCGAACACTGCGTCAGGCAGCGCAGCACGCGATCGATCACCAGGTGAAGTGGATCCCGCGCTGGGGACGCGACCGGATCTTCAACATGGTGAGCAACCGTCCTGACTGGTGCATTTCGCGCCAGCGGGCCTGGGGCGTGCCGATCCCTGCTCTCGACTGCACGGCGTGCGGCGAAGCTGTGCTGACACACGGACTGATCGAGAAGGCCGCGACCGTCTTCGAGCAGTATGGCGCCGATGCCTGGTACGAGCGGCCAATCGAAGAGTTCCTGACGCCAGGACTCGCATGCCCGTCATGCGGCGGGACGGCGTTCGAACGCGCGTACGACATTCTCGACGTCTGGTTCGACTCCGGCTCGAGCCACGAGGCCGTGCTGGCACGCCAGCCGGAGCTCGGATGGCCGGCAGACATGTATCTCGAAGGCAGCGATCAGCATCGCGGCTGGTTCCAGAGCTCGCTGCTGATTGCGCTCGGCACGCGCGGCCGCCCGCCGTACCGGCAGGTGCTGACGCACGGGTTCTTGATCGACCTCGAAGGCCGCAAGATGTCGAAGTCGGTCGGCAACGTCATTGCGCCGCAGGACGTCATCAAGGAGAGCGGGGCGGAAATCATCCGGCTGTGGGTCGCGCTGAGCGAGTTCACCGAAGAGCTCCGTGTCAGCAAGGAGATCCTCACACGCGTCGTTGACGTCTATCGCAAGCTGCGGAATACGTGCCGGATCCTCGTGGCGAATCTGTACGACTTCGATCCGGCCACCGATTCCATCCCGCTCGAACAGCTCGACGCGGTAGACCGCTTCGCGCTCGCCCGGTATGGAGAAGCCGCCGAGCGGATGCTGCGTGCGTACGACGAGTACGACCTCTCGACGGTCGCGCAGACACTGAACACGCTGCTGACGGTGGACCTGAGCGCGTTCTATGTGGATGTGACGAAGGACCGGATGTACACGCTCAACGCGAAGTCACACGAACGGCGCTCGACGCAGACGGCGATGTACATCATCTGCGACGGGCTGGCCAGGCTGCTCGCGCCGATCCTGCCCGTGACGGCAGACGATCTCTGGCGCCATCTGCCAGGCCAGCGCTGTGAGTCGGTGCACCTCGCGGACTTCCCGAAGGTGGCTGCCCTTCCAGACTCTTCCGTCACCGGCACATGGGAGCGTCTGCTCGTGGTTCGCGAAACCGTCAACGCGGCTCTCGAAGAGAGGCGAAAGGAAAAGATCATCGGCAATGCGCTTGGCGCCCGTGTGGTCATCACGGCCAGCGGGCCTGTGGCCTCGCTGCTCGAGGCCAACCAGCGGCATCTGCCGATGCTGTTCAACGTCTCCGACGTCGCCCTGCACGTGGGCGCCGCCGACGGCGCGGACGAAGTGAGTGTGGTCGTCGAAAAGGCGCCCGGGGTGAAGTGCGCCCGGTGCTGGCGTTTCGTCCCCAGCGTGCGCACCGAGCCGGAGTGGTCGGGCATCTGTGATCGCTGCCACGACGCGCTGACGCGATAATCAAACATCGATGTCAGGCCGCGTTCAGGTTATCGTCGCCACCACGGTGGTCGTGCTCGATCAGCTCGTCAAGGCGGCTGTTCGCAGCCGTCTCGAGCTGCACGAGAGCGTCACGGTGGTGCCAGGCTTCTTCGATCTCACACGCGTCCACAACACGGGCGCGGCGTACGGCTTTCTCAACGGCGTCGATTTCCCGTTCAAGGCGGCACTTCTGGCCTGCGTGGCGATGGCGGCGTTGATCGGCCTCGGGATATACGCGGCAACGCTCGATCACCGCCAGCAGTTGACCCGATTGGGGCTGACGCTGGTCATCGGCGGGGCCGCCGGCAACCTGATCGATCGCGTCACGATGGGGTACGTGCTCGACTTCTTCGATGTGTACCGCGGGAACTGGCACTTCTGGGCGTTCAATGTTGCGGACTCGGCCATCACAATCGGCGTCGTGCTGATGGTGCTCGAGCTGCTTGGCCTGGGGCGGATGCGTGTATCCAGAACTCTTTAAGCTCGGCCCGTTCACCGTCTACACCTACGGCGTCCTGCTCGCCGTCTCGTACCTCATCGGGCTGCGCCTGTCGATGTGGCGGGCGAACCAGCGGGGACTGAACCCGCAGCGCGTTCTGGATCTCGGGATTTACATCATCATCGCGGCGCTGGTCGGCGCGAAGCTGCTCCTGCTGGTGGTCGAATTCGACCAGTTCAAGAGTCCACGGGATCTACTCAACCTGGCGCGGCTCGGCGGCGTGTTCTACGGCGGTTTCCTGCTCGCCGTTGGCGTGGGCTTCTGGTACGTCATGAAGCACCGCATGCCGTTCTGGACGACCTGCGATGTGGCGGCACCCGGAATCGCGCTCGGCCACATCACGGGACGGCTCGGCTGCCTGGCCGCGGGGTGCTGTTATGGCAAGCCGACGGACGTTTCATGGGCGGTCACGTTTACGAACCCGCTGGCCAACGCCAATGTCGGCACTCCTCTTGGCATCCCGCTCCACCCAACGCAGCTCTACGAGGCTGGCGCCGCGCTGATCATCCTCATCGTGCTGCTGGCAACGGAACGCCGCGGGCGCGCGTTCGCGGGCCGCACGTTCTGGTTGTACATGTTTCTGTACGCCGTGTCGCGATTCATCATCGAGATGTATCGCGGCGACCCGCGCGGCACGGTCTTCGGCGTGCTGTCAACGTCGCAGTTCATCGCCGTCGTGCTCGCACCGATCAGCCTCTTCATGCTGTTCTGGCTGTCCAGACAATCGCCTCAAACGCCGGAAAGCTCATCGAAGCGACGACGAGTCGCGGCGTAGGCCGTGGTCGAATTCGACGTCCCCGCCGACTACGACGGGCAGCGGCTCGATCGCGTGCTGGTCTCGATGCTGGCAGACCATTCGCGCGCGCAGCTTCAGCGGTTGATCACCGACGGCTGCATCCGCCTTCGCGGCTCAGTCGCGCTCAAGCCGAACACGATCGTCCGCGAGGGCGACCACGTCGAGGTCGAGGTTCCCGAGCCGGCACCATCGGAGATCGCCGCCGAGGCGCTGGATCTGGACATCCTTCACCAGGATGCGGACATTGCCGTGCTGAACAAGCCAGCGGGCATGGTGGTGCATCCGGGGGCTGGGCATTCCTCCGGCACGCTGGTGAACGCATTGCTCCACCACATGAGCGATCTGAGCGGCATCGGCGGTGAACGGCGGCCGGGCATCGTGCACCGGCTCGACCGCGGCACGTCAGGCGTCATGGTGATCGCAAAGAACGACGCGGCTCACCAGGAACTCTCCCGGCAGTTTCACGATCGTGAAATCGAAAAGGAGTACATCGCGCTCGTTTGGGGTGTGGTGCAGGCCGGACGGCGAATCGATGCGGCGATCGGCCGCGACCCGGGTAACCGGCAGAAGATGTCCTCGCGGGCAAAGCACGCACGTGAGGCGGTGACACGCATCACTCGCGCCCACCACATGCCTGGACTGACGCTATGCCAGTTGGCCATCCATACCGGCCGCACGCATCAGATCCGCGTGCACCTCAGTGCGATCGGCCATCCGATCGTCGGAGACGCCCTCTACGGCGGCGTCCACCGGCGCGTCGCCGGCGACATCCGCGCCGTGCAGCGGCTCGAGCGCCCCTTCCTCCATGCGGCACGGCTGGTCTTCAAGCATCCGCGCGACGGCCGCCGCCTCGAGTTCATCGCGCCGCTCCCCGAGGATCTGATGTCTGTCTTGAACGACTTGCCAGGGTGGGCCGACCGTGACGAATGAACCGCTTGTTCCCCGCGAAATCACCCGGATCTACCAGGGACGCATATTCACCGTTCAAACCGAGAAGGTCACGCTGGCCAGCGGCGCGGAGTTCACGGCGGAAATCATCCGCCACCCGGGCTCGGTCGTCATCGTGCCAGTGACCGCCCAGGGTGAAGTGGTGCTCGTGCGCCAGTACCGGTTCGCCATTGGCCGGTTCGCCTGGGAACTGCCGGCGGGAAGCCTGAAAGCCGGAGAGGACGCGGCGGCTGCGGCCGGCCGCGAATGCCAGGAAGAGATCGGGCTCGTCCCCTCGACGCTCACGCCGCTCGGGTCGTTCTTTCCAACGCCCGGCTACTGCGACGAGGAGATGCACTTCTTCCGGGCGGACGGGCTGCGCGAGCCGACGGCGGAGGAGACCGCAAGTCCCGACGAGGATGAGGACATCGAACCGCGACCGTTCTCCGTGGAAGCAATCCGCCGAATGATCGCCGACGGCGAGATCATCGATCTCAAGACCGTCGGTGGGATTGCGCTGCTCGGTCGCTGAACGGGCGTCGGTTACTGGACCGGCGGCTGCACCCGCCGGCCGGCGCGGCGATCGCCTGGTGATTTCTGCGCCGGAAGAAGCGCAAGCAGCAGTACCTCGTCCACGGTCTGCACATAGTGGATCGCCATGTCGCGGCGCAGTTCGTCGGTGAGGTCTTCGTTCACGTTCTTCTCGTTCTGCCGCGGCAGGATCACTTCGCGGATGCCGACGCGCCTGGCGGCCAGCACCTTCTCCTTGATGCCGCCAACCGGGAGCACGCGGCCCGAGAGCGTGATCTCTCCGGTCATCGCGATGTCCCCACGCACTGCCCGGCGGGTCACCTCGGATGCCAGTGCGGTGGCAATGGTGACACCTGCCGAGGGACCGTCCTTGGGAATCGCACCCGACGGGACGTGCAGGTGGATCTCGGCATTCTTGAAGAAGTCCGGGTCGGCCCCGTAGGCTGCCGCATGTGCCCGGAACCACGACAACGCCGCGCGGGCCGATTCCTTCATCACGTCGCCGAGCTGCCCGGTGAGCGTCAACGTGGCCGTGCCGGCCATCCGTGAGGCCTCGATGAAGAGCACGTCTCCGCCGGCCGGCGTCCAGGCCAGTCCAATCGCGACGCCCGGATCCTTCGTCCGTTCCTCAATCTCCTCGTCGATGAACGTCGGTGCGCCCAGCATCTCGACGACGATCGTCGGAGTGATCGTGAGCGGGCTTTCATCGCCTTCGGCGCGCCTCCGCGCAGCCTTGCGGCACAACGCGGCAATCTCGCGCTCCAGGTTGCGAACGCCGGCCTCGCGTGTGTAGCCACGGATCACGGCCCGCAGCGCGCCGTCGGTGATCGTGAGCTGCTCCGCCGTCAACCCGTGGTTCGCGATCTGTTTCTGCACGAGATGCTCGCGGGCGATGGCCAGTTTCTCTTCCTCGGTGTAGCCCGGTATCTCCAGCACCTCCATGCGGTCCCGAAGAGCCGGTGGAACCGGATCGAGCACGTTCGCGGTGGTGATGAACAGGACTTCCGAGAGGTCGAACGGCACGTCGAGATAGTGATCGCGGAACGTGCTGTTCTGTTCCGGGTCCAGGACCTCGAGCAGCGCCGAGGCTGGATCGCCTCGGAAGTCGGAGCCGAGCTTGTCGATCTCGTCGAGGATGAAGACAGGGTTCCTCGACTCAGCGCGGCGGATGCCCTGCAGGATCTGTCCGGGCAGGGCCCCGATGTACGTCCGGCGGTGGCCGCGAATTTCGGCCTCGTCACGCATGCCTCCGAGCGACACGCGGACGAACTTCCGGCCGAGCGACTGTGCGATCGACCGGGCCAGTGACGTCTTGCCCACGCCGGGAGGGCCGACAAAGCAGAGGATCGGCCCCTTGACGGCCGGATTCAGCTTCCGCACGGCGAGGTACTCGAGGATGCGATCCTTCGCTTTCTCGAGCCCTGAGTGATCGTGGTCCAGCGTCTGCTTCGTCCGGAGCAGGTCGATTACTTCATCGGTGCGTTTCTGCCACGGCAGCGTCACCAGCCAGTCCAGGTACGTGCGCGACACCGTGTATTCGGCCGCGGCGACAGGCATCTTGGCCAGGCGGTCGAGCTCGCGCTGAGCCTCCTTCTTGACCGTGTCGGGCATTCCGGACGCGTCAATCTTCTGCTGCAGCTCCTCGATCTCCTTGGTCTGGTCGTCGCCTTCTCCCAGTTCCTTCTGAATCGCCTTGAGCTGTTCGCGCAGAAAGTACTCGCGCTGGTTCTTGCCGACTTCGGACTGCACCTGCGACTGGATCTTCGAGCCGAGCTCCAGCACCTCCAGCTCTTTGATCAGAATCCGGTTCAACGCGTCCATCCGCGCGCGCACGTCGAGCGTCTCGAGCACTTCCTGCTTGATCGGGGTGGCGATCGTCGTGAGGCTCGAGGCGATGAAGTCGGCGAGGCGCCCGGCTTCGGTGATGTTTGTCGCGAGCGTCTGAAGATCGTCCGACAGCAGCGGCGACAGCGAGACGACTTGCTGAAAGTTCGTCTTGATGTTGCGCAGTAGGGCGTCGATCTCGAGACGGTCGTCTTCGCGAAGGGCCTCGACCGCTGGGGTGACGCGCGCGCGGAGGTAGGGCTGGGTTTCCTTGACCTCTTCGAGGCGCAGCCGCTCGAGCCCCTGGACGATGAGCCTGAGGCTGCCGTCCGGCAACTTGAACATCTTGTGAATCAGGCTCGCCGTTCCGACGTCGTACAGGTCGGACTGCTGCGGCTCCTCGACGGAGGCGTCGCGCTGGGTGAAGACACCGATCAACTTCCCCTGTGAGATGGCTTCGTCAATCAGTCGGACAGAGCTTTCGCGAGCCACGGCCAGCGGCATGAACGAATTCGGGAAGAGCACCGTGTCGCGTAGCGGAAGGATCGGCAGCTCATCAGGAACTGCGATCGGACGATCGCCGGCGGACAGCTCTTCCAGATCCAGCGTCTCGTCACTCATGGCGGGAATCCTCTCCGATTGGCACCGTGCCGTCAAAGTTGATCGGCATTGCGGCTGAAAAACAAAACTCCCAACCTCCGATTCCCGGTTCCCCGATTCGGGAACGGAGGATCAGAAGCTGGGAGTTCGGGCCGTGGCTGGAGTTCAAGGAACGCCGTTGAGGCGTTCCGGGGACTTAGCTCGACATGTCGAAGAAGAGCCCCGACGACCCGCGCTTCGCGAGCGCACGCTCACGCTGCTCCGCCGTCTCGCGCGCTTCCTCGCAATCCTTGCAGCGGACCGCGAACGGCAGCGCCCGCAGGCGCGCCTCGGAGATCTGGTCGCCGCACTCGAAACAGTCGCCGTAGGTGCCCTCTTCGAGCCGGCGCAGCGCCGCGTCGATCTTGTTGAGGGTCTCGGACTTCATCTGGATGAGCGCGAACTCGATATCCTCCTGGATGTCGACCTCGGAACTCTCACCCTGATCCAGAACGTCGCGCTCCTTGTTGCCCTCGAGACGAACGTCGCGCATCCGACCCTGGACCTCGCTGAGCAGTTCGCGGCGGCGGTCTTCGAGCATCTTCTTCAGCTCGTTGTAGCGGTTCTTCGCCGCCCCCTTGGTTTTCGTCGTCGTCGCCATGATGCCTGCCGCTCCCTTCGCTGGCGGCCCCTTGATGCCGCCGATTTAGTGCGCCCTTTAAGTGCAATGAATGTGCCGAAGGAAGCAGTCGTAAATGGGGCTCCAGTCGCGTGTTTAAGACTCCGAAGGACCGTGGTTCCGTGAGCGTTCGCCTAAACGGCTAAGCTCCAATATAAGAATGACTTAGACCAAGTGTCCGTTGAAGCCGCGCTTAGCGACTGCTTCTGTGTTCCTTAGACGCCGGCCGGCGCGAAAGGGTTTTCGAGGGAAATGTACACGGAAGAGGACGCAAAATCCGTCACGAACCGCGTCATAGCTGCCTCAATAGCTTGAAATCACCCACACAAAGATCGTAGATATTTCGACACTATGACGACAATCCGCTACTGCAAGAACCTGCTACCGATGGAAGGGTTGGGCACAATCCCTCGTGAGGCCAGGAGGTCGCCGCTCCGCCGGCTGCCGGTGCGGAGCCACTTCTCGTAGAGCCGGAGGACGTCGGCATTCGAGGAGAGGGAGGTGCGTTCGCTGACCTCGCCCAGCACGTCGACGAAATCGGTGAACTTGTCCGACAGCTCGTCGAAGACATCGCCCAGGGTGTTGTCGCCGCGGCGGGCCAGCGAACGGTAGGCGACCTCGCCGAGATGGATGTAGTAGTCGATGTCGACCAGGCTGCGATTGAAGCTGTCGGAGAAGAACCCGGAAAAGAACAGCGACTGATCGCCGACGCTTCGGAGGCCGTCGCGCTGCGCGGACCCGGCGGCCTGCAACGCTCGCGCGAGCCTCGTGCAGAGCGGGCCGTCGCCAGCGCGTGAGTCCGCGTGGACGAATCCCGTGAGCAGGTTCACCACGTAGAAGGACGTCAGCTCGTGAGCCGACACGCGCTGATTCTGCATCGCCGTTTCGACCAGCTCGCGAAAGAATTCAGTAGGCGACTCGCTCCGCAACATCGTGTCGGCCATGAGTCCTCCGTCCCTGCGCCGCGTGTAAGGCGGTGACAAGTTGCACGCGCCGCAAGGCGGCACGTGTGAAACATCGGGCTGCAATCCGTATTCCGGCGAATTTGTGGTGATTTACGCCCGATTATACGGATAAATGCGTGAAGCACAACGCCGCACGCACAGATTGCTCACGCGCGGAGACGTATGCGAAGCTGGGGGATGGCCTGTCCCGTGTGCGATCAGCGGAAGGCGCGGCGCGCGTGTCCGGCGCTGGGGCAGACGATCTGCACGGTGTGCTGCGCGACGAAGCGGCTCGTCGAGATCAACTGTCCGCCGGATTGCGCTCACCTCGCCGCAGCCAGGGAACACCCCGCGGCAGTCGTCAAGCGGCAGCAGGAGCACGACGTCGCCCTCCTGCTCCCGACGATCCGCGAGCTGACCGAGCGCCAGCATCAGTTGTTTTTTCTCTTCCATACCGCCATCGCTCGGCACACGCCCGACGGCTTCGGACGGTTGAATGATGACGATGTGGCCGGGGCTGCGGGAGCGCTGGCGGCAACCTTCGAGACGGCCGCGCGCGGAGTGATCTACGAGCACGCTCCCGAATCACCGGTTGCAGGCCGGCTCGCCGCGGACTTGAGGACCATGCTCGAGGAGATGCAGAAGCAGGGCGCCAAGGTCTACGACCATGAGACCGCGGTGGTCCTGAGGGCGATCGAACGGGGTGCCAGAGAGGTCCGCACGCAACTGGACGGGGCTCAGGACGCCTACCTGCTGCTGGTGAGCCGCCTGCTTCACGTCAATCGAATGGCCAGAACAGGAAATCAGCCAGCGGAGGCGGCTGGCCCGGACGCAAGTACCAATAGCTCGATCGTCCTGCCCTGACCTGATAAAATCCTTCGTTTGTAGTTCCTGAGGAATTCATGGCAAAACGATGTGAAGTCTGCGGCAAGGGTCCGGTGGTGGGACGTACGGTGTCTCATGCGCACAATGTCGGCCCCCGCCGTTTCGAGCCGAACCTGCAGACCGTGCGCGCAGTGATCAAGGGCACCACGAAGCGAATTCGCGTCTGCACCCGCTGCCTGCGTGGCGGCAAGGTCACCAAGGCCGCTTGATGCGGCAGGCGATTTCGTCGCCCGATGCCCCGAAGGCAATGGGCGCTTATTCCCCTGCCATCCGGGCGGGCAATCTCCTGTTCATCTCGGGGCAGATTCCAATCAATCCGGCGACCGGCGAGCTCGTCTCGGGCAGCATCACCGCTGAAGCCGAGCAGGTGATGCGCAACCTGTCGGCGCTCTTGAAGGCGGCTGGATTGGGCTTCGAGCACGTGGTCCGCACGACGGTCTTTCTCGCGGACATGAACGACTTCGCGGGGATGAACGAGGTGTACTCGCGTTACCTGGTTGACCCGCCGCCGGCACGCGCAACTGTGCAAGTGGCGCGTCTGCCGCGAGACGTGCGTATCGAAGTGGACGCGATCGCCGTCATACCCTAGACTCGCGCCGTCCGCTCCACGCCCAGTACGCCCTGCACGCCCTTGATCGACTTGATCACCTTGTCGAGGTGTTTCACGTCACGGATCTCGACGGTCATGTCGATCCGCGCCTGCTGATCGTCTCCGGTCCGGGCCTGCATGTTGGTGATGTTGGTATTGATGTCCGACACCTTCGCGCTGATCTCGGCGAGCATCCCCTTCCGATCTTCGACTTGCATCGTCAGGCGGACGATGTAAGGCGCGTCACCGGCGGCCTGATCCCACTCGACGTCGATCCTCCGCTCAGGGTCGAACATCAGGTTGAGCACGTTCGGACAGCCCGCGCTGTGCACAGAGACGCCTTTGCCACGGGTGATGTAGCCGACGATCTTCTCGCCGCGAATCGGGTTGCAGCACTTTGCCCGGAACACCATCACGTCGTCCGTGCCGCGAACCTTGATCTTGTCGGCGCCGGTGCCAGGTTGAAAGACGCGCTTGACGACAGAGATGACCGTTGATTCCGGCGCCTTCTCCTTGAGCTCCGCCGGGACCGACTTCTGGAGAACCGTGCGCGCCGACAGCTTGCCGTAGCCGATATGCGCCAGCAGCTCCTCGGAGGTGCGCGCGCCGTACTCCGACGCGAACTTCGAGAGCTCTGTGCTCTCGAGCACGGTGCCTGGATTCAGCCCAAACTTGCGGGCCTCCTTGTCGAACAACCGGCGCCCGAGCTCGATGCTGCGCACCCGCTCCTCGCCCTGCAGCACGTGCTTGATCTTGCTGCGCGCACGTGACGTGGCGACGAACGAAAGCCAGTCGCGGCTTGGCTTGTGACCCGCCTGCGTGACGATCTCCACGATGTCGCCGTTCTGCAGCCGAGACCGCAACGGCACCATGCGGCCGTTGATCCGCGCGCCCACGCACTGGTTGCCGACATCGGTGTGAATGCTGTACGCGAAGTCGACCGCCGTGGCGCCGCGCGGAAGCGACCGCACTTCGCCCTTCGGCGTGAAGATGTAGACCTCTTCGGGATACAGGTCGATCTTGAGGTTCTGCAGGAACTCCTGCGGGTCGCGCACCTCCTGCTGGACTTCGAGGAGCTGCCGCATCCACTGAAAGTAGCGCTCGTCGCGGTGATCGCCGACACGCCCTTCCTTGTACTTCCAATGCGCGGCGATGCCTTCCTCCGCCCGCCGGTGCATTTCCTCGGTCCGGATCTGCACTTCGAGCGGGAAGCCATGGTCGCTGATGACCGACGTATGCAGCGACTGATAGCCATTGGGGCGCGGCATCGCGATAAAGTCCTTGATCCGGCCCGGCACCGGCGCCCACGTCTGGTGAATGATGCCGAGCGTCGCGTAGCAGTCCTTCACCGACTGGGTGATCACGCGGAGCGCGACGAAGTCGTAGACGCGCTCGAGATCGATCTTCTGCCGTTTCAGCTTGAGATGAATGCTGTACAGGCGCTTGATGCGGCCATCGAGCTTGATGACGGGAATCTGGGCGCCTTGCAGCTTGGCGCTGAGCGTCTTGCTCAGCTCGTCGATAACCGCTTCGGCTGCCTTGCGCTTCGCCTCGACCTTGGCGCGAAGTCCCTCGTAGGCCTTCGGCTCGAGGTATCTGAACGACAGTTCCTCGAGCTCGTTTTTCACCTTGCTCATCCCGAGCCGGTTGGCGATCGGCGCGTAGATGTCGAGCGTTTCCTGCGCGATCTTGACC
>Ga0247830_10000300_pt1 | contig 16937 bp, 12 predicted proteins | sample 12C_Control_Day5_FD_207766 | JGI IMG/M metagenome (GOLD analysis project Ga0247830, IMG submission 207766) | Soil microbial communities from agricultural site in Penn Yan, New York, United States - 12C_Control_Day5 | ecosystem: Environmental > Terrestrial > Soil > Agricultural land | place...
CCATCGCCTGAACCGTTGACGTTGACGTTGACGTTGTCGTTGACGGCGACGAGTAAAGGCGCCGCGGACCCATGTACTCGTCGCCGTCAAGGACAACGTCAACGTCAACGATTCAGCTGCATCATGCCGCCGGCAGGGCGATCGTGACTGTCGCGCCCTGCCCCGGCGCGCCGCCGAGGCGCATGGCGCCGCGGTGGTGGCGGACGATCGCGGCGACCACGGTCAGGCCGAGGCCGACCCGCCGGTCCGGGCGCGAGGTGACGAACGGCGCCGCCGCGTCGTCGGCGACCGTCGGATCGAAGCCGGTGCCGGTGTCGGCGACGGTCACCACCACCGCGCGATCGCTGGCGCGCACCGCGACGTGCAGCGCCCCGCCGGCCGGCATCGCGTCGCGGGCGTTGAGCGCCAGGTTGACCAGCGCGCGCTCGAGCTGGGCGGCGTCGGCGACCACCGGCGGCAGGGCCGGCTCGATCACGACCTCGACGGCGATCGTCGCGCCGACCACCGCCTCGAGGGTCGGGCGGGCCCGCCGCACCAGCTCGCCGAGATCGAGCGCGGTCGGGCTCGGCGCGGTGCGGCCGACGAAGTCGAGCAGCCGCCCGGCCAGGTCGCCGTCGAGCCCGCCGCCGGCGACGATCGCGCCGGCCAGCGCCTCGAGCGCGGCCCGCCGGCGCGCGCCGTCGAGCTGCTCGTCGAGGTCGCGGCGGGCGCCGACGTCGCGGGCGACGCCGAGCACGCGCACCAGCCGGCCGCGCTCGTCGGCGACCGGGCGCAGGTGGGCCTCGACCCAGGTGATCGAACCGTCGGGGCGGAGGACGCGGTACTCGACGGCGGCGCCGCCGGCGCGGGCCGTGGCCTCGACCGCGGCGCGATCGTCGGGGTGGATCGCCGCCGTCCACCGCGACGGATCGGCGAGCAGGTGCTCGACCGACCACCCCCACACCGCGGCGGCGTGCGGGCTGACGTACTCGAGCGCCCCGTCGTCGACCCGCTGCGACCACAGCACGATCGGCAGCTCGCGGGCGAGCTGCTGGAAGCGCTGCTCGCTGGCCCGCAGCGCGGCGATCGCGGTCTCGCGCTCGTCGACGTTGTGGAAGCTGGCCACCACCGCGGCGACGGTCGGCTCGTCGAGCAGGTTGGTCGCGGTGACCTCGATCCACTGGAAGTGGCCGCGCGGGTGGCGGCGGCGCACGGTCATGCGCGCGATCGCCCGCGGCGCCGCCAGCAGGCGCTGGAACCGCGCCCGCGCCCCGGTCTGATCGTCGGGGTGGAGCAGCGCGAACAGATCCTTGCCGACCAGCTCGCCGGCCGGGTAGCCGTGGACCCGCTCGGCGCTCGGCGCGGCGTAGGTGATGCGGCCGTGGCGATCGAGCAACCCGAAGGTCTCGGGGCTGTGCTCGAGGAACGCGGTCAGCTTGCGCTCGCACCGGCTGGCCCGCAGCGCCAGCTGGGCGTGCGCCGCCTGCGCGCGGCCGCGCTCGAACGCGGTCGCGATCGCCGCCGCCAGCCGGCCCGGCCCGGCGTCGGCCGCGGTCGCCACCGCCGCGGGCGCGTCGCCGTCGGCCGGCGCGTCGCCGCCGATGATCACCGCCGGCGCGCCGGCGCCGGGACCGGCCAGCCACCGCCGCCACGCCGGCCCGGGGCCGCCGCCGTGATCGTCGATCACCAGCAGGTCGGGGCGGGCCTCGGCCGCCGGCGGCAGCGCGGTCCGCTTGATCGTGGCGCCGCCCAGCCCGGCGTCGGCGAGCGGTCCGAGCAGCCAGCCGAGGTCGTCGCGCGGCGACACCACCAGCACGCGCGGCGCCGGCGCCGGCGTCCCAGCGCCGCGGGACAGGGGCGACACCTCGAGGGCTGCGGCCAGGCTCATGGGCCGGCAGTCTCGATTGGCCGGCCGCGCCGCTCCAGTTGGGCGGGCGCGCGGCCAGACCGTCGGGGTCCGTCCTACGGACGGGCGAACCCACGACGCGCCGATCACATCAGCCGGTTCTCGATGGCGAAGCGCGTGAGCTCGGCGGTGGTGGAGAGCCCGAGCTTCTCGAGCAGGCGCGCCCGGTACGTGCTCACGGTCTTGACCGACAGCTTCAGCTCCTCACCGATTTCGGAGATCGTCCGGCCGGCGCCGATGCGGCACAGGACCTGGTACTCGCGATCGGACAGGCGCTCGTGGACCGGCCGATCATCGTGGTCGAGCATCGCGGCCAGGCGCTCGGCCAGCGACGAGGTCACGTAGCGGCCGCCGGCCAGGATCTTGCGCACGGCGACCACCAGCTCCTGCGGCGCGGCGTCCTTGGTCAGGTAGCCGGCGGCGCCGGCCTTGAGGGCGCGGACCGCGTAGGCCTCCTCGGGGTGGACGCTGACCATCAGCACCGGCAGCCGGGGGTAGGTCTGGCGCACGTCCTTGAGCAGGTCGAGGCCGTTGCGGTCGGGCAGCGAGATGTCGAGGATCAGGACATCCCATGCGTCGGCGGCCAGGCGGCGGGCCAGCTCGGCACCGGACCCGGCCTCGCCGAAGTCGGCGCTGCCGAACTCCTCGGCGAGAATCTGACGGATCCCGTGGCGAACCACGGCGTGGTCGTCGGTGATCAGCACCCGCGGGCTCGCGTCGCTCACCGTCACGGGCACACCTTACCCGATCCTCGCCGCGCGGCCCGGCTGCCCTCCTCGGGTCGCGGCTCGACAACGCGCGGGTTCCGGGACATTGCTTGTCGTGATGCGCCCGATCGGGGCCACGCGCGAGACCGACGAGGACGTCGTCGATGCCCGCGAGCTCGCCCTCGCCGAGCAGGCTCAGCTGGCTGCTCACCTGTGCGAGGCGACGCTCGCGGTGATCGTCGCCGGCGCCGACGTGTGGGGCTGGTCGAGCGGGCTGCTCGGCGCCGGCGCCCGCGCCCGCGGCGAGGCCCTCGCCCGCGCGCTCGCCGGCGAGGATCTGCTGGTCGTGCCCGACGTCCAGGCCAGCCCCCGCCTGCGCGGCGAGCCCGCGGTCGTCGGTCCGCCGCCGCTGCGGTTCGTCACGGCCGTGCGCATCTCCGCCGCCGACGGCGCGCCGCTCGGCACCCTGTGCATCGCCGGGGTGCGGGTCCACGAGGTCGGCGCCGAGCACCGGCTGGCCCTGCGCGTGATCGCCCGCCAGGCCGGGCGGCTGATCGCCCAGGTGTCGGCCCGAGCGCCCGCGCCCGATCGTGCCGACGAGCTCGCCGACTTCGTCGACAACGCGCCGGTCGGCCTGCACGCGGTCGAGCCCGACGGCCGGTTCCGCTGGATCAACCGCACCGAGCTGCGCTGGCTCGGCCACACCCGCGAGGAGGTGGTCGGGCGCCTGCGCGTCCACGACCTGGTCGCGCCCGAGCGCCTCGACGCCTTCCGCGCCGACTTCGCCCGCCTCACCGCCGGCGAGCTCACCGCCGTCGAGACCGTGCTGCGCCGCCGCGACGGCACCGCCCTGCCGGTGCTGCTGTGCGCCAACGCGCTCCGCGACGAGGCCGGCGCGCCCTTGCGCTCGCGGGCGGTCGTGCTCGATCGCAGCGCGCTGCCCGAGCCGGCCCGCGCCGACGGCGGCCGGGCCGCGCGCACCCTCGAGCAGGTCCGGCTGGCGCTGGGCGCCGCCGAGGTGATCGTGTGGTACTGGGACGTGCTGACCAACACCGTGGTCTGGCACGGCGAGCTGGCCCGGCTGGCCGGCACCACCGAGCCGGCGCTCGACCTCACCGCCGACGGCGTGGCCCGCTGGGTCCACCCCGACGATCTGCCCGGCGTCGCCGCGGCGTTCGACCGCGCCCGGTCGGCCCGCACCGCGGTCCAGCACCACTTCCGCATCGTCCGCCCCGACGGCGCGATCCGCTGGCTGTGGGCCCGCGGCGAGCCGCGCGTCGACGCCGACGGCGAGGTGGTCAGCCTGTCGGGCGCGGTGCGCGACGTCACCGACGAGCGCATCGATCGCGACGCGATCGCGGCCGGCGAGCGCCGCCTGACCGAGGTGGTCGAGAGCATCTCCGATGGCTTCATCGCGCTCGATCCGGCGCTGTGCGTCACCTACGTCAACCGGCGCGCCGGCCAGCAGCTCGGCCGGGTCGCCGCCGAGCTGCTCGGCAAGCCGCTGTGGTCCGAGCTGCCCGAGCTGATCGGCACCCCGTTCCACGACGCGGTCGAGCGCGCCCACGCCGACGGCGTCGCCATCGAGCTCGAGCACCCCGGCCCCGACCAGGTCCGCTGGTTCCTCAGCCGGATCTACCCGCGCAGCGAGGGCGGCCTGAGCGTGTTCTTCGCCGACGTCACCGAGCAGCGGGCCGCGCGCGAGAGCCAGGCCCAGACCAACCGCCAGCTCCGCCTGCTGTCGGAGCGGCTGATCGCCGTGCGCGAGGAAGAGGCGGCGCGGCTGGCCCGCGAGATCCACGACGGCCTCGGCCAGACCCTGACCGCGCTCAAGCTCGACCTGGCCTGGCTGGGGGCGCGGCCGTCGGTCGACCCCGCCGACCTCACCGTCGCCCGCAAGCTGCGCGCCATGACCGGCCTGGTCGACGACCTGTTCGCCGCGATCCGCCGCATGGCGTCGGAGCTGCGGCCGCGCATGCTCGAAGATCTCGGCCTGGCCGCGGCGATCGAGTGGCAGGTCGGCGACTTCGCCACCCGCAGCCGCCTCCTGTGCGAGCTCGATCTCGGCGACGACCTCGACGTCCCCAAGGACGCCGCGATCGCCCTCTACCGCGTCCTCCAGGAGGGCCTGGCCAACATCGCCCGCCACGCCGCCGCGACCCGCCTCGCCATCCGCCTCCGCCGCGACGGCGACCACGCCGTCCTCGAGCTCACCGACGACGGCCGCGGCACCACGCCCGACCAGCTCGACGCGCCAACCTCGATCGGCATCCTCGGCATGCGCGAGCGCATGGCCCTGGTCGGCGGCACCCTCGACGTCCGCGGCGCCCCCGGCTGCGGAACGACCGTGATCGCCCGCGCGCCGCTCGCCTGATGCGAACGTTGTCGTTGACGTTGACGGCGACGGGATGCGCCGCGGAATCGGTGCTCAGTGAGTGCTCATGTGAACCGCTCGTCCTGAGCGAGGCCGACCGACGAAGGAGGGAGGCCGACGTCGAAGGACGGCACGACGGCACGACGGCACGACGGCACCCACGATCCAGGCGTGAACAGGTCGCGCCGCCCTTCGACGTCGGCGTCGGTCGCTGCGCTCCCTCCGCCTCGCTCAGGCCGAACGGAAGTGGGTGCTCGCGCCAGGTTCTCATCACCGCCCGGTGAACGGTCACGTCATCGAATCAGCGCAAACTGTTGGATCGTGATGCGGCCAGGCGGCCCGTGATGCACGGTGCGCCGGCGTCGCGGAGCATTCCGTCGCCGTCAACGTCAACGTCAACGATTTCAGTCGTGGACGCCCAGGTACGCCTTGCGGATCGCGTCGTCGGCCGCGAGCTGCTTGGCCGGGCCGGAGTGCACCAGGGTGCCGACCTCGAGGACGTGGCCGGTCGACGCGACCTTGAGCGCCATGTGGGCGTTCTGCTCGACCAGCAAGATGGTCGTGCCGTCGGCGGCGATCGTGCGCACGATCTTGAAGATGAGCTGGACGATGGTCGGGGCGAGGCCGAGCGACGGCTCGTCGAGCAGCAGCAGCTTGGGCCGGGCGATCAGCGCGCGGGCGATCGCCAGCATCTGCTGCTCGCCGCCCGACAGCGTGCCGGCGTTCTGGGTCAGGCGCTCGCGCAGGCGCGGGAACAGGTCGAGCGCGTGGGCGCGATCGCGGGCCAGCCCGGCCGCGTCGCGGCGCAGGTAGCCGCCGATCTCGAGGTTCTCGTCGACGGTGAGGTTGGCGAAGATGCCGCGACCCTCGGGCGCGTGGGCCAGGCCCATGGCGACGATCTGGTGCGGCGGGTGGCCGGTGATGTCCTTGCCGGCGAACGTGACCCGCCCCGCCGACGGACGGATCAGGCCGGAGATCGCGCGCAGGGTGGTGGTCTTGCCGGCGCCGTTGGCGCCGATCAGCGTCACCACCTCGCCCTCGGCGACCGAGAACGACACCCCGCGCAGGGCGTGGATGCCGCCGTAGCGGACCTCGAGCCCGGTGACCTCGAGCAGCGCCATCAGGTCCCCTCCCCCGCCGCGCCGCCCGCGCCGGCGTCGAGGTCGTCGCTCTCCGGCGCGCCCAGGTAGGCCTCGATCACCGCCGGGTCCTGCTGGACCTCGGCCGGCTTGCCGCGGGCGATCGTGCAGCCGTGATCGAGGACGGTGATGTGCTCGCAGATGTCCATGACCAGGCCCATGTCGTGCTCGATCAGCAGGATCGCCACGCCGAACCGCTCGCGCAGCGACTGGATCAGCGCCCGCATCGCGTGCTTCTCGTGGGTGTTCATGCCGGCGACCGGCTCGTCGAGCAGCAGCACCTTGGGCTCGGTCGCCAGCGCGCGGGCGATCTCGAGCCGGCGCTGATCGCCGTAGGGCAGGCTCTTGGCCTGCTCGCCGGCGCGGTGGCCGATACCGAGCACGTCGAGCAGCTCGAGCGACCGCTCGGCGATCGCCGCCTCCTCGGCCAGGTACAGCGGGGTGCGCAGGAACGTGCGCGCGAACCCCGACCGCGCCCGCACGCCGCCGGCGACGCGGACGTTGTCGAGCACGGTCAGCTCGCCGAACAGGCGGATGTTCTGGAACGTGCGCGCCAGCCCGGCGCGGGCGATCTGGTTGGGACGCCGCCCGTCGATGCGCTCGCCGGCCAGCCGGATCGTGCCGTGATCGGCCCGGTACACGCCGGTCAGCAGGTTGAACGCGGTGGTCTTGCCGGCGCCGTTGGGCCCGATCAGCCCGTGCAGGCCGCGCGGCGGCACGATCAGGGTCAGATCGGTGACCGCCTTGAGGCCACCGAACGCGATCGACAGCCCCTCGGCGGCCAGCGCCGGGACCGCGGCGGTCGCCGCCGGGGCGGCCGCGACGCTCACCGGGCCCTCCGGTGGAACAGCCGCTTCCACACGTCGAGCTCCCAGATCTCGCGGATGCCGAACAGGCCGTTCGGCCGCAGGATCATCATCAGGATCAACGCCAGCGCGTAGACGATCATGCGGTACTCGGCGAACTCGCGGAACAGCTCGGGCAGGATGGTCAGGCCGGCGGCCGCGACCACCACGCCGCTGATCGAGCCCATGCCGCCGAGCACGACGATGATGACGAGGTCGATCGACTTCTGGAAGCCGAGGTCGGCCGGGCGCAGGCTGTTGCCGAGCTCGTGGGCGTAGAGCGCGCCGCCGATGCCGGCGAAGAACGCCGACACCACGAACGCGTTGACCTTGACCCGGGTGGTCGGGATGCCCATGGCCTCGGCGGCGATCTCGTTCTCGCGCACCGCCAGCAGCGCCCGGCCCTTGCTCGACATCTTGAGCCGGTAGGCGGCGAGCAGGACGACCACCACGAACAGCCACACCCAGAACGGGTTCTTGGGATCGACGTAGTCGGGGGTGAACGAGAAGCCGAAGCCGCCGCCGAGGTGGTCGGCCAGCTCGAGCGGGCCGGCCGCCTCGATCTTGGCCGGGTCGGTGACCACGTCGTCGGTCTGCTGGAGCAGGACCCGGACGATCTCGCCGAAGCCGAGGGTGACGATGGCCAGGTAGTCGCCGCGCAGGCGCAGCGACGGCAGGCCGACCACCCACCCGGCCAGCGCCGCGACCAGGCCGCCGACGAGGCACCCGGCCAGCAGCAGCAGCTCGCCGGGGCCGAGGAAGCCGCCGTGCAGGCCGCTGATGCCGCCCTCCTCGGGCACGCCGAACAGCTTGAGGCCGCCGTAGAACACCAGCGCGGCGGCGGTGTAGCCGCCGATGGCCATGAAGCCGGCGTGGCCGAGCGAGAACTGGCCGGCGTAGCCGTTCACGAAGTTGAGCGAGACGCCGAGGATGATCGCGATCCCGATGTCGACCAGCAGCTTGCCGTGGAAGTCGCTCAGCGCCGGGGCCAGCGCGATCTGGATCAGGTAGGCGATGCCCAGCGCGGCCACGATCGGCCACGCCGACCAGACCACGGCCTTGGCCAGCGGCGGGCGATGGGCAGCGGCGCGTTCGGCCAGCGACTTCATGATCACACCTTCTCCACCGCGGCCTTGCCGAGCAGGCCGCCCGGCTTGAACAGCAGGACGATGATCAGGATGGCGAACACGTAGACGTCGCGCATCTGCGGCGACCGGTAGGCGGCGCCGAACATCTCGATGAACGCGATCAGGAACGCGCCGGCGACCGCACCGCGCACGTTGCCGATGCCGCCGACCACCGCGGCGACGAACGCCTTGAGGCCGAGCAGCACCCACAGGGCATCGGCGGTCTGCGACAGCTGGTTGTACTTGAGCCCGTAGATCATGCCGCCGGCCGCGGCCAGCCCCGACCCGATCATGAACGTCATCGAGATGACCCGGTCGACGTTGATGCCCATCAGCGCCGCGGTCCGCTCGTCGTACGACACCGCGCGCATCGCCTTGCCCATCTTGCTGTGGAAGACCAGCACCTCGAGCGCGACCAGGAGGACGACGGCCAGCCCGACCACGACCAGGTCGACCATCGGGACCTTGACGTCGGCCACGTAGAACAGCGCCCGCTCGCTGAGCAGCTTGGGCATCGACTGCGGCTGGGTGCCGAACACCCACGGCAGCTGGCCGAGGTTCTGCAGCAGCAGCGACACGCCGATCGCGGTGATCAGCACGTTGAGGCGGGGGGCGTGGCGCAGCGGCCGGTAGGCCAGCCGCTGGATCGTGAAGCCGATCGTGGCGCACGCCGCCATCGTCAGCATCAGGATCACCGGCATGGCGAAGAACGGCGAGTCGGTGCCGGCCCAGCCGAGGGCGCCGGCGAACACGAACGCCAGCCACGCGCCGATGGTGACGACGTCGGAGTGGGCGAAGTTGATGAAGCGGAGGACGCCGTAGACCAGCGTGTAGCCGAGCGCGATCAGCGCGTACAGGCTACCGAGCGTCAGCGTCTGCAGACAGACCGCGACGAACTTGGTCATTGCGCCTCGCTCGCGGGGTCAGGGGGCGTAGCGCTTGACCGGCGTGCGCCGGCCGTGATCGACCTTGACCACGACCGCCGACTTCGACGCGTCGCGCTTGGGATCGATGGTGATCACCCCGGTGACGCCGCTGAAGTCCTTGGTCTGGGCGATCGCCGCGGCCAGCTCCTTGCCGCTCAGCCCGGGCGCGCGGTCCATGGCCTGGAACAAGAGATTCGCGGCGTCGTAGCCGAGCGCGGCCAGGCCGTCGGGGGCGGTGCCCCACTTGGCCTTGTACTTGGCGACGAAGTTCTTCACCTCGGGCCGATCTTCCTCGGGCGAGTAGTGGTTCGAGTAGTAGCTGCCCTGGACCGCGTCGCCGCCGATCTCCTCGAGCTTGTCGGAGTCCCAGCCGTCGCCGCCGACGAACGGCGCGGTGATGCCGAGCTTGCGGGCCTGGCGCATGATGTTGGCCGCCTGGGTGTAGTAGCCGGGCAGGAAGATGACGTCGGGGCTCGCCTGCTTGATCGACGACAGCTGCGCCGAGACGTCGGGGTCGCTCGAGCCGAAGGCCTGGCGGCTGACCACGGTGCCGCCCATCTCCTTGAACGCCTTCTCGGCGTAGTCGGCCAGGCCCTTCGAGTACGGCTGGCCCTGGTCGAACAGGATCGCCGCCTTCTGCGCCTTGAGCTCCTCGCGGGCGAACTGGGCCATGACCTTGCCCTGGAAGTCGTCGAGGAAGCAGACCCGGAACACCATGTCGCCGATCTCGGTGACCTTGGGGTTGGTCGACGACGGCGAGATCATCGGCACGGTGTACTTCTGCGCGATCTGGCCGCCGACCATCGACAGGCCCGACGCCACCTCGCCGAGCAGGGCGACGACCTTGTCCTCGGTGAGCAGGCGGGTGACCGCGGTGCCGGCCTCCTGCGGCTTGCCGGCGTCGTCGAGGGTCTTGAGCGAGATCTTGCGGCCCTTGAGGGTGCCGGCGTCGATCGCGGCGTTGCGCTCCTCGATCGCCAGCTTGATGCCGTTGTCGGTCGACTGGCCGAAGGTCGCCTCCGACCCGGTCAGCGACGCGAAGTGACCGATGAGGATCGGGCCGGTGCCGCTGCTCGCGGTGCCGCCGCCGCCACCGCCGCCCGAGGTGTTGCGCTTCTGCTCGCACCCGCCGGCGACGACCACGACGAGAGCAGCGAGCAGCACCGCGATCACACCCCGACGCGACGAACGTTTCCAACCGCGGAGATTCACGGCATTTCTCATGGTTCGCCGTCGATAGCTTCCGCCGCTTCCGAAGTCAACCCCGCCCGGCGATCGATCCCCCGGCCGGCCCTGACGTGCTCGACCCTGGTCCGCGGACCGTGATACTCGGGTCGCGGACGCCGCGCGTCCAGCATGTCCGCCCTGCCGCGACCGACCCCCGATGAAAAAGACGCCGTTGCCCATCACGGGGGTCACGGTTACCACGGCAAGAAGGAGCTGGCGCTCGTCTCGCTCGGCGCCCTCGGCGTCGTCTACGGCGACATCGGCACCTCACCGCTGTACGCGATGAAGGAGTGCCTGACCGGCGCGCACGGGGTTCCTCCCAGCCACGACAACGTCCTCGGCGTGCTGTCGCTGGTCTTCTGGGCCCTGACCCTGATCGTCGTCATCAAATACCTGACCTTCGTCCTCCGCGCCGACAACAAGGGCGAGGGCGGGATCCAGGCCCTGGCCGCGCTGGTGTCGAGCACCCGCGCCGAGCGCCGACTCGGGCTGGGCGTGCCGATCCTGCTGGCCCTGTTCGGCACCGGCCTGCTCTACGGCGAAGGCGTGCTCACCCCGGCGATCTCGGTGCTCGGCGCCGTCGAGGGGCTCGAGGTCGCGACCCACACGCTCGAGGACGTGGTCATCCCGATCACCGTCGCCATCATCGTCGGCCTGTTCGTGGTCCAGCGCTTCGGCACCCACCGCATCGGCGCGGTGTTCGGCTGGATCATGCTGCTGTGGTTCGTGTCGATCGGCATCGCCGGCGCGCGCTGGATCGTCCAGGTCCCGCAGGTGCTCGAGGCGGTCAACCCGGTCCACGCCGTCGACTTCATGGTCACCAACCAGACCCGCGGCTTCCTGCTGCTCGGCTCGGTGGTCCTGGTCGTCACCGGCGGCGAGGCCCTGTACGCCGACATGGGCCACTTCGGCCGCACGCCGATCCGCGTGGCCTGGTACGCGGTGGTGTTCCCCGGCCTCCTGCTCAACTACTTCGGGCAGGGTGCGCTGATGCTCACCGCCGAGCCGGGCACCGTCACCAACCCGTTCTTCCAGCTCGTCGCGCGCGGCCCGTTCCTCTACTACCTGGTCGGCCTCGCCATGCTGGCCGCGATCATCGCGTCGCAGGCGCTGATCTCGGGCGCGTTCTCGCTGACCAACCAGGCGGTCCAGCTCGGCTACGCGCCGCGGCTGACGATCATCCACACCTCGGCCAGGGCCGAGGGCCAGATCTACATCCCCGAGGTCAACTACCTCCTGATGGTGCTGTGCGTGGCGGTGGTGCTCGCGTTCGGCTCGAGCACCAGGCTCGCCGGCGCCTACGGCGTCGCGGTGACCGGCACCATGGCGATCACCTCGTTCCTCTACTTCCTGGTCCGCAAGGATCTGTGGAAGCGGCCGCTGCCGACCAGCCTGCTCATGCTGGTCGGCTTCCTGTCGCTCGACCTGACCCTGTTCTCGGCGACGCTGGCCAAGATCCACCACGGCGGCTGGCTGCCGCTGTCGTTCGGCGCCATCGTGTTCGTCGGCATGACCACGTGGTGGCGCGGCCGGGTCGAGCTGTCGCGGATCATGGACCAGGGCAACCTGCCCGACGCCCTGTTCCTCGACGATCTCGAGACCCAGGCGCTGCACCGGGTGCGCGGCACCGCGGTGTTCATGACCTCGAACTCGGACGGCATCCCCAACGTCCTCATGCACCACGTGAAGCACAACCAGGTGCTGCACCGGCAGGTGGTGCTGCTGTCGATCGACACCGAGAAGGTGCCGTGGGTGCCGGGGCGGACGTCGATCACCGTGCGCGACCTCGGCCACGGCTTCTACCGGGTGGTCGCGCGGGTCGGCTTCATGCAGACGCCCAACGTGCCGAGCATCCTCGCCCGCTGCGCCGGCGACGGCGTGATCGCCGAGCCGCCGACCACGACCTACTATCTCGGCCGCCAGACCCTGCTGACCTCGGGACGGACGCGGATGGCGCGCTGGCGCAAGTGGCTGTTCCGCCTGATGAGCCGCAACGCGCGCCCACCGACCGACTTTTTTGGATTGCCGCCCAACCGCGTCGTCGAGCTCGGCCTGCAGATCGAGCTCTGAGACCGGAACGACCCCGAACCCCACCAGTGGCCCCGGACACCTGAGTCACTGTTGAGCGCTCGCCTTCGGCTCGCTGGGGCCAACCGCGTCGTCGAGCTCGGCCTGCAGATCGAGCTCTGAGGGGCTACGGCTTCCCGAGCAGGCCCTCCTCGCGCATCTTGTCGCCGTTGGCGGCGGCGACCTCGTCGACGAGATCCTTGGTGTCGGCGACGTCGATCGCCTCGCTGCGCGACGACCAGATCAGGTTCTGCTGGGCGTTGGTCAGGGCGTAGACGTTGGTCTCGACCGTCGTGTACGTGTCGGTCTCGACGTAGCCGGGCGCGCCCCACGCCAGGTCCCAGTACGGGCTGAAGCCGAAGTACGGATCGGCGAGCGGGGTCGGCACCACCTCGGTCTTCTGCTTGCTGCCGACGATGCGCATGACCACCGCGCCGTCGAAGCCCTGCGCGGTCAGGGCCTGGGCGATCTGATCGCCGCGGGCGCCCGGCGGCAGCGAGATCTGGTAGCCCGGCACCGCCGTGGTCGTCCTCGACAGCCGGGCCGCGAGCGCGTCCTCGGCCACCCGGCGGGTGGTCTGGTCGTCGTCGGCCATGAACACCGCGACCTTCTGGAACGAGATCCGGGTCGTGCCCGGCGCGGTCCAGACGTCCTTGACCTGCACCGACCCGCCCGCGCACGCCGCCAGCAGCAGCCCCACCATCGCCATCCAGCTCGCTGCTCTCATCACCCACCTCCTCGCGGGGTTTACCCGCGGCGGATCGAGCGCGCAACGCGAGCATTATCGCGCGCTTGCCGATTTCGCACAGCGGCACGCAACCGCGGCGCGGTCCCGACGATACGCGCCCGCGAAGCCGGGACACACCATCCCCCGGCGCAAGGACGCCAACATGTCGTGGAAGCCGCTCCTCTCCCTCTCGCTCGGCGCCGCCGCCCTGCTGCCCGCCACCACCGCGCTCGCGGACGACTTCGTGCTCGACCTGGCCGAGCTCAACGTCAGCCTCGGCGAGGTCCGCAACGAGACCGACAAGGGCATCGACAACAAGTACGTCGTGCGCGTGAAGGGCACCGTCATCGGCGCGACCGCCCGCCCCGACCGCGTCGTCGTCGACTGGAAGGCCGGCGGCAAGACCCTGGCCACCGTCGAGTGCGACGCCGACGCCAGCGACGGCTACGCCGGGTTCGAGTGCATCGGCAACGAGGCGTCGGCGCTCGACACCTACGGTCCGGTGGAGGCGGTGGTGTCGTACGTCGACGACTCCGAGGACCAGACCCACGTCCTCCACACCATGAACCTCGAGGTCGGCCGGTTCTGGAACTGGTACCAGCGGGGCAAGAAGACGCTGCACTACCCCAAGTACCAGGTCGTTCCGGCCGACCTGCTCGGCAGCGCGATCGTCTGGCACCGCCCCGAGAACGGCGAGCCGGACAACCCGAGGCTCGAGTTCTTCACCTGGAGCGTTCACGGCGAGGGCAACGAGCTCGAAGGCGAGACGCTGCGCTGCTCGGTCGACGGCAAGAAGCTGGGCGACTTCCCCGCCAGCGGCGGCGGCGAGCTGAGCGCGGAGACCATCGAGTGGCTGGACGTGAACGGGCCGAAGCGGGAGCTCCACTGGTACCGCCACCGGATCGGGCTCGGCGGGGTGCTCGCCGGCAAGGCCGCCACGCTGCGGCGCGAGTACGGCAAGTACGGCCCCGCCCCGGTGATGCTCGGCGATCACCCCGGCGCGTGGTCGTGCGACTGGCGCGGCCGCGGCAAGGTGCTGCGCACGTTCGCGTTCGTGGTCGGCGCCGATGGGCGGGTCCAGCCGCACGCCGAGCAGAAGGCCGGGCTGGTGCTGCCGACGTCGGAGGCGATGGTCGACGTGGTGCTGCCGGCGGAGGTACCCGACCTCGCGTTCGATCCCAAGCCGCTCACCGCGGGCGGCTTCTACGGCCGACCGTGGAAGGCCGCCGGGACCGTCACGGCGATGAAGCTGCCCAAGGCCAAGGGCGCGTTCGTGCAGGCGCCGCCGAAGGGCGCCAAGGGCGGCAAGCCGGCCAAGAAGTGAGCACCGGCCGGAGGCCGGAGGCTCAGCCGACCTTGTCGACCTTGGGGGCCGGATCCGTGGCGTCGCTCTCGACGGTGGCGTCGGTGCCCGGGTCGCCGGCGTCACGCTCGGCGGCGGGGGCGCCGGCCGGCTTCACCGCCTTGCGATCGACCGTGGCATCGTCGTCGGTGGCGCCGAGCGGCGGTGGCTCGGTCGTCGCGCGACCGAGCGCGGAGCGCACCTTGGCGGCCTCGCTCGACGGCCGGGTCGGATCCTCGGCACCGTCGGCCTCCGCGCGCGCACGGGCGAGGGCGGCCTTGACCGCCGATGCGTCGAGCGCCGGCTCGGTCGGGTCCTCGCCGCCGATGGCCTTGCCCTTGCCCTCGGCGCGCAGGCTGTCGGGCAGCTTCAGGTGCGGATCGGTGGCGTCGGTGCCCGACACGTCGCCGGGCAGCTTGGGCGGCCGGATCGCCGCCATCGGCGCGGTCGGCCGGCTGGCGATGTCCTCGGGCTTGGTCGGCGGCGGCGGGACGCCCGGCATCGGCGGCGCGCCGCCGAGCTTCTCGGCGTCCTTCGGCGTGATGTTCTCGGTCCGCTCGTCGTCGTTCCACGCGGTGGCCGCGGCGGGCAGGTCGACCGGCAGGGTCTGGTCCTGCTCGATGGTCGCCGGCACCGCCTCGGCGAGGTCGACGATGGTGACCACGACCCCGGTGATGTTGTCGTGGCCGCCGCGATCCTTGGCGGTCTCGACCAGGTTGGTCAGCGCGGCCTTGGCGCCGGGCGCGGCGGCCGGACCGAGCGCGTCGGCCAGCTCCTGCTCGGCGAGGAAGTAGTCGTGGAGGCCGTCGGAGCACAGCAGCAGCTTGTCGGCGGCGCGCAGCTGCAGGTGGGCCATCTCGACCCCGACGTCGGCGGCCACACCGATCGCGTTGACCAGCACGGTGCGATACGGGGAGACCAGCGCCTCCTCGATCGTCAGCTTGCCCTCGATCACCAGCACCTCGGCCACGGTGTGGTCGGTGGTGAGCTGGGCCGCCTTGCCGTCGCGGATGAGGTAGGTCCGGCTGTCGCCGACGTGGGCGACGAAGGCCTCCTGGCCGGCGATCAGCAGGACGTCGAGCGTCGTGCCCATGCCGGCCTTGTCGCTCTCCCGGCTGCCGCGCTGGAAGACCGCCTGGTGGGCCGCGAGGACCGCGCTCTGCAGGAGCTGCACGAGGGCGCGGCGGGCGTTGTCGGTCGGCCGGGCGGTGAAGCCATCGATGACGGCGGTCGACGCCTCGAGCGTCTTGCGCACCGTGTCGACCGCCATCGCGCTGGCGACCTCACCGGCGGCGTGGCCGCCCATGCCGTCGGCCACGATGAAGAACCGGTGATGAGGATCGACGTGGGCCGAGTCCTCGTTGTGGTCGCGAACGACCCCAACGTCGGTCACCATCACCGCCTCGAGCTTCACGCGTGTGTCCTCATGGGTACAAGTGACCTTGGGCCTCGAAACGTCTCGTAATTTTCATCCGAACCTGGCCTCGCCGCAAGGCCGCGAGCCGCGGGACCGTCCAGGCCCTGCGATTTCCTCTCCGTTCGGGGGCCGCCGGGGGTTGAATCTGCCATGGACTGCCGCGTCCGATACCGCGGTTGACGGGCGCGAACCGGCCCAACTACCGTCGCGCACACCTTACGCCCTGGAGACCTCATGTCCTCGCTGACTCGTCGTGTCCTGCTCGCCGCCGCTGCCGCCGGCCTGGCGGCCGTCGCCCTGCCCCGGCCGGCCGCCGCCGATGAGACCTACGAGCTGAAGATCGCCACGGTGGCGCCCGACAAGACCCCCTGGGCCGACCTGCTCAAGGACTACAAGAAGAGCGTCGAGGCGGCGTCGGGCGGCCGGATCAAGGTCCGGGTGTTCCTGGGCGGCACCATGGGCGACGAGAACGAGACCGTGCGCATGACCGCGCGCGGCGAGCTGCAGGGCGTCGGCGCCTCGACCGGCGCGGTCGCGTCGCTGATCGAGGAGCTGTCGGCGATCGAGATCCCGTTCCTGTTCGCCAACGCCAACGAGGCCGACTTCGTCCTCGACAAGTACCTGCTCGCCCCGATGGAGAAGAAGTTCCGCACCAAGGGCCTGGTGCTCGGGTTCTGGAGCGAGAACGGCTTCCGCCACTTCGGCGCCGGCTTCGAGATCAAGAGCCCCGACCAGCTCAAGAACAAGAAGATGCGGTCGCAGGAGAGCTTCGTCCACATCGAGATGTGGAAGACGTTCGGCGCGTCGGCGTCGGCGATCCCGACCACCGAGGTCACGACCGCGCTCAAGACCGGCTCCGTGCAGGGCTTCGACCAGGCCCTCCTCTACATGGTCGCCGGCGCCTGGCACACGTCGATCAAGCACATGACCCTGTCGGCCCACATCTATCAGCCGGCGGTCATCGCCTTCAACCAGGCCTGGTTCGACAAGCTGCCGGCCGACCTGCAGAAGATCCTCGTCGACGAGGGCCGCAAGATCGTCCGGCCCGGGCGCGCGGCGATCCGCAAGATGAACCCGGAGCTCGTCAAGATCGTCCAGAACGCCGGCGTGAAGGTCTACACGCTGACCGCCGCCGAGCGAGCCGCCTTCGAGGC
>Ga0247830_10000302_pt1 | contig 16931 bp, 14 predicted proteins | sample 12C_Control_Day5_FD_207766 | JGI IMG/M metagenome (GOLD analysis project Ga0247830, IMG submission 207766) | Soil microbial communities from agricultural site in Penn Yan, New York, United States - 12C_Control_Day5 | ecosystem: Environmental > Terrestrial > Soil > Agricultural land | place...
ACATCGGTCGTCGTGTTGTTCACCGTGTAGACGCCGATGCAGCAGAACACGATGATGATGCAATAGAGCCAGCGATAGGGGATCTGCAGGAACTTCACCCAGATGCCGATCAGCGGCAGGTTGATGGTGATCAGCATCAGATTGCCGATCCACATGGACGCGATCATGCCCCAGAACAGGTCGGGCCGCTCCGTCATCACCTTGGGACCGGGCACGATGCCGTGGATGGTCATGGCCCCCAGCATCAGCGCCATCACGGGATTGGGCGGGATGCCCATCGCCAGCACCGGGATGAACGAGGTCTGCGCGCCGGCGTTGTTGGCCGACTCCGGCGCCGCCACGCCCTCGACCGCGCCCTGGCCGAAGCGGGAGGGGTCCTTGGCGATCTTCTTCTCCACCACGTAGGCGGCAAACGCACTGATGAGCGCGCCGCCGCCGGGCAGCACGCCCAGGATCGAGCCGATCGACGTCCCGCGCAGGACAGCGGGCCAGGCCTGCCGCGCCTCCTCGCGCGTCGGCCAAAGCCGGGTGATCTTCTCGATGTGGTGAGGCGCCAGGGCCCGCCGCTCCAGGCTGGAGATCACCTCGGCGATGCCGAACAGGCCCATGGCGACGGGCACGAAGCCGATGCCGTCTGCTAGCGCGGAGATGCCGAGCGTGAACCGCGTCTGGCCCGAGGCGATGTCGGTGCCGACGAGGCCGAGGAACAGCCCGAGCACCACCATGGCGACCGAGCGCACGATCGAGCCCTGCGCCAGCACCACGGCGGCGACCATGCCGAACACCAGCAGGCCGAAATAGTCGGGCGACTGGAAGCTGCCCGCCACCCGCACCAGCGGCACCGCGAACACGGCGACGACCGCGGTCGCCACGCAGCCCGCAAACAGCGACCCCAACGCGGCGATCGCCAGCGCCGAGCCGGCGCGTCCCTTCCGCGCCATCATGTGCCCATCGATGCAGGTGACGACGGAGGAGCTTTCCCCCGGGATATTGACCAGGATCGCCGTGGTGGAGCCGCCGTACTGCGCCCCGTAGTAGAGCCCCGCCAGCATGATCAGGGCCGCCACCGGCGGCAGCGTGAAGGTGATGGGCAGCAGCATGGCGATGGTCGCCACCGGCCCCAGTCCCGGCAGCACGCCCACCAGCGTGCCCAGCAGGACTCCGATCAGGCAGAACAGCAGATTCTCAGGGGAGAGGGCGACGCCGAAGCCGAAAGCAAGGTTCTGGAGGAGGTCGGTCACTTGAACCAGATCACTTGAACCAGACCGGCAGCGGCAGTCGCAGGCCCTTCACGAACAGGGCCCAGGCAAACAGGGCGAGCACCGTCCCGAGCCCCACCGCCGTCGTCCAGCGGTTGTCGGGCACGGCGTAGTTGGCGATGGCGACCGTCACCAGGATCGCCGGCACCAGCCCGCTCGCCTCGAACACGAGCGCGAACGCGACGACGGAGCCCAGCACGCATGCCGCCGGCCGCCAGGCGATCGTCGTGTCGATCGGCTCATGCGCCCACAAGCTGCGCACGGCGAGGAAGCTGCCCAGCCCCAGCATCAGCACGCCGAGGAGGCGCGGGACATATCCCGGGCCGATGCGCCTCGGCACGCCCTGCGGATAGTCCGCGCCGATCCACAGCACGAGCGCGCCAAGGGCGACGAACAGCAGGCCGGACCACAGGTCCGCGCGCTCGACCAGCCTCGGCTGCCGTTCGTCCGCCAATTGGGGCTGCTCCCTCGCCTCAGTCGATCTTGGCGCCTGACACCTTGACGACCTCCGCCCACTTGGCGCGGTCCGCCTTCACGGTCGCCTTGAACTGCTCGAGCGTCTCGCTGCGCACCGAGGTGCCGATGCCCGCCAGCTTCTCGCGCAGCGCCGGGTTCTCCTGTGCCTTGCGCACGCCGGCGTTGATGCGCTCGGCGATCTTGGGGTCCAGTCCCTTCGGTGCGATCAGGCCGTACCAGGTGACGTTCTCGAAGCCCGCAAGCCCCGACTCCGCCACCGTCGGCACGTCGGCGAGGATGCCGATGCGCGTCTTGGTGCTGACGCCCAGCAGCCGCACCTTGCCGGCGCGAAACTGGCCGAGCACGGTCTGCGGCTGAGCGAAGCTGCAGCAGACCTCCCCGTTCGCCAGCGCCTGGATGGACTCGGGGCTGCCCTTGTAGGGCACGTGCACCATATCGAGACCTGCTGCGGCGTTGAATTGGGCAAAGCCCAGATGCGTGCTCGCCCCGTTGCCGGTCGAGCCATAGTCGAACTTGCCGGGCGCCGCCTTCACCGCGGCGATAAACTCCTGCACGGTCTTGGCGTCGATCACGGTTGGGTTGACCGCCAGCACGTTCGGCACGTCGGCGATCGGCGCGATCGGCGTGAAGTCGGCCTCCACGTCGAAGGGCAGCTTCTTGTAGAGCGCCGCATTGATGCCGTGCGTGCCCGCCGTGCCGATCAGCAGCGTGTAGCCGTCGCCGGCCTGCTTGGAGACGTACTCGGAGGCGACGTTGCCGCCGGCGCCGGGCTTGTACTCGAACACCAGCGCGACCCCGAGCTCCTTCTCCAACCCCTCCTGGTACATGCGCAGCACGATGTCGTTGCCGGCGCCGGCCGGAAAGCCATTGACGATGGTGATGGGCTTGGCAGGCCATTGCTGCGCATCGGCCGGGACGGCCATGAAGGCGGCCAGGCCGAACAGTGCAGCGACTATCGCGCGGGAGAAGCAGAGCTTTGATGGCATAGATCGGGTCCTATTCACTACGTGCGGCTCCGGCCGCCGAGGCAGAGCGCACGGTAGCAGGCATGCGCAGCGGACAAAACGGTTGCCCTATGGCGCGCAACTGTTCAACTGTCTCTTTGCGCGTCACATTGATCGGTGCGCTTGCCGAAAACTTGGAGAGAAGCCGATGGGCCGCAAGTTCGTCATCGAGCCGCACTTCCGTCTGCAGGAATGGGTCGCCGAGGAGAAGGGCTACTTCCGCGCCGAGGGCCTCGACTACGAGTTCCGCGAGCTGATCCGCGCCAGCGGCGGCGCCCACCACGCCAAGAGCGGCAAGGTCGGCGCCTTCCAGTCGATCGAGAGGGGTCGCGAGGCCAACGTCACCTGCGCCTGCCACTGGACCGTCAACGTGGCGGCCTCGCGCGGCCACACCAAGCTCTACGCCGACGCCTACTCGGTCGCCCCGTGCGGCATCTTCGTTCCCGCCGGCTCATCCGTGAAGTCGCCCGAGGACCTGGCCGGCGTGCCGATCTCGGTCGGCTTCCAGTCGGGCAGCCACTACGCCACCATCCAGGCGCTGGAGCAGTACATGCCCGCCGACAAGATCACGCTCTCCTACGGCGAGGGCATGCTGTTTGCCCGCATGGAGGCGTTCCTGGAGGGTCGCGCGCCCGCCTGCACGCTGTTCTCCGGCCCCTACTACTTTGCCGAGCAGCTGGGCTTCCGCAAGGTGATCGACGCCACCTTCATGATCGGCGCCATGCTCAACGGCGACCCCGACCCCGAGGACGTGCGCCGCTACTACCGCGCTCTGCGCCGCGCGCAACGCGCCATCGACCTGCGGCCCGAGCTCTACACCCACTACTACAGCAACGAGTTCCCCGAGCGCTTCCACGCCCGTATGGACACACGCCGCTGGGGCCCCGGCGAGCGCATCGTCTTCGAGCCCTACACCAAGGAGGTGTTCGAGGAGTCCTTCGCCTGGATCGCCAGGCGCGAGATCTTCGAGGACGGCAACATGGGGACGGGCCGCTACGAGGACGCGGTCGTCAGCCTGGCGGCCGGCGACTCGGCCGCGCACGCATGACCCGCGAACCGCGCAACTGACCTCCCAGCGGAATTTCGTGAGCATGATCTTTCGCACTGCACTAGGTGTTTTGCCCGATATCTAAGCTGGACAGCCCGCGCCACTGTTCTCGACAAGGGAGGACAGTATGCCCCTCGATGTGCTTGAAGCAGACCTTGTAGCGCTCGCGCAGAATGGTGTTCGTGGCGCAGCACCGCGACGCCTCGATGCTCGAGGACTGAAGTTCGATGTGATCGCAAGCGTATTGCAGCGGGACGACCCGCTGCGGCGATCGCATCTGCAAAGGCGGTGGCATTCGCAGGCGATGCCGCACGGCAACGTCAAGCGCACGTCCCTGTCCCCATTTGCGCTTAGTCGCCGATAAACCGCACCTGCGCGTGGCGTCATGGCGAGCGAGGTTCGGCAACTGACGAAAGCCTTGGCGTTTGCGGCCGAGGCCCATCGGAACCAACGTCGCAAGGGGGCAAGCCAGGAGCCCTACATAAACCACTTGATCGAAGTGCTCGACCTGGTCGCTTCGGTCGAGGACGACGACATCGACGTTCTCGTCGCCGCATTGCTCCACGACGCTCTCGAGGACACCGGGACCAGCTACGAGAAGCTGGTCGCGACGTTCGGGGAGGGCGTTGCGCGTATCGTCCAGGAAAACTCGGATGACATGACTTTGCCCAAGCCGGAGCGGCAACGCGCTCGGCTGGCGGGCATAGCCAAGAAGTCGCGCGAGGCGCGGCTCGTGAAGTTCGCAGATATCATCTCGAACCTGCGCGCCATTGCGGTCTCGCCACCGGCCGGCTGGTCGAACGATCGCAGACTTGGCTACCTAGGCTCCTGCCGCAATCTTGTGGATGCCGGACGCGGCTCCAATGCACAGATCGAACGCACCTTCGACGAGACTGCAAAGGCAGTGGAGCAGGCCATCCGCACCGAAGATCTCGCCGATATCGACGGTAGTGTTTCGGCAAGGCGCGAGCTCGAGGCTGTCATAGGCCAGTCGGTGCATCTCGTCTATGTGCCGAACACGCGGTGCCGGCCGTTGGGCGAGGGTGATATCGACCTCCTTTGTCAGACGATCGCGCGAAGGTTCCCGTCTGCCACAGTGCAAATCGCAGACGGCATCTACGAGGGTCGGCGCAGATCGATACTGATCGGAAGAATCCGGACGGACAGCACCGACGCGGTCGTGGATCTCGCCCAGCGTCTGTGCATCGACTTTGACGAGCCTTTTGTCGGCATCGAGATCGATGGACGCTACATCCGCATCTACGGCGACGACACCGCCTAGGTGCCCTTGCTCCACGGCGTCGCAAGCACGGGAGGTCCGTCTATGGAAGCGGCCAGGTATGAGGCGGTGGAGACGCTGCGCGACGGTCGTCAATTCAGGGTGCGGGCCCTGAAGCCGGACGACCGGGCCGGCCTGCTCTCAGCCGTAAGCCAAAGCAGCGCTCAATCCTTGTATCGTCGCTTCTTCTCCCCGAAGCGGAGCTTCACTGAGGACGAGGTCGCCTACTTCATGGACGTGGACTTCGTCGGCCACGTGGCCCTGGTGGCAGAGCTCGAGGAGGACGGTCGGGGCGTCATCATCGGTGGGAGCCGCTACGTTCTTATCGAACCGGGCAAGGCCGAGGTGGCGTTCGTGGTTGTCGACCGCTATCAGGGGCAAGGCGTCGGAACAGCCCTCATGCGCAATCTCGCGGCAATTGCCCGTCACGCCGGACTTGAGGAGCTGACGGCCGAGGTATTGGCGGACAACACTTCGATGCTGAAGGTATTCGAGAAGAGCGGATTGCGAGTAGGAATTACGCGTGATGCCGACGTCATGCATGTCGCTCTTCAGTTTTCTTGAAGCACCCCCTACCACGCCGTCGGCACGCGGATCGAGGATGGGTCGAAGCTGTTGAGGACCCAGATGCCGCCGAGCGCGATGAGGCCGGCCAGCACGACGCTCGGCAGGGTCTTCACCAGCGCGCCGAGCAGGGTCGCGAACGCGGCCAACGTACGCTCGCTCGCCTCGAACAGCTCCTTGCCGGCCCGATAGAGCGCCCACACCACGCCCGCCGCGATCATCACCAGCAGGATCTGCTTCCACAGCGGCCAATTCTGCCACGGCGCCTCGAACACCCTGCTGATCTGCCCGACCGACCAGGTCCAGATCAGCTGCACGAACTTGAAGATCGCCGCGATGCCCTGCTGCAGGAACTGCAGTATCTGATTGAAGATCTGCTGCACGACCAAGCCTCCCTAGTGTCCTAATCGCGAAATTCGTCTGTGCGTGCGGCGGGCTCGGAACGAATTTCGCGATCTGAAGGACACTAGAAGTGTCATCCTGCTAGTGTGATTCAGATCGAGAAGTCCGCTTCCCGACCAAGCCCAAGGCGGTGGTGCGGACTTCTCGATCATCACACTAGCCGCCTCGGGAACGCCTCGTTAAGCATACCGACAGCTCTAACGTCGCCTCTGGCTCCCGGGTTCCCGAAGCCGCGTCGGCGGTCGCCATTGACCCTGCCCACGACGCGTGTTGCCATGGTGCGCAACGCTCGATCATCAAGGGGGAACGGCAATGGCGGCAGCGGGCAGCGCAGGCAAGGCAACCAACAAACTGCGGATCGCCGTCATCCCCGGCGACGGCATCGGCAACGAGGTCGTGCCCGAGGGCATCCGCGTGCTGGAGGCGGTCGGCGCCCGCTTCGGCATCGACTACGCCTGGGACCATCTCGACTGGTCCTGCCAGCGCTTCGCCAAGACCGGCGCCATGATGCCGGCCGACGGGCTCGCCCAGATCGCCAAGCACGACGCCATCTATCTGGGCGCCGTCGGTTGGCCCGGCGTGCCGGACCACGTCTCCCTGTGGGGCCTGCTGATCCCCATCCGCCGCGGCTTCCAGCAATACGTCAACCTGCGCCCCGTGCGCCTCTTCCACGGCCTCAAGTCGCCGCTCGCCGATCGCAAGCCCGGCGACATCGACTACTGGATCGTGCGCGAGAACAACGAGGGCGAGTACTCCTCGGTCGGCGGCCGCTCATTCGAGGGCACCGAGCTCGAGCAGGCGGTCCAGGTGGCGATGTTCACCAGGAAGGGCTGCGACCGCGTGATGCGCTATGCCTTCGACCTCGCCATGACGAGGAAGCGCAAGGAGGTCGCCTCCGCCACCAAGTCCAACGGCATTTCCATCTCCATGCCCTACTGGGACGAGCGCTTCGCGGCGATCGGCAAGGAGTACCCTGAGGTCAAGACCAGCCAGTTCCACATCGACATCCTGTGCGCGCATCTGGTGCGCAACCCGACCTGGTTCGACGTCATCGTCGGCTCCAACCTGTTCGGCGACATCCTCTCCGACCTCGGCCCCGCCACCACAGGCACCATCGCCATTGCGCCTGGCGGCAACATCAACCCCGAGAAGGCCTTCCCCTCCATGTTCGAGCCGGTGCACGGCAGCGCCCCCGACATCGCCGGCAAGGGCATCGCCAACCCCATCGGCCAGATCTGGTCGGGCGCCATGATGCTCGAGCACCTGGGCCACCCGGAAGCCGCCGCCGCCATCGTCAAGGCCATCGAGACGCTGTTTGCCGAGACCGACGTGCGCACCGCCGACATGGGCGGCAAGGCCACCTGCAAGGAGCTCGGCTCCGCCCTCGTCGACCTCGTCCGCCGCTAATCCCCCCTCTCCCCATGCTACTTCAGCATGGGGAGAGGGTTAGGGTGAGGGGCGGCCAGGAACTCTGCCGTTGTTGTATTTCGCCGCCCCTCTCCCCACGAAGGGTGGGGAGAGGGAGAACGCGCCCACAATCCGCTCGATTCCTGCTACAGCAATCGCACCATGTCCCCGAATCGGCGAGACACCGGCATGGGCCGCACAACCAGCCGTCCGCTGCTCTGCCTGATGCTGGCGCTCGCCGTCGCCGCCGGCCTGCCGCGCAGCGCGCACGCGCAATGGCAGACGCAGACCGAGGGCGGTCGCGCCGGCCAGCCCGCGCTGTCGCCCTCGATGCCGGCACCCATCCTCTCGCCTCCTCCGGAGCTGCGCCCCGCAGCGCCGGCGATCGTGCCGCCCAACACCACCGTCGTGCCGCGCTCCACCCAGGAGCCGCGCCCACCGGCCGCCGCCGCCCCCGGCGCTGGCGGCGGACAGCTCTCGCTTGCCGCCCTGCTCACCCAGGACGGGCAGAGCATCGAGCAGGGCCTCGTGTGGCGCGTGTTCGCCGCCAGGCCCGGTACCGACGGCAAGCCTCGGCTCGTCGCCACCAACCGCGAGGCCAGCCCCGTCCTCAAGCTCGACCCCGGCGAGTACCTCGTCAACGTCGCCTTCGGCCGTGCCAACCTCACCCGCAAGGTCACGGTGTCGGCCGAGCGCGCCGTGCAGGAGCGGTTCGTGCTCAACGCCGGCGGGTTGCGGCTGACGCCGGTGCTGGCCCGCGGCGAGGCGGTCAACGAGCGCACGTTCGTCTACGACATCTTTTCCGACGAGCGCGACCAGTACGGCCAGCGCACCAAGGTCATGGGCCCCGTGCGGCCCGGCGTCGTGCTGAGGCTCAATGCCGGCATCTACAATGTCGTCGGCACCTATGGCGATGCCAACGCCATCGTCCGCGCCGACGTGACCGTGGAGGCCGGCAAGCTCACCGAGGCGACGATCAGCCACGCCGCCGCCAAGGTCACCTTCAAGCTCGTGGCCCAGCCCGGCGGCGATGCCATCGCCGACACGCAGTGGACGGTGGTCACGGACGAGGGCGAGACCGTCAAGGAGAGCGTCGGCGCGCTGCCCACGCACATCTTCGCGCCCGGCACCTACGTGGTGAGCGCCAAGAACGGCGGCGGCGTGTTCCAGCGCCGCTTCACCGTGCAGGCCGGCGATGCCGGGCAGGTCGAGGTGCTGCGCCGCTGACGTCCTGAGATGGCGGCGTCAATTGCCGTCTGCGGTTCTTCCACTCAATCCACTGTATCCACCGTCTGGCTGGGCGCGGCGTGGCCTTCCGCACCGGTTCGCTGCATGCTGACGAATCACCAACGGTGGAGGTGGAGTCGTGCGGAGATATCTGCTGACAGCGGCCTTGCTGACAACGCTTGCGGCGCCGGCGATTGCGGACGGCCTTACGCCGCGCAGCTATGGCACCGCTGCACGGGTGTCCGGTCCGTTCTCAATCTGGACCGGCTGCTACCTGGGCGGTCACGCCGGCGGCATATGGGACAGCAGCGACGGCTGGGTCGTGCGCACGCCGGGAGGCGCATTCCTCGGCCAGTCGCTCGGCGCGCACGATCTCGACGGCTGGGTCGGCGGAGCGCAGGTCGGCTGCGACTACCAGTTCTCCAACAGCCGCTTCGTGATCGGCATTCAGGCCGACTATGGCTGGACGGACGCCAAGGGCAGCCATGCCAGCGCGCGGGAGATCGGCGTCGCCTACCACAGCGACCTGCAGTCCCTGGCAACGGTGACCGGCCGCTTCGGCCACGCCTGGGATCGCTTCTTGGGCTACGTCAAGGCCGGTGGTGCCTGGAGCAGCGTCGACTACTCGGCCTCCACGATCCTCGTCGGAACGGCCTACACGTCGAGCGACACGCGGTCGGGATGGACCGCCGGCATCGGCGGCGAATACGCCGTCAGCAGCAATCTGTCCGTCTTCGTCGAATACAACGACTTCGACTTCGGCACGATGGACGTGCGCTTCGCCCCGAGGATTGCAGGGCTCCCGGCCGGTTTCCTCGATATCGAGGAGAGCGCGAGCGTCCTGCGCGCCGGCGTCAATCTGCGTTTCGGCAAGTAGAAGCGGAGGCGCCGCCAGCAGGGCGGGCGGCGCGCCGGCCAACTTTCAGGCACACTGCGCGCCGCACATGCAGGTGCGGCCGACAAGCACTCTCTCCCTCCAGCCGGTTGTTTGCGGGCCCCCGACGCGTTAGCTTTCGCGCATGTCCGGCCTGCGGCCTCTGCCCCCGCCAGGCCCGCAATCGCGCGTTGGCAGAAGGGAGACTAGTCATGCAGCGTCGCTCTTTCCTGATCGGATCGTCCGCAGCCGCGGCCGCCGTGCACCTGGGCGGCTTCCGCGCCGCCATGGCGCAAGCCAAGCCCGGCGAGCTGGTGTGGGCCGACAACCTCCCCGCCGGCCTCGACCCCCACGTCATCTTCGACGTGCCGATGCAGTTCTACATGCTCAACATCTACGACCAGCTCTATCAGTACGAAGGCAATCCTCCGCAACTCAAGCCCTGGCTTGCCTCCGGCCACACCGTCAGCCCCGACGGCCTGGTGTGGACCATCACCCTTCGCGACGCCAAGTTTCACGACGGCTCGCCCATCACCGCCGAGGACGTCGTCTACTCGTTCCGTCGGCTGCTCACCATCAAGCGTGGCCCATCGGCCGCCTTCCTGCCGGTGCTGGCGCCCGACAAGATCACCGCGGTCGACGCCAAGACCGTCAAGTTCGAGCTCAAGCACGCCTACCAGCCCTTCCACTCGGCGCTGCCGCTGGTGAGCATCGTCAATCCCCGCGTCATCAAGGCCAACGAGAAGGACGGCGACTGGGGTCAGGCCTGGCTCGCGTCGAACGCGGCGGGCTCGGGCCCCTACATGCTCGATGCGGAAAGCTACAAGCCCGACGAGGCCGCCGACCTGAAGCGCAACCCGGCCCACTTCATGGGCTGGGGGCACAACTCCAAGCCCATCGATATCGTCCGTTGCCGCAACATCAAGGAGACGAACACGCGCGTCAACGCGCTCATCAAGGGCGACATCGACGCCACCGACAGCTACCTGCCCACCGACCAGGTGGAGCGCGTGCAGAAGGCCAAGAACGTCAAGGTGATCCAGGACGAGACCATGCGCGTCATGGTCATCCGCATGAACAATCAGAAGCCGCCCTTCGACAACGTCCACTTCCGCCGCGCCATCAGCCACGCCTTCAACTACAAGGGCTTCATCTCCGGCGTGCTCAAGGACTACGCCATCCGCAACGCCGGGCCGATCCCGCAGAACCTGTGGGGTGCGCCGAAGGACCTCAAGCCCTACGATTTCAACCTCGATCTGGCCAAGGAGGAGCTGGCCAAGGCCAAGGCGCAGGGCGCCCCCATCGACCGCGAGGTCGAGATCCACATCCAGCAGCAGCTGGCCCAGACTACCCAGGCGGCGCAGGTGCTGCAGCAGGAGCTGCGCAAGATCAACGTCAACCTCAAGATCGCGCCGAACCTGTGGGGCAACCTGGTCTCCTCCACCGCCAAGGCCGACACCACGCCCGACATGTGGGTGCACTGGGTCTCGACCTACTTCGTCGATCCCGAGAACTGGATCGGGCAGATGTACGACAGCCAGTTCCACGGCACCTGGAAGGCCTCGAGCTGGTACAAGAACGCCAAGGTCGACCAGATGCTGCGCGATGCCCGCTCCTCCCCTGACCAGGCCAAGCGCCAGGCGCTGTACGAAGAGGCCTCCCGCGTCGTGGTCGCGGAGGCAGTCGACATCTGGATCTACAACACCGTGCAGATCCGCGGCATCAGCGCGCGCCTGCAGGGCTACAAGTTCTCGCCCGTCGGCTCCGGCGCCGAGTTCCGCCACATGTCGCTCACGGCCTGAGGAGCGCCCCTCCCCCTTGAGGGGGGAGGGCTTTGCGTCCGCGGCTTAGACCGGCCAACTCCGAGCGGGCCGCGATCGAAACCGCCGGGCTAAGCCGCTGGACGCAATGGGTGGGGGCGATTGCGGCGGCGGGAGCACCCCCACCAGGAACGCCATCGCACTTGGCTCGCTGGCCGGTGCCAGATGCTAGGTCGCGATGGCGAGCTAAGTCCGTGGCGCTCCGTCCTCCCCCCTCAAGGGGGAGGGGAACGTCGCGCTAGGGAGATTGCATGACCCGCTTCGTCCTGCGCCGCCTGCTGCTGGTCGTGCCGTCGCTGTTCGGCCTGCTGGTCCTCACCTTCATCATGCTGCGGGTCCTGCCCAACGATCCCTCGGCCGCGCTCGCCGGCGAGAACGCGACGCCGGCCCAGATCGCCGCCATCCGCAAGGCCTACGGCTTCGACGAGCCGATCTGGAAGCAGTTCCTGATCTACCTGCGCCAGGTGGCGCAGGCCGACCTCGGCAACTCCACCAACACCGGCCGCCCGGTCTCGAGCGATATCGCGCGCCGCCTCCCCGCCACCATCGAGCTCACCTTCTTCGCGCTGGCGTTCGCCACGATCGTTGGCATACCGCTCGGTACGCTGGCCGCCGTCTGGCACAACTCCGCCTTCGACCACATCATGCGCATCGTCACCGTCGGCGGCCTGGCGATTGCCGCCTTCTGGTTCGCCATCATCCTGCAGCTCGTGTTCGCGATGGACCTCGAATGGCTGCCGCTGCGAGGGCGCCTCGCGGTCGGCACGCCCGAGCCCGCGCGCATCACCGGCTTCTTCCTCGTCGACAGCCTCCTGACCGGCCGGCTCGATCTCTTCTGGGCGGCGCTGCAGCACATCCTCATGCCGGCCCTCACCCTCTCCCTCGGCGGCCTCGCCTCCATCGCCCGCTTCACGCGCGCGGGCGTCCTCGACACACTGCAGAAGGACTTCGTCGGCTACGCCGAGGCGGCCGGCTACCGGCGCAGCCGCATCATCTGGGTCTACGTGCTGCGCAATTCCGTGGTCGCCGCCACCACCCAGATCGGCCTGCTGTTCGGCGCGCTGATCTCGAGCGCGGTGGCGGTCGAAGCGATTTTCGACTGGCCGGGCATCGGCTCCTACGCCGTCAACGCCATCCTGACTTCCGACTACAAGGCGATCCTGGCCGTCACCCTGGTCGTCGGCGTGATCTATGCCATCGTCAACATTCTCGTCGACATCACCCACGCGCTGCTCGATCCCCGCGTCGCCGAGACGCTCTGAGGCGGGCCCCGCGATGCTGATCCTCAAGAAATTCCTGCGCGACGTGCCCGCGGTGCTCGGCTTCGTCATCATTGTCGCGGTCATTCTGGTTGCGCTCGTCGCGCCGCCGCTGGCGAGCGTGGAATCCGTCTACGACGGCAACCTCATGGAGCGGCTCAAGCCGCCGTCGGCCGAGCACTGGTTCGGCACCGACAACCTCGGCCGCGACATCTTCGCCCGCGTGATGGTGGGCTCGCAGGGTGCGCTGGCGGTGGCGCTCGCCGTCGTCGTCATCGCCATCGCCATCGGCGTCCCCGCCGGTCTCTACGCCGGCTATACGTCGGGCTGGGGCAGCGAGCTCGTCATGCGCGTCACCGACGTGTTCCTGTCCGTGCCGCAGCTGATCCTGGCGTTGGCCGTCGCCCAGCTGATCGGCAAGGGCCTCGAGAGCGCGATGCTGGCGCTGGCGCTCACCTACTGGCCGTTCTTCTGCCGCACGGTGTTTGCCGAGACCCGGCGCGTGCGCAACACGCTGTTCGTCGACGCGCTCGAGGGCATCGGCGCCTCGCGCTGGCGCATACTTCTGGTGCACGTGCTCCCCAACGTCGCCTCGCCCGTGATCGTGCGAGCCACCATCGGCATGGGCTTCACCATCCTGACCACGGCCGTGCTCGGCTTCCTCGGCATCGGCGCCACGCCGCCGTCGCCCGACTGGGGCCTCGCCATCTCCGAGAGCCGCGAGTACCTCCCCGACTCCTGGTGGGCCGTGACCTTTCCGGGACTCGCCATCCTCGTCACCGTGCTCGGCTTCAACCTGTTCGGCGACGGCCTGCGCGACCTCGTGGATCCGCGCCTGAGGCGGTCGCGATGACAGCCGCGGCTACTTCCGTCCCCGCAAGCGCGCGAGCACCTGCCCCGGCGCTCGCCATCCGCGACCTCTCCGTCGTCATCGACACCGACGAGGGCCAGGCGCAGATCCTCGACCACGCCAGCCTGACGCTGGAGGCCGGCTCCATCCACGGCGTCGTCGGCGAATCGGGCTGCGGCAAGTCGACCCTGCTCAAGGCCATCCTCGGCGTGCTGCCCAAGCGCAGCCGCATCGCCGGCGGCAGCATCCGGCTCGGCTCGCGCGACCTCGTCGGCCTGCCGGGCGCTGCCATGCAGGCGCAGGTGCGCGGCCGCGACATCGGCTTCATCCCCCAGGACCCCTTCCAGGCGCTCAACCCCGTCTTCCGCATCGAGACGCAGCTGATGGAGCAGCTCGCCACCCACGGCGTGGCCGGCGCCGGCCGCTCCGACCGCCGCGCCATGCGCGCCCACCTCGTCTCGCTCCTGAGGGACGTGCAGCTTCCCGACGCCGAGGAGGCGCTCGCGCGCTATCCCCACCAGTTCTCCGGCGGCCAGCGCCAGCGCCTGCTGATCGCCGCCTCGCTCGCCTGCGCCCCCGGCGTCGTGCTGGCCGACGAGCCCACCACCGCGCTCGACGTCACGACGCAACTGCAGATCCTCAAGCTCCTGCGCGACCTTGCCGCCGAGCGCAACCTGTCGATGCTGTTCGTCACCCACGACTTCGGCGTCGTCGCCCAGCTCTGCGACTGGGTGACGGTCATGTACGCCGGCCAGGCCGTCGAGACCGGACCCGTGCGTGCCGTGCTCGATGATCCCAAGCACCCCTACACGCGCCTCCTGCTCGCCTGTCACCCCGACCGCGCCAAGGAGCTGGCCGGCATCCCCGGCGCCGTGCCGTCGCCGCTCAGGCCGCCCTCCGGCTGCCGCTTCCACCCGCGCTGCCCCGAGGCAGTTCCCGCGTGCAGCGCCGCCCGGCCGCCGCTCGCCCGCATCGGCGACGGCCGCGAGGTCGCCTGCGTCCTCTACGGCGCAAAGGGCGCGCGCGCATGATGGCCGGCGCCAAGCCCATCCTGTCGCTCGACAACGTCGTCACCGTGCTGGGCGGCGGCCGCGCGTTCCTCGGCAAGCCGCGGCCCAAGGTGCGCGCCGTCGACGGCGTCACGCTCGCGCTCGAGGCCGGCGAGGCGCTGGGTCTGGTCGGCGAGTCCGGCTGCGGCAAGACCACGCTCGCCCGCACGGCGCTCGGCCTCGTGCGCGAGGCCTCCGGCACCATCCGCCTCGACGGCGCGGTAGTCTCGGGGCTCGAGCCGCGCGAGGCGCGCCGCATCCGCCGTGCCGTGCAGTACGTGCACCAGGACCCCGGCGCCGCGCTCGATCCCTGGTGGAGCATCGGCCATGCGCTCGACGAGGCGCTGCGCATCCACGGCGTCCGCGACCGCGCCGAACGCACCCGGCGCATCGACGCCATCCTTGCCGCCGTCGGCCTCGACACCTCCTTCCGCCGCCGCTACCCGCACGAGCTCTCGGGCGGCCAGCAGCGCCGCGTCGGCCTCGCCCGCATCCTCGTGCTGCACCCGCGCATCGTCATCCTCGACGAGCCCTCCGCCGGCCTCGACCTCTCGGTGCAGGCGACCGTGCTCGCTCTGTTCGACGCGCTGCGCAGCGAGTTCGGCCTCACCTACCTGTTCGTCAGCCACGACCTCTCGGTCGTGAAGCGCATGTGCGGCCGCGTCGCCATCATGTACCTCGGCCGCATCGTCGAGGAGGGCCCGACGGCGCGCATCTTCGCCGCTCCCGCCCATCCCTACACGCGCGCGCTGCTGGCTGCCGCGCCGCGGCTCGAGCCCGGCTCGCTCGCCTCCACGCCTGCATTGCCCGGCGATCCACCCTCGCCAATCGACGTGCCCTCGGGCTGCGCCTTCCGCACCCGCTGCGCCTTCGCCAAGCCCGCGTGCGGCGAGCGCCGCCCCGAGATGGAGCGCGTGGGCGAAGGCCACACGGCCGCCTGCTTCCGCCTCGCCGAGATCGGCTGACGACGCGCGCGCGGGCTACTGGTCGAGCCAGACCTCGACCAGGTCCTGCGAGAGGTAGTGGGTCGGCGTCATGTGCCAGCCCTTCACCTTGGTCGGCAGCGCGACGATCCTCTGGCTCCACAGGAATGGCACCGAATAGGCGGTCGTCAGCACATACCTGTCGAGCTCGCGCACCACCTTGGTGCGCTCGACGGGATCGAGCATGCGCCGCTGCTTCTCGTAGAGGGCGTCGATCTTGCCGTCCTCGTGGCCCGAGTAGCCGAGCGGGGTGAGCGCCTTGCTCAGGAACTTCACGAAGTTCTGCGTGGGATCGTCGAGGTAGTCGGAGATGAACTCCATGCCCACCTCGTAGTTCCCGGTCGCCAGGTTCTCCTGGTACATCTTGGTCTCGAGCTGCTCGTGCGTCGCCTTCAGGCCGACGCGGCGCCACTGGTCGACGGCATAGATGCCGCCCGTCGTGTAGCTCTCGATGCCCGCGCGGTTGAGGAACTTGAACGCCAGGTTCTCCTGGCCCGCCTCCTTGAGCAGCCGCCGCGCCTCCGTGCGCGCGGCCTCCGCATCCTTCCAGTAGCCGGGAAGCTTCGCCAGCTCCTCCTCCGGCAGCGCCATCTTGGAGCCCGGCCGGCTCACGCCCCCCGGATATCGCAGCGACGAGATCTTGCCGATGTTCTCGCCGCCGGTCCAACGGTCGATGGCGAGCGTGAGGGCCTGGCGCACGCGGATATCGTCGAACGGCTTCTTCCTGGTGTTGAAGATGATGATGTTGCCGGCGAGCAGCGGCTGTTGGTGGACCGCGACCTTGCTGCCGAGCTTCTCGAGAAGAGAGTCGCGCTCCGGCGGCGTGCGGAAGCGGAACTCGGCATCGAACTGGCCGCCGAGCAGCCCGGGCACGACGGCGGGCGACTTCACGAAGTAGGCCTTGAAGCCGTCGAGGTAGGGCCGGCCCGGCTTGAAATAGCCCTCGAAGCGCTTGGCTATCCAGTGCGAGCCCTGCACGTGCTCGACGAGTTCGAAGGCGCCCGAGCCCATGATCTCGCGCGCCGGGTAGTTCGGGCTCGATTTGAGCTTGGCGGCGCTGTAGATGCAGTTGAACGGCGAGGCCAGCAGCTCGAGCACGCCGGCCACCGGCGCCTTCATCTTGAAGATCACGGTCGTGTCGTCGGGCGTCTCGATATCCCCGAAGTCCTCGTAGTAGGACTTGCGCACCGAGATGACCCCGGCCGGCGGGCGGATGATGCGCTCGTAGGTCGCCTTGACGTCCGCCGAGGTCAGCGGCGAGCCGTCGTGGAACTTCACGCCCTTGTGCAGCTTGATCGTGTGGACGAGCCCGTCGGCGCTCACCGACCAGCTCTCGGCGAGGTCGCCCGCGACGTTGGGATAGTTCGCCGGATCGATCTTGAGCAGCAGCGAGTAGTGCGGGGCCACGGGGTGCACGACCGCGAACGTC
>Ga0247830_10000304_pt1 | contig 16873 bp, 12 predicted proteins | sample 12C_Control_Day5_FD_207766 | JGI IMG/M metagenome (GOLD analysis project Ga0247830, IMG submission 207766) | Soil microbial communities from agricultural site in Penn Yan, New York, United States - 12C_Control_Day5 | ecosystem: Environmental > Terrestrial > Soil > Agricultural land | place...
GCTGACCAAGGTCAAGCCGCAGCTCGAGTACGACGACATCTTCGCGCGCAAGATGCGGAATCGCCCCGTGGTCATGGGCTACATTTTCTCGAGCGAGGAATCGGGCCTCGCGCCAAAAAAAGGCTTACTGCCACCGGCAATCTTCACGGCGCAATCGTTTGCCGGCCGCCATGTGCGGACGACGTCCTGGGGAGGCTACACGGCGAATCTCGACGTGCTGCAAAAGAACGCTGCGAGCGCCGGCCATTTCAATTCGCATACCGACAGCGACGGCATCGTCCGGCGGGTGCCGATGCTCGCCGAGTTTGAAGGCGCCTACTACGAGCCGCTGTCGCTGGCGATGGTGCGGGTGCTTCTGGGAGCCCCCCCGGTCAAAGGGGTTTCCCCCGACGCGGCGCTCGCTCCGGCGGGCTATCCCGATCTGGAATGGCTGGAAGTCGGATCGCTTCGCATCCCGGTCGACGACTCGGCCAGCGCACTGGTGCCCTATCGCGGGCGCAAGGGCAGCTTCAGGTATTTCTCGCTCGTGGACGTGATGAATGAGCGCATCGACCCGTCCGAGCTCAGGGGCAAGATCGTACTCGTTGGCACGACAGCCCCCGGGCTGCTCGATCTGCGCGCGACGCCCGTGGACGCGGTGTACCCGGGAGTCGAGGTGCACGCAAACATGATCGCGGGCATGCTCGACGGCAATATCAAGCAGCGGCCGCCATATGTCCTGGGCGCCGAGTTCACGCTGCTGCTCATCACCGGGCTCATCCTGGCGCTGGTGCTGCCGTTCGTGAATCCGCTGATGGCGACGCTCATCACCCTGCTGCTCCTGAGCGTGGTGCTCGCCGGCAACCTGATGCTCTTCGAGCATGGGCACCTGGTACTGCCGCTCGCAACCGGGCTGGTGATGATCCTGCTCCTGTTCACGCTCAACATGGCTTACGGGTTCTTCATCGAGGCGCGGGGCACGCGCCTGATCACGGGGCTCTTCGGACAATACGTGCCGCCCGAGCTGGTGGAGAAAATGGCGGCCAACCCGGAGCAGTTCAGCATGGCCCCGCGCGCCGAAGAACTTTCGGTGCTGTTCTCCGACGTGCGCGGCTTCACCACGATCTCAGAGGCGCTGACGCCGGAGGACCTCTCGCATTACATCAACGAGTACCTCACCACCATGAGCCTGGTGATCCGGGAGCGGCATCGCGGCACGCTGGACAAGTACATCGGCGACGCCGTCATGGCGTTCTGGGGCGCCCCGGTCGAAGACCGCGACCATGCGCGCAACGCCGTGCTCGCCGCGCTGGGCATGCAGAGCGAAGCCAAGAAACTTAACGAGAAGTTCAAGGCGAAAGGCTGGCCGACCTTCAAGATCGGCATCGGCGTGAACTCCGGCGTGATGCGCGTGGGAGACATGGGGTCGCAGATCCGCAAGGCGTACACGGTGATGGGCGACGCGGTCAACCTCGGTTCCCGCCTCGAGGGCATCACAAAGCAGTATGGGGCTGATATTATTATCGGCGAGGGCACCAAGGCATTGATCTCCGGCTTCGTTTTGCGGGAGCTCGACCGGGTCCGGGTGAAGGGCAAGGATGAGCCCGTGGCGATCTTCCAGCCGCTGGGGTTGGAAGGGCAGGTCGACGAAGCGAGGCTTGGAGAGATAGAACTTTGGAATCAAGCGCTTAGGGACTACAGAGCCCAGCGATGGGATCAGGCGGAAGCGCAGCTGCGTGACCTGAAGAAGACCGCCGCAGACAGTGGGCTCTACGACGAGTTTCTGGATCGGATCAAGTACCTGCGGGCCAATCCGCCGGGGGCCGAATGGGATGGCGTCTGGAAATTTGAGACCAAGTAATGAAGCTGAGGGTGCTCGGATGCAGCGGCGGCATCGGCGGAGAGTTACGCACGACGTCCTTCCTGCTGGATCACGACACGCTCATCGACGCCGGCACGGGGGTGGGCGATCTCTCGATCAACGAGCTCGCCCAGATCGACCGTGTCTTTCTCACGCACTCGCACATGGATCACGTGGCGTCGCTGCCTTTCATCGTCGACACCGTCGGGTGGCTGCGCGACCGGCCGCTCACGGTGCATGCGACCCGCGAAACGCTTGCCATACTGAGGGAGCACCTTTTCAACTGGAAGCTATGGCCGGATTTCTCGGTGATTCCCGATGCCAGCCGTCCGTTCCTGCGCTTCGAGACAATCAGTCTCGGGACACCAGTCGTGCTGGACGGGCGGAGTGTCACGCCGGTGCCGGCGAACCATGTCGTGCCGGCGGTGGGCTACCAGCTCGATTCCGGCAAGGCGAGCCTGGTGTTCACCGGCGATACGACGACCAACGAAGCGCTGTGGCCGGTGGTCAACGCGATCTCCAACCTCAAGTTCCTGATCATCGAGACGGCGCTTTCCGACCGCGACCGCGAGCTGGCGCGCCTGTCACGGCACCTTTGCCCGAGCCTGCTCGCCGAAGAGCTGGCAAAGCTCAAGCACAATCCGGAGATTTACATCACGCATTTGAAGCCGCGCGAATCGGAGCTGATCATGCAGCAGATCGCCGTGAAAGTGAAGGAGCGCCGCCCGCGAATGCTGCAGAACAACCACGTATTCGAGTTTTGAAGAACGCGCCGGGTTCGACGCACGAAACTCGCGCGCCAACGCTGGGAATCAGGGAAATGAGGTGGCCATGAGCACGGTACTCCAGAGCAAGCCGGTGAGCCAGGACAACCTGGCCGAGAAACTCAGCTTCCAGCAGAAGCTGCAGGCCGTTACGAACAAGATTCATGCGACCAAGAACATCGACGAGATCATCCTCGAGCTGTCGCAGGAATTGTGCAACCTGTTCAATGCCGATCGGCTGACCATCTACCTGACGAGCGAGGACAAGGGGTCCATTGTCTCCAAGGTAAAGACCGGCCTCAATTCGTTCAAGGACATCAAGCTGCCGATCAACGAGCAATCGGTCGCTGGTTTCGTCGCGTCGAGCAAGCGCACGATCAACATCCGCGACGTCTACGATGATGTCGAGCTGAAGTCCTACAGTCCCCAGCTCAATTTCCTGAAGGCGGTGGACGCCAAGACCGGGTATCGCACCAAGCAGATGCTCGTCGCACCGGTGCTGGAGGCCAAGGGCAAGGACCTTGTGGGCGTGGTGCAGATCATCAACTCCAAGACCGGGCAGCCGTTCCCGCCGATGATGGAGGAGGGCGTGGTACAGCTCTCCGAGACGCTGGCGATCGCGTTCCGCCAGCGCCAGGGCCCGATGATGCAGGTTCGCACCAAGTACGACGGCCTGGTCACCAATGCGGTGATCTCGGTCGAGGAGCTGGAGCTGGCGCAGCGCTCGGCCCGTCGCAAGAACCTCGATCTGGAAACCGTGCTGATCGACGAATTCAAGGTAACCGTGGCGGCGCTGGGAGAGGCGCTCTCGGCGTATTTCGGGGTGCCCTACGAACCGTTCCGGCAGGACCGCATCAAGCCCCCAGACCTCCTGAAGAACATGAGCCGCGAGTTCTGCCAGACGAACCAGTGGGTGCCGCTCGAGGATTCCAAGGAAGGCATTCTCGTGATGGCCATCGACCCGGAGAAAACCAAGGCGTCGAAAATGGTCAACAACGTCTACCCGAAGAGCAAGATCGTCTACCGGGTGACGAGCAACCGCGATTTCACGACCACGCTCGACCAGATGTTCGGCGGTGGCGGCGTCGGCGCCCTCGCAGATACGGGCGACATCGGCGACATCTTGGGTACGATGGATGACGAAGGCGATGTCGTCGAAGGTTCGGAAGACGTCGCCTCTCAGGCCAACGACAATGAGCTGGTGAAGCTCGTCAACAAGATCATCATCGATGCCTACCAGCAAGGCGCCTCCGACATCCACATCGAGCCCTATCCCGGCAAGGCCAAGACCGAGATCCGCTTCCGCAAGGACGGCGAGCTCCAGCCGTACATCCAGGTCCCGGCCAGCTACCGCAATGCCTTGGCGGCGCGGCTGAAGATCATGTGCGACCTGGATATTTCAGAGAAGCGCAAGCCTCAGGACGGGAAAATCAAGTTCAAGAAGTTCGGGCCGCTCGACATCGAGCTGCGGGTGGCGACCATTCCAACAGCCGGAGGCGTCGAAGACATCGTCATGCGGATTCTCGCCGCAGGCGAGCCCCTGCCGCTGGACAAGATGGGCTTCTCCAAGCGCAACCTGCAGCTGTGCAAGCAGGAGGTCGACAAGCCCTATGGGCTGTTCTTCGTGTGCGGACCGACCGGATCGGGCAAGACCACCACGCTGCACTCGGTCCTCGGCTATCTTAATACGCCGGACATGAAGATCTGGACGGCAGAGGATCCGGTGGAAATCACCCAGAAGGGCTTGCGCCAGGTGCAGATGAATCCCAAGGCGGGGCTGACCTTCGCGATCGCGATGAAGGCGTTCCTGCGGGCCGACCCCGACGTGATCATGGTGGGGGAAATGCGCGACAAGGAGACGGTTTCCACGGGCATTGAAGCCTCGCTCACTGGCCACCTGGTGTTCGCCACGCTGCACACCAACAGCGCCCCGGAATCGATCATCCGCCTGCTCGACATGGGGATGGACCCATTCAACTTCGCCGACGCATTGCTTGGCATCCTGGCCCAGCGACTCGCCCGCCGGCTGTGCAAATGCAAGGAAGCGCATGTCGCGGCGCCGGAAGAGATCACCGCGCTGATCGATGAGTACTGCACCGAACTCATCAATACGGAGTCTTGGGGAGCGGTTATCGATGAAGAGACCGGCGAGGCAAAAAGGGTGTCGGGCGACGCAGAGGTGAAGCGCCGGGAGATCGCCCAGAAGAAAAAGGCGGAGCTGCTCGAGCAGTGGACCAAGGAGTTCGGCAACGAGAAGGGGGAGATCATCCTCCATGCCGCCAAAGGCTGCGACGCATGCGGCAACACCGGCTACAAAGGGCGCGTGGGTCTGCACGAGCTGCTGATCGGCTCGGACCGGATCAAGAAGGACATCCAGAACCACGCGCGGGTGGCCAAGATGTTCGCGACCTGCCTGGACGACGGCATGCGCACGCTGAAGCAGGACGGCATTGAGAAGGTGCTCCAGGGAATCACCGACATCCAGCAAGTGCGCGCGGTGTGTATCAAGTAGCGCCCGCCATGAGCGGCCTGGGCCGGCCCAGGGGCGGGAACGACCTGCTCAAGCGGCTGGAGCAGCTCAACCACATTGGGATCGCCCTTTCACAGGAAAGGGACATTACCAAGCTCCTGGAAGCGATTCTGCTGGCTGCCAAGGACGTCACTCACGCCGACGGCGGAACGCTGTACCGCATGACGGAGGAGAAGACCCTCAAGTTCGAGATCATCCGGAACGACACGCTCGGCATCGCCATGGGCGGCACTACCGGTGTCGAGATCCCCTTTTACCCGATCCATCTCTTCGACAAGGACGGCGCGCCGATCAACTCCATGGTTGCGGCGTATGCCGTCCACAACGACCGCTCGGTGAATATCGTGGACGCCTATGCGGCCGAGGGTTTCGACTTCACCGGCACCCAGAATTTCGACCGGAAGACGGGCTATCGCTCGCGCTCCTTCCTGACCGTGCCGATGAAAAATCACGAGGGGCTGGTCATCGGAGTGTTGCAGTTGATCAACTCCAAGGACCCGGCATCGAAGGAGGTCGTTGCTTTTTCCGATGCCGACCAGCATCTGGCGGAATCGCTGGCGTCGCAGGCAGCCATCGCGCTCACGAACCGGCTGCTGATCAATCACCTCGAGAATCTGTTCGAGTCGTTCATCGGGCTCATCAATACGGCGATCGACGACAAGTCGCCCTATACCGGAGGGCACTGCCAGCGCGTGCCGATGCTCACCATGATGATCGCAGAGGCGGCCAGCGACTGCCGGGTCGGTCCGCTTCGGGAATTCAGCATGACCGAGCGTGACCGCTATGAGCTTAAGATTGCCGGATTGCTGCACGATTGCGGCAAGGTCACGACGCCCGTGCATGTCGTCGACAAAGCGACCAAGCTCCAGACGCTATTCGACCGTATCGCGCTGATCGATACGCGCTTCGAGGTGGTGAAACGGGATGTGGAGATCGCCTTGCTGCGGCGCCGTTTGAGCGAGGTGGACGGGCACGCGACCGACGCCGTAACAACTGAACTCGAGTCTCGCGCCCGGGAAATCGAGGCCGATCGGGAATTTTTGCGTCAGGCGAATATCGGCGGCGAGGCGATGGACGATGCCGATGTCGCTCGCGTGCGGGGCATCGCGTCGCGCTACCGGTGGCGGGACGTGGATGGCCGTCCCTCCGAGTTCCTAAGTGAGGACGAGGTGCAGAACCTGACGATACGCTACGGCACCCTGACGCCGGCGGAGCGGCAGATCATCAACCACCATATTGACGTAACGATACAGATGCTCGAGGCGCTACCTTGGCCCAGGCATCTGCGAAACGTGCCCGAGTATGCCGGCGGTCACCACGAGCGCATGGACGGGAAAGGCTATCCGCGCGGCCTTACGCGTGAGCAGATGTCGATCCAGGCGCGCTGCATGGGCATCGCCGATATCTTCGAAGCCCTGACGGCCAAGGATCGCCCGTACAAGAAGGGCAAGACGCTCACCGAGTCACTGACGATATTGGGAAGAATGAAGCTGAATGGACACATTGACCCGGATATTTTCGACGTATTCATGTGGGGCAAGGTTTACGAGCGTTACGCCAAGCAGTTTCTGGACCCGGACCAGATTGACGCCATCGAAGTCAGCGAGATTCCGGGCTATGCCCCCCCCGCCGAGCGGTGATTATTTTTTTCGGGAAATCTGAACCACCAGCCCCTCTGTCGCTTTCTCAATGAACTTTCCAGTGTAGCCCATTTCCTGGAGTTCCCAACGGAAAGTGTTGGCAAGGCGCGCTTTCTTATAGAGCCCGAGCTTGTGCTCCTCTCTGAATTCGCGTGCCTTGCCGAATATGCTCTGGAGGACGGTCGCGAGCTTCTTCTCCCAGAGCGTTTTCTCGCCCTCTGTTTCCAGCGCAGGCGGATAGTCGTGTGCCAACTGCTGAGCGAGCGATTTCGCAAACTCGTCTACCTGGGAGCCTGAAACAGAACCGAACCAAGCCATAATTCCCTCCCGTTACGGCATCGACCACGCGCTCAGTGCCGCGTGGTTTTTCCAAAAAGATGCTTCAGAATTTGCCAGCCAATGCGTGGCTCACCGGCGTCGGCTGCAGCTTGTGGCCGTTCACGGGCCCTGACGTCGTATAGCAACAAATCTCTCAGGACGCGTTGATCGGTAAGAGTTTCCACCCCATGGAACGAGTTGTCGGTCTTGAAGAACGCGAACAGCGAGTTTGGCCGGTATTCCATGGTCTTGACCAAATTGAACTGCTCCTTCGAGTGGTGCGGCCCGCCTGGGCATCGAAAGTTTGGATCAATGGGCGTGTAGATCGACGTGCCCAGGTGTTTGTTGCTTTCATCGTCAGGACAGTAAAAAAGCAATGACAGCAGCTTATGCGGGGAGTCTGTATGGGGGCCGAGCTGATAGTTTACGTGATCTCTCACTATTAGCGAGTCAACTTCAAAATAGTAGCGTTTCATTGCCGCCCCAAACCGCTTCAGCACGTAAGGACTGAACTTGTTCAGAAGCGCGTGCAGAAAGAGGTCTCCCACGAACCAGGCATGAAAGTCGCTCCAGAAATCGCGCTGCTCCGGCGGCAGCTTTTCGATTTCACCGGCAGCGAACTGCATGATAAAGCGCTCCGCATAGACCCCTGGGCTCACTCGCCCCGTCGAGGCCAGGCTCACCAGCGACGACGACGCCGGCCAATTACGCCGGATTGATCGGTAAAACGCGTCAGGGAATATCGATTCGACGTATAGGTGCGGATAAGGATACTCGCGTAACGGCGAGTTAGCGATCTGATAGATGACATGCTGCTCAACGGCGGAAGACATGATTCGCAACGCCCTTGAAAGGGCCGTCCTGGCGCATGGAGGAGTTAACCTGGCCGGTTGAATATGAAAAGCCCAAGTCAGCCATCTGCCCGATGATGGAGCGGTGTTCCGGCAGGTTGGTGTTGATCTCGACTAGCACCGACCGGACTTTGCGATTGCCGAGCGTCTTCCGGCAACCGGCCAGTACCTTGTGCTCGATTCCATCAACGTCGATCTTGATATGCGTCGGCACTGGCAACACGCCTCGGCCGGTCAAATTGTCGAGCGTTGTCGAGAAACAGCCTTGAGTGTACCTCGATTCGCGATTCCGGAGGTTGGGGTCAAGCGGCGCGTCAAAAGTGTGACATGAATTGCCCAGATGGAAATTACTCAAGTACAGCAGAGAAAATTTTTCTTCATCGGTCAGCGCGGCGCAATAGGCCGTGATCCGGTCTGAAACCGCGTTGACTACGATGTTCTTGTACAATAGCCCGTAATTCTGGGACTCCGGCTCGAAGGCGTACACCATTGCGCCCTTCACCTTGGCGGCAAAAATTGAGTACATGCCGACGTTTGCGCCGATGTCCACGAAAACATCGCCCGCTTCGAAGCTGCGGATCCATTCGATGGTGTCAGGTTCCTTGGTATACAGCGTATCAACTCGCCACCGGGTTGCCATGTTGGGCGTGCAATAAGTCACGTCCGTCGCTCCCTCGGTGATGGTCACGGCAGGGGCTAAGGCCTCATACTGCTCGAGGCTCAATCCGGCGGCGGGCGAGGCGGCAGTCGACTGCTGCGGGAGAGGACGCTGTTTGCGAAAAGCCGACAACAATAGACGAAGCAGCATAGTGAGCGGTAGATCTTCGCAATCCTTCCCCGTTAGTGATTCATGAGAAAGCTGGGCGTGGCGATGATAAACAAGTGGCGCCGTAGCGTCCATAAAAAAGCTGCTGCTCTTTCACGCGGTTGACCCGCTTCCGCTGCCCCGGATGCTTGCGAATCTTTTCAAGTCCCTGCTGAGCCGCACTGCGCATGGGCGGCAAGCTCAGCGAGCGCAAAGAAGCTTTGAGCTCGGCCTCGCGCAAAAGAACGCCCAGGATTTCGACGGGGCGCGCCGCAGCTTCGAGGAAGCGCTTTCCCTCGACCCTGAGCATGCGGCCGCTCATCATTGGCTGGGTGTCCTGTTTTCGCGCGATCCATCCCGCTATGCCGATGCCGTTCGGCATATCGAGCGTGCCCTGGCTATTGACCCAAATATTGCGGACGGCTGGATGGACTTGGGAATCGTACATTATCTCGCGAGTGATTTTTTCAAGTCGGCGACTTGCTTCCGCGCAGCGCTGGCTTCAACGCCGGATTCCGCCATGGGGCATACCAACCTTGGCCTTGCGCTTAAGCGAGCTGGTCACATCGACGAGGCATTGGTCCATTTGCGCCGGGCTCATGCACTGGCGCCGGAAACCGAAGGAACGTTGCGAAACCTTATCGTACCCCTGGTAGAGGCCGATCTCTGCGAAGAGGCCATGGGCATGGCCGCCGCGGCCGTCGAGCGCAATCCGGATTCTTATGAGGCGCAGTTGTTTTTCGGGTTCGCCTGCCAAAAACTTCATCAGCCTGAACGGGCTCTTGGCCATTTCGCCGCCGCATTGAACATACGTTCCGGCGACGCGGAGTTCTACAACAACCGGGGGGTTGCCTTGCAAGAACTGGGCCGCGTAGGCGAGGCGCTTGAAGACTACGAGCGCGCACTTGCTTTGCAACCGGATTTTCCTCTTGCCGCTTTTCACCGGGCGCTGGCCTTGCTGCTGCTTGGCGATTTTGGGCGCGGCTGGGAAGGTTACGAGGCACGTCGCCTAAACCCCGAATACCAGGCGCTCGCCACCGGCGTCCCTGAATGGGACGGCTCTCCACTGGCCGGACGCTCAATACGCGTCTACAGCGAGCAGGGGCTGGGGGACGAGATCATGTTCGCGTCGATGCTACCGGAGATCGCGGCGGCGGCGCGAAGTTGCGTCGTGGAATGCAGTGCAAAGCTGTTGCCGATCTTCGAGCGCTCATTTCCACAGGCGACCGTCTGCCCGCGGGCGGAAGATGGTATTGCACCGGTCGATGTTCCGGCCCGAACGGACTGGGAGATCCCCGCCGGGAGCCTGCCGCGTTTCCTGCGCAGAGACATCCGCGATTTTCCTCGACATCGCGGGTATCTAAAGGCGGCGCCGGGTCGCGTGACGTACTGGCGCGGGCGGCTGTCTCAAGGGGAGGGCAGGCTCAACGTCGGAATATCGTGGACGGGCGGCGTGAGAAAAACGCGTCAGCCGGCCCGTTCAATTCCGCTGGATCGCTGGGTGCCGATTCTGGAAGTGCCGGGTATCAATTTCGTCAGCCTGCAGTACACGTCCGAAGCAGGCGCTGAGGCGGCTGAATTGAGCCAGCGCCATCGCATTCAAGTAAGCCATTGGCCTGAAGCTATCCAAGACTACGACGAGACCGCGGCGCTCGTAAGCGCGCTTGACCTCGTTCTCAGCGTATGCACTTCCGTCATTCATCTCGGCGGAGCATTGGGGCAGCGCGTGTGGGTGATGGCTCCATATAGTCCCGAATGGCGATACGGATTTGCCGGAGATACCATGCCTTGGTATCCTTCGGTCAGGATCTTCAGGCAACCTGCCTACGATGAATGGGATGCAGTGATCAAGAGAGTCGCATCGGAGCTGTCGCGCCTCTGTGGTAACTAGGCGCGGAATGAGTTATTTGCTCGCGATGATTACTCCATGACTCTCGATTGCCCCCGTTCCCTTCTGTATTACCTCAAACGGCAAGCACTTCGCGGGGAACCGCATTACGAGCGGGTCCTAAGCGTTTTCTCCGCGAAACGTGAGCCGGCCATGCGAATTAGGCAAACAAAGGACAAGGCAGGACAACAAAAATGACCCTTCAGATTCCCCGCGCATGGTTTTTCCTGCTTTTTACTATTTCAGGGTTCGCGGGCCTCATATACGAATCGATCTGGAGCCACTACCTTAAGCTTTTCCTGGGTCACGCTGCTTATGCGCAGACGCTCGTGCTTGCGATGTTCATGGGAGGCATGGCGCTGGGCGCGTGGATCTGCAGTCGCTATTCAACGCACTGGCGGAACCTGCTCGTAGGCTATGCGGTCGCTGAAGCGGCGATCGGTGTATTCGCGCTGGTTTTCCACCGCGTGTTCGTGGTGGTGACCGATTTCGCATACGACACCGGAATGCCTGCGCTCGGGTCGCCATTCGCGGTCGGCATGTTCAAGTGGGTACTGTCGGCGGCGCTACTGTTGCCACAGTCGGTGTTGCTCGGCATGACGTTTCCATTGATGAGCGCTGGTGTGATCCGTGCTTATCCCGATCGGTCGGGAGGCAGCCTCGCGATGCTTTACTTCACCAACAGTCTGGGTGCAGCGGTGGGCGTGCTCGCCAGCGGTTTTCTCATGGTGGGGTGGATTGGCCTGCCCGGCACAATGCTTACCGCCGGGTTGCTAAACATCATGCTCGCGCTCGTCGTATGGCTGACGGCCAAGGACATGACCTTCGCACCAGTCGCGCCTTCCGTGCCCGGTGGCGCCACTAACAGGGCTGAAAATTACCGGATGATGCTGGTCATTGCGCTCCTCACGGGGGCGGCATCCTTCATATACGAGATTGCCTGGATACGCATGCTATCGATGGTACTTGGCGCGTCGACTCATGCTTTCGAAATCATGCTGTCGGCGTTCATCTTGGGTTTGGCTTTTGGAGGCCTTTGGATCAAGCGGCGCATCGACGGCACCGGCAATCCGGAGCGTTTTCTTGGTTTCATTCAGGTCGCGATGGGCCTGCTGGCGCTACTTACGCTGGTGGTGTATGGCAGGACCTTCGAGCTGATGCAGTGGCTGCTCGCTGCCTTGGCACGGACTGAAAATGGCTATGTGCTGTTTCACTCGGGAAGCCACCTAATCGCGCTGGCGGTGATGTTCCCAGCCGCCTTTTGCGCAGGCATGACGCTCCCACTCATTACGCATTCACTCATGCGCCGTGGCGCCGGGGAAAAGGCGATCGGCGCTGTGTACGCAGCCAACACGGTGGGAGCGATCGCCGGAGTTTTCGCCGCCGTCCATCTCGGCATGCCTTTGCTGGGACTGAAAGGCACGATCAGCCTGGGCGCGGCGATCGATATCACTCTTGGATTGGCTTTGCTCTGGAGGTATGCACCGGTTGCGCGTGAATGGATGAGTGCGTCAGCGGTTGGCTGCGCCGCCCTCGTCGCCACTCTGACCTGGGTGGAGCTTGACTCCTACAAGATGGCATCCGGCGTTTATCGCCGTGGGTCCCTCTTTTCACCCGAAAACGCGAAGATACTTTTTCACAGCGACGGAAAGACCGCGACAGTCAACCTGGTCCAGGCGGCCGGTCGCGTGTCCATTCACACCAACGGCAAGCCTGATGCCTCTATCCGGCTGGACCCGGATGCCGATATCACCATAGATGAGACAACGATGGTGATGACAGCAGCGCTTCCGCTGGCGTTTCATCCCGAGGCAAAGTCAGTTGCAAATATCGGGTTCGGTTCGGGACTCACCGCCCACGTGCTGCTGGCCTCCGACCGTCTGCATGAGCTCGATACCATCGAAATCGAATCTGCAATGGTGGAGGGCGCCCGCGGTTTCTCTCCCCGCAATGACAATGTTTACCGGGATCCGCGCAGCCGGATCCACATCGAGGACGCAAAGACTTTTTTTTCCACGTACAACAAGCGCTACGACATCATCGTCTCGGAGCCGTCAAACCCATGGGTTAGCGGCGTGGCGAGCCTGTTTGGGGAGGAATTTTACCGGCGCGCTGCCAGCCATCTCGCTGACGATGGCTTGCTGGTGCAGTGGATGCAACTCTACGAAATCAGCCCGGTTCTTGTTGCATCGGTCTTCAAGGCGCTCTCGCGGCATTTTTCCGACTACGCGATTTACGCTTCCTACAATTACGACATCATAATAGTGGCCAAAAAAAAGGGCCGCCTGACGGCGCCGTCCAGCTCGATATTCGAACAGCCCCGCCTGAAGCGGGAGTTGGAGCGAATCCGCATATCCAACTTGGCAGACTTGGAGCTGCATCGGGTGGGCGCGCGCAAGGCGGTGCATCCTTACTTCGAAGCCTTTCCGATCGCGCCCAATTCGGATTATTTTCCGGTTCTCGATCTCAATGCCGCCAGAACGCGTTTCATGCGGGACGACGCGTTTGACATCGTCCGTCTGGCGCTCACGCCGATTCCCGCGGTCGAAATGCTGGACGGTGTAAGAAACCAGGGAGGCGTGAGCATGGCCCTCCGGCCCTGGCTGACCAAGGCAACGGCGACGCGCGACGCACTGGCGGTGCGTCGCTATCTCCTGGAGGGCGGGGCCGATCAGCTGGCGCAGGTGCCTCCCCGGATTAGCGGGGATGCGGAGCTATTGCGGCTCTCTGCGATCGAGTGTGTCGGGAGCCGGAACGTTCCAGAGGAAGCCATGTACATCGTGGCTGCTGCATCGGCATCGTTCCTGGCGCCGCAAGAAGCACGCAGCGTGTGGCAAAAGATCAACGGTGCCCACTGTGCCAGCCGGTATACCGAAGCGGATCGCGCGTGGATAGCGCTGTTTGCCGCAGTGAGCGAGCGCGATGCGCAAGGGATGGCCGAGCTCGGCGAAGCAATCTTTCGGAAGCACAATCCGAGCAGCCCGGAGCGCCGACGTTACGCGCTCGGCGCCGCGATGATAGGGCACCTCACTCTGGGACGCCGTGCGGTGGCCGAATCACTGTGGCATGACTTCAAGCATGAATTCTCCAACAGCACCGACATGCTGCCGGCGTTGCTTCACAGCCACCTGGGTAGCCGCTCCAGTGCCGTAGCGAAACAGGTGGGCATGACGAAATGACGCAAATTGTCACAACGTGACGCTACCGGCGAAGGCAGTCTGGGAGAGTGTGAGGAAGTAACGCTTCGGGTTCGCGCAAAAACTAGGAAATGCCAGTAAAGTCAATTGCTTGAAGGCGATGTGCGTTATCGCTTTCTGGCCTGGTACAGAGGTTGCAGTAAGTGACCGGCATGGGTGGAATCTAGAACAAAGACGCCCATATCCAACCAGTCAACAACTAAAGGAGTATTGGAAATGCGTCAAATTCAGAGAGGCTTTACGTTGATCGAACTGATGATCGTGGTCGCGATCATCGGCATTCTGGCCGCGGTGGCTATTCCGGCTTACCAGGATTACATCGCGCGCTCGCAGATGTCGGAAGCGGTGAGCCTGCTCGGCTCCGCCAAGACTCCGTTTGCCGAGTTTTATTCGGATAAAGGGGTTTGGCCGACCACCGCCGATGGCGTGATGGGCAACACTAAGGGCAAGTACACCAGCCTGATCACGATCACCGCCGGCGCTGGTGCTGCCAGTGGCAACATGACGCTCACGGCGACCATGAATTCCGCCGGGGTGAACTCGAACATTATCGACAAGACGGTGACCCTGCAGACTGGCGACGGGAAGACTTGGTCCTGCGTAGCCGGTACTGTCGATCCGAGGTACCTCCCGGCCGCCTGCCGCAATTAATCGATCGGGAATGTTGCAGAAATACGACCCGCCCTTCGGGGCGGGTTTTTTTTGCCGCAGAGGGCGCGTTTGCGCAGGTAATATTGCCTCATCAAGGGGAAGGGGTGGCAGTATGCGTCATTGGCAGAAAGGGTTTACGCTCATCGAATTGATGATCGTCGTTGCGATTATCGGCATTCTGGCCTCGATCGCTTTGCCGGCATACCAGGATTACATCGCGCGTTCCCAGATGTCCGAAGCGGTCAGCTTGCTGGCGTCCGCCAAAACACCGTTCGCGGAATACTATGTGAACCGTGGCACCTGGCCAACCACCGCGGACGCAGCCATGGGTGCTACCAAAGGGAAGTACACCAGCCTGATCACCATTACTTCCGGCGGCGGTATGGCTACGGGTAATGTGGAAATTACGGCGACTATGAACAGCATCGGCGTTAACGTCCAGATCGTCGACAAGACGGTCCGATTGGTGTCGTCCGAAGCCAAGACTTGGTCTTGCCTGCCCGGCACCGCCAATGGAGTCGATCAGAGGTACCTGCCTGCCTCGTGCCGTAACTGAGCATCAAACTAATTGCGTTTTCTGCGCTCGGCTTTATCGTCCACGGGTCAGATTCGAACGTGCAGACCCCGGTGACGCATCACTGATACCCGCTCGAGCGCTACGGCAGCGTAGAGGCGTCGCCATGCCGCGTTTTTTGCGTTCGGCGGATGCTAATCTCACCTACGGATGCTCGCAACTACAATTCAGCGAATCATGATCGAAGCCGTTCGCCGCTGGCGGGCGGGTCGTGAAATAGCTCGCGCCCGTCGGGTGCGCCGCCGCAACGGGCCCGAGGCTGCGGTACAAGTCCTCTTGGCGAGCCTAGACTGCTTTCCCGAAGAAGCAGAATTGTGGAATGAACTTTCCGTGCTGAAAATCGAGCTCAAGGATTTTGAAGCTGCCGCTCGGGCGGTGCGTCGCGCTCTCGATATTCGCCCCAATCTCCCGCAGGCTCACTGTAACCTCGGCATTGTCTTGGCAGAAGGTGACGAGGAAGAGGCGGCGTTGAAGGGCTTCGAGCGGGCGCTGGAGCTTGATCCGGAATTGGACGTCGCACGCGAGAATCGGGCTATGCTGCTGTCGAGAATCCCTCGGTTGGATGCGGCCATTGCGGCATGGGATGAAATCCTTGGAAGGGATCCTCAACACCCGAGAGCGCATGCCATGAAAAGCGGGTTGCTCATGTGCTCGGGGCGGTTTGCCGAGGCGGGCGACTGCTTGAGCCGTGCCGAAGCGCTCGGTATTGGGACGCCCGACATAGCACTGTACCGCGCCGTGGTCGAGGCGGATATCGGTGACCCGGTGCGCGCCGCTCGTGAAATCGAGGCGTTGCGCGGCCATGTTTCGGATAACAACGTCGACTGGAACCTTGCCTTGGTCTACCTCGCTCAGGGCGACTATGCCCGGGGGTGGCCGCTATATGAGAGGCGTCCTACGCGCACGCGCGCGCGGCGACGGACGTATGGATTGCCGGAATGGGATGGCAAATCCTTGCCGGCGGGCGCGCTCCTGGTGCTGGCAGAACAGGGACTCGGAGACGAGGTCATGTTCGCGTCCTGCTACCCCGATGTCCTTAATCGCGCGCCGGGCTGTGTTATTGAATGTGATCCACGCTTGGCGCAACTGTACAGGCGTACGTTCCCTGATGCCCAGGTGATTGGCATCAGCCGAGATAACGACGGCGCCTGGCTCAGGAGTTACCCGCAGATCCAGTACCGAGTGCTGGCCGGCAGCCTGCCGCGTCATTTCAGGACCTCCATCGGGAGCTTTCCCCGGCACACCGGCTACTTAAGTGTCGATCCGGCTCGGGTCGAAGAGTGGCGGAGGCGGCTCGCAGCGCTGCCAGGGCATCTTAATATTGGCATTGCCTGGAGCGGTGGATTGGCTCACACGCGGCGCGCTTTGCGCTGCATTCCGCTCGAGGACATGGCGGGTCTTCTTCGCGACATGCCGCATTCCTTCGTGAGTCTTCAGCACGACGATGATGGCAGCGAGGCATCGCGGCTGGCCGAGCTGTCCGGCATGCCGGTGCACCGGTTTCCAGACGCACTGGCAAATATCGACGAGCAGGCGGCTTTGCTGAGCGCTCTAGACCTGATCATTACCGCCTGTTCCAGCGTCGTGCATCTGAGTGGTGCAGTAGGCGCGCGGACTTGGGTACTGACTCCCCGCATTCCCGAATGGCGATACCTCCACACGGGTGAAACGATGCCCTGGTATCCGAGTGTCCGTTTGCTTCGGCAAGAACACGAAGGCAAGTGGGCCAGCGTGATCGCCGGAGCCGCAGCCGATATCTCTGCGCTCGATTCACTCAGCCCAGGCGGACGCCATAGCATGCTGGCGTCGACGTAA
>Ga0247830_10000305_pt1 | contig 16860 bp, 12 predicted proteins | sample 12C_Control_Day5_FD_207766 | JGI IMG/M metagenome (GOLD analysis project Ga0247830, IMG submission 207766) | Soil microbial communities from agricultural site in Penn Yan, New York, United States - 12C_Control_Day5 | ecosystem: Environmental > Terrestrial > Soil > Agricultural land | place...
GGAGGTGCTCCCGCCGGACGACCCGGCCAGGGATCAGCCGCCCGTCTGACGCTCGCTACGCGGGGCTCTCGCCGCGAGCCTCGCCGGTGGCGCCGATGGCGATGCCGCTCAGGATCAGCCCCATCGCCGCCAGCACGTCCGCCGTCGGAACCTCCTGCAGCCAGATGGCCGCGACCAGCGTGCTGACCACGGGCGTGGCCAGCAGCCCGAGCGACGTGGTGATGGCCGGCAGGTGGCGGCACGCCATGGCCACCGCCCAGTACGCGAGCGCCGTCCCCGGCAGCCCGGCGTAGATCAGGAGCGCCGCCAGCGGCGCATCGATCGCGAACGCCGGCGGGCCGGCGAGCAGGGACGCCGCCGGCGTCAGGAGCACCGTCGCGAGCAGCGTCTCCCACGGCAGCAGGTCGAACGGCGACGACTGCCACCGGTGTCCGCGGATGTGCAAGATGCTGCCGGCCCACAGCAGCGCCGCCGCCAGGATCGCGAGATTGCCCAGCACCGCGGACCGTTCGGTCCAGTCGAAGGCGAGGGGATTGAAGAGCACCAGCAGACCGGCGAGGCCGACCACGACTCCGACGATCCGACGAGTGGTCAGGCGCTCGCCGAGGAAGAGCGCGGCGCCGGGCACGACCCACAGCGGCGTCGTGTACGCGAGCACGACCGAGCGTCCGGTGGGGACCGTCTGGAGCCCGATGCTCGAAAGCACGCCGAAGCCGACCATGTGCAGGAGCGTGATGCTCGCCAGGACGGGCCAGTCGCCGCGTGGCGGCAGGACGAGCCGCCGCTGCAGGGCCGCGATGAGGAACAGCGCCACGGCGCCGATGCCCGTGCGCAGCGCGACGGCCCACAGCGGAGGCACCGTGGCCAGGATGACCTTGTTGACCGGCCACGTGAGGCTCCAGGCGAGCACGACCGTGGCCAACAAGATTGCGCCGAGCCGGCGGGCGTCGTCGCGCGGCATCTCCCTCAGGGCGCCCAGGGATTCGGCTCGACGGCGCGGGCGGCGGCGGCCGCCCGCCGCATCGAGCTCGCGGCCAGCGGCAGGATCAGCATGGCGGCGCCGAGCGCGTTGAGCATGCCGAAGCCCCACACACCGAGAATGACGCCGCCCGCGGCGCTGCCCACGGCGCCCATCAGGCCCATGAAGAGATCGGCCAGGCCCTGGATCGACGTGCGATCGTCCGGCGACAGGGCGTCGGTGAGCAGCGCACTGCCGGAGACGAACGCGAGATTCCAGCCGATGCCGTTCAGGAACAGGCCGGCAATGACGAGCCCGCTGGCGCTCCCGGGCACGAGCCCCGCCAGCGCGCAGGCGAACAGCAGAATTGCGCCACCCAGCCCGATCAGGGGCAACCGGCCGAAGCGGTCGCTGAGCCACCCGGACAGCGGCGAGGAGACGTACATGCCGCCCAGATGAAGCGACGCGGCGACGCCGATCGTGCCCACGCCGTGCCCCTGGTCGTGCAGGTAGAGCGTCGCCGTCGACGTGGTTCCGATCATCACCAGCTGGCTGACTGCGAGCGCGATGAACGCGAGCGCCACTCGCGGCTCGCGCACGATCTGGCCGATCGGCCGTCGCCCGCGGCTCGGCGCCGCCGGCGACGGCGCCTGCTCGCGGGCGCGAGCGATCGCGAGCGGATCGGGACGCAGCAGCGCCTGGACGAGCACGGCGGCCAGACTGTAGCCGGCGAGGCTGATCAGAAAGGGGCTGGCCACCGCGGCCACGCCGATGGCGGCGCCGACGCGGACCGCGGGCTCCATCAAGTTGGGCCCGATGATGGACCCGACTGCGGAGCCCCACACGATCAGCCCCATGGCACGGCCGCGCTGCGCGCCGATGCTGATGTCCGCCGCCGCGTAGCGCGCGAGCAGATTCGACGCGTTCGCCATGCCGAAGAGCGCCATGCCGACCAGGAAGAGCGCGAAGCTGCGGTTCACGACAGCCAGCATGGCCAGTCCGGCGCCGCCGACGGCGACCGCGTAGCCCAGCGCAAGACCCGGCCGCCGGCCGAAGCGGCCCATCAGGCTGGAGAGCGGCCAGCTCCCGATGGCACCGCCGAGCGCGCCGAGGGCCACGGGCAGACCCGACCAGGTGTTCGTCCCGGTGATGGACGCGGCCATGATGCTGCCGACGGCGAGACTCATGGTGAAGCCGGTGCTGGCGGAGACCTGGGCCGCGAACAGCGTGGCCATGAGGGTGCCGCGGCGATGGGATGGTGGGGTCATGGCTCCATACTAGCGGAGTCCCCGCGTCCCGAACGCGAGCAGCGCCACTGCCGCGAGGGCGAGCGCGGCGCACGCGACGAAGGCGCCTGGCAGGCTCACGGCGGCGATGGCGCCGGTCACGAGGGGACTGGCCGCGGTGCCGATCTGCACGCCGAGCGCGAGCCAGCCGAAGGCCGCGCCGCGATGCTCGCCCGGCACGATCGAGGCGCCCAGCGTGTACGCGAGCGTGATGGCGCCGCCGAGCGCCAGCCCGACGAGGGCGCGCAACAGGAGCAGCATCGGCCATCCGTGCACGAGCGCCATGGCCGCGCAGAGCGGCGCGCCCGTCAGCAGCGCCCCCAGCAGCAGGCGCGCCGGCGCGATCTCGCGCGAGAGCCGCGCCACGAGATTGGCCGAGACGGTCGCCGCCACCGCCGCCACCGAGATGATCAGGCCGGACGTGGCGGCGATGGCCTGCACGCCGGGCAGCGCCGCCACCTGCAGCGGCACGAGGAGCGCGAGCCCGCGGTCCAGAAACTGCGCGACGAGCAGGAGCAGGAGCACGACGGGAAAGTGGGGATACGCGAAGACCTTGCGCAGCGGCAGGCGCGGGGCCGGCTCGCGAAGGTCGCCGCCGGCGCCCGGCGTGACCTCCGAGAACAGAAAGAGGAGCCCGATCAGCGCCAGCGCGCACATCGCGGCCGTCACGAAGAACGCGTAACGGATGCCGAGGTGCGAGGCGACCCAGCCGCCGGCGGCGGGCCCCACGGCGGCACTCAGCAGCTGCGCCGACTGTACCATGCCGATCGCCGTCGGGACCTTCTCCCGCGGGGCCGAGACGCTGGCCACCGCCATCGCCATCGGTGTGAAGCCCGCGAACAGTCCCTGGAGCAGGCGCGCCGCGAGGAGCTGCTCGACGGAGGTCACCAGCCCCATGGCGGCGATGATGAACGTGAATCCGACCAGCGAGCGGACGAGCATCAGCTTGCGACCGAAGCGGTCGGCGAGGCGGCCGAAGAGCGGCGCCAGGAATCCCGAGACGGCGGGCGTGGCCGCCGCCAGCACGCCCGACCACAGCGCGACGCGACCGGGGTCGGTCACGCCGAGCTCCGCCACGTACAGCGGCAGGAACGGTGAGAAGAACTGGAATCCGACGAAGGCGACGAAGACGATCAACGTCAACGCCCAGACGTTGCGCACCCCGGCATCATATACTCGCGGTCGTGACCAAGCGTGAGCGCGTGCTGGCGGCCCTGCGCGGCGACGCGGTGGACCGCGTGCCGCTCAGCTTCTGGCTGCATAACTTCGTCGCCGAGAACTCCGCGGCGGGCCTCGCAGACGAGACGCTGCGGCTGGCGCGCACGTTCGACTGGGATTTCCTGAAGCCGCAATCGCGCGCGCAGGGCTTTGCGGAGATGTGGGGCCTGACGTACCGTCCGTCGACGGATTTCGCGCGCGAGTTCACGGTCACGCACACGCCGCTGACCGGCGCGCGGGAGGTCGAGGAGCTGGCGACGGTCGATCCGCACAGGGGCGCGCTGGGCGAGCAGCTGGAGGCGCTGCGGCTGATCCGGGCGCGCGTCGGCGCGGACACGCCGATCGTGTGGACCATCTTCGCGCCCATCATGGTGCTCGTCTACCTGCTGCGCGGCGGACGCGAGCAGGCGCTGGCCCTCTGCCGGGCGGAGCCGAAGGCGGTGGAGCAGGGGCTGGCCGCCATCGCCGAGACGCTCGCGGGCTACGCCCGCGCGTGTCTGGAGGCGGGCGCCGACGGGATCTTCTACGCGACCAACGTCGCCCGCGCCGACGGGCTCACGGCCGCCGAGTGCCGCCGGTTCCAGCGGCCGTTCGATCTGCGCGTGCTCGACGCGGTGGCCGGCGCGCCGTTCAACGTGCTGCACGTCTGCGGCGCCCGCGTCCACTTCGAGGAGTTCGCCGACTATCCGGTGACCGCCTTCAGCTGGGCCCTCGGCGCCGGCAACCCGTCGCTGGCCGAGGCGCACCGGCGCACCGGCCGCGCGGTCGTGAGCGGGCTACCGGCCAAGCCCGCGATCGCCGCCATGAGCGGCGGCGCGCTGGCCGCGCGCGCCCGGCGCGCGATCGAGGAGATGAACGGCCGCGCGCTCCTGCTCGCCCCCGACTGCTCGATCAATCCCGACACGCCCGAGCCACTGCTACACGCCGTCGCCGCCGCGCTGCGCGCGTAGCTTCCGGAGCGCCGGGGCGGCGGGGGCGGTGTGGCTCGTGAGACCCGTGTTTCGGGTATCGCGTCGGTCCCGGCTCCGCATCGGTGCCCGCTGACAGGCGCAAACCGGTGTCGATTTGCGTGGTCGAACGAGCCACACCGCTCCCGCCGCCCCCGCGGCATCCCGTGCCGGCGCGGAGTAGCGCTTACCGGGCGGCGTTCTTGCGGCGGGCATAGCCGAGGGCGCGGTCGCGGGCGAGGGCGCGAGGATCGCGCTGGCGGGCGGGGCCGTAGCCGCCGCCGCCCGGCGTGCGGACGAGCACGCGGTCGCCGCGCGCGAGCACGTATTGCTTCCGGTTGTCGATGCGGCGGCCGTTGATGCGGACGTCGCCGAGGCCGCCGGGGGCGCCGCCGGCGAGGCCGGGCGCGGGGAACTTCGTCCGCTCGGCCATGAAGCTTGCCACGATCGGGCGCTCGGACTCGCTCTCCATCAGGATGTCCTGGCCGAGCCCGCCGCGAAATCGCCCGGCGCCGCCCGAGTCGGGTCGCATGCGCTTGTAGTGGAAGAAGAGCGGACTGTTGCGCTCGGCCACCTCCACCGGCGTGGACGAGATGTTGCTCGGCCAGGACAGCACGTGCTCGCCGTCCTTCACCGGCGTGGCGCCCATGCCGCCGTTGAAGAACAGCACGGCCGTGTAGGGACGGCCGTCGTCCCGCGTGCCCGACTGGGTCACCGCCCACAGGGGCGAGCCGACGCCCGCCATCACACGGTCGGGGATCACGCGATGGAGCGCGCCCAGCACCAGCAACGGCACGTAGTGGCCGGTGACCGCCCGGCTCACCACGGCGGCCGGGAAGCGGGGATTGAGCAGGCAGCCCTCGGGCGCCTTCACCTTCACGGGGCGGTACATGCCCTCGTTGTTCGGCAGCCCGGGCAGGAGCGCGCAGCGCACGGCGTACGCGGTCATGGCGTAGGTGTAGGCCAGCACGCAGTTGATCGCGCGCGGCTGCTGCGGGGAGGAGCCGGTGTAGTCGGCCACGATCTCGTCGTCCGCCACCGTCAGGGCGATCTTGAAGTCGAACGGCGCCTCCGTCCCGTCCGTCCGGAACGCGTAGCGATACGTCCCGTCGGGCACGGCGCGGATCGCCTCGCGCATGGCGCGCTCGGAGCGCCCGAAGATCTCGTCGCCGACCCCGGTCAGGCTGTTGAGCGTGTAGTCGTCCAGCAACGCCGTCACGCGCTGTTCCATCAACTCGTTGGCGCTGACCTGCGCCCAGATGTCGCCGATGGTCTGGTCGGGCGTTCGGACGTTGGCGCGGATGAGGCTGACCAGGGTGGCGTCGACGCGCCCGGCGTCCACGAGCTTGGCGAGCGGGATGTGCAGGCCCTCCTCGAAGATCTCGCGCGCCTCGATGGCGCGGATGCGGCCGCCGATGTCGGGCATGTGCGAGGTGGTGGCGGAGAAGGCCACCAGGCGGCCGTCGAAGAAGATCGGCTTGACCAGCGAGACGTCGCTCATGTGGCCGGTGCCCATCCAGGCGTCGTTGGTGATGAGCACGTCGCCCGGGCGCAGGGCGTCGACGCCCATCTCGCGCAGGAAGTGCCGCACCGTGGCCGGCAGGGTGCCGATGAAGGACGGGATGCTGCCGGAGTTCTGAGCGAGCGCGTACCCGCGCGCGTCGGTCAGCACGCAGGCGAAGTCGTTGGCCTCGTTCGAGAGCGTCGAGAACGACGTGCGCACGATGGCCTTGGCCGCCTCGTCCACGATGGAGATGATCCGCGTCCACAGCACCTCGAGCGTGACGGCGTCGAGCCGTGTGCTCATGCGAGCGTCACGATGAGGTTGCCGGAGGTGGCCACGCGCCCGCTGCCGCCGGGCGCGATGACGAGCGTCGACCCTTCCTCCTCGACCACGGCGGGCCCGGCGATCTTGACCCCCGGCGCCAGGCGGGCGCGGTCGTACACGGTCGTGTCGACGTAGTCGCGCGGCTCCGGGAAGTACACGCGCCGGGTTCCTTTCACCGCGCTGCCGCGGCCGCCGCCGGCCCGGGCGCGGACCTCGGCACCGGCCACCGGCGCCCGGACGGCCACGCGGATGTTGATGAACTCGATCGGCACCGGGGGCGGCGTGAGCGCGAACTTTTCCCGGTACGCGGTCTCGAACGCCTGAACGAGCCGTTGCCGCGTTGCCTCGTCATCGCGGTACGGGCCCTCGGGGAGATCCACCACGAGATCGAAGCCCTGCCCCGCGAAGCGGCCGTCGGCGAGGCGGCGCACCGTCGCCGTCTCGAGCTTCAAGCCGCTGTCGGAGATGACCGCGCGCGCCTCGTCCTCGAGCGTTCGGAACGCGGCTTCGAGCGCACCGCCCGTCTTCGCGTCGAGGCGGATGCCGACGGTGGCCACGCGATCGACGCGCGCCGGCGCCACCAGCAGCCCGAGCGCGGAGGCGACGCCGGCCGCCGGCGGGCACACGATGTGGCCGAGGCCGAGCTTGCGCGCGACGCCATAGGCGTGGACGGGCCCGGCGCCGCCCGTGCACAGCAGGGCGTAGCGGCGCGGATCGCGGCCGCGCTCGGCCACGTGCACGCGCGCCGCGCTGGCCATCGTCTCGTTGACCACGTCGTGCACGCCCCACGCGGTCTCGGTGAGCGACAGGCCGACGCGCCCGGCGAGGCCCTCGAGCGCGCGCCGGGCGGCGCCCATGTCCACGCGCACCTCGCCGCCGGCGAAGTACTCGGGGTTGAGGTAGCCGAGCACGAAGTCGGCGTCGGTCACCGTCGGCTCGGTGCCGCCGAGGCCGTAGGCGGCCGGGCCAGGCTCGGAGCCCGCGCTGCGCGGCCCGACCTTGAGCAACCCGAGTTCGTCCACGTGGGCCACCGAGCCGCCGCCGGCGCCGATCTCGATGAGCTCGATGGTCGAGATCCGGATGGGCAGGCCGCTGCCCTCCAGAAAGCGCTTCTGCCGCGCCGCCTCGAACGCGTACGCGGTGAGCGGCTCGCCGCCGTCCACCAGACTCAGCTTGGCGGTGGTGCCCCCCATGTCGAAGGCGAGCAGGTTGCCGTGGCTGTCCTCGCGCCCGAAGAAGGCCGCCGCCAGCGCGCCCGCCGCCGGCCCCGACTCGAGCATCTGCACGGGCGTGCGCGCGGCCTCCGCCAGATGCGTGAGGCCGCCGCTCGACAGCATGAGCAGCAGCGGCGCCGGGATGCGCAGCGCCTCCAGACGGCGAGCCATCGAGTCGAGGTACTGCTGGGCGAGCGGCTTGATGTAGGCGTTGGCGACCGTGGTCGACGTCCGCTCGAACTCACGGATCTCCGGCGCCACCTCGTGCGACGTCGTCACCGCGATTCGCGGATGCCGCCGGGCGATGAGTCGGGCCGCCTCCGCCTCGTGCTGGCCGTTCGCGTAGGCGTGAAGGAAGACCACGGCGATCGAGGTGACGCCGCGGGCGGCCAGGCGCTCGGCGCAGCGCGCGACCTCGGCGGCGGTGAGCTTCCGCGCCACCGACCCGTCGGCGCGCGTACGCTCGGCGACCTCGAGACGGAGATCGCGTGGCACCAGCGGCTCCGGCTTGGCGATGTTGAGGTCATACAGCTCGAACTTCCGCTCGCGACCGATCTCGAGCGTGTCACCGAAGCCGGCGGTGGTGATGAGGCCGGTGCGCGCCCCTTTGCGCTCGATCAGCGCGTTGGTGAACAGCGTGGTGGCGTGCACGACGCGGGTGAAGGCGGTGGGGGCGAGCGCCTCGCGCATGAGCAGCGCGGAGACGCCGGCGGCCACGCCGCGCGCGGGGTCGTCGTGCGTCGTGAGCACCTTGCGGTTCAGCGAGAGCCCACGCTCGTGGTCGTACACGACGATATCGGTAAAGGTCCCCCCGATATCGATGCCGAGCGCGCAGCTCACTCGATCACACCCCCCGGTGTCGCTCACTTCTTGAGCTTCAGGTCTTCGAAGGGCGCCGAGTACGCGAAGCCCGGAATCAGGTTGGCCCCGCTCTCCTCGACGCGCGGCCCGATGCCCCAGATGAACGCCAGCTCGTAGATGGGCACGTGCATGACGTGCTCGGTCACCGCCGTTTGCATCTGGCGCACCAGCGCCTCACGCTTCTTCACGTCCACCTCGCGCGCCTGGCGCGCGAAGAGGTCGTCGACGACCGGCAGCGAGCCGTAGGCGTAGATGCCGTTCCTGGTCGCGTACGGCTCGAGCCGCGTGGCCGCGTTGCCCATGGTGGCGGTGACGACCAGGATCATGCCGCGCAGCTTCTTCTCCCGCCACTGCGCGAAGTACGTCGCCCGCTCCATCGTGCGCATCCGGCTGCGGATGCCGACGGCCTGCAGCTGGCCGAGGACGGCCTCGCCCATCGAGTTGTACGGCGGGAACGGGTAGAACTCGCCGGCGTCGAAGCCGTTGGGAAAGCCGGCCTCCGCCAGCAGCTTCCTGGCGCGCGCCGGATCGTACGCGAGCGGCTCGACGGCGAGCGCGAACTGGAAGACGCGCGGCACCATCGAGCCCGTCAGCCGTGAGAAGCCAAGCGTCTCCGCCTGGTTCACCGCCTGCCGGTCGATCGCGTGATTGGCGGCCAGTCGCACGCGGCGGTCGTGCCAGGGCGACTTCGGGTCCCACTGCTCCGGCAGCTCGATCCAGAAGGCGCCCGTGAGCAGCGGCGCCTTGAGCTGCAAACCCGGCGTCTTGCGGATCTCGTCGGCGACCGGCCCCGACAGCAGGTACGTGATGTCGACCTCGCCGCGCTTGAGCGCGGCCGCCCGCGTCGTTTCCTCCGGCATCGAGCGCATCACGAGCCGCTTCACGGACGGCGTCTTGCGCCAGTAGCCCTCGAAGGCCTCGAGGACGAGCTCGACGCCCGGCGTGAAGGACACGACCTTGTAGGGGCCGGCGCCGACCGGCGCCTTCTTGAAGCCGTCCTCGCCGACCCTGTCGACGTAGTGCTTGGGGACGATCCAGCCGGCGCCGGAGGCCGTGGTGCCGTAGAAGAGCATGAAGTCCGGCCAGGGCTCCTTCAGGACGAAGCGGACCTGGGTGGGGCCGAGGACCTGAACGTCCTTGACCTTGTCCTTCAGCAGGGTGGCGCTGGCGCCCTTGTAGCGCTCGAACGAGAACTTCACATCGTCGGCCGTCACCGGCGAGCCGTCGTGGAACTTCACGTTCTTCCGGAGCGTGAACGTGTACGAGAGGTGATCCTTCGCCTCGCTCCACGATTCCGCGAGGCTCGGCGTGGTCATGCCGGCCGGCAGCGGCTTCACCAGCGCGTCGTGCACGGCGTAGAGCACCATGTACGGCGTGTTGAACGCCTCCGTCTCCGCGGGATCGAGCCACTTCGCGGCGAGAGTGACGTGAAGCCCCCACCGTAGCTCGCCTTCGGCGGCGAGCGCAGGCATGGCGGCGACGGCGAGCAGTGCGAACGCGAGGCAGCCGACGAGACCGCGGACGGGCGAGTTGGTCATGGGCCGGACGTTAAGACCGACCGAGCGAGAGGTCAAGCGGCCGGCAGGCCGTCGAAGAGATGGCAGGCCACGCGACGCTCGGCGTGCGCGCGGAGGCCGGGCGCCTCGCTCGCGCAGCGGGCCATCGCGTGAGGGCAGCGCGGATGGAAATGACACCCGGAGGGCGGGGCGAGCGGGCTCGGGACCTCGCCTTGAACGACGAGGTCGTCGCGCGCCTCGTCCGGGTGCGAGGGCAGGGCGGCCGCGAACAGCGCCTGCGTGTAGGGGTGCTGCGGTGTGCGCGCGAGGGTGGCCGCGGGCCCGATCTCGACGATCTTGCCGAGGTACATGACGGCGATGGTATGGCTCATGTGCGCGACGGCGGCCAGATCGTGGGCGATGAAGAGGTACGACACCCCGAGCTGCTGCTGCAGGTCGCGCAGCAAGTTCAGGATCTGGGCGCGGATCGAGACGTCGAGGGCCGACACCGGCTCGTCCAGCACGATGAGCTTCGGCGACACGGCCAGCGCCCGCGCGATGGCGATGCGCTGCCGCTGCCCCCCCGAGAACTCGTGCGGGAACAGCGTGGCCGCGCGCGCGGGCAGGCCGACGAAGTCGAGCAGCTCCTTCACGCGCGCCTCCACCGTGCCGCGCTCGAGCGCCTCGTGCGTCACCAGCGGCTCGGCCACGATGGCGCCGATGCGCATGCGCGGGCTCAGCGAGGCGTACGGGTCCTGGAAGACGGCCTGCACCGAGCGGCGGTAGCGGCGGACGCCGTCGGCGTCGAGCCCCACCAGCGGGCGGCCGTCGAACTCCACGGAGCCGCCCGTCGGCGCCTCCAGGCAAAGCACGAGCTTGGCGGTGGTGGTCTTGCCGCAACCCGATTCACCGACCACGCCGAGCGTCTGGCCGGGCATGATCTCGAACGACACGCCGTCCACGGCGCGAACGACGGCGCCGCCGCGGTTCAAGAGGCCCCGGCGCACGGGAAAGTGCTTGCGCAGCTCGCGGGCCTGGAGCAGGGGCCCCGTCATGGCACGTGCAGCCAGCAGCGCGCGGTCTGGGCGACGGCCACGGTGAGCGAGGGCGGCGCCTGCTCGCGGCAGCGCTCGAGCGCCTGCGGGCAGCGCGGATGGAAGGCGCAGCCGGCGGGGGGCGCCGACGGATCCGGCGGCTGGCCGTCGATGGCGGGCAGCCGCGCGTGCGAGTCGTCGGTGAGCCGCGGCACCGAGTCGAGCAGCGCCCGCGTGTAGGGGTGCGCCGGCTTGTTGAAGATCTGGCGGATCGGTCCCGCCTCCACCACGCGCCCGGCGTACATCACGGCCACCGCGTCGCACATCTTGGCCACGATGCCGAGGTTGTGGGTGATGAAGATCATGGCCAGGTCGTGCTCGCGCTGGAGCTCGCGGAGCAGGCTCAGGTACTGCGCCTGGATGGTGAGGTCGAGGCTCGTGGTCGGCTCGTCGGCGATGAGCAGCCGCGGCTCGCAGGCCACCGCGATGGCGCCCACGATGCGCTGCCGCATACCACCCGACATCTGGTGGGGAAACTCCGTCATGCGCGCCGCCGGCGCCGAGATGCGGACGGCTTCGAGCAGTCCCCGGGCCCGGGTCCACGCCGTCTTGCGGGAGGCGCCCTCGTGAACGCGGAGCGATTCGGAGACCTGGTCGCCGACCGTGAAGAGCGGATTGAGGGAGGCCATCGGGTCCTGCAGGATCATGGCGATGCGCTTGCCGCGGATCTCGCGCATCTCGCGCGGTGATTTCGCCAGGAGGTCCTCGCCCTCGAACCGGATCTGGCCCCCCACGATGCGCGCGGCCGTCGGCAGCAGCCGCATGATGGAGAGCGCCAGCGTCGACTTGCCCGAGCCCGACTCGCCCACGATACCGAGCGTCTTGCCGCGCTCGAGGCTCAGCGAGACGTCGTCCACCGCGCGCGTCACCCGCGTGCCGCGCGCGCTCTCGTAGTGCGTCGACAGCCCGCGCAGCTCCAGCAACGGCTCCCTCACGCGCGCCTCATAGCTGCCGGAGCTGCGGGTCGAGCTTCACGCGCAGCCAGTCGCCGAGAAGGTTCGCCGCCAGCACGAGGAACATGATGCAGAGCCCGGGCAGCACGGTGAGCCACCAGTAGCCGGCCATGAGGCCCCGCTTGCCGTCCGCCAGCATGAGCCCCCACGCCGGTTTCGGAGGCGGCACGCCGACGCCGAGGAACGACAGCGCGGCCTCGGTGACCACGACCACGCCGAGCATGAGGGTGGCCAGCACGATGGCCGAGTTGAGCACGTTCGGCAGGATGTGGCGGCGCATGATGGTCAGGCGCGAGCAGCCGGCGATGACGGCCAGCCGCACGAACTCCCGCTCCTTGAGCGAGAGCACCTCGCCCCGGATGACCCGCGCATAGCGGGTCCAGTAGATGGCACTGAGTACGATGATGATGTTGAGCTCGCTGGGGCCCAGCACCGCGGCCAGGAAGATCGCGAACGTCAGCGCCGGGAGCGCCAGCCAGGTGTCGGTCAGCCGCATGATGACTTCGTCGACCCATCCGCCCATGTAGCCGGCGGTGATGCCGAGCACGACGCCGAGGATCCCGGCCACGATGACGGCGGTGAAGCCGACCACGAGCGAGACGCGGGCGCCGAAGAGCAGCCGTGACAGGACGTCGCGCCCGAGGTGATCGGTGCCGAGAAGATAGGTGGCGCTGCCGCCGGCCTGCCACACGGGCGGCTTGAAGCGCATGCCGAGCGAGCCCACCTCGGGGTTGTGCGGCGCCAGCACGTCGGCGCCGATGGCGATCAGCAGCATCGCGACGAGGATGGCCAGCGGGATGAGCGGCCAGCTGGACAGCCGCCGGGCCGTGCGGCGAGGCGCCTCGGCGAGGACGACGGCGGTGCTAGCGTTCATATCGGATCCTCGGGTCGATCATCCCGTAGAGGACATCGACGAGCAGGTTGACGAACACGATCATGCTGCCGCCGAGCAGCACGGTGGCCTGCACGATCGGGAAGTCCCGGAACGCGATCCCCTCGTAGAGGAGCCGGCCGATCCCCGGCCACGCGAACACCGTCTCAACCACCACCGCCACGTTGATCATGATGATCAGGTTGATGCCGGCCAGCGTGAGCACCGGGATCAGCGCGTTCTTGAGGGCGTGCTTGGCGATGACGCGAGACTCGGGCAGCCCTTTGAGCCGCGCCAGCTTCACGTACTCGGCGCCGAGCACGTCGAGCATCGACGAGCGCGTGAGCCGCATGTGCGAGGCGGCGAAGTACCAGCCGAGCGCGAAGGCCGGCATGAGGACGTGGAGTGCCGTGCCCGAGCCCGAGGACGGCAGCCAGCCGAGGTACACGGAGAAGAAGAGGATGAGGACGAGGCCGATCCAGAACGACGGCAGCGACAGCCCGAGCAGCGCGAAGATGCGTCCCGCGCGGTCCCACCAGCTGTTCACCCGCACGGCGGCCAGGATGCCGGTCGGGATGCCGATCAGCAGGGAGAACGACATGGCGACCGTCGCCAGCAGCAGCGAGTTCGGCAGGCGCGAGAGATAGAGCTCGAGCACCGGCGTCCGGTAGTAGAAGGACTGCCCGAAATCGCCGCGCAGGAGTCCGTTCATGAACTTGCCGTACTGCACGACGAGCGGCTGGTCGAGACCGAACCGCTCGCGCACGGCGTCCACGTCGGCCTTGCTCGCCCCCGGCTCGACCAGGAGCAGGGCGGGATCGCCGGTGAGACGGACGAAGACGAAGATCGTGATCGAGAGCAGGGTCAACGACACGAGCGCGTAACCGAGCCGACGGAGGACGAATCGCTTCATGTGCCCTCGCTTGCCGCGTGGCGGCTACCGGTCAGCACCTCACCGCTGGCGGCGATCCGCGTCATCGCGTGTCGCCGTCCAGCCGGCGAAGGTACGCGAGTATAGCCGCGAGCCACCGGCCCGCAAAGGGGCCCGGGCGAGTGAGCCGTCGGGGGGAGGGCCGTGGGACCGCGACGCAGCGTGTCGCCGGAGTATAGACTACCGGCCATGATTGGAGCCTCGCCGAAGAACAAGGATGCTCGCCGGCTCCTCGCCGGCGCCGGTCGCTACGTCGACGACCTCACCCGGCCGCGATGTGCCTACCTCGGCGTCGTCCGCAGCCAGCACGCCCACGCGAACATCGTGCGCGTGAACGACACGGCGGCCAGGGCGCTTCCCGGTGTGCTGGCCGTGTGGACGGCCGCCGACCTGCCCGAGGCGAGACGTCCGCTCACCAGCGCGTCGACCGGCGCGCACGCCGAGCGCCCGTTCGTCGCGCCGATCCTCGTCACCGACCGCGCGCGCTACGTCGGCGAGCCGCTGGGAGTGGTGGTGGCCGAGACGCCGTACGTCCTCGCCGACGCGCTGGCGGCGGTGAGCGTGGAGTACGAGCCGCTGCCGGCCATCGTCGGCGACGAGGTGGCGCGGACGGCAAGCGCACGCGTGCATGGGACGTGGCCGGACAACGTCGGCGTGCAGGTCCGCGGCACCGTCGGGGACGTCGAGCGCGCCTTTGCCCAGCCGGGCGTGACGCTGGTGCGCGAGCGGTTCCGCCATCAGCGGCTGGCCGCGGTGCCCATCGAGACGCGCGGGGTCATGGCCGAGCACGATCCCGAGTCGGGCGTGTTGACGGTGTGGGGCTCGATCCAGAGCCCCTACAGCCAGCGGGACGTCATCGCGCGCGTGCTGGACCTGCCGGTGGAGCAGGTGCGCGTGGTGGTGCCGGACGTCGGCGGCGCCTTCGGGCCGAAAGGGCAGGTGTACGCCGACGAGGTGCTGGTGGCGCTGGCGGCCCTGCGACTCGGGCGACCGGTGAAGTGGGTGGAGGGCCGGCGCGAGGACTTCGAAAGCGTGGGTCACGACCGGGCGCAGTCGCACCAGGCCACCATCGCCTTTGGCGCCGACGGCACCATCGCGGGCCTCGAGAGCGCGTTCCTGGCGGACGTCGGCGCCTATCCGATGGCGGGCAACGGCCTCACCGCGAACACCGTGAATCACATGCCCGGTCCCTACCGCGTCCCGCACTATCGCTCGCACGGCGAGAGCGTCGTGACCACGACGATGTGGAACGCGGCGTATCGCGCCGCCGGCCGGCCGGAGGCCAACTTCGTGATGGAGCGCTTGATGGATCTCGGCGCCCGCCGGCTCGGTCTGGACCCGGCCGACATCCGCCGGCGCAATCTCATCCGCGCCGCCGAGATGCCGTACCGGCCCGGTCTCACGTACAAGGACGGCGTGTCCGTCTCCTACGACCCTGGCGATTTCGTCGGCGCCTTCGAGCGCCTGCTCGAGCTGTTCGGCTACGCCGGGTGGCGCAAGCGCCAGCAGGGGACGGCGGGGTCGCCGCGGCCCATCGGCGTCGGCATCGCGTGCTACGCCCAGGGCACGGGCCTCGGCCCGTTCGAGGGTGCGACCGTCCGCGTCGATCCGCGCGGCAAGGTCTTCGTGCTCGTCGGCGTGGCCGCGCAGGGCCAGGCGCACTCCACCACGCTCGCGCAGATCGCCGCCGACCGGCTCGGCGCCGATCTGGACGACGTCACCGTGCTCGCCGGGGACACGACGCTGATGCCGTACGGCATGGGCACCGGTGGCAGCCGCGTCATCGTCAACACGGGGCCCGCGGTGGCCCGGGCCGCCGACGAGGTCCGCCAGCGCGCCGCCGTCGTCGCCGCGGAGATCTTCGAGTGCGCTCCCCACGACGTCCGCATCGAGGGCAGCCGCGCGTTCGTCGCCGGCGTGCCCGGCCGTGCGCTGCCGCTGGGGCAGCTCGCGCAGGCGGCCATCCGGTCGAAGACGCTGAAGCCCACGGGCGAGCCTGGCCTCAACGCCTGCACCTGGTTCTATCCCGACACGGTGACGTGGGCGTTCGGCGGGCAGGCGTGCGCGGTGGAGGTCGACGTCGAGACCTGTCACGTGCGACTGCTGCGTCACGTCGTCCTCCACGATCCGGGCCGCGCGATCAATCCGGCGATCGTCGAAGGGCAGCTGCAGGGGGGCGCCGCGCAGGCGATCGGCACCGCGCTGATGGAGGAGGTCGTGTACGACGCGCAGGGGCAGCTGCTCACCGGCAGCCTGATGGACTACGCGCTCCCGAAGGCCGCCGACCTGCCCTGGCTCGACGTGGCGCTGGACGAGCATCCCTCCGCGATCAATCCCCTCGGCGCCAAGGGCGTGGGCGAGAGCGGCTGCATCGCCGGCGCCAGCGCCGTCGCCAATGCCGTGGAGGACGCGCTCGCGGACCGCGGCGTGATCGTGCGGGAGCTCCCGATCACGCCGGCGCGGCTGTTCGCGCTGCTGGGCCGCCGCTGAGGTCGGCCGCGTCGGGCCTCGTCGCCGCGGCCGATCGCGCACTCCACGCGCAGCTCGATCGGCTGGCGCGCACGCCGCGTCTCGTCTTCGTGGCGGGCCTGCCCGGGACCGGCAAGAGTCTGCTCATCCATCAGCTCGCGCACCTGGCCGCCGCCGCCGGCCGCGTGATCCACCTGCTGCAGTGGGACGTGGCGCGACCGGTGTTCGAGGCCAGCGAGGCCGGGCAGCGCTATCCCATCGTCGGTGGCGTCACGCACCCGATCGTGCGGAAGGCGGTCGGCCTCTGGTCGCGGCGCGCGCTGGCGGACTGGCAGCGGCGCCACGCCGGCGCCGAGCACCTGCTGATCGGCGAGACGCCGTTCGTCGGCGGCCGTCTCATCGAGCTGGCGCGCCGCGCCGACGACGCGGTCGAGCCCGTGCTGAGCGGATCCGGGTGTCGCTTCGTGATCGCCGTGCCGTCGGTCGCGGTGCGGCGCGTCGTCGAGGCCGAGCGCGAGCGCCGCGCCGCGCGGCCGCTGAGCGCCCGCGAGCGCGAGGACGCGCCGCCGGAAGTGCTGCGCGCCCTCTGGCGCGAGCTGGTCGCCGTGGCGCGCCGGCTGGGCGTCCCCGGCGCCGGGGACGACGAGGCACCGTACGACCCGGACGTGTACCGGCTGGTGTACGAGCGGCTGCTGCGCCATCGCCACGCGGACGCCGTCGCCCTCGACACCGTG